>Ga0307982_1002598_pt1 | contig 14568 bp, 12 predicted proteins | sample OrgLakmetagen989_FD_201847 | JGI IMG/M metagenome (GOLD analysis project Ga0307982, IMG submission 201847) | Saline water microbial communities from Organic Lake, Antarctica - #989 | ecosystem: Environmental > Aquatic > Non-marine Saline and Alkaline > Saline | place: Antarctica: Organic Lake...
TATCTGGGGATTCCTGTTTCAAAACAGCCGTAAGCAGTGTTTTTGGAGCTGAATCGAGCCTGCCGCTCTGCGACCAGGCAGGTAGCAGCCTTCACTCGTTTGTACTGGTCTGCAGGTGGCAGGCTTGACAGTTATGGACACAAACACAACAAATTTTCAAAGTACAAGTCTCAGCTGCCAAGCATGTGTGTTCGGGACTGAATTTCAGCAGCAGCAGCGAAGCTTTCAAGTTGCTACTTCGCCAGCAGCACGTACGCACGCCTTGCAAATGACAATGACACTGACAATATCAGATGTCAAAACAAGACACAATGTAAATGTGGTTATCAAGCGGCTCAGTAATCCTGCGACAGCGGCGTACCTCCTCTCATGGACTAGTTACTACATGGGGGGCACGAAGGCCTCGGTCTTCAAAAGCTTGGCTTTCGAATAGCTCACGAATTGGCCGCTCAACTCGTACAACAAGCAAGGCAGCTGTAAGTCAAGCAGGGCAGAAAAGACTTGTAGATATCTGAGCCTCTGCAGTCTGCATTGCAGCCAATCAGTGGCATTGGCGATGCGCCCACAACCTCTCCCAGGCCACCCTGGGGTCGTTTGCATGTTGGGGGGGCGGGGATTCCATCTGTTGCTTGCAGCTGCTTGAGCTGAGTAGTCAATTGTATCCTTCCATCAACATTGCTTACAATTTCTTTACACCAAATCCAGGATGAAGTCTTTCACGCGTGTCGCAGCTTTCGCTGCTTTGGTACTGCTGCTGCAGTGCACTTTCGCCGCTGCTCGCATCGGGTATCAAAACTTGGGCGGTTCTGATGATGACATGGCAGCCAAGTGTGACGACCTCACATCTGAGAGCTCTTGTTACTCCACCGGCTGCTTTTGGTGTCTCTCAAAGGCTGTACCTTCTCGCTGTGTAAGTGCTCTGAGCGGTTTGCTCCCTTGTGGGAAAGTCCGGCAGCGATAAAACAAAAGCACTTTGAATTTCACAGGTCTCTCCAAGCCAAGCCAAGCGTGTCCCACCTGGTGTTTTTGTCTGCTCAAACAAAGCTGTTGCGGAAGTTGACTGCCTCAGCGTGAAGGATCAGGACACATGTCAATCTGATGGTTGCTCATGGTGCACTGCAGGAGCTGTACCATCAGAGTGTGTCTCTCAAGAGCAGGCCAAGAAGCTGCCAGCCGGCGTTTTCAACTGCAGCTAAACCTCGATTGTGGGCGCAGGTCGGTGCGAAACAATTTTTGACATCGCCCTCCCTGCGGCATCGGCCACTTGTTTTCCTCGAAGTGGTTGTTCAGCTGCCGTTGAAAATTTATTATAAGTCTTCTCTCTCCTTGTTTATGGTCTCCACTAGGTTCATGCTCCGCCTGCTCCTGCAAGATTTGGCAAGTGCACCGGATATTTCTTGGCTGAAAGTGCATGCACAGGGCTTTGACGCCCCCTTAGTTGAGCAAACCGATCTGCAGGCCTAAATTGTGCAAATGATATTGAACATAATAGATATCATTACTCCTCGAAGGGCATTTCCACTGTGCACGAGCTTCAGCGCAAGCATCTGCTTGTATATGGCATTTAGGCCAAATCTCGAACTTGGACAGCTGCATTGTCCCAATGAGCAGCGACAGTCAACAATTTGTGCACTATGTGTGCCTCTACACCCACCAAAAGCATAAAAAACGCAAAATTTGGCAAGATGGTTATGCACATGTCGATTCTACACGGAAACTTGTCTTGTTTGATGATGCTCGAAAGTGCCCTCTCGACAGCCTGCAATTACCAGATGCCTATGGCGAAGTTTCCAAGCTGAATGGCCTTGAGACCGAGAGTGAGAAGTTTCTTATCATGCTTGAGGATATCGATTTGGTGCAGTCATGCTGGCCGGGTATTGAGTCCAAATTTCAGAAGCCTGCTGATTCAAATGCTGCTGCAAATTCTCAGAGCTCAACAAATTCGTCCTTCGAGGCGCAGCGGACAGGGCCTCGAAGGCGAAAGGGCTTGCGTGCAGCACAAGCCTTTCGGCCTCCTCAGCCGCTTCACCCCGGGCTTGGGGGACAAGTTCGCCCTGATGTGGTGTCACATCGAGAAGTTTCTAAAGAAAAATCCCACCCTCCTCATTCCGCAACCCCAGCAAGTAATACAGCGCCAAGTGGCGCCGTTCCACTGCTTCAACTATGGCACACACCCAATTTACCGCTTCTCTCGCTGTTTGAGGCGTCTAATCATTCATCTCCAATGGAACCGCACGAGGCACAATCTGCAGCCGCAGCAATCCACGCAAGTCCCCAGGCGACACTCCGCCCAGGCCAAGCCACCTCGCAGACAAGCATGCCAGTGACCTCTACATCTTATGAAAAACCGATGCATCATGTGTCGGCCGCCCCAGCTTCGCCTTCACACACTGCTGCAGGCTCGTGGGGCGCTGCCAGCATCATGTCCAGCGTCCTCCTGTGGCCTGCATGGCTGCACGATGCACCCAGCCCCCGGGGCCAAAAACGCCCTAGGGGGGCATCAGCTGCTAGCGCATGGGCCCCCCTTGGATACCCCCTTCGACTGCAAACGGGGGGGGGGGTCCCTGTCCAGGTGCCGCATGCCACCATCCTCGCCAGCGCTGCCCGTACCATGACGGGGGGTGCAAGCAGCGCACAGGGGGGGTGGGCGCCTTGGCCATTTCCACTGCACCGTACAAATTCCGCAACTGAGCAGCTCTCAGGCGATCCCAGGGCGGCCTTCCTTCTGTGGTTGGCTGGCCAGTGTCTTCGCCAGTGCAACCTGCAGCTGCTGTCTGCTGGGACAAAGTACACAGCTGCCGGCGGAGTGAGTGCCTCTCAAGCTGTAGCTCGGCGAGCTGGAGTGGCTCTATACAGCAATGTCAAGCTGCTGAAGATCCCTGCCAAAAAGGGCTCAGCTGACGGCGAAGCAAGTGCTGCCAACGGGCCTCGTTTTTTTCTTGTTCTCGATGGCTCCAGTGACAAGGAGCACAGCTCCAAGTACAGCCTGGGGAACTTGTGGGTCATCAGTACATCTCGGCGATTCAATGCCGGGGCTGACGACTGCGTTACTGCCCTCAAAAGGGGTACTCCTGTGTCAAAGGCGGGGGGCAGGGGGGGGTCAAAGGCATCTAAGGGGGGGTGGTTTGGAGGGGGGGCACAGCGCAGCAGCCAGCGCTTCCTTTTCTTTGCCCGCGCTGCATACCATGGCATCAGCAGCAAGAACATGCTGCAGGTGCTGCCAGTATCAGATGATGCATGTTTCGCCCCCCCCTCACTGGGCTCAGGTGCAGTAGAGGCTGCAGTCTGCGCCGTGCGGGTGGGCATAGACGGCAGTGAGCTGCACACACTAGCACACACTAGCAGAGCTCTGCGGGATCTCATTGGGAATGCCGCTGCCCCTTCTGCAAGGCTGGTTCCTGCGCTGGCTGAGCCCCCCTTGCACCCCTTTCCCGACGCCTCCGAGTTCATTCAGAGAGCCTCCAGCGACACTGGAGGTGCAATGACAGACCTTGGAACCCCTGAGAGGCTCATGCAGAACACTTTTGCAAACTTCAACTTACAGTTCAAGCTGAACAAGCAGCAACGCCAGGTGTTAGCCACTTGCTTGCTGTTCGTCAACGCAGGCACAGTGTCTATGCCCGGCGCTGCTCCGCCTGGTGTGGGGCTTGTCAGGGGCATATTTGGTGCAGGGAAGAGTCACACCCTGGTGGCCAGCATTTGTGCTTGTTTGGCACTGTCCCAGGCGCTGCAGGCGACGGGTTCGTCAAAGACAAGCCCCGAGCATGTACGCATTCTTGTTCTTGCAGGTACAAACGTGGCCGTGGACCGCATTTTGCTTGGTTTGCTGGATGTGGGTTGCGAGTCCTTTTCTCGTGTCGGCTCTGTGCGCGCTATTGCCCCCCCCATCCTCCCGTACGTGCTGCAGGGGGGGGGCAGTGCAGAGGGCTTAGCAAGCAGTCGCCAAGAGATGCACAGCATCCTCACTGCACATGCTGCCACCAGTGCCACATCCAGCGAGCCGTCGTCTGCTGCAGCCCTGCAGCGCGCGCTCAAGCGGCTGGGGCGCGCCGAGACACAGGGCGAGCTGCGGGGGGCACCTGTGGTGGGGTGTACACTGGCCAGTGCACACAGCGAAGCCATGCAGGGCATGAGCTTCGATCTGGTGATTCTGGACGAGGCGTCTCAGGTGACTGTGCCAGCCGCTATGGGTCCACTGTTGCGCAGCGGCGCACGGGGGGCGCTTCTTGTGGGGGACCCCGCACAACTTCCACCCCCCATGAGCGGCATAGATAAGATGTCCAGCGGCGTGGAAAATGACCCGTTAGATTCGGCTGGGCTGTTTGATGCCATGCAGACAGCAGGTGCCCGAGAAATCCCCCTCTCTATGCAGTACCGCTGCCACCCTGAGATTGCCGGGGTGGCCAGTCGGCTGTTTTACGCTGGGGCTGTGACGTCAGGGGTGACAGCAGAGCAGCGCCCAGGCTTGTTCCAGCATGATTCTCCACTTGTGTTCCTGGACACCAGCGACAGCAGTGCTGCCCGGGCAGTGCGGTCAGGAGGGGGTGGCAGTCTGTCCAATCCCGCGGAGACGGCTGCGGTACTCAGGGCAACAGAGGAGCTGCTGGCCACAGGTGCAGCACTGCCGAAGCAGATCGGTATCATTTGCACATATCGGGCACAGGTAGCAGCTGTGCAAGCTGCACTTGCGCAGCTTGCAGTTGCAGCCCGGAACACCGGGGAGAAGCTGGAAGCAGCAGCGCGGGGGGGACCGGGGGGGTATGACGGTGCCACTGAAGGCCTCGCTCGTGTGGCTCAGGCTGACACTGTGCAGGTGGCCACTGTGGACGCCTTCCAGGGCAATGAGCGTGACGTGGTGATTGTGTCCACGGTGCACTGTGGGCCAGCAGCAGATGCAGCCCGCTTCATCGATGACCCGCGCCGTGTCAATGTGGCGTTGACTCGAGCCAAGCGCGCATTTGTGCTGGTGGGGCATGGGCCCACACTGCGGGCGTGTAAGCACTGGGGGGGCATTGTTGCTGCGAGCCAGGGCCGGGTGGTGGGGGGGCTCCTGTCCCGTCTACCCCCCCTTCCAGTCGCCTCTGCTGCGCGAGTGCGGCTGGCTATGAGTGCCCGTGCTCCCATGTGCGTGCTTGCTTTGAAGGCCCCCCCCATAACCCCCACTGAGCCAGCAGGGGGTGCAGCAAGCGGCGACGCCGCTTCTGCTGCAGCTGGGCAGCTGGGCAGTGCTGCAATGTCTGGGGGCACAGAGGAGGACCTGGATGAAGAAAATGGTGTTTGGGATGCTCTCACTCAATGATAGCAGCCCCAGAGGGGGCGAAGGGGGGTCACTGGGCTGGGCGCTGTCGTGCGCTTGATCAGCGAGCGCACAAAATCGTTGTTATCAAAAGGAGGACTTTTCACAGTCAAAGCACCCCACACACAATAAACATGGCTGCTTTATCTGCGGCTGCACCTCTGCCCACAGTGGAAGAGGCTGCTGCAGCTGCGACCGCTGCAGCTGCTGCTGCAGCCGAGGCCGCTGAAGCCGAGCTCATCATCAAGGAAGCCAAGGAAGTCGACACGAGCGCTCCATCCGCTGCCCCAGATCGTGTAAAGCGAGCAGAGGCTGTGCTAAGATTGCGCACAGACCGTGTTGCTGTCGTCCTGGAATGCCCTGCTTCCGTGAGAGCGTGCACTGCCACGTGAACCTGAGGCATTTTCCTCAAGCCTTTGCCCTTGCAAATGCAGGACATGAACCAGCAGGCTGTCCTGCGAACTGCTGAGGCTCTGGGCATTCAAACTGTCTATGTTGTATGCACCCCTGAAGAGCGCAAGAAGAAGCTCACGAAGGGAATGGCAGAGTTGTTGTGAGTTTGCACATATCCAGCGGAATTTGAGCACGCAACATCTCGCCAAATGCACACCCGTTTTTCCGCAGCGCAAACAGCACGCCCATGTCATCTCAGAAATGGCTCACAATCAAGCTGTACCAAGACGTTCCCAGCTGCATTCGTGGGATGCGGGAAGATGGTCGCGTGATCTGGGCCACTGACCTCTCGCAACAAGCTGTGCCTCTGGCGTCCACTGCTGAGATGGCTGTTGCCCACGCACGACTCGCTCCCAAGCTGGGCGAGGCAATCGAAACCCCTGCAGCACGCCCTGCAGGTGCTTTGGGCGTGGCTTTGGCTCATGGGCTGCAGGTCCCGCCCAAGCTGGCTGTTGTGGTTGGCCGTGAGACGGACGGTGTGTCCGCCGCCATGCTAGCCGCAGCTGATGCGCGGGTGTACTTGCCCATGTATGGCTTCGTGGAGAGCTACAACTTGTCTGTGGCCACTGCCATGGTGCTCATGCGCGTCCTGGATGCCGTCCCGGAGGCGAGAGGTGACCTGGGAGAGGACACCAAAGCGGCACTGCGGGACGAATGGTACCCTGCACTCGGGCGCACCCATGCAGCCAAGGTGGCGTGCGCTGCCTGGCGAGATGCCGCTGCTGAGGGGCGCTGCCCTGAGCCGCTGAGCGACCTTCGGCGCAGCACTGCCGACAAGGTCTCGCGCATTTCCAGGAAAGTTCGCCGACGGGAGGAGCGGGACGGGGACATTTCCAAGCGGGATGCCATCGATGAGGCGCTGCAGGCTGCAGATGCTGTGGCTGTAGAGGGCGCAGTCAAGCGATCCCGGGCCGGGGAGGCGGCTGCGGACGTCTCAAGCAGCGACAAATGAAACAGCAAGGGAAAGGGCAAATCTGGGAGCCGCGTGCAAATGGGCCAAGCATGCAGCCAAACTCCCGTCTTGACGGTGCAGCCTACTGCTTGAGCGCCTCTGGGGGCGATGTCATGCGGCGCTGTTGGTGACACCCGTGAGAGCTCCTGTGCAGTACCAGCTGAGCCATGGGAGTAATTTATTCAGTGCAAGCAACTGCCTGCTTTTCGGCTACAGCACTACTGCCTGTGCCACTCAGCAGGCCTGCACTCACTGCCTCCTGCCAGCGGCTGTACTCAGCTGCACGATCTGTCCACTCATCCCCTACGCCTAAGGCACCAGGAAGAACAACAAGCTTGTTCTTTACTGCCCAGTTGCACCAAGCGCCCCATGCTGCATCACTGCGCACTGTGAGCGGGTCGCATGCGACCACCAGAGCGCTTTGTGCTCGTGTCAAGGCGACATTCAGTCGCCGTGCATCTGCCAAGAAACCGACCTCGCCGTCGCCATTACTGCGCACGGCAGACATGACGATACAGCGCTTTTGTCGCCCTTGAAAGCCATCCACACTGCGCACCTCAACTGCACCTCCCTTGGGTGCCCTGCGCCCCCCCCCCAACGCCTCGTCCCCCCCCCCTTCCATCACCGGGATGCCTTTCCGACGCAGGGCATCTGCAATGGCGCGCACTTGTGCCAAGTATGGCGTCACCACACCAATGTCCCCCGGTGTCAGCTGGGCAGATTCGGATCCTGACCCTGCAGCCCCCTTGCTGAGCAGCCGAGCGACAGCTGCAACTGCAACTTGAGCTTCACGTGTGTTCCGCTTGGATGTTCCAAATGCAGCGTTGCTTTCGCCGCCTCCCCCCAGCACCGGCAGGAGCATGATGTTACTGCGCCCCCCCAAGGGCCAGGGTAATCCAGGGGGGGGTGTTGCTCGCATAGGGGCCCCACAGCTGAGCGCTGAGCCAACTGTTGCGGAGTAGAAAGCCCAAGACGGCCAGCATGCCAACATGGGGGCCATGCGGTATTGCTGCTGCAGCTGCACCCAAGCTGGTACTGGAGTGGCCATGCCAGTGCGCTGGCTGGTCAAGCTGGGCGGAAGGGTCACTGAGCGAACCACCCCCGTGACAGGGCACGCCTCAACGTCACCCCCCGCCCACAGTGCCCAATCCATGGGGTCGCGCTCCTCTGGGCGCAGCAGGGCCTGTCCCAGGGGGGTGTTAGACACCCCCTCCCCTGTGGCTTTTCGACCCCCCTCAGCCTCCCGCCCCTCCTCCTCTGCCCGCTGCAGCAGGGTGTATGTCAAGGCATGTGCTGCACGGGAGTGCACTGTGGGTGGCAGCTGGGCACTGTCGCCCATGAGCACCACTTGGGTGTTCCACGATGAAGCGCCCCTGCAAGCCGGAACAAGCGCATCCAGGTCGTGCAGCTGGGCAGCCTCGTCCACCAGCACCAGACCAAACTCGATGCCGTCCAGGGCATTGGCCCCCGAGCCATTGGCTGTACTCAGCACCACATCAGCAGCCTTCAGCACGTCACGCTCCAGAGCTCGCTCCCGCTCCAAAGCGGCCTTGTTCCACTGCTCCGCCCTGTCACGCAGCTCCCCCATGCCAATGCCCCGAACAGCATCCAGAACACTTTCTTCCAGCGCCGCGTACTGTTCCGACAAGGGCGCTGCCGCATCTCCCATGGCGCTTTGGAAGGCTGCGCTCTCCATCAGGCCAGCAGCAGCGGCGGTCTTGGCAGCTTTCTTGGAGCGCTTCTTGGTGCGCTGTCCCAGCACATGTGCTGCCGCAACAGCCTGTGCTCTGAGCCTGGCCACCACTTCAAAGTCTGGGTGTGCCTGTACAGCTGCTTGCAGGCTGTACTGCCGTGCAGTTGCGCTCATGCGTGTGCGGTCGCCGATACGAATCAACTTCAAGCGAGCATTGCTGCTGAGGCATAAAGATTCGAGCAGGTTGTCTATGGCGACATTTGATGGTGCCACCACAAGCGCAGGGGAGGACATTCCTGAAGGGGGTTGAGGGGGGCCCCCCCTCCGCCCCCCGCTGCCTGAGCGCCGCTGTGGCTCTCCCTGCTGTTCTGTTTCCTCAGGCTCGTGCCAAGCAGCTGCGCTCCAAGCACGGATAAGGGAGGCAGCTGTGGTGGTCTTGCCAGTTCCAGGGGGCCCCTGGATCACGCTAAGGGGGGTCAAAAGCGCCACTGCAATTGCAGCCATCTGGGAGGGATTCAGCGTTGCAGGCAGCCACTTGAGCAAGCGCTCAATGCCGGCTGCTCGGTGCCAGTGTCCGGGAAGGTTATCCTCCCCAGCCGAGCCGTCGCCTGCAGAGACCCCCCTTGTACCCACTTGCACCTTGTGCACCAGGGCTGTGAACTCCGCAGACGCAACTAGCCCCCCCTTGATGCAGGCCACAGCCTCTCCCAGCGCAGCTGCATACGCCTGGGGTGTTGCGTACTCGTCCGCTGCCCGGGGTCGCCACATGGCAGCCTGCAGCACCCCCCCTAGGGAGCTGCCGGCAAGTGAGGGGGTGGGGGCGCCTTCTGCAGGGTGAGGCTGTACTACAGTTGCTGCAGGGATGTGATCAACTGCCAACGGCGGGGGGCGGGGGATACTGGCTAGTGGGTCACTGCCCCACGGGACACCGGGGGGGGACCGCTTGGCTGCAGCTGCCTGCACCGCCGCCAGCCGCGGGTGCTGCGCCGTCAAAGACTGTAGCAGCGCAGTAGCTGCACCCAGCACACCATCATGTTGCGCGAATTTGCTGCTTGTGCCCTGTGCCTCTTGGGCAGGGGCTTTGTTTGAGGGGGGGGCATCGGAGTTCCCGGGGGGGGGGTCAATGCCCGCAGCTGAGTGCTCCAGACTGGCGTGCAAGAGGTACGGCAGCAGCCAAGGAGGGCCTGACGTCATGCCACTGCGGGCGCCGTGGCGCTGCCGTGTCACGAACGCGAGACAGCGCACCATGCGGGAATATGTGACGTCACTCCAGCCTGCATCCACCCTCCAGGTGCCAGCCCCAGCGAAGCCTGTGACATCCAAAGCCCCACCCCCGCGCCGCAGCGCCACTGTAAGCGCCTTCGCGGACCGCCTGGCGACGACACCGTGCAGCAGGCCTCCCTCCCCGGCCGACAAGGGGCCCCCACTGCCTCTTGTCAAGAACACGACGTCGCCCACAGTAAAGCGGTGGAAGGGCAGCCTACCGCCCTGGCGTGGCGCTAAGACTACCCTCGCCCCCCTATTGCCTCGTCTAGGCGAGATACCAGCTGTGACTGCGACGAGGTCAGCAATGGCAAGGCCTTCCCGAGACAGGCGGAGCAATGGCCACGTCAGCAGCCGCTGTCGCAGGGATGCCACGTCTCCTTGCACCTCAAAACGCAACAAGCTCTGCATCAAATTACTGTAGCTTGATATTTGCTGCGAGAGGGGCACAACTGCAGCTTGACCACTGGCTATTCGTGCTCCCTGAAGTTGTTGCAAATTTCCGTGCTGTTTCGATGCGTGCACGCCAGCAAGATTACAACGTGCACCTGAGTAGGCATGCGCCAAGAAAGTGTGAAGCCGGTTGTACATGATAGTTTTGTTAGCCGGGGTTTTGCTGGTTAAAGAGATTGCGCAGGTGCTGCTCAAGAACCCGGGCTGCTATAATGCTAGCCGACAAATCTTGCGAATGTCTGCACCTGTCTGCCGTCACTCCCAGCCCTAAATAGCGCAAGCTTTGAATGTAAATCCCTCTCCACTATTGTATACAGAGCTAGGTTTCATGTATGGCTCATCGAGGCTCTGCGCTGAAGTGCAACTTTGCCAACAAGCATTCGCAGCGCTCAGGCTGCACGGTGTGAACGGCGCCCCCTTTGACACGAGAGGTGATTTTCAGCCATAAGACAGGCACGGGGCAACTGAGCGCCAAAAACACAACACATAGCAGCTTGCACGCTTCGCATTGTAGAAAAGCTGTCGGCGGTCACGGCAGAAATAGATTGACCCTGCACTTCAGCCAACGCAGGAAGCAGGCAAATTGTTGAACAGCAGGACCATAAAATGGCAGCAGCTGCAGGAGCAACCGAGACAGGCCCATTGACTGTTGTTGATTTCTTCACTGGGGAGACAGTGCCGCTGAATGATATGGTGGGAGTGCGGGCACTGCACATGCAGCGGAGCAAAGTCTTCGACATCCAAAACAAAAAATTGCAAGCAAAGCAAGGCAGCGTCAAGCGCCGCTTAAAGCCAATGGAAGGAGATCCGAACCCAAACATCCTTCTTGGTGACTATGAGGCCATTGCTGAGGTGTATTTGCTCAGACATAAATTTGAGAAAGAAGTTCAGGATGCCCGGCGACGGGAGGAAGATCGCGAAACTGTCAGGCGAAAACTCGTCAGCAGGGAGTTTCCATTGTGGCGCCGCAAAAACATGGTGGATCAGTTTCGGAAAGAACACATGGCTGCTTTGCAGGATATCAAGCAGCTTGAGCGTGATCACGAGCGCATGCTCGCTGCAAAGCTTGTTGAGGTGAATCTGCTCAAGTAGGCTCTGGGCGCTACTGTGGCAGCGGCTGGCGAAGCACAAACGCATGAATCATGGATGCTTTCGTTAATCAGAATCGCTCGCTGTGGAGTTTCTCAGGCCCACCACGTCCGACATGCCTCTGGAAACTGCAGAGTATGACACAGAGGTGCTTGTATCTTCCCCCCGCTCAAAGCTCCCCCTACCCCCCACTGCCAGGCGAACATTGCCTACCGGCAATGCCACAGGTGCCACCGAAGGACCGCTCAGCCGAGAACCACCTCCCAGGGGTGCCAGTCCATGCGCGGCTGCCTTGCCGCCGATGGGAGCGAGTGCCCGAGGCAGCCCCCCCCCGATAGGCGCCAGCCCCCCAGCAGGGGGGCGTGGAGGTGCGGGCGCTGCAACAGGTGGTGAGTAGCTCTGGGTGGGCTTCAATGTGGACTTCCCCCCCCTCGGTGATGTACGGGTGTGTACGGAGGGCCCCCCCGGGGGAGACACTTGTTTTGGGGGCGAGCTGTGACCGAATAAATCCGTCGTGAAGTTCGCCATCGTGACAGTTGTGCCTTGCGCACTTTGGCTGTGCGGGCTGCCTTTCTGTCTGTCTGCTGCTCCGTGGGGGGGGCTTGGCTTTCGAAAATGCCCCCCGGACGCCTCGAATGAATCTGATGCGAATGAGGATGATAGGTCTGACAGCCCCCCCCCCCCGGAAGTGCTCAAATGCATATGAGTGGCCCTGGGTGCAGCCCCCCCTGGTCCATGTGAGAAGCCTCCTGACTCCTGTGACAGGTGCTGCAAGGGGGCTTCAATGGACGCTGTCAGGGACAAGTCGCCCCCCCCCGCACCCCCCCTGGCTTGCTGGGACTCAGGGCTGGAGACAGGAGGCCGCTCCACGCTGCCTGTCCTGTCACCTGTGAAGGGGCTCCCCACCCTGAAGGGCACAGCCACGTAGGAGGGGGGGGGTGAGTATGAGATCTCCCCAACCCCCAAGCCAGCACCTACACCTATCTGCACACCGCTGCCCTGCAGGCTTGGTGCAGCATCAATCAGTCCCCGTGGCTGTGGCGACAGCACTGGGCTATCACTGGACAGCTGTCCATCTGATTCGTCGTTCGTCAGGCCCCCTTGAGAGCGATTCTCGTCAGAGTCCCCCCCATCAAAGGTGCGCACCCCAGCGCTCGAGCCCCCCATGTGCGCCAATGAGACCCCCTTAGCACCCTGTGGGTGTGGTGGTAGCCCTCCTCCCACAGCTTCTGCCGGTACATTCAGCTGGATGCGTGCAATGGGTGCAGGGGGGGCGGCGCCTTGTGCCGCGCCCGGGTGCCATGCTGTGAACGGCATATCGCCCTCTGTACCAAAGGAACCGCTGTTCATGCTTTGGCCACTGCGAGCCGAGCCCATCAGCTGGGTGGTGCGTGTGGCTTCGGCGGCGTGGCTGTCCCCCCCCAGGCTTCTGCCGCTGAACCCCCCCCCACCCGACATGGGCATCCGAGGTGAGCCACCCCCCCCCAGACCAGACGTGCCGCCAGTGGGAGATAGGGCGGAATAACTGTCACGATCGCTGTCTTCTCCAACGAGGGTGACTGCAGCCTGGTGGCCGCCCTCCGCACCAGCTGGCACAGCCAGGGCACTCAAGTCAAGCTGGATGTTCCCGTGGCTGCCCATGTTTGGGATGCGCGGGCTGCTGTGTGAAGCAGAGAACGGCTGAAGACTGTCGACGCTTCCCTGCGAATCCTGCCGCTGCTCTTCGCTGGCAGAGGGAAGTGGTATGCCAGAATCGCAGGGTGACAGCGAAGCCACTGAAGACACGCCTGAACCAGGCAGAATGCCAGCAGGCGTCGGGGGCCCAGTCGAGGCTGTCCACATAGACCCAGCTCTTGCACTTCGTAATGGCGAGTATTCAAAGCCAAGCTCGTGCAGAGCCTCGATGGCATTATGAGCCTTGTGAATCTGTGAAGAAGTGTTGCGTCAATCTTGCCTGTAACGCCTGTGTAACGCTGGACCTTACCGGCGCGTGTCCATCAGAGTAAGCCAGCACTTGATCAACAGTGCGCAGCATTGAAGCCAAAGCATCAAACATCAACAGCTCTGGATCCCCGATAACGCTCATGGTGCTTGGTGCCTGGTAGTACTAGTTTTGAAAGGCCAAGTGCTGAATTGGCAACACCTACCTTGAGACTGTGAAGCACGACTTGAATGGGAGAGATCTGCATGTTCAGTATTGATTTCCCTTACTTGTGGCTATGCAATGTATTTTATAGCGACATCAACTCGACTGAGCTCAAGGCACGCAATCCCCTGCCTTGACCCAGCTCGGAGAGAGAGGGGGGTATGCTGGATATCAAAACTCGTGAGAGGGTTTACTGCAGCACCAATCACGAAACAGTTGCAAAAGAGCAGCTGCTGCGGCAGTTTAGGGCTGGGCAGCAAGGCCGGGGGATTGTCGTGAAGACCAACAAGGCTTGCGAGGAGTCCCGGAGGTGTTGCCCAACCCATCGTCACGGCACAGTGTCACGAGTACTACACCGGTTGTAAATCTGAAGCATCCTTAGCACTGGACAGGACGATTTGTCACTTATGTCAGGCCTAGTCTAGGCCTAGCCAACATCGGGTTTTCCATGTAGCAATAAAGTCACACATTTTCAGGAGGGGCTTCAACATGCGCCAGAACACCCTTGCACTTCAGCGATTTTTGTTTGCTTTCAGCCTCATGGGACACCCAAACCCCCCATTTGTTTGGCTGCCGGCAGGCCAATTAAATTATGGTGAAGTTTGTATCTATTTCCCTGTTCCACTTCACCAGTAATACAGGCGAGCAAGCAAATAACATTGTACATTTTGTAATAATTTTTATATCTATAATCGGCAAACTGGCCATGAGGCGGTGTGGTGTAGTCGGCAACACTGCAGACTCTGAATCTGTAGCCCCGGGTTCGATTCCCGGCACTGCCTGATACCTTTTTCGTCCGCATGACGGGCACCGGCAATGAGCGGACTGTAGATGAGGCCCCTGGCTCCGATAATGAGGGATACAGGGAGAGGGGGGGGGAAGACAGCAAGCCACGCTATGATGACCAGCATCAGATGTATTTGTATTGCAAGGTGTCAAGGAAGACACTGCTTATAGCGAGGGTCTTGGCCAGCAGACCCAGTCTGCGACGCACCCACTTCACCAGCCATCCCCAGGGGCCGATCAATTCGCCCCCCCCTTCCATTTGTGCCAGTTGTACTGTGTTCTACGGAGCCCACGGAACACCTGTTCATATAAGAGCTGAACTTGCAGATACGACGCGCAGCAAAAGACGACGCGCCGCAGCCAGCAGAGCTAGCAACTGAGGAAACCCCAGCGGACAGCGCGCAGGATGACAAGAGCGAACTCGACTCTGACGATAA
>Ga0307982_1002599_pt1 | contig 14566 bp, 11 predicted proteins | sample OrgLakmetagen989_FD_201847 | JGI IMG/M metagenome (GOLD analysis project Ga0307982, IMG submission 201847) | Saline water microbial communities from Organic Lake, Antarctica - #989 | ecosystem: Environmental > Aquatic > Non-marine Saline and Alkaline > Saline | place: Antarctica: Organic Lake...
AAATTAAATTAATACAGAAGAATAAAAATTAAATTAATACAGAAGAATAAAAATTAAATTAATACAGAAGAATAAAAATTAAATTAATACAGAAGAATAAAAATTAAATTAATACAGAAGAATAAAAATTAAATTAATACAGAAGAATAAAATTAAATTAATCTAGAAGAATAAAAATTAAATTAATACAGAAGAATAAAATTTAAATTAATACAGAAGAATAAAATTAAATTAATCTAGAAGAATAAAAATTAAATTAATCTAGAAGAATAAAAATTAAATTAATACAGAAGAATAAAATTAAATTAATCTAGAAGAATAAAAATTAAATTAATCTAGAAAAATAAAAATTAATCTAGAAGAATATAAATTAATCTAGAAGAATAAAATAAATTAATTATAATTTATAAATTTATATATACTATTTTATTATTATATATTTTTTCATCTTCTGTATTGCTTGCTTTCAATGTTGAATAACCATATATTAAATTTTCTGTAAATTGCTTAAAAAAATACTTACCATATTCAATATAATCCATATTTAGTTTTGAAACATTTAAGTTATTATAATATGAAGTATCATTATTATTATTATTAGAACTAAATGAGATATCTTCACTTAATTTAAAAATTGATGTTTGGTCTAAATATACAAAACTATAACTATTTATACTTATACCATCTAATGATTTTTTTGTCATTATTAATTCTATATAATAAGCAAAAGTTCTTATTAATTTTTTTATAAAAATTTTATTTTCAGCTAAAATTAATAATTTATAAAAGTATAATATATCATCCAATTCTAAATGATTATTAATAGATATTAAAAATGCTAATAATATATTCCATAATCCACAATAGCCTTCACCCCAATCTTTAATTTTTAGTCCATGTTTCTTTTCTTTTGGATTTAATAATATTATTTTTTTCATTTTATCTGGATCATATTCATAACATTGTGTATCTATATCTAATATATTTTTTATCATTTTATAATCTTTAAAAAAAACATGAGAATCACTTAAATATTTATAGATTAAATATTCTAAATAATTGTTTAATACATTATTATTTATATAGAATTTGTTTGTTATCATATCCATAGGATCATAATAAAATATTAATTTCTTATGAGTATCTAATATAATAGAAACACGATGTTCTGCACCAAATAATGTTTTTATTTTTTTTTTTAAATTTGTATTAAAACCAGTTGAATAACCAATAATCATATAATATCTATTTTTACATGACTTTATATTTTTTATTAATTTATCATTAATAACTAAATTAATATCAATAATAGGATTTCTATAATAATATAAAGTAGTATCATTTTTAAAATTTAATAAATAAAATTTAGTTATAATAATATGTAAATTTTTTATATTTATTAAATTTGTTTTATTTATTCTAATAACATTTTGCTCTTTTGCAAGTTTTTTGTTAATAGTTAATATATTTTCTATATAATTTTTATCTAACATATTATTTTCATCTATTATATAATCTATAATTTTATAATAATTAATTATAGATGTGTTAATATATGGATAACTATAAATTGAACCATCGCGATAATGTATTATAAATTGATTTTTATCTCCTATTTTTTTAATATTATTAAAGCATAATTTTAAATTATTATTATCAATTAATGAACTAATATTATAACTACATAATCCAATTAAATTATTTAAAAGTGATTCATTTTTTACAGATGGTAAAATAATATTTGTATTTTTATATTTATTATCTAAATAGTTTTCTATATCTTCCTTATTATCATTATTATCAATAATATCATTATTAAAAATAACATATTTATCTATTACTTCTTGTGTATTTTCATTTATAATTTGTTGTTTAGAATATTCTACTTTACCTGATTTATTAAATTTATCTTCATAATTTTTTAAATCTTTATTTAAATATTTATTAAATTGTAATACTAAATATTTAAAAAAAGGTATTAATAAATTAATTTTACCTGTTTTTATAACAAAATTACATTTTTTTAGTATATAATATATTTCTACATTTACATATAAATCATATAATTCTAATTTTTTATAGTTTGTTTCATCTTTTATATCTAATTTATATAAGTTTTTAATATTTTTAAATGTTTTATTACTTTTAATATTTTTAATAGTAATCTTTTTATATAAAATATCATAACATAAATTATAATAATAAATTAAAAGCAAATAATACTTAACTTCATGATAATTCTTTATTAAATTATCATAAAATTTTTTAAAAATATATTTTTCTTTATCTTTTTCTTTATCTTTATCTTTATCTTTTTCTTTATCTTTTTCTTTATCTTTATCTTTATCTTTTTCTTTATCTTTATCTTTTTCTTTTTCTTTTTTTTCATCTATGAAATCTTTAAATAATTTTTGTATATCCCAATACATTTTTTTTAAATTATTTAAATATTTTTATTATTTAATTTTAATTATTTAATTATTTAATTATTTAATTATTTAATTATTTAATTATTATTATTATTATTATTAATTATTTAATTATTTAATTATTATTAATTATTTAATTATTATTTATACATTTCTAGATATATCATTAAAAAAATATATTAAAAAAAATATATTAAAAAAAATTATATAAATAAAAATTATATAAATAAAAATTAATTATTAAATTTAAATTATTATTTATTTAAATATAATTTAAAACCATTTATAGATGCAATTGATTTATTATAATGTTTTAATCTAATATTATTTTCTTCTAATTGTGTTTTATATTCTAATTCTTTATTATTATATTTATTTAACTGTAATCTATCATTATTCTCTATTTTTTGCTTATCTTGTAAATAAATTATATGTTTTGATAATGTAATATTTTGTTTAGTTAATTCATCTATAATTAAATATAATTCTGATAAAATTATATTATTATTATTTTTTATTATATCATAAGATTCTTTAGTTTTATCATTTACTAATTTCTTTTTTTTATCTTCTTTCATAAAATTATCAGTTTTTAACATTATATCTAAAGATAAAAATAATTTATTATACACATCTTTACTTACCTCATCTTTTAAATTTCCAACAATATCTACATCTAATTTAACATCCACATCTAATTTAACATCCACATCTGGTTTAACATCCACATCTGGTTTAACATCCACATCTGGTTTAACATCCACATCTGGTTTAATATCTACATATGGTTTATCATTTATAAATGGTATAATATTATTTCTATTTCTTATATTATTTTTTTGATATCCAAATTGCACGTTCATAATATTGTTTAAAATAAAAAAATAACTATTTAAATTTAAATCAATTTTATAATTTTATTTTAAATTTTTAATAGTTTTTACTAATTTATTATTAATAACATTTAAATTTTTAATAGTTTCTTTTAATTTTTCTATTTCAGTTTTATATTTTTCACAAATATCTGGTTTTTCACAACTAATTAAATTTTTTATATTTTTAGAATATTTATTATCTACATTACTTTGTTCTTCAACATTATATTTATAATTTATTTTAGGCACATTATCTCTACTTGTAAATGAATATATAGAAGAACTATTATCTACCATTTTTATAATTATATTAAATAATACAATACATTAAATTACATAAACAATTTATGTTTTTTTTTTATATTTTATTAATAGAAATTTTATAAATGGTTTAACATCTACATATGGTTTATCATTCATAAATGTTGTAATATTGTTTCTATTTCTTATTTTAAATTTTTAATAGTTTTTACTAATTTATCATTAATAACATTTAAATTTGTAATAGTTTCTTTTAATTTGTCTATTTCAATTTTATATTTTTCACAAATATCTGGTTTTTCACAACTAATTGAATTTTTTATATATTTAGAATATTTATTATCTACATTACTTTTTTTTTCATCACCATATCTATAAAATATTTTAGGTACATCATTTTCATTTATAATTGGAATACCTTTATAATCACCACCATTATCTATAATTACCATTTTTATAATTATATTAAATAATACAATACATTAAATTACATAAACAATTTTTGTTTTTTTTTTATATTTTATTTAATAGTAATTTATAATTATTTTTCTATATAGAATTTTTTAAATTATCAATACTAAACTAAACTAAACTTTTAAAATATTAACCAAACATATAAATCTAGATGACACAGTTGATAAACCCATACCACAACTGATAAACAGATGACACAGTTGATAAATCTATTACACAACTGATAAACCGTTGACACAACTGATAAATCTATTACATAGTTGATAAATCTAGATGACACAACTGATAAAAAAATAATTAATCAATTTAAAAAATAAAAAAAAATAGAACGCTTAGCTTTAATTTGATATTACCAAATTAAATTACCGAAATACACCACGTGGAGGTAGTTCTATATGTATTTCTCCGCTTCTTCACTTCATGATACTAGTAGTAATTATAAATATACTACATTCTTGATTTAGGTTAAGCCAACCTACGTATGTGAAATACGTTAAAATAAGTTTGAAAATCCAGGATGCTAGTATGGATCATTTGAAAGTGGGAGAAACTCCTGACACGATCATTACCACCTAGTTGAGACTCAGGAACTTATTTCCGGCTATAATATAACTTTTTGATTTTTCTTGCCTCAACTGGGCATTTGAAAAGTAGAACCCGTGACATCTTACGATGTATGGAAGTGCAAACTACTCGGTTTAATTTGTTAGATCCAAAAGAATCCCTCGCTATCGTCCATACCATGACGATTTTATAATCAGCTAACTAATTATATTACATTTACTATTTCAATTTTTGTTAATTTATCAAAAAAAGACAAAAAAGACAAAACAAATTAAAAAGACAAAACAAATTAAAAAGACAAAACAAATTAAAAAAACAAAACAAATTAAAAAAACAAAACAAATTAATACTATTTAATATTTAATATTTAATTTGTAATTTTTCTAATTCAAAAATTGGTAAATCAGGATATTTATCACCTAAAAAATTATTTATTTTTTTTAATTCAATATGCATATTATTTATATAGTTTTCTAAGATTTTAATTTTATCATAATAGTAATCAAATTGTTCACTAATTTTGTTTTCTACCTCACATTCAAAACTTTCAGCATAATTGTAATCCATTGTATTTTAATTTGTATTTTAATTTTATTGTTTTATTTAATTTTTTATTCTAATATTTCAATTTTTTATTTTTATTTTAATTTGTATTTTAATTAGATTTTTTATTTTAATTTTAATTTAATTTTAATTAGATTTTTATTTTTACATTTAATAAATTATACAAACATCTAGATTAATAAATAAAATTAAAATACAAATTAAAATATACAAAACAAATTAAAATACAAAATAGTTCTAGCAGATTATACAAACATCTAGATTAATAAAACAAATTAAAATATACAAAACAAATTAAAATATACAAAACAAATTAAAATACAAAATAGTTCTAGCAGATTATACAAACATCTAGATTAATAAATAAAATTAAAATACAAATTAAAATATACAAAACAAATTAAAATATACAAAACAAATTAAAATACAAAATAGTTCTAGCAGATTATACAAACATCTAGATTAACAAAACAAATTAAAATACAAATTAAAATATACAAAACAAATTAAAATACAAAATAGTTCTAGCAGATTATACAAACATCTAGATTAATAAATAAAATTAAAATACAAATTAAAATATACAAAACAAATTAAAATACAAAATAGTTCTAGCAGATTATACAAACATCTAGATTAATAAATAAAATTAAAATACAAATTAAAATACAAAATAGTTCTAGCAGATTATACAAACATCTAGATTAATAAATAAAATTAAAATAAAAAATACAAATATAAATTAAAATACAAATTAAAATAAAAAATTAAAATAAAAAATTAAAATAAAAAATTAAAATACAAATTAAAATACAAATTAAAATAAACTTACATAATAAGTTTCTAAACTAATAATATCTTTAAAACTTAATAAATCATTTAAATTATAATTACATTTATATGATTCATCAAATTGTTTAGTATAATAATCTACTTTATTTGAAGCAGAATTAATCATAAAACCTAATGTTTGAAAATTACTATTTTTAATATTATATGAATAAATTATATTACTCCAAAATAAATTAGCAAAATAAACATACTCATTTCTACCATCTTGCATATATTTAACAGTTAATTTATTTTCATTTAATAATCTATAAATTTTATGTAATAAACTAAACATCATTTCTTTTTTTTGATTTTTTGTTAAAATATTCATATCTTCTAATTCTTCAAAATACTTAATAATTTCTAATGGTTGTTTATTTAACATATTATCATTTGAAAAGAAATTTAATAATAAATCCTTTGTAATTACAAAACTATTTTTAAATAATCTAGTAATTCTAGTCATTAATGTATCTACTGATATTTTCTTTTCATTAATATTTAACACATAATAATTATTTAATCCATTCTTTAAAATTTCTAAAATTTCTTTAAATTTTGTAAAATTATCACCAAATGCTAAATCCCATTCATTACAAAATAATTTACTTTTTTCTAAATACTCAATATCGTCTTCCTTAATATCTTCTAATTCTTCATATAAAATTAATTTATTTTTTGATAAATCTATAAATTCATTTAAAAATTTATAAAAACGATTTACACCATTTTGAATTTTATTTTTGGTATTTGTTGAAATACTTTTAACAACATCTTTATACGTAATAGTATTTTCAGAAACTTCAAAAACATCATTTAAATATAAAATAACATTATAAATATCATGAAATTTTAATATTGTCTCATTAATTTTACTATTATACACATTATAATTAATTCTATTATTTTCACTTACAACTAAATTATCATTAAAACCTATTAATGTAATTTCTTTATTATAATTTACTATTAACTGCGAACATTCATACATTAAATGATTAATTAAAAATACATATTGATTATTTAAATCTAATACTAAATTTAATTTTTCTTTAAAATAATTAAAACCAGTTAACTGTAATGAATCTGATATATTCATTACTTTCATTAGTTCTCTTACCTTAACATGCTTTTCATCAATTGAAAAACGATTCCAAGTTGATTTACCAAACTCATTATGACTAAATTTATTGATATGCTTTATATCTAATTTTACATTTGAATTTTCACTATACATACGATAAATAAATGCATCTTCCGCACTTAAAGGCATTATATGATATTCTAAATTACTATATTTACTATCTACTACATCTTTTACTTGTTTTTTAATTTGTTCATACATTTCTGTATATTCTTCATCACTAATACGTAATCCCCATTTAGGACAATGTTCTAAATCATCTACTTTATTAGCTAAAACAAATAACTTATTTTGAATTCCATATTTATCTAAATTATTTTTACAATTATCTACTATATTTTTTAAAATCTTTACTTCACCATCTGTATTCATCGCACTATTAATATCAACCACCATTATTACTATATCCCATTCATGAAAATTTTTATTAATATATTCAAAATATAATTCTTGCGTTCTAGCATCATTTAAACCAGGAATATCATAAATTTTTAAATATACATTATCCTTTAAACTTACTAAATCATGTACCCTTGGAACTTCATATACTATATCCTTACTTATCTCTTCATATGTTATCTCTTCATTTTTTTCTGTTTTCTTAATTATTAATTCATTAATTTCACGATTTTGATTTTTAATTTTATTAATATCTTCCACACTTAATGTTAAATTTTCTGATTCTACATAAATTTGTGGAGTCATAGTTGTTCTCTTAATTTTCATATCACTAAATTGATTTACAAATAATGTATTCATAAATGTAGATTTACCTGCTGATACAGGACCTAAAATAGCAATATTAATAGTATTCTTTTTACCATTTAATCTATTTTGTATATTTTTTGTAATTTGGTTTTGTTTTTTTTTTTTTTTCTTTTTAATATTCTGTGTATCTTTTATAATTTGTGCATCATTTACATCTGGAATAGATAATTCATTACAAGTAGATGTTTTAAATATTGCGGGAAACATAGTTATTAATTTAATAAATAATATTATTAATAAATCACAAATAATTATTTATTAAATTTAATATAATAATTCAAATACTATATTTTATTTCAATTTTGTATTTTTATTTTAATTTTATTTTAATTAGATTTTTTAGTTAAATATTTTACATAAATAGAACTTTATTTTTATATCTAAAACTTTATTTAAACATCTAGAATTATAAAAATAACATCTACAACTTTATTTTTATATCTATTATAAAAACATCTACAACTTTATTTAATTTTTTTAAATATTAAATGTACATATTGAAAAACAGTAAAATAATAATAATATAATAAATTAACAAAAATTGATTTATTAATTACATATTATATTATTACCAGACTTTTAAGTAAGTCAATAATGTTAAATTGTATTTATACAGTTGCATAACATTAAACTCCATAGCTTATGTTTCCAAAATGGAAATATAAGAGTATATGAGTATAAACTGTAATCACTCCGAAGCGTATAATACGAGTCATGAGTATAAACTAATCAGCTTAAGCTTAGATTTCCAAAGGAAATGTAAGAGTTCTCGGTTTAAGAGATTCACTCCATAGCTTATGTTTCCAAAATGGAAATATAAGAGTATATGAGTATAAACTGTAATCACTCCGAAGCGTATAATACGAGTCATGAGTATAAACTAATCAGCTTAAGCTTAGATTTCTGCAGGAATTTAAGAGTTCTCGGTTTAAGAGATTCAGTCAAGGTATCATTTCCTAAATGGTGATATAGACGACTAAAAAATCATATAACAGCTTGGAACCTGTTATATAGTTCGATGCCTAAGCAATAGCTTAGACATTCCCCCATTTGGGAAAATAAGTATATACCGCCTACGGGTCCTATATACGAAAGAACAAACTTTTTTTTACTAATTTATAATTTAGAATTATAAAACATATCTAGAATTATAAAACATATCTAGAATTATAAAACATATCTAGAATTATAAAACATATCTAGAATTATAAAACATATCTAGAATTATAAATGTAAAATATAAAAACTAAAAAATAATAAATAATAAAAAACTAAAAAAATAAATTAATTTTTATTAATCTTAACTAAAAATTATACAATTATCTAGAAATTTATTTATTTGAATTTTCTAATTCACGTTTTAAGTCCATATTTTCTTTTAATAAGTTATTATATTTAATTGCCAAATTATTAAAATCAGATAATAATATATCTATTTGATTTTCTTTTTTTTGTAAAATTACATTTACTGAACTATTATTTAAATTATTAATATTATTAACATAATTATTATTTATATCCATATTTACTATTTAATATATACAAATATAAAAAAAAAATAAAACAATTTTAAAACAAATTTGTAAATAAAAATATATTATCAATATATTTATTAAATTTATAAATGTAAAATAAAATTTCATCATTTTGAAATATTAATTGTAAATTTTGATAGTAATTTATTTTACATTTAACTAAATTATATTTATGTTTATATTCTATTTTATTGTTTTTTATATTATTTTTTCTTGTATTTAAAATAATTCGTCATCTTCTTTATTTATTAGATAATCTAGTTTACTAGTATATATAAAAGTGTTTTAGATTCATTTTTGTATTTTAATTTTTTATTATAATCATTATAATCATTATATTTTGGTTTTAAATTTTTTAACTTTAATTTAATCAAATTGTTTTTGTAATTTGTTATATAAATTATCATTTATAGATACATAATTTGTATTATTGACTAAGTTAATGTTAATAAATTATTTTCTTTATTATCTAAATATGTTAAAATTATATCTATTTTTTGTTAATATATTATTTTTATTTGATATTTGTTTTTCTATTTTTTATATTTTAATATTTTTATATTTTTATATTTTAATATATTTTTCTATTTTTCTATTTTTTATTTTTTATTTTTGTATATTTTTGTATATTTTTGTATTTTTATATATTTTTATATTTTTGTATTTTAATATATTTTTGTATTTTTGTATATTTTTGTATTTTAATATATTTTTGTATTTTAATATATTTTTGTATTTTAATATATTTTTGTATTTTAATATATTTTTGTATTTTTGTATATTTTTATTAAATTATAAATAAATATTATAAATAAATATTATAAATAAATATTATAAATAAATATTATAAATAAATATTATAAATAAATATTATAAATAAATAAAAAATAAATATTATAATTTAGTATTATGTTATCGAAAAAAAATATAAGAAATAATTCAAATAATAAAACATTAAAAAAAAATATAAATAATTTGAATAATCAACAAATTGGAGGTGAAAATATTATGTATTTTAATAATATAGAAGTTATTAATGATGGTTGTATAACTGGAGGTATTAAAAATCTAATAGCTAATATGAATAACAATTTAGAATTATATATTATTAACAAACTAAGTGTTAGTGTACCACCTGTTGTTGCTCAACATGCTGAAAATGCTGAACCTGTTGATGCTGAATCTGTTGTTGCTGAATCTGTTGCTGCTGAACCACCTGTTCATCAACCTGTTGCTGAACCACCTGTTGCTGCTGAATCTGTTGTTGCTGAACCTGTTGATGATGAACCTACTGCTGCTGTTAAATCTGCTCGTGCAAACATAGCAAACACACCTTCTATTTCTAAAAGAATAGAAAATTTAAAAAAATAAGTTTAAATATTAGACTCAAAAAGTCCAGTTAATGTAATTTTATAATTATTAATATTAGTATTTAATTTATTATTTTCTTTATTTAATTCGTTAATTTTTTCTTTATAGTCTTTAATTTGTTCTATTAATTCATTATTTTGTTCTGTTAATGCTTGTTCTAATGAATCTGTTGATAATTCTCCAATATTAGTTAATCTAGATTCTAATATTAAATTTTGATTATTTATTTTTTCTATAACATTATTATTTTCATTTATTTCATTTTGTAATGTAATTATTTTTTCTTCATGATATAAAATTTCATTTTCATATTTTGTATTAATTGTATTCACTTCATTTAAATTTGTTTTTATTAATTTATATTTTTCTATTAATCCATTATTTATATCTTTTATACTATTATATTTTAATTCATAATTCTTTAACTTTAACTTAGTTTTTTCATCAGTTTCCATTAATATAGAAAATTTACTTGCTAATAATTCTGTATTTAATTCCATAGTTTTAAAATTAAATTTATCTTGTTCCATTTTTTCACATTTTTCTAAAAAATCCTGCTGTTGATATTTTAAATCCCTCTCCAATTTAATTACCGTATTAGATTTATCTATAAATAACTCCTCTAATTCTATTATTTTTTCTTTTATTAACTTATTTTCTTTCAATGATAAATTTAATTTATCCTTATAACCATTTATAATATGTTCCTTTAAATTCATTTCTGGTATTTCTTCATCTTTATTTATATTATCTACATTATTTATATTATTATCCATATTTAAAATTGTAAATAATTTACGTGTATTATTGAAATAATCATATACTTCTTTATAATTATCTGGAATTAAATTATCACACATAGTTAAAGTTAATTTAATATTTTCTTCATCTTTTGACATATAAACTTTACTATCTACATTTAAATTCATATCAAAATAAATATGCGATAATTTATGGTTTGAATGAAATGCAAATTCTGGAAATGGTGTTTTGTTAAATAATAAATAAATTTTCTCATCTGGTACATAAATGTTTAAATAATTATCTATTACCAACTTTGTATTATTTGTAGTATGTTGAATAATAGATTTGGTTTGATTATTAATAAAAATATCTGTATTAATTACAAATCCTTTTCTATGTTTTCCATGTGTTGCACAATTATGAACATTGGTATTAGTTTTACAATTAAAGCATGTATAATCAAACTCATTTGTATTTATATTATCATAAAATGTTATATCACGTTCATTTATTTTTTTCTTAAATTCTAAATCATAATCATTATTATAACGATAGTTATTTATTGTGTATTTAACATAACGATTAGGTAATATACCAATAGTTGTATCCCATTCATCCATAGTTTTATTAGCTTTTAAATTTTCATCAAAACATATAACTCTATTAGGATTAAATACTTCAATTTTTTCAGGTGGTTCTGGGCATTGTGGAAATGTTTTTTTAATAGTTCTATCAAATTTAGAGCAATTATTATAAACTTTTTTAGAAGTTTTATTAATACTATCTAGAAGTATTTTATACTGTTTAGATTTAGTATTTTCAAAATTTGTTTCAATACCACGTAATCCTTCTTCTATAAATTCCATAATTTGTTAATTTAGATAAATAATTGTAATTAAATTATAATTCATATCATAACACATAAAAAACAATTTTACTTTACTATTTTTGTATTTTTTGTATTTTTTGTATTTTTTATATTTTTTGTATTTTTTGTATTTTTTGTATTTTTTGTATTTTTTGTATTTTTTGTATTTTTTGTATTTTTTGTATTTTTTGTATTTTTTGTATTTAATAAAATTATAAGTCTAGAATGAAATAATAAATCTAGAATGAAATAATAAATCTAGAATGAAATAATAAATCTAGAATGAAATAATAAATCTAGAATGAAATAATAAATCTAGAATACAAATTATAAATCTAGAATACAAATTATAAATCTAGAATACAAATTATAAGTTTAGAATAAAAATATAAGTCTAGAATAAAAATATAAGTCTAGAATAAAAATATAAGTCTAGAATAAAAATATAAGTCTAGAATAAAAATATAAATAATGGAAGAAGTAAATAAGGAACTTCAGAATATTAATTCTACTATAAATATAAATAATATAATTTGTTTTACATTTATAACTATATTAATAACTTCTAGTATAGTATTATCATTAGGAACGACAGCACCTTTACATTTAACACATTTACTATCTGATAAAAAATTACAAAATAATGTAATTGAAAGTATTAAAACAATAAAAGACAAAATATTTAAAATATTTATAAATTCACATAAAATTATTGACAAATTAATTAAAGAAAATAATACAAATGATTTACAAATTGTAATACAAAGTAAAAGTTTAATATATATTAATAATGTAAATAATATTTCATTATTATTTAAATATTTTTTTACAAAATATTATAATATATTAATTGAATATGAAAGTTTAAATTCTAATAATACTGATATTAATATTAATACTATTAAAATTAATTATGTAGATTATTTATTTAAATATAATATTTTAATAGCATTAAAAAAATTTAATGAAGCAATGAATATAGAAACTTTAATAAAAATAAATAAAAACAAAAATAATGAAAATATTGTAAAAAAATTTGCAAAATATTTGCATAAAATATTTAATAATGAAAATGTTTTTTTTGATGTATTTACTCAATTAAATACTATGAATATAATATTATTAACAATTAGTAATTTTTTAAATGTAATTGATGATGTAAAATATGAAAGTTATACAAATAACACTATTATAAATAAAAGTAAATTAATTTCTACACAAAATTCTAATTCTGATTCTGATACTGATATTGATAACATGTTAAATAACTTATATTTTTCGTCAAATTATTATAATATAGAAGAAAACAAAATAATTACTCAAGTTGAAACAAATAATAATTTAGGATATATATATATAAATAATGATGTTTGTAATAATTTATATGAAATAATAATATTTATTAAAACTAATTTTGATTCTAAAATAAAATTAAAAACAGAAACATCAACAAATTTAATTGATATAAATAATATTAAATTATTAATCCCGAATTATACAAAAGCTATTTCTATTGAAAATAAAATTATAGAATTCTTAATAAAAAAATTTAATAATTATTCAAGAATAAATAATATAAACACTATAAAAGAATTAATTGATAATATTAATGCAAAACTTCAAGAAAATACAGAATATAATATTAATGATATTAATGATATTGATGATATTACTTATTCTAATATAATAAAATTTAATGAATTTTTAAATAGTATTAATACTAATTCAATTGCAGGTGGTAAATATAAAAAACCAAAAATTTTATACAAATTAGAAAAAAAAACTTTAAAAAAAAAATATAAATCTAGAATTTAAATATAAGTCTATAATAAAAATTATAAATCTAGAAGTTAAATATAAATCTAGAAGTTAAATATAAGTCTAGAATACAAATTATAAAGCTAGAAGTTAAATATAAGTCTAGAAGTTAAATATAAGTCTAGAATACAAATTATAAATCTAGAAGTTAAATATAAGTCTAGAATACAAATTATAAATCTAGAAGTTAAATATAAGTCTAGAATACAAATTATAAGTCTAGAATACAAATTATAAGTCTAGAAGTTAAATTATAAAGCTAGAATACAAATTATAAAGCTAGAATTTAAATTATTTTATAGTGTATTAATTTTATTTGC
>Ga0307982_1002600_pt1 | contig 14564 bp, 9 predicted proteins | sample OrgLakmetagen989_FD_201847 | JGI IMG/M metagenome (GOLD analysis project Ga0307982, IMG submission 201847) | Saline water microbial communities from Organic Lake, Antarctica - #989 | ecosystem: Environmental > Aquatic > Non-marine Saline and Alkaline > Saline | place: Antarctica: Organic Lake...
TGTATCCTGGGTGGGATTGCCTCGACATCCTCTCCTGCCGGAGGTCGCTAGATAATCAAGATTTGAGTGCAAAGCTGCTCTCATAGGAATGGGTTTCGCAAATGTTTCGATCATTGTGCACTACTTTTTTTCTTGTTTCATTAAAACTTGAGGCCTCGCGGACCCCGCTCCGGTGGCGCAGACTTTTTTCGTGGACGACACGATCAAAGCCGGCGCGCGCTTAGACGCTATCGTTACTGTGGCGGACGCGGTGAGAGTGGTTTAACTCCTCTCGGACAAGGGTGGTTGCTGCTGCTGCATTCCTTCTCACATTTGGGAGTGCGTGTGTGCATATGAGCGCTACATTGTTGTTTCCGAGGACAGATGGTTGTGTCAGACAGAATGGTGGCTTCATCTTTTGCCTGCGGTCATGCATTTCACCTACAGTACACAAATTGCGACATCTGTAGTGTACTACGGATTTCGAGTGCTTTCGTCGATTGTGTATTCCCATTTGTTCTGTTTCTCAGCCTCATTTTTTTCTCCGTCAGTAGCCTTTACGAATACATTGTTGTAATGTCTTCGATCTGCGGGGCGGCTGTGCCAGGTGCATTTGGTGCAGCACCTGGACGACGAAAAGCCCGAAGGCGCTGAGAACGAAGCCGAAGAACAGCTCCTGTTTGCCGACAAGGTCCGGTTTTCTCTGTTCTTTTTGTGCAATTCATGGTGATGTCTTTCATGCATGCTTCAGGTTCTTGCTGCTGCGTATTTGTTTTAGCTCTTTATCTGTGTTTTTCTCTGTGCTTTTCTCTTTCCTATTTCATCATCTGCCACACCCGTTTCCCCTTGAGTGACCTTGAACTTACTCCACGCGCGTGCGTTGTCAGATTTTGCTCAACAAGATCGACCTCGTGGACGACGCAGCAGCTCTAGATGCCATAGAAGCGCGCATTCGCACTTTAAACCAGCGCGCGCCTGTGCTGAGATGCTCCAACGCCGCTGGCTTTGACTTGAGTGAACTGCTGGACGTCCGTGCGTTTGACCTCAAGGGAGTCCTGGAGGTACATGTACTTGCTTACAACTTACACTGCCGTACACGAATTCGCCTGCACGCTCCTTCCTTTCCTGCAATCTAAGCGCTTCCATTATTTCCGTCCCTCTTTAACCTATTCATCTTGCAGATGGAGCCGGACTTTCTGAGCGAAGGGTCCGAGGATCACGTCCATGACGACACCATTAGTTCCGTCGGCATTGCGCGGCCCGGCGAATGCGATCTGAAGAAATTGAACGCGTGGTTCACGCAGCTGCTCAAAGATCAGGTGCGTTACCGTGATGAAGACTTTTTGGGGGTGTCTCATTGTTTCTCGATTGAATCCCGAAGCTGTTGCATTGCATCTCTGTCAAATGAATTGGAATTCAGGAGTTGACGGATTATTTCCTTGGCTAATTTTATGTTATTTTTATTTTATTTTTCGCTTACTCGTTGCGCCCATTGTAGTGTATGCGTCAAATACCTCACGCTTTATCTCGTGGCCGTACGTCGCTCTGCTCTTCTTCTTGAATGACAGGGCGTGAACATATACCGCATGAAAGGGGTGCTCGCCGTGGCCGGGATGAGCGACAAGTACGCGTTTCAGGGGGTCCACATGATGCTCGAAGGCACGCCGCTCGAGCCGTGGGGTGCCAACGTGCCTGACGAACCGCGCACCAACAAACTGGTGTTCATCGGCCGAAAACTAGATCGAGCCGCTCTCGAAGCGGGTTTCGAGGCTTGCCTGGTTGTGTAATGCCTATGATTCGACTTACCTCTCTCAACTTCCTTTGCTTGATTGAAAGATGTTATAACGCAAGAACAACCCGAATCAGTATAGCCAGGTCTTATCGGTGTAACATAACATTTGACATGTAACATAACATGCAACATGCAACATAACATGCAACATACAACATAACATGTAACATGTAACGCGTAACACAAAGCACAAAGGTCCAATGAAGAAGAACTCCCGGCCACGGCGGAACTCAGGGCTAATTGCGAAGAGGTATATTGGGATACTGGTGTCTGGTGTCTAGAGTAGCATTTATGGTTTATGAATAAATAGAAGAATCGTGTAGCAACGACGACTGTATTTTTCTGTAGTTCGAGTGCAATCATAATCCCCCTATTTCGCGTACAGCAACCGCCGATTCCCAACCACGAAAGCAGGGCCTCGCCATGCTAAGCGGCGCTTCCTTTGTGCTTCCTTTCTTTCCTTTCTTGTTGCCAGTGCTGTTCCCACTGGACCCTTAAATACTGCAGCTGACCCTTCTGCTGCACCTGCTTTCAAAAGACTTTGGCTCTGGAGTTTGCTCGAAGGTGTGGTATCTAACAGTGGTGCACCTTCTTCGATAATCTCTATTGAACCCCTTAAGTCTACTTGTGTCTCCGAAGAATCTGCTGACGTTAGCTTACGCTTCGGGGCATGTTGAGTGACCGCTGCCGTTGAGGTTGTGACAACGCTATCATCATTATTCTTATCTTCGTCATCATTATCGTCATCATCATCATTATCGTCGTCGTCATCGACATCGTCGTCTTCGTAGTTGTCGTGATCATCATCATCATCATCATCATCACTATTTGGTTTGGCGAAGATTGCTTCGGCTGCATAGCCATTGCTAAGCGTGTTGCTCACTTCTTTATTGGAGCTACTCCCTTCTCTTACGAGTTCGTTTTCGGGATGGCTGACCGTCATTCCATCAGCAGATTCATTGCCATCAATCGAGTTACCAACCTCAGCAACGTTGTTGTTGTTTTCTAGGGGCGGTTCCTTCGCTACTTTCTCTGCTAAAGCTCGCGCTCTAGCAGCAACGAAAGCCTCTTCGTCAAAGACCTGGTAGTTCATTGATGCCTTGTTGGCGTCATAATTATCATCGTAGTTATAGCCATCATCTTCCCTTTCCCCCCACCAATTGCTATCATCTACTCCATTGCTCGCCGTAGGATGTTCAAACAATAGTCCAGAGCCAGCGCTTGAATCGTCTTCGATCGACTTTTCATCGAAGTTGCTTTCGCCGCTGCTGCTGCTGCTCGTGTCACTATCACTACTACTGTCACTATCGCTGCTGTCACTGCTGTCGCTGTCGCTAATCGCAACCTTGACTGAAATTTCTGGAGGATAGCGCCACGCCGATATACCCAAGAAGTCTGAGTTGTTGGCGTTGTTGAGCGCCTTTTCGAAGTCAACTTGCCCAGGATACGCTACCACTACACCGCGCGCACGGCAGTCCCAGTACCAATCCCTGACCGCATTGTTGCTACTGCCACTGCTGCCACGACTGCTAGTGCTATTGTGTGTTGGAATGTGAGTAGATATGCCAGTAGAGGCACCACCACAACCCGCAAGCGTGTTTCCGTCGCCAAGCACGACCACCAAATCTTTGGCTCTGGTCATGGCCACATTGAGCCTTCTGGCGTCCTTTAAGAAGCCACAGCTCCGTTGAGGGTTAGACCGCACCAGGGACAACACGACACAGTTGGCTTCGGAACCTTGAAAGGAGTCGACCGTGTGCACAGCAACCCGCGAGGAGGGTTGCGGCGCCTCTACTGCAGCTGCTGATACCATTGATGCTCTTGAAGTGCTGCCGTGGAAATTTCGCTTACGGCTGTTGTTTTTGTTATTACCTTGCCGTAAAAGTTGTCGAAGAAGTGCCACCTATACGATAAGAAAGAGGCAAACAAAAGAACAATGTATTATTGTACGGCAATTTAAGACTTTTGAGGAAAAGGTGCGACGGCTTTACCTACACATCAATTTGCATTTTTTTGTTCGGTATTGGCCTTTTTACCTGAGCCGAGTACATAGAGATCACCACGACTTCTTCAGCCTGAAGAGCTGGATCAGGAACGTCCACAAGCTTTTGCACCACTGCACAAACCGCAGCTGCTTCTGTACGATTGCGGATGCTGCGCGTGTATGGGTCTTGCTCTTCAAGCCCGTACTGCTGCGTGCCGCGAAGGCTGCTGCCGCGGGTATTGCTGCCCATACTGTTTGCTGTGGTAATATCTACATTTGCTGCCGCCTTCTTGTTTACGCTGGCGGTAGAGATGTTGACCGGAGAAGACTCCGAAGAAGTCGGACGCACGTCAATCCACGCCAAAGGCCCGCCAAAGACGCAATCACGCCATGCTGCTCCTCTCAATTGAAGGCGCGCTTCCTTAGAGGGGTTTCTATGAAGTGCATCATTGTTGTTCCTATTACTATGCCACTGCGCACACGCACCGTTGCCGGGAGCAGTTGTGAGGCGCCCTCCATAAAATTGTTGTGCTGGAAACGAGGCAATAGATGCATGCATGCGGTACTGGGTTGCCAATAGAGTGTACGGTAAACCGCTGTTGGGCACAAAGTTTTCGGTGCCACTGCCACCTCCGTTGATACTGCTGATTTTATTCACAGTGTTTCTGCCCAATTCGCCCATGAGGCGCTCAAGCATGGAGCGGCTGAAACCTGCAGCGGATGCAGCTTGGCTGAAGGTGGTTGCAGGAAGCTGAGCTGGGTCTCCGACGAGCAAGAGTCTCTCGCAGCCGAGGCCAAGAGGTGCCAAAAGTTCCGCTTCAACAGCTTGGCCTGCTTCGTCGCAGACTACGACACTAAACTGCCCACTTTGCTGCCACGAAGATGATGCTCGTCCACTGTTGCGCGCGTACCCACCATCCGAGTCTTTGCCCATGTTGCCAGTATGGTCTTCCATGTCGTCATTGCCTTCATCGAATCCATCGTAGGATGCTCCAGTAGCAGTACTGTCGCGCAAAATGGCAGAAGATGCCGAGCCTAATGTAGCAAACACAAACTGCGCAGAAGCGAGGGCATCAGCAGCCGCTGCGTCGTTTTCTATTGGACTTGCAGCCAATCGCTCCAACGCTTGAGTTAGGCCGCTCAGAGCGAACTTTGTTATGGCCTCTGCACCAGCCATCTTTGATGCTGCTACCTTTTCAGGGAGCGTGGCTGAAAGTCCAACACCTTTCAGAGTTTTCCATGCTTCAGCCCACAGTCGTCGTCCGTGAGCATAATAAAAGCGAGGAAGCCGTTGCTGGCAACGGCGTTCGAGAAGATTCAGTCCACGGATGATGCTGGTGTAGCTGCAGTTATCGCTTGTTACACTAGAGTCCTGCAGTGGCCTATCCTTGGCATCCATTAGTTGCCGCACCGCTTTTGCTAACGATGCAAGCTCCGTCCAGCACAACAACTCTAGGCAAATTGATTGAGGCGGAGCCTCCATGGTCGATGCATGTGACGAACCGTTTCTACTACTACTGCTACTTGCAAAAGCACGTACGCGTGATGTAGGGTCATAAACCGATGCCGCTGAAGAACACGCTGCTCGAATGTTTTCAGGCACTCCGAGAAGCGACACCGACACTGGCCACCGAGCAGTTCCCTTCGATAATTCGTCTTCTCCGCCGGCTGTGTTAGAAATTACACCGGCAAAACTACTTAAACCACTCGCCAAAGTGCTACTGCTACCGCTGACTCGGGCTGCATTTTGAAGCGCAGTGTGGAAACGCTCAAGGAGGAGGCACACGGCCTTGTTTGAGGGCGCAACCACCAGCACGCGCCCACTCGACGCTGATGGTGAGCCTTTCCTACCTGCCCGCCCACGCTCAGCAGCCAATGCAAGAAGTACCGCTACCAAAAATGACGTTTTGCCAGTGCCAGGTGGTCCTTGCACGAGCCCAATGTTGCTCACGGGCCTGCTTGCTGCCACAGGAGGCACGAAAGAAACCAAAGCAGTGCGCTGGGCTGCATTCAATCTATCTGCTGCAGAGTCAGCAGCTTGGGTCAGCGTCGATGCCACAACATTATCTTCATTCCATGACGGGACACGATCATCACCGCTGTACTCGGTACTACTGCACCGCTCTACATCAGTGGTTTCAAGCTCTCTTAACTCTTGGCCGAAGGAGCCATTTTGTTGCACGCTGCTGCTTTCGTTGCTGTCACTATCGCTGCTGTCGCTAGCGTTGAAGCGAGTATGCGTGCTTTTTCGAGCCAAAAGGAGCTCAGGCATAAATGGAGGTGCTGGTTTTCGCACGCATGCGTCAAGCATTCGCTGAAGCGACAGGAGCGACTCGAGCGACGTTGCTTCTACAACAACTTTCCCTGGCAATGATGGAGGCCAGTTTGTACCAGATGCGACCATAAGAGCTAAAGACGCATTGCCCAAGGTCCTTGCCAAGCCATTCGCCCACGTCGCGAGTATGCCATTACTACCGTCGCTGTTGTTGTAGTGCGTGTGCAGCACAAACACTTGCCCGGGTCGCATGTGTTCACGTAAGTCACCTCTCAATGGCGCCGCGAAGTTGAAGAACAGCAAGCGCGCGCCCCACGCAAGGGTTTCGTCGTCTTGACTTGTCGGTATCAGTTGCAGCCTGGCTCCTGATTGGGTTCTCCTGCTGGCACTCTGGGCTAGCACTGCCTGTGCCTCGGCCATAATCAATGGCTTAAATCGTGTATAGTAATCTGCAGCCGATTTGAAAGATGATGGAAATGGCGACAGGCTTGGCTCGTTTGGAAGCCTGGCTATTGGCCAAGATAAAACTTCGCTCCAGAAAAGTTCCATGCCGCTCCGAAAGCGTGCTCTCTTGCCTCTCGACTTACTTGATGCCCTAGCTTCTCGCTGAATCGCTGCTCGCCGTTCCCAGGCCATCTGTGAGGCTACCTTTGTCAACCTACAGTAGTCTGCAGTAAAATATAGTCGATATTTAAGGCTATGGCATGTAGGCAGAATAGAGCCAACGCAAGGTGCTTGTAATTACAGCATTGTCTGTGATAGTAGACAAGCTTGAGCAATAAGCACGGAAGCACGGCGGCAGGTTGTTGATTTCTTCTTGCGTGCGTCATGATGAGAGATGAGAGAGAACGAGAGATGTTGATTCTTCATGCCTCTTCACATGAATCATATTAAAGCATTCATCTCGGCAACAGATTTTCAAAATATAGGCGGTACAGCGGTACAGTACTAGACAGACTACAGGTAGTATACACTAACCTATTACTATGCTGGAGCTCTAACCGTACACTGTCCGATGATATTGCGCTCAATTCGAAGCATAATCATTGAGGCACTGGATACTTTGAGACCGCCGTATCCATAAATAGCTTGCCTTCATAATCTCGAAGAGCTGGGGAACTTGTTCTTGATAAAAATCTAAAATCACGCAGCGAGTTGGACGCAATTCATCTTGTGCTCCAAAGCTCGGCCTTCGTTAAGGGCAATGGCATATTCCCAGGTAAAAAAATGATTCCCGCGATGTTATGCGGTCTCAAAGCATTTATAACCTATCTACCTTGCAATACAAACTCAAACTAAATTGTTGTATTTGCTAGGCGTGCTACCTCAGATGCCTGGTCTGGGCGATTATGGCTGTAGCTATGGTTGCAATGGGGTCAAATGCCACTGAATCTTATATATCAATTTTAGCAAACGATGGGTGAGTTGTGGTTGAATAGCTTTTTCTTGGGCGATTTGGGGTTAGATGAAATGTGTGGTTGTAAATTAATCCAGCCAAACAATCGCTTAGGCGAAGTCGAAACAATCCCAGTGCGTTAGCAGCTTGTTTGAGCTTATGTTGAGATGAATAAAGCGGTCTTTGGTGCTTGCCCCCGATGTCTCACTTATACACCGATTCTATCTGGTTTTGCGTTCCCTTGATTGGTTGGTAGGCATACTGAAGAGCGGTTGTACCTACCCGCAGGCACGTCAGCTACTCGCGTGGCTACTGCGTATTGCCTACGCACCCGTCGAAGCCCACCCGTTGGTAGACACCTTGATCCTATCGGAAAAGAACTGGCTTGCATCGAACAAGTGGTGCTGTCCCTGCGCGCCGCGTCAGCTGCGACTTGTGGTTCTGACTCTGCACCCGGCTTTCTGTGGCGCGCCGACATCGGCATCGATAACGCTGGAGAAGATTACCGCGTGGCGACCTTTCGTTTCTGTGCCGGCCAATGCCCGCACGATGCAGCGCAGTACTTCTGTGCGCAAAACGTGCTCGCTGATGGGCAGGATGAATGTGCTACACAACTTGCTCAGGCAGCTGCTGCCTCAGCTGCATCTAGTAATTCTGTGGGCAACCCACTTGCTAGCTGTGACGATTCTGCGGTCCAAACGCAAGTGACAACTGCAGGGTCAGCACCGGGGACAGCAGCAGCGGTCGATGTGAGCAGCTCTGGTGATGTGCCCAAATTGGCGCGCGAATCCACGTCTGACCGTACGCGCCCTCAGGAACCCGTGGCGGCGCAGCCAAGCACTCAGTTCGGGGCAATGCCAGCGGATACGGATGCAGCGCAAGGGCGTGCAGGGAGCATAAGGAGTTCATCTAGCAAGAGTCGCTTTGGTAGCAATGGTGATGGCAGCAGCAGCGACAGTGAGGGCACGTTTGGATGGCGCGATGGAGCTCTTTTGTTTGGACGGCTGTGTGGCTTTCTTTCGCCGCTCTTTGTTTACCTTGCATACCTCGCACAACGCATTGTGAGCGGTTCTTCCGTGGGAGCAGCCACTCATGAGAAGGCTTATGGTCATGCTGTGCATTCTACATTGCATAGTGAAAGCAGTGGAGAGGAAGAAGAGGAGCTGGAGGACGCAGCTGAAGAGAAGATGCTACCGTCACCATCGAGCACACTCAAGGCAATGCTGGCTGAATGTGCGCTTGAGCCAGCGACATCGTCCGCAGACAGCTTGCAGGTTGCATCCACTGCTTCTGATAGGAGTGACGATGAGGTCGATTGTGCTAGCCTCGAAGCCGATCTAGCCTCCGCCGAAACTGCGCCTGTTATGAGTACAGATGTTAGAATTGCTTCGCGAGAGATGCCTGACGCAGCTATGTTGGGTGCCTCGGTAAGACGATTGAAGATTGCCTTGGCAGCAGCTGAGACTCGTGCCTCCAAGGCTGAGGCTACTCTTAGAGATGCCAAGCACGCGCTTTCACAAGCTTCAGACACAGCTGCAGCTGCGAACGCAGCAAATGCTTTGTTGCAGCAAAGGTGCAAGGACGCTGAAGCTGAAGTGGTAGCACTTCGGAATGGCTTACGCGCACAGGTAGAAGCAGCTGAGGAGGCGAACTCTCTAGCCTTGGAACAGCAGCAAGCGCAGCATCGAGAAGCTGCAGGTAAGCTTGGGCTTGAAGTGGCACGCTGGCAGCAGCGAGCAGTGGTTGCCGAAACCGCCTTGCAAGACTTGCGCAAGAAGGCATCGCATAGCAATGTTGAAGAACAACGCAACGACTCACCGAGCTACCAAGGTCAAGGCCGCAGCTCCAACAGCAACAACCCCAGTAAAAACAGCCCCAATATCGATAAAAATAGCAACAGCAAAAGCCACAATAAAGCCAAGATTTCACAAGCTCCAAAATCGGCTGCGGTTGAGACTATAATTCCAGACAGTAATGCAGCAACCCAATCTGCCGTTGAGAGTCGCCACTCGCGACGAACCGTGACCCAACAAGACGTTGACTCAAGCTGGGCAGCTAATGTCCCTAAGAGCCCAGCAGCTGCTGGCTGGAGCCCTGAAGATGACATTGATGTTAGTATTGATAACCGCTGCGACGAAATTGACGATAAGCGCAGCAACAGTGGCGTTGAAAATAGCGGCAGTAACAACAATGGTGCTACAGGTATCGTCGCTGACGGTCACTCAAACAACGGTGATTTTAATGAAGACACAGACAAAAGCGCGGTAGAGGGAAGCAATAGACATGGAAAAGCGAAATTGTCAGCGAAGCGGCGAAAGGCTGCGAAGGCAAAAGCTGAAAACGACGCTGCTCCAGTAGCAGCATCAACATTTGCAGGTGCAACAACGCCGCCCCATTCAATGCAACCTACGATACCAGGGGACAAGTCTGTAGCTTTCCCCGAGGAGCCCTCGGTCGTTGCACCTATCACGACCCCACCGGGGCTTTCGATGAAAAGACGGCCGTTGGGATCCTCCCTTCCGCAACCCATCAACACGTTGACACTAAATCCCCCAGACCGCGACCCTCTACGCGAGCCTGTACGGAGGCAAAAGTGGGGTGATGCTGCTGTGGCTATGACCCCGGAGCCATCGCCGAGCCATCGGGAGCAAGTACTCAGGAACATGAATGCAGCAAGTGCCTTGCTTGAGGACGCTACTGTGCCTCAAGCGAAGACTCAAATTTCCCCGTCGACCACCACCCAAATAGCAAACCAGGCGGTAAATAATGTTCATGGTAACAGCGTAGAAGAAAGCCAAACTTCGATGTCAGCGAACATACTAGTTGCTTCCGAGGGACCATCCTCAGCAGAATCGACTAGCGCCGCTGGGATTGGGATGTCAGATGCACGTAAGATATCAGCTCCGCATACGCATGCAGTTTTGAATACCGGTAATGATAAAGCATCTGCTACTGGCGAGGAGACTTGCCGCGACGATTTCCTTTCACTATCCGTCACAGGAACAGCTTCCAATGTTGACGCAGCAGAAGATGATATCTGTAAAGTCGAGTCAAGTACCGATGAACTAGCTGCACACCTACCGGAGGTGGAAGTAGATCAAAGACAGTCACCGCTGGCTGGCAACGCTTCTGCAATGGTGATCATTGGACATATTCCGGGTAGCAGCCCTGATGGTGTCCAGTACGAAGTGCGGTGGTCGGCGCCTGGCGAGGCCACCGAAGACTTTTGGTTTGAGCGGTGCGAGCTGTTGAGTGGCGGCCTCGGCGACGCTCTTAGTACTTATGACCAGGCTCATGGCCTGGCAAGTGCAGATCAAGAGCCAATGGCTTCGAAGGATACTTGTTAGTGGGAATTTGTGCACAGGGCTAGTGGGGAGATGATTGAGATTGAAATCACGAAGGCAAACAAGAAACAAGGCAATTAAGGCCTTAGTGGATGTCGTTTTGGGTTCCAACCAAAGGCAGTTGCTATTGTAAGAGGGGCAATTGCCAAATGAAGCCGCTGTTCGGATTTCGAATTGTAGGAGAGATGGGTTTAATTCATAATTTTTGGATGAAATTCGCGGGCATACAGTCAGTTCCGGGTGATAAGAGCGGGGGATTTTGCCCTAAACCCTCGCTCTCTTAGCTATTTTTCGCACTGTAGTATAAGAAGGAATTCGCTTTCTAAAAGGTGAATGAACCGAATTTGAACCCTCACTCCCTTAACGTGGCAACCTCTTATCACCCGGAACTGACTGTTTTAGGTTTATGAGTAGCTGAGTAGAAAAGTCAAAGTTGTTCATATACGAAAAGATCATACGAGATTTAAGGGACTGGCTTGGCTTGCATCGATGTGCCTCAAGTGAGATTGGTGCTGGTGTAATTAGCTTCAACAAGCGCGGTGTCATGACAGAAGTATGCATATGTCACATGTGGAGTTAACTGGCCTGCTGTGTACGGCGTTGTTTACGCGGCGGGTCGTGGGTATCTTTGGATTGGAATGAACTCTCTGGTGGATCTCTTAAAATACAAACGATGAAACATAGAACGTGAAGAATAGGAAATATGATAAGACGATCACCCGGAGCACAAGAGCGAGCAAAAACATTCATCGTTGGCGTCCTTTTACTAGGAGGTTGGGAAAATGCGGACCACGGGTGGAAATGTGTGTTCAGCTTCAGCGTTGCTGCCAAGATTTCGACAGAGCTTAGTCATGGTTGACGCGAGCCACTCGAAGTCAGGATCGTCGGCCTCTTTAATGCGAGATACCCGGAACTCTTTGATTCGTATTGGGTGTGCCCAGACAACCGGGGAACATTGCGTTGCTGCTGACCCTTCCTCAGCAACAGGTGGAAGTTCGTGTTGATAAATGAAACCAAGATCGTTGCGATAATCGGTGTCAGTTGCGTAGTCGTCTAAGAATGGTCCAGCGCCGTAGATAACAGGCTTGCCGTCAATAAATTCTACGCCTTGTATGTGGTGACTGCTATGACCGTGAAATATTGACACGCCACCTTCTTGCATCAAAGTTTTTACAAGGCGTCGAATTGCGGGACAGACTGTCCAGCTCCAGTTGGGACCTACATGTGCTGAGACGACGTTCAGGGTCGCGCCTGCCGTAGCTGCAGTTTCGCGTACAGTTTGGGCGATTTCTTTCCTATCACTTTCACTTAACTTTTCGACGTCGACATACCAAATACCTGGACGCGTATCCGTTGCAGCCCACACATCTTTACCTTCGCGAATGATATTGCTGCCGTGATCTGCAAAGCTTATGATGTTCATTCGATGGCCTAAAGAAGGAAGGTCAATTACTGCAGCTTTAGAAGCCTCGTTAATGTCTTTTCCGGCTCCTGCGTACTTTATGTCGGTAGAGTTCAAAGTTTCTAAAGTATCCATCATGCCAGGGTTTTGATAATCGAGGACATGATTATTTGCAATACACGCGAAGTGAATCGGAACATATGTAAGAGCTCCAATGTTTGCTGGGTTTGTCCTGTAGTTGAAAGTTTTGGGAAACTTCTTATCCCACGTAGTGATACAGCATTCAAGATTAATTAAGTTGCAGCCAGATTTTGTCAAGAGTTCTGTGGTGTCGCCCCATAAACGACGGTAGTATTTTTCTTCAGCAAGATCCTCTGTTAAATATTTATCACGGTATCGTTGACCAAGATCGGTCATTGATCGATCGCCCTCCCATTCTTCAGCTATAGGATGAGGTAACACCGCAGCGTCAATCAGTCGTCCCAGCATAACATCTCCAAGCATAAGGACCTGAGCCGTACAATCATGTAATGATACTGAATGCAACAACGTGATATGCGAAGTATCCCATTTTGAAGTATTCAAGTTATGCGCATTCGTCAATAATTCAAAATACTATTATTTATTGGTCGCGAAGTACGTGCATGATGCGAAAAGTACGTCCTTGATTTTATAAGATTTACCGAGCGCCCGAGCTTTCTTTGTGGTTCGCTAGCAAGAACTTCAGCGGTGAGTGTTTCCATGATGGCGAAAAGAATCCACGAGAAGATGTCACAACTTTGCATTATCTGTTGATGTCAACAATGATAGTTTTAGACAGCTTGACATTTCCGATGACAATCATATATCATAAAATATAGAAACATATCAAGGGCAAATGTATCAAAAATGTTTCCATATCAACAACTCACTACTAAATGCCATCGTCGCAAATGTATTCAATTTGATCACATACTATTTCAATTAATTTATCCTGCATGAAGCTATTGTATTGAAAACTGACTGAAGTCTAGAGAGGAAACTTGTTTGAAAATTAAGGTGGATTGGAGATGTAAAACGAACGAAAACACGAACGAAAACACGAAAAGAGATGAGTGGGCAATGAGTATAAAAAAAGGTTTCACATTGCCATGTGTACCTCGCAACATAAAACCATGACATCAATTTAACGCGCCTCGCTACATTAGCTGGTAATTCTGTATTGTACTGCCCCGTGCACCCCGTAAAATCGTATCCTAACCGAGTGCTAAAATGCTGTGCCCTTCAATGATCGACTCTCGATTTCGAATTCGACATCTAGATCTTGCTTGGCGCCAATGGCCATTAAAATTGATGGATAATATTTAGCACCAAATCCACCATTTTGAGGTGGCGCGGTAGCGCCAGCAGCGGCAGCACAGCTTCGGTTTTGCGGTGTTTTACGATTCGCCTGAAACCGGCAACTGGCTTTGCGCTATCGCTATGCGCTATAGATAGGCTATAGATGTCCGAATATACGTATCGCTGTTGTACTCCTCTTTCTCAGTAGGCCGGCTGACGGCCGTTCATCGTTCATCTGGAGGGGCTAAATGTACTTAAATTGGCGGCGAAGTATGTTGCGCGCCCTTGTTAATGCTTGATGTCTGCAGTCGACATGGGAGATGATGAGAGCAGGCGGCATATGAATTACAGTGGTAGTTTGGTGGTTGTAGGCTCCTTTGGCCTACAGGAACAAGAGCTGCTATCTATACAAGCAAAGCAGGGCTCGATTAGGCCACTTCAACTTCCAGGAGTCTCCCCAATATAAAAATAAAACGAATTTCTTTTCGGTGTCGATGTCTCTCTCAATTGTTCTCCATGAATCCTTTTTTAATCATTTTTCTGCTTTTTCCTGCCGTTGGTAAAACACTGCACCTAAAGCTGCGCTGTAGTAATGCCCATAGTTGGTGGAGCTGTTTGGGTCGTCTCCGGCGCAGTGTTTGTGGATTGAGGCACCACTGCAGCAACCAGCGCAGCCCCAGTCGCTGCTGCCGAGTCCAACGGGTTCTCGAAAACGGCTGGTGCCATTGGCACAGGCGCTGGCACTGGCGCTGGCAATGGCACAGGTGTGAGCACGGGTGCAGCAACAGGCGCAGTTCCTGGCATGGGCGCGGGCACCGCTTGAGGTGCAGCGGTGGTCATCGGTGCTGCAGCAGGTTGCGTCGTAGGCATGGCTTGAGGGAAGGTGGGAGGTTGGGCAAAAGGTTGAGCTGGAGGCATAGCCATTGCAACAGGCGCCGCGGTTGCGGGCATGGCCACCGGCGCGGCGGCTGGCACGGGAGCAGGAAGAGCCTGCTGCGGGAGCGGAGGGGGAGCACCAGTGGGAGGAGCCGGAGGTGGATACGAAGCGGCAGGCGGCATGTTTGCAGGTGGG
>Ga0307982_1002601_pt1 | contig 14561 bp, 15 predicted proteins | sample OrgLakmetagen989_FD_201847 | JGI IMG/M metagenome (GOLD analysis project Ga0307982, IMG submission 201847) | Saline water microbial communities from Organic Lake, Antarctica - #989 | ecosystem: Environmental > Aquatic > Non-marine Saline and Alkaline > Saline | place: Antarctica: Organic Lake...
TGACAACGTGTCAGAACACACGTACCCAGTACCCAGTACGTACTACAGAACATGTACAGATGTACACTGTACAGTACAGTACGTATGTAACGTTACCCAGATAAAAATGTGATGTGACACACACACACACACACAGACATTTTTCAGTGAGAGCAGTTTTGAGATGCCGGTACTAAACATCAAACTACGTTGATCTATTCTGGCCCTTTCCAGTCTTTAGTCAGTCTTCAGGGAAGTGACTAATACAGTAATAGGTGCGTCCGTGGCACCCTAGACCAGGGGCCGTGAGCTTGGTTCCTCTGGGGCCGGTGCTTATTCCCAACAGCAAGAACCCAGGGACAAAGAAATGATTAAAAGATCCTCCTCCCCCCTCCTTGCGGTCCTGAGGCACTTCGCACTTATTTCATCTAATCTAATCTAAACTCAAAACTAATCTAATCAAATCTAATCCTCGCAATACAAAGCAACTGACATCTTGGCTTCTACAGCTACGAATAGCGCTGGGTTCGAGATATTATAATTGCCAATCGAGTTCAGCAGTCGACTAGAAAAGGGGATTTGATAAGGCCATAGCTATTGCTATAGCCCAGTTCAAAATCTTCAGTAGTATACAATTTTCATCTAGCGGCCTGGCGTGCTCGGTGCTATCTGCTGCTGTTCTTTGCTCGGAGATGTCATGCCCATACTCGCGCGCTCTCCAGAGGTACTGAAGCTACCACCGCCGCTGGTGTTGCTGTTGCTGCTACTATCACTACCACCGCTACTGCTGCTGTTGCCTCCGCCAAGGCCAAAGAGCCCTCCAACACTCTTGAGCAAGGCCACTGGCCGAGCGCCCGCGCCGACACCCCCTAAGGAGGCTTTGGCCGCTTGAGCCGCAGCTTGCTGCGCTGCTTGGCGTTCTTCTGGGCTCAAATCCAAGAGCTCGGAAATGACCTGGAAGGTGTGTGGAAGGGAAAGGAAAAAAAAAAGGACAAAGAAATACAGCAGCGACGGAAGGAAGAAAATGCGATATGAAGGACCACGAGTAGGAAAAAAATAGTACACGCATTGAAAAGAAAATTGTCCTTTTTATACCCTTATGCCCACATATATATAGGTATAAATATACATGTACTTCTATATGTACAGCGCTGTGCATATGAGTGTCCGTGGATCATTGTGCAAATGCAATGCCCACTTATTTACCGGCAAGAGCCTCTCTCGCGTGGACAAAGACCCATCACTGTGGTCGCCCGCCAGCACGAATGACAACACGCAGTGCTTCAAATAGGCGACGTTGGTGGCCGCCTGTAGAAAGAAAAAGAAAAAGAGAGAAAATGAAAGATTTAAAAAGAAAAGAAATGTAGAAGAAATGAATAGACATGATGAGCAAAGTAGGCGCGGCAAACAGAATGCACGAAAAGAGGCACGGGGGCGAAAGAAAGAAAGAAAGACAGAAAGACAGAAAGAAAGACAGAAAGACAGAAAGAAAGATAGAAAGAAAGAAAGAAAGATAGAAAGAAAGAAAGAAAGACAGGTGGGAGGTTCTTCATTAGTTCGAAATGTTTCCTTTTATGAGTTTTGCCTCTTCACGCATACAGTCTTTGTACATACCTCATCGGTCGCCGCCCCTAGTCGATGGTTCACACGCGAAGTGCGTTCGCTGTTTGCGTCTTTCTCAGCCGCGGCTTCCGCGAGCTTGGTAGCTGCTGCGTGGGCAGCAGCGGCGCGAGCGTGGGCGCGGTCTAGGCGACGCAGCAGCTTCGCCTGCATGGTTTTTGGCGTTTGTATTTTGAGTTAAATCAGAGGAGACCGCGGTAAATGAGTAGGCAATTACTAAGTGAGAGAGTGTGTAATTTTATGGAGTGGCAAAGAACAAAGACAGACAAAATGAGGCACAAAGTGTAAAAAAACGGAAAAAAAAAAGAGAGAAAAAGAAATATATAAAGGTATGGATTGACTGAACTATAGATTTATACTACCGTATCAGTCGTTAAATCTTTCAAGGATTCATGTTACCTTTTCAGCCTGCAAATCGCTCAATTCAGTGTGCAGTTGCGCGTGGTAAAAGAGCTGCGAATCCGTGAGGGCGCTCAAGGGGTCAGAGGAAGAGGACGAAGGAGGTGATTGAAGCTCCTGCTCCTGCTCCTGTTGCTGCTGCTCCTGTTGCTGCTGCTGTAGCTTCAGTTGTTGCAGTCGAGAAGTCGCACCACCACCACCACCTCCACCGCTGTCCCGAAATGGAAATTGCGGCCCCGGTTGTCCTTGAGGATGCGAAGCAGCAGCGGTCGATGACGCTAAAGTATTGGCTTGTTGCTGCGCAGTCAAAGTCGCCAGGGTTTCGTTGGCTTTGTGCACTGCGCGCGTGCGCTGCTCTTCTGAAATGTCCAACTGCCGCGTCAAGATCTCCACCTTGATGCAACGGTAAAACGAGCATGCACAGTGAGAAGAAAAACAGTACAAAAGAAAGAATTCGCGCAAGCCGGAGTAATAGTCCAATAGGCGAAGTAAAAGAGGTAAACATCACGCAGCAAACACGATAGTGAGAGTAGTCATCTAGCCATCTAGAGCCTACTTAACTGTCATCTCATGCAATAACACTAAACTCTCCCCATTTACTCTCTCTGTCATCACAATCTCCCTCTCACTCTCTCTCTCTCTTACCTGATTTTCGAGATCTGCACAGCGCGACCGCAACTGCTGGTGCCGCTGTTGCAACTTTTGGTTGGCTTTGGAGAGCGCATTGCCAGCACTGGTAGCAGCCACTGCGGTGTCATTGGCACCTATCTCGTCATCGTTTTCATCTTCATCTTTGTTGACACCATCGTCCTGCTTACTTGTGCCATCCTTATTTTGGCTGGTGGTATCATCAATGTGGTTATCAGGAGCTGCTGTACCATTCCCATCTGCTAGCAGCAGTAAGCATGAGCATCGGAAGGTAACGAAGAACACGAACTTGGGCGATGACATAGTTTTCAATCGCAGATAAATGAAGGCTAGCAATAGAAACGTCAAGAGATTCAAGAGGACTCTTAAAATTTGCTGCTACTTTCTTTAATTGCTCATGAAGAAAAGAATAACGCAACAACAACGAGCACTACTAGTCTATACGCTCTTGAGCAAGAGAACAGCAAGAACAAAACGACTACACTGGTACGACTACAGTAGTATTTACCTGCCAGATTAAGATTCGACAAGCCTCTCCTTGCATTGGCTTCTGCGTGAGCGGCCGCAGCGGCAGAACGGTTGGAGAGGGCTAGTTCAGTGGTAGTCAAGCGCTGCATCAAGTCTTGGCGTTCGCTGGTGGCAGTAGCTAGCTTTTCTTCGAGAAGAGCGACGTCCGCCTGTGTTGCGCGATAATGACCGCCGTCAGATGGCAAGAAGGATAAAGACGGAACAAAGAGTGAACAAAAAGAATGCAATAGCAGATGAAAAGAAAAGAGTTTATCTTAATGTTTTCATAAAATTAACGATACATATACACTAAGATACACCTTCTTCCATCGTTTCCCTTTTTTCTTTCTCCTAGCCCCCTCTCTCTCCCTCACGTTCAATTTCAAACTCATTTTTCAACGACCACTCTCCACCTTCACTCGAACCCATAAAACCAAGGTCCACGCTTATCCTTTAACCTTGAGGGCGTCTCGTTCTTCGCGCAGCAGCGCCGCGTCGCTCTCTCCGTTGGCAGCTCGCTGAGCTTCTGCCTGCGCTTCTCGCTTCGCTTTTTCGTGCTCTTCGTGCAGCGCGTGGCGTTGAGCCGCTACCGCTGCCGTGCGCGCGTTGGCCTGTAGAATATAATAGAATAGAATTCGGGCGGAGGTGTTTTTTAAGGTCATTATTTTATAATGATTCGAGGAAGGCATATGATAGGAAATATGACAAAAAGATAAACAACGTGAAGCCTTCCTCAAGCTACCTTCTGCACCCTTCTTCATGCAGGGTAATGCTTCCAAATAAGTGATAGCAACTGTCTTTTAGTACCTGTTTGACCGACTCTTGCGCTAAAGTGCGGTATTCGTCTAAGGTGATTTGCTGCTTGGAGTACCTGCACCCAAAGTAAATAAAGAAGTCGCAGAGGCAGGAAAAGAAAGAGGGAATCATCAAAGGCAATCTTGATTGAACAAAACAAATTATTCACCCCTAGTACTTGAAAAGTGAAAACATGCATTCAAATATCAATTGCTTCAACCCACACGATTCTTGTTCTTCTCTATTCCACTCGACAGCAAGGGGGCGAAAAACAAGAACAACAGCAGCAGCAACACGCATTCTTGGCAGTTTGAACACGCATACTTAGCCGTTTGAGCGAGGAGGTCTTGTTCGCGCGCCACTGCATTGGCCACTTCTTGCCGAGCTCGATTGGCGGCGTCCGTCGCGGCAGCGAGCAAAGTCTCAAGCTCCGAGATCTTTACCTGTGTTTTTTTACACCCCAACAAAATTGCATGACGATGCGAGCGTCAAAGCAACTGATTCAAAAGACATATACTTTTATATATTTTTTCAGCGATTACGTGCTAACATGCGTACTCCACATCCAATCTACTCCAGTGCACCCTACTTTTAGACCATCTACACTAATATAGTAGCATACCTTTCGGGCCGCCAGCAGAGAGCCGTCCAGCCGCGCCTGGGCTTTGCTTTCTCGCAATTCCCCCTGTAACTTCTCCAGCTGCGCCTCCGCTTCCTGCAGCTCTTCGTCCACTGCAGCTCGCGCGGCTTCTTCGGCAGCCTCTAGCGCCGAGGCATGCCGCTGTTGCAGCTCTTCCAATTCGGCTCGTGACGCGGAATTCGACTCCAAGTGAGTCATCTGCATGTACGATTGTACATCAAGTAAATATAAATGTGATGACATTACCACAAGTAGATTTATAGACAGTCACACGACGATGACGAGACTAGTGCAGTGCCACCACCAGAGGACTACCATGGGATCACATAGGTAGCGCTAAAGAGGTAAGACTGACACGGCTTACTACTACTGTACATCAATTCACCATTACCCTTCTTGAAGCAGTTATACAGTACAAACTACCGTAGCGTATTCACGCACCTTGGCCTCGGCCGCGGCGCAGGTGGCGCTCATTTCTTCCATTTTGGTGCGCGCTGCAGACTTGAGGTCGGTGTACATGGCGACCACCTTTTAGGGGGGGGGCAGAAAAGAATGGGATTAAAGAATGAGGTGACCGACGAAGGAATGTCGTGTATCGCACGAGAAAAGACATGACAACAAAGGGAACGCAGACGACGTATAAATGTGCTTTCTTTCTCTCTTTGCGGCTCGTCCTCGTGTTGATACAAATGATGCCGCCTCGTATAATTCTACATCAACTTGAGTGGCGAAATCTCCACACTTTTTCGAGCTTGAACTTGAAGTCCGCCACTTCAGCATCTTTCGCGACCAAAGCCGCCTGTAAAGCCACCGGGTCTGCAGGAGCAGTTACAGAGGAGGAGGCGGAGGAGGCGCCGTCGGTTACAGGGGAGGTTTCACTGGCATCACCCTTGTTGCTCGGGCCAGCAGCCCCGGCTGCAGTTGGAATACCACCATCAACAGCAGCAGCAGCAGGTGTCGTTCTCGCTGCGAGTTCAATGGCAGTAGCGGCACTGGCGTCGGCTTCTTGCCGTGCCGCGTCTAACTGCAACTTCAGGGAAGCAATTTCCGTCTTCAAGGCCGTGATTTCAGTGTCGGCAGAGTTCTTCGCAGTTGTTAGAGCAGCAGTAAGCGCGGCTTCTCCGCGAGCAACTTCCCTTTGGACTTCCAGCTGGAGCTCCTCTTTGGCACTGTTTTGAGCTTGTATTAGGGCAGCTCGTGCCTCGGCCAGTTCAGCGTCTAGTGCTGCGAGCGCTGCTTGAGATGATGCTTCAGTCTCTCCACCAACTTCTTCGTCATCTTTATTGGTGGTTGCTGACAATGGCTCACTGTCCTTTTGAACACCATTGGCACTGCCACCACTGCTGCTGCTGCTGCTGCCGTCGCCACTCCCACTTACAGAGGAGGAACCAGCAGAGGAGGAGCCAGAGGAACCGGAGGACTGGGTCAATTGCGCGAGCTCCCGCTTTGCCGCCGCTAGAGCGAGCACCACTTCCTTTTCCCGGGCTTTCTGCTCCGTGGCAGCTTCAGTCGCGGCGGTTGAAGCCATCTCAGCGTCGGCGCGCGCCGTGTCCAGCAATGATTGGGTAGATGCACTAGCTTCCTGCGCTGCTTCAAGTTGGGCCTATTTGAACAGAAATTAGAGAAGAGCACAAGAGTACAAAAAAAGTTAATGAACGATTGAAGAGTAAAAACGCAAGGCATAGAAATGTACGCAAGGATTAAAGGAAAGATCCCCCCAAAATAAAGATAAAATGAAATTAGGGGAATACATATACGAGAAAAAGAAGACACGTTTATAAGCCTCTGACCTGCTTCTCCTCGACGAGTGCTTCGGCCACCGTCAACCTTGCGTTCAATTCCGCAACCTTCCCTGTAGACTCGCTCTCCAGTCGCTTGGTGTTGCGGGCGTCGTCCGCTATCTGCTGCTTCAAGTCCTAATGTGGTATATGCATAAACACACACAAATAGATAAGCTTATAAATTACAATATGTATATTCAATCATATTGCCAGTGAAAAACATTCAATCCCAACGACATACCCTTCCTGAAAAAACAAAGGAAGAAATCACATCACAAAGTAAAAGCGAGAAAAGTGATTTCTTTTTATAGAAAACCTGAATGTCCTTCTCGAGCAGTCGGCAGCGTTCTTCTGCATCATCGGCTCGTTGCGCCGCAAACATCGTCGCCTGTTTCAGAGAGTGGTTTTAGGCGCAGGTAAAAGAGAGAAATATTTTGAACACCAACAAGAAGGCACCACAGAGGCATTAAAAACCACAACCGACCACAAATACAGTTGCATGTTACTGCCACAAAAATAAAGGAGTCTCTGCATCCTCACTCTTGTTCTCAACGCTCTTCTGCACTCAAACGATACCCAACACCCAACCCAAGTCCCCCACCCCCTCTACAGTACTGCAGTACAAACAACACCTACCCACCCACCCCTTAATACAATACAAAACAAAACAATACCTGCGCTCGGGCTTCGGCCTCGGCCAATCGGCTTTCGGCGTCCAGCACCGCTTTTGCGTGGGTGGCTTCGCGGGCCTGCGCTTCTTCCGCGGCGAACTCCGCGGCCCTGAGGGATGCCTCCAATGTAGTATATTTTACTTCCGCAGCGGCGAGGCTGTCGCTCGCGGTGGTGGCATCTGCTGCGGCCTGTTGTAAAAAATGCACGCAACCCCAAGCGGGAGGCGATGTGAACACACACAATTCCAAGCGAGCAAAGAATCGAGGTGAAGAAGTGCACAGTGCCTCAATCAATATACTTATTGACAAAAGCGAAGGGAGAAAGTACACGAAGGAAGAAAGTGCAAGAAAAACAATCGAATCCAGAAAAAAACAATCGTCATAAGCACTGATGAACAAGAACCTGCTTGCGCAGTCGCTCCAACTCGTCGCGAAGAGCTGTTGCTTCCGAGCCCGCGTTCCCTTGCAATGCTGCCAATTCAGCTTGCAAACTCTCCAATTCTTGCGCTGTCGTCGCGGCAGATGCTTGCGCTTGCGCCAAAGATTCTTCTGCTGCCGCAGCACGGTTGCTAGCTTCCTTTACTTGTTCTTGGGCTTGCTGCCGCTGTAGTTGCAGCTCACTTATCTCGTGCTGCGCCTCACTACGCGCTTTCTCCAATTCTTCATTGAGTTTGATTTTGGCCTTTTCTTGAGCATCGACAGATGCTTTCTGAGCTTCCGTGAGGTCTTTTTCCAGCGATGCGCAGCGTTCTTGAGCATCAATGAGATCTTTTTCGAGCGAAGCACAGCGCTCAAGAGCGTTGTCACGGGCTGCTGCGACCTCTTTCAAGCCAGCTACTGTACGAGCCTGCAAATCTTCGAGTTTAGTATAAGACGCAGCTGCCACCGCAGCCGCTTCCGAGGCTTCCGTAGCGGCTGCCTGAAAGCTTTCTTCCAAAGCTTGGTAACGAGTAAGAGCTGCAGATAAGACACGTTCGTGCTCCTCAGAGGTGGCCGCCGCGGCAGCAGTAAGCTCAGAGGCAGCTGCTTCTGCAGTTGACAACTTTTCAAGCCACCCAGATTCTACCGCAGCTGCGTCTGCGGCCGTTTTTTCTGCTTCAGCCTTGGCCGCACTCAGTTGATCTTGAAGTTCTGAAATGCGCGCCTGAGCCTGGTCATTGCCTCCACTTGCTGCGTTCATGGATTCTTGGAGTTCTTTCTCACGGGATTCGGCCGCTGACAAACGATTTTCGAGATCTTGAACCTGTTCCTGATATTTAGTCGCTTCTTGCTGTGCTACTTGAATTTTCTCCTTTGCTTTCTTTTTCAGCGCTACGGACGCCTCTTCTGCCTCAGTCTTTGCTGCATTTAGCTCATCTTGAAGCTCTGAAATGCGCGCTTGAGCTTGATCATTACCCCTGCTCGATTCTTCCAGTTCTTTCCTTTGAGCTTCAGCCGCGGACAAACGGCTTTCGAGTTCCTGAATCTGCTCTTGGTATTTGGTCACCTCTTGCTGTGCATTGTCAACCGAAGCCAACGCTGCCTTCTTTTCCGCTCGTACTGCATTCGTGTCAACCTCTGCATCTCTCACACTGGCGCGCGCCTGCATCAAGTCGTTCTGGAGGTCTTCAATTTGTTGTTGAAGTGCAGAGATGGCAGCTGCTGATTGCTTCGTAGTTGACTCGGTAGCATTTTGTGTGAGATCTGTGGCAGTAGCACTGGTGTTCGCTTCTGCTTCTGCTGCCGCTGCTTCCGCTGCAATTGCGCGTTCTTTCGCCTTGGCAAGCTCTTCTGTGAGGAATGCTACTCGGGCAGAAAGGTCGTCCTTTACCGAATCGACTTCTGCCACAGCTTCAGCACCATCGTTAGCATCGCTCTTAGTGTCACTAGGTTTGTCAGCAGAGGCCGTCTGAGCGATTTCCTCTTCGAAATCGTTGACTCCCGCGAGTGCACACGCAAAAGCTTCGAAGTCCAATGCTTTCCCAGTGCCTTTGTTGGCCGTAAGCACGCTGCTACCGCTTCCACTCGATGCTGCTGCTGCCTCTGCGATCATCGCCACGGCGCTTTTCATCACTTGAGTAACAACTTTGTTGCTGGCTCCTGTTAAACCCGCAGCATGGAGCGCTTGTTTGCATTCTTTTGGATCTAAAGTGCTTTTCTTGCCTGCACCGCGAAGTGAAAGAAGGGATATAAGAACGTGCAAAAGTAAGCGCAAGAGGGTCACAAGCTCCTGAGTCATATATAAGAAGGACTGGAGTTGTTGTCCTTTTGTAAAAAAACAATAAACAATCGTTATATACGGGAAACGCAAGAGGGGATACTTGTCATTGCCAAAGAACCAAGGTGCACAGAATAAAAAATACCTCCGTCAAAAGGTGCAAAAAGAGCAGCAGTAGCTCGAGCGCCGTCGCGTTGGGCACTATCTTTCAATTGCATCAGCACGAGGATGACAGCGGCGTCTGGTGACTTGCCATCGAGGGCCGCACCTTCCACCACTGCCACCTTGACAGCGGCTTGTGCTGCAGGTGCTGCTTCCGCAGGTGCCGCCACTGGTGCTGATGCTTCCGCTGACCCACCTTCGACTGCAGTGCTGTTCCCGCTGGTTACAGTTGGCGTGTTCGCCGCTTGAACGGCCAAAAGCTCTGTGGCATGCTTCGAGGCAGCGTCTTCCATAGCAGCTGTGAGATCGTGCACCTTTGAAAAAATAAAAAGAAGCGGTTTGAAAGAAAAAGAGAGGTCATGATGGCATTTCAAGCACAACTAGGATAAAGGTTCACCTGAGCCTCCAGTGCTGCCGCCTCTTGCTGCGCTGCCTGAATTTTCTCTTTTGCTTTCTTCTTGAGAGCTACAGACGCCTCATCTGCCTCGGTCTTGGCCACACTCAATTGATCTTGAAGCTCAGAAATCCGATCTTGAGCGTGGTCGTTGCCTCCACTTGCTGCGTTCATGGATTCTTGGAGTTCTTCCTTTTGTGCTTCCGCAGTAGAGAGTCGAGTCTCGAGTTCCTGAATCTGCTCCTGGTATTTGGCCACTTCTTGCTGCGCTTTCTCAACCGACGCCAATGCCGCCTTCTTTTCCGCTCGTACTGCAGTCGTGTCAACCTCTGCGTCTCTCGCACTAGCGCGCGCCTGCATCAAGTCGTTCTGGAGGTCCTCGACCAGTTGCTGAAGTGCAGCACTGCGCTGAACCGCTGCTCCAGCGGTTGCTTCGTATTCTTGCGCTGCTTCTGAACGCGCACCTGCAACCTGTTTTTGTTACACGTGTCATAAAAACGGCACAAATTCGTAAGTAAGTTATGCAGCAACAAAATAAGTCAGTGATCACTGCACCTGAATATTCATACATAATACTCTCTTCTGCGCTTTGTCTACAGGATACTTCAAGGACAGTGTCAACTTGTCAACGCATCTATTCGATTAAGAACATCATCGCTTGCGTGGTTACACTACCTGAATAATCCCGCAACGTACCGCCGCAGAGAGAGCTTCAGCGTGGGAAGCAGCTGCAACAGCAGCCGCAGCTTCCGCTTCTTCCTTTACCTGTTTAGCCTCCTCAAGGGAAGCTTCTTCAGATGCGGCTTGGGCAGCACTCAGTTGATCTTGAATATCCTGGATTCGCCTTTGAGCTTCGTCATTACCTCCGCTCATAGCATTCATCGACTCTTCCAATTCTTTTCTTTGAGCTTCAGCCGCTGACAAACGACCTTCAAGGTCTTGAACCTGCTCTTGGTATTTAGTCACTTCTTGCTGTGCATCGTGAATCTTCTCCTTTGCTTTCTTCTTGAGAGCTACTGATGCTTCCTCTGCCTCGCTCTTGGCCGCGCTCAATTGATCTTGAAGCGCTGAAATACGAGCTTGAGCCTCATCATTGCCTCCACTTGCTGCGTTCATAGATTCTTGAAGCTCTTGCTCACGAGATTTTGCCGCTGACAAGCGACCTTCAAGTTCCTCCACCTACTTTAATTGAATTCAGACAAGGGGTGCGTCAAACTGGAAGAATATGATTAGTGTAACTCATTATGTGGTCAAATGAAGTCATACCTCGACATCAATATTTATAAAAAATACTCCAATATTGACGCTTTCTTTTTCTATCTCGGAATCATTCAGTACCTGATTCTTCGCTTTTTCAGCGGATGCCTCAGCTTCAGCAACTTTTTCTTCCGCAATTTTCACGTCACGAGCAGCCGCACTAGCAGCTGCAGCCGTAATTTCTTCAGACTTGGCAACAGCAGTGCTCAACTCAGTCTGAAGCTGGCTAATCTTGGCTTGAAGCTCAGAAGAAGCAGCGTCCACTGCTGTCTTGGTAGCTGCATGTGCCTCGGTCAATTCGCGTTCGAGGTCTGACACGCGAGCACGGAATTCTTCATTCGCCGCGGTGTTGACTTCTTCGACATAGCTGTCGCTGTCTTTGTTGCTTTTGCTCTTGTCGTTGATTTCAGCTTCAAGTGCCGTTACTCGAGCTTGCGATGCTGCTAGTTGCGTTTCTAACTCCTCGATCTGTTATCGTTTTTATTGGCGGTGTTAGTATGTACAAATGAGCACGAGCACAAAGCGCACGCATTAAATGAACGACTTCAGCGAGTCATAAAGAGTCAACACGAGCACTACCAACACAAAAGCAGCCACCTTGTCAGTGGTCGATGAGTCAACAGAAGCAGCAGCCGTGGCAGGATTACTGACACCTTCACCTCCTTCACCATGTTGCCCTTGCTGTTGCTCCAGGAGCATAGCATCAAGTTTGTTTGCTTTTTCAACAGCAGCATCGCGGGCAGCAGCCACCTTCGTAGAAACAGGTAATAGATATAGCAAGCAAAAAATATAGCAGAGTGACAGAAATGATTTTAAAAAGCAGGAAAAGAAAGATATTTCACTTCAAAATATATTTGTAATTGCTGATGTGTTTGGCAAAGACGTTTGAGCTCTTTCAGGCAACAGTCTGTATCAGATGTGTTAGCATGTATGCATGGCAAAGCATTTCACTGTCAACCTGCTTCACAGCGGCCATGGTGCGCTCCTGGAGAGCTTCTACTTTGCTGTGCTTCTCAGCGGCTGCGGTGAGGGCGTCTTCCTTCACCGCGATTTCCTCCTGTTTAGGGGAGGTTATGGTTCATACATTTTATGTATGAGCAAGCGTGCACATAGCACTACGCTTCCGAAGACAGTACGATACGAGAACAAGGCAGTGACGATTCTATCAGATAAACCCAACTTTATTTACTAGTCCATAGCTAAAAGTATAGTTCAAGGAAGCACCATTAATGAAGATGAAGTGCGCATGCTATGACACACACCTCTTTTACAGAGAGGAGTTTTTCCAGTGCGGTCACGCGACTCTCCGCTGCTTTTGTGCGACTGGCGTCTTTTTGTGCTTCTTCCAACTGTCACATAAAAAGCAACTACCGTGAGTACCAAAGCATCCAATACTGTATCTTAGAGGCAATCGGGCGACGAGTGACATTGAGTTCATGCAAAAAATAAAATCAAAATCAAAATTGACTCCAGATTAATGAAAGACGATGGAAATGAAGCTATAAAATTGCAAAACCTTTAAACAATGAAATAAATCTCCATGTGCTACGCACTTGAGTAGTGAGTTGATCCACGGCGCTTTGCGACGCTTCCAGCGCCAGTGCTTTCGCAGTGGCTTTCTCTACCGCAAAGGAAGTGGCTAGCTGCTGCTCTTGCAAGAGTTGCTTGGCTGCATCCGCGGCTTGAGCTGCAGAGACCTGACAAGAAAGGAGGAAATAAGACCAAAGTAAAGAGGTGAGAAATAATGCACTTCTACAAGTACAGGACGAATACGTCTTTAACTCTTGTTCTGCTTCTCTTCAGCAAACTTTTCAAGTCCAGCCCATCCCTCACTTTGTTATCGCCTTACTGCCATTTCCTGCTTCCTCTATCCTTGCATTCTTTTCCTGTGCGTCCACTTTCTCGATAATATTTTTTCAACTAAGGCTTACCTTAGCCCGCGCGAGCTCTTCGGAGACCGCATCCAACTCGACTTCCAACGCTGCAGCCCGCCCGTTCCCATTACCCGGGCTCTTGGGCGTGCCAGGTGCGGCGTCACTGCTGCTGCTGCTGCTGCCATCGTTAGTACTACTGTCGTCAACGTCAGCAGCAGCCGCGTTCGCAATCCGCACCTAGAAGTTCGCAAAAAAAAGAGGAAAATAAGGAACACGTTTTGAACACGAAAAAATGCTGCCAAAATACTGACGCTGCAGTTGATGATGGGCGAACTTCACGATCTACTCTCTTCACTACTTTCTTGCATGAAAGACATCAACCCACCTTGGCTTCAAGAGCGCGCACGCGAGCCTGCGCTTCGGCCAGGGAAGCATCTTTCTCAGCCACTTCGGTTGCGTAACTGCGCACCTGGATACATACAGTACAGACACAACAAAAAAGTTAGACATGTTTATGGAAAAAGGAAGTTGAGAATTATGACACAACGCACGCAGTTAGGTTGTTCAGAAGAAAACAAGAAGTAAAAAGTCTTGATTGCGAGCTAAGTAGCAGGCCCTCCTTGACGCTCATCAAGCGCTTTGCAGCTCTCTAATATTTACCATGTCTTGAAATTGTTTGCGTTGTTCGCCTTCACTGGCAGCCAGTTCCTTGGCTTCGTCCAACTCGCGTTGCAGCGCTAAGGTAGAACTAGCGAGTCCAGCGCTTCTTTTGTGGCTGCCGCGGCTGCTGCCATCGCTACTGCGGTCGTCATCGACGTCGTTGTCGTTGTTTCCGCCGTTCCCCTGCTGTAAACCGTCCAGGCTGAAAGCGTTGGCAGCGCCTAGCAAAGCGTGCGCAGTGCTGAGGGAGGGCGCCTGAAAGCCTCCAAATAGACCCTTTACTCCACTGCCCCCCGCAGATGCGGCTGCTGGTGGTACCGTCGTTGCGGTGGGCTGAGCAGTGTTCTTGCCGGCTGATGCGGCTGCTGCTGCTGCAACGGTCACCGAAGCAGCAGCAGCAGCAGTAGGGGCCGGCGTTTTGTCTTCATCTCCCCAACCCCAACCGCCGTCATCCTCATCCGCTGCGCCTGCTTCGTTGCTAACCTTTTCCGTGCTAGCTGCAGCGCCGGTAGCAGCTTCGTTTCGACTGCGCTGTTGCTCTTGTTGCGCTTGCTTTTTGGCCGCCTGCTCTTCTGGAGTGAACAAGTTGGGGTCTAAATTGCCTTGCAAATCATCGAAGTTCACTTTGCTCACTAGGTCGCTGAAAGCATTAAACATGCTATTCTAGCCGCCCGTAGGCGCGCGCCTAATACTGTGCTGTGGAGGCTAGAGACTCGTGAGCTCGTGAGCCAGATCACTGATAGACCTTTTACGAAACCCCAACGGACCAATTTTGTGGTCGAGGACTTTGCGCCACGTTTTTTTTCACAAAATGGTGGTAGCTTTGCCTCCGCGCTATATCCTTATTGCACAACCATGAATGCAGCCATGCTTACAGCATCATCACAGTCCTTAGCATGTAGGTCTTAGAACGCGTAGACGTGTCTAGCGCTACGTTATATGATCTGTAGGACCCACACCAACTGTCATAAGTTCCT
>Ga0307982_1002606_pt1 | contig 14542 bp, 8 predicted proteins | sample OrgLakmetagen989_FD_201847 | JGI IMG/M metagenome (GOLD analysis project Ga0307982, IMG submission 201847) | Saline water microbial communities from Organic Lake, Antarctica - #989 | ecosystem: Environmental > Aquatic > Non-marine Saline and Alkaline > Saline | place: Antarctica: Organic Lake...
GTTTCTGTACTGTAGTACGTAGTACTGTAGGTACATAAAAAACGACGACCACGAACCACGAACCACGAACCACCAAATTGCATTTAATATAAAGGATTACTGTACTGTATGTACTCTCTGTCTCTCTGTACTCTGTACTCAGTACTGTACGGTCTTGGATTTCCCACCTCCCGTGAAGTGTCTTGGGATTTTCGGGAAATCCCGGATTTTGGGATACTGAGCAGTGGCCGATTGCCCGGTTGACGTCACTTAAACACCACCCTTGTACTGGAATCCCTTACCTGCTCCATGCAATAACGTGGGAAGCACCCAGTACACGGGGAGGACCTGGCGCTACAGTTAGAGGGCTAGCTACTAGCTAAAACACCCGCTTCGAGCTCATAGGGATAGGGGAGGGATAAAGGCATTGGGCCGTATTTCAAAGATGAAGCTTAGTCCTGAAAAAACAATTCTTGGTAAATTAAATTCCCCACGCATTAGAGTTACCTCCCCTGTTTGGGATTTCCAGGGACTTCCCATTAAACGGCCATTTTCGAGCTTCGAAATCGGAAATCCAAGTGGTCAGTGGAAATCCAACGAAATCCCACCTCGGCAGCTCAGGAAATCCAAGACGCCAATGTACTGTATAGGTACTGCACTGGTGTGCTCGTGTTGCTATCCGTTGAGTGTTAAATAGCCTTACCTAATCCCGAAAAAAATGCTCTCATTTCATCATTTAAAATTAAAATATAAAATCTGGAGTATCATCATGCTTTTCTTTTCTAGCGCAAGTGCCGGAAAGACCGAAGACAACAGAAGGGAATACAATTTTAACTTTAAACACACAAGGCTGCGCGATAAACCCACTGCTCTGTTGGTGCTGATATAGATCCCCGTTTTAATTTTATATGCCCGTGATAAGAATCTAAGAATTTGGATCTTGGAACTTGGCTAGTACCTTTATCTGGTACTGGCCCTCGAGTCCCAAAGGGCACAAGGGGACTATCCACTTCTTTCTTCATCGACAATTGACGTCGGCTTGTCTTGCTTTTACGTAATGAATACCACCTTTTTCCACTTGCCACTTCATTTGATTCATGAGCGGCCTCTTACTCCAAGCCACAAAGGGCTTTGTTGGCTTCAGCGTAGTCTTCGTACTGACACTTCGTAGGCACCCAAGTTTCGATCGGGTAGCCATTGAGACCAGGCAACGTACGCAGCATCCATAACAGCAGCAAAAGGAAGAAGAATATCCAGCCCGCAAAGAGAACGGTGCCCAGGAAATAGTCCCAGTTCCGTTTCGCTTTCAACACAAACATCATGCGGCTGCTTCGAACCCTCATCTTGGCCTTAAGCTGTTTGAGAGCTGCTAAACGTGCTTCTTCGCGCTCGGCTTCCTTGTTCATAAACACCACCGCCCATTCGTGCAAGCTGCTCATGGCTCTGACAACGCGCTTCGGGCGATGGTGCACCTTCAAGCGAGCCGCTTTCGCGCGTGCCTGCCGCCGCCGCGCCCGAGCTTCCAGGAAGAGCTGCACGGTGAGGTCCGGCATCGTAGAGGGGCGCAGGGCTCGCGCTTGCTGCTGGCTGTCGCGCCCTGCATTAGGAAATAACGCTGGCACGATTCTCAGCGGCCAATTCGCGGACAACCTGCCGCGTTTGCTGAATTGCATGAACACGCTCAGCCGCCCACCCCCGGGTTGTGCGGGCGTGCGAAGCTCGACCAGCATGCCAGGCGGTAACCCAGGCGCCGCCACGTGCAGGCACAAGCTCCGGTAGGTTTGGTTCAAATCCCCCGCCAGAGCACGGGCCGTTGGATCGTCCATCGCCACGCCAGGCGTAAAACCCGCTTTCGCCAAACTCAACGAATAGCTCATCGTGCCGCCGTCCGAAGTGTTTTCGGCGAGCGACTCCGCCGCCGCGTCGACCGCAGCCTTGTTGGCAGCGGCATAAGCTGCGCGAAAGCCCAGCGCTTCATCCAAAGTTTCTTTGGCCCAATGCCCCGAGGATTCCTCAAATGCTTTCGCGTCGCCTTTGAGCTGAGCCACCACTTCTCTCATGAACTTCCGGCGCCTGAATTTGACGCCTGCTTGGTAAGGTGTCTTTTCAAAGGTGTCCGGCGCCTCCAATAAAGGATTAAATGCAAAGGTGGCTTGCGCGCCGCTGCCCTGAACCTTGGCGGCCATTTGTGACGTGACGTCATGTATGGTGGCCCGCATCGAGTTCGTTCTTCCAATGTCGCCGTACCACGCGCCCACCACCGTGAATCCCTTCCTGACTTCACTGTCGCCACCAGCCATAGGTGCCAAAGCTCCCGTGGAAACGTCATCATCCTCGTCGTCTTCGTCTTCTTCTACAGTGGCCGGCACCTTGTCGTCGCCGCCGATTTCTTCCGAAATGCCAGCTAGATGGTTGCCTGCTGCTTGCGCGGCTTCCACCTCGGAGGGCCTCGGCGGGGCATTAATACCGTGCGAGCGCCGTTGCTGCTGGCTCGCTAAGTCAGCGGCAATCAGAGCTGCGTTGCGCTCTTTGTCTCGGCGCGCTACAAGCTTGTTTAAGAAGCGGTCTTCGTAGTCATATGTTTGTGTGTCAAGAGGCGTGAGAGGCACCTGTGCCATGCCATAAATGGAAACCATCATATGAAATGAGAAGGGAGAGAAACAAGGTTAGTTGAAGGTGGTAGCGGAAGAGTGCAAGAAGAGATAGAGGCACGATATCGACAGATACACAGATAGAATCAAAATACCAAAACTTACGAATTTCTCGGCTTCGTGCATTCTTTGGTCCTTCTCGCTGACGATTGAGATGGATATAAAGTCGCCATACCCCGAGTTCTTCTTGTGGGGCGACTGCATTTCTTCCCCTTCGCCACTTGCTGCCGCTACCACCAGCAACTCTCCACCGCTCATTTGAAGTTTCGGTATCCCTCGCCCGACAGACAGCGGCTCAAATTTCGTCTCCTCCAGTCGACCCACTCGACTAGTAGCCACTGCTGTCCCACTGCTACTGCTGCCAATGCTCGTAGGTGAAACAGCCTTAGAAACGGGCGTACTCCCTTTAGAAACACTCTTTTGGCCCACTTGTTCGCTGGCATGGATGCTTTTGAAGTGGATGTTGCCACTGGTCGAGCTAATCGTACTGTTGTCGCTAGTGGCGTTGCTGCTCAATTCACCGGTGGTGGGGGCGCTTGGTGGACCTGAACTCCCCGGAGAGGCCTTTTGTTTAACCACGGTGCTTCCAGTAGAGTCACCCCCTTGGGTGGTGGGGTCCAAATATTTGCGCTCCATGTTGGGCTTCGGCGAAGGTCTGTCCCGCACGCCCGAATGGCTCGATGACAACTGGCGCGCAGGGGGGCGAGTCGGCTGTGGTGGCGTTGGGGAAGCCCGCAGTGAGGAGCCACTGGAGCCTTGCGCTTGCGACTCTGCCACACTGCTTGCTGCGGACTCAAGCAGCGGTTGTGAAGACGATTCTGCTTTCTTATCCGTTCTGTTTCTCATTCTAGAGCCTGCGGGTAGACCGCGCGATCCACTGCTATTTTTACGAGCGCCGCTGCGCATAAATGTGCGCCCTTTGCTTATAGAACCAGACTGTGATACTGGAGTGCTTTGGCCGCTGTCTACGGAGGAATCAGCAGAGACTGTAGACAACGTAGATTCTAAACTTAGTCGTTCAGATCGCTCTGGTTGATCCAGCAAGGAACTCATCATGGGTGGCGTTGACATCTCTGAAATATATGAGGTCGCACCCCCTGCTGCTAAACCCCGAAATAAATGCCGCCATGTTTACATTTCCTGAGAAACAGCATTTACCAGGCAGGACAACAAAAATGATATGATTAAAGAAAAATCATAACGTAATGCGCTGGATAGCAAGCAGCCTTAACAGTGATGGTCCTTGCTCACTATCTCACCATGAAAACACCATATGTCAGCCAGGTTTCGTTGATATTTTCACCATGAGGATGTAAACCAATCCCCAAACCTAAAAACGACCGAGCAAAGCTGAGAGATGAAAACAAAAATCTCCAAATAATCCAAGAATCAAGAAAAAATACAACCAATTTTTTTTTTGGATGTATATTGTATCGTAAATTTACTGACAAACACCACGGACGACGGTCGTAATCTGACCAGAAGACTAAAATAAAAAATGGTGCCTCCCTCCCGAACCCCGTGTTCTCACCGTGCTTCACTTCGATGTTTATGAATGATTGCTATGAGACTGCTGGGTTCTTTCTGACTGTGTACTATTTAACCCTTTGTCTCTCACTTTATGAGCCTATTCAACCTTCTAGCCTACTTTGTAACTGTCGCCTATACAAATGTGTAAAGCTCCTACATGTCATGCTGCCTCTGCATAGGATGGCGGTGGAACTGAAGGGGCTGCCGTTCCTACGAATTCACAGGTGTCTATGCTTCCCTTTGATGTGTTTATGATATTTTGGCAGCATGACGTTTTACCGCTTCTGTTTCGCTTAGGATTTGACAATCTTCGTGCAAACTCTCCTCGAGCAAATGCAGGGTCGATTTTCTCAAATGTCGGATCAAGTGAGTTTGTTAGACTAAAATCCCCAATTATTCGACAGTGCATCTTAGAAGTTTACTCACATTATTTTGGACGTTTGTGATTGTCAGATAATTGGGCGCATCGACGAAGTGGGCGGCCGAGTAGATGACCTCGAAAAGTCCATAGGCGACTTAATGGAGCAGGTCTAGCATTCATTTTTCTTTCACTTCCTGATTCTCAACTCGCATTCCACCTTTCCCTTTGCGCTTCTTGTCCTCTTGTTTTTTAGCATCTGCTTTCAAGGTTATCAATCTTTCCTCTTCCTTCTATAAAATCTCTTCTAGGCTGGTATTGATGCCCCCACTGCCGCTCCACCTCCGACATCTGACTGAAATGTAGTTGAATGAAGGAGTCAGGCCGTCAATAGATGAAATTACAGTGCTTTGGTTGCGCTTCGGTCGGTTATGTAATGCCTGTTGATAAAAGGGAGGATAGTTCTAGGTCTACTTCACTTTCGCCTGACAGAAGCCTCGAACTAGAACTTACACAGATGCCTGACAGAAGCCGAGGTTCCTGGTGAAATTGGGAATGTCAGAAAGGAGTTGAAATGACGTGCGTTGCGCGAACTGATTATTGATATGAGATAAGGAATGCCAGGAAGAAGTGGAAATGGCGTGCGTTGCGCGAACTAAATATCCATATAAGATTCAGCATCTAGTATAGTACAGAGAAAGATGTACATAATAATAATAATAATAAAATAATGCATAAATCGTAATACAATAATGTGGCCTCCTGGATAGTGCGTAGAGCGCGGTCCAGTATACGGACCGACGCTTCCGCTAGAGGCAGAGAACCCCAATGAAGTGACAGGGGGGATGAAGGCAAATATAGGCCTTCTGTGTTTGCATCCACACGAACTAAACCAGCGCAAGTCACCAGAAGACCAGAAGTGACCATAAAGCAACCATGCGCTTTCGGTACTTGGGAGGTTACCCCGGGCGGCCCCCGGGCCTTCTATCATTGTACATCTCTAATTCAACGCCAGATGCAGCTCAAGTGCATTATTTTTATGTGCCTCTGTGACTGCTGTGTACTTGCCTTTCTTTGTTTTCTTGAAGAGTATTAACTTGACTAGACTAGACCGCTTTCTACTTGATAAAAATTGTCGCTATTTGCTGACCTGGAGAGACTGGGAAGGTTATTAAATTCCATGGATTTAGAAATCGATGAGCGGCAGGCTAGTGATAATTATGTTCTATTAAAGAGCCCCCCGCCCCCTCACAGTAAGACAAGAGCTGAGTGCTGAGTATCAACACGTCGAATGACCATCGGATACAGACGTCAACTATCGAGTTCAGCCACTCTTTTTCATAGGGCCAATGTCATAGACCTTGATAGAAACTATCAAAATCGGGTTCTTCGTTGAGCTGGCCATGTTGCTCGGATGCCTAACCAATGACTCGGGCGCCGCGGCAGTTGCTTACTGGTTGGGTTATACACTTTCGGCCGAATGGGTGCCCTGAGATGACATGGGGTCAGACAATTATGAAGGCTCTAAAGTGCAAGGGCTACCCACTATCAGATCTCCCGAGCGGCATCTGAAGCACTTCGGCCTCATGGACGACGGCGGAAAAGCGATCACCTTTTCGGAATGGGCAACCCTGGCGTAGGACCGCGCTGGCTGGCTGAAGCTCGTCACGAAAGTGCTTTTTGACATTTGCAAACCGCAGCTAAGGCCACCCCGGTGCGACACTAGGGTTACCAAGAGACGGAGCAACGGCGTGCCCTCTTCAACGCAGAAGCAGACGCAGAAGCAGACGCAGAAGGGACTTAAGGCTGGCCCCACATTAATTTCATGAACAGTTTCCACTTTAGAGAGGGGGGGGGTCCAAACTTCCTCGCCTCTACAAACTTCCTCTTTACGGTTTTGACTTGCGCGCAACGCACGCGCGTACACTTCTGCCCGCAGCATTGGCTTCTGTGTCATTTGGGTTTGTATTAGTTCGAGTTCGGGGCTTCTGGCCAGCTTCAAGGAATGGCGTGCTATAGCAGGGGATAGGTCGATCAGGAGAGACAAGATAAACACTTCATTACGCAAAAGGGCACTCAGCCCAGTCGGACTTGTTCTGGAGGATTCATCAATACGCAGCTTTTTGCTATTTGTTTATGTATATCATAGTCTAGTATACTATATTCTAATCTAATCTAATCCAATCTAATCCAATCTACACGAATTTAATCTAATCCCAACGCGCGACCCGCTTATATCTTCCGATTCGCCTGCTCACACTCCCTAATGTGCTACATACTTCAATTACTTCAAACAGAACAAGAGCTCAGCTTTGAGGTTAGAGCAAGGTGAATTAGTTATAATTACCCTTGTTTAGTTGTTTAGAGAAGCTTCTGATAGATACGCCTTCATTTTCATAAATACACCCTGTAGTAGCATCTTCGTCTCCACGACGTTGCGTTCCTGCCGTGTTTCCTCGTGCTGCCTTGTCACTGCAGCTTTTGAGTGCCATCGACTTGGCTATAACAACCTTTTCATCAGCGCTTTAGTGCGTGTCTTCATCCACCATTCGGAGCCGATCGAAAGAATCTGCGCGCCATCGAACGGGCTTGGCCCAAGAGCCATCTAGCCAATCTGACCCCATGTCTTCGGATGAGTGGGAGACGCTTCGGCGACAGGCGAAAAACATTGAACGAAGACTCGAGGTCAGAGCTCCATACACTTCTACTGCAGTCATTGGGGTATAGCTCTCAGTGCGATAGCTTACGCTACCCCTACTACTCACTATTATGGATACTTTTCCTAAACTGTATTGTAGGAGAAGGTGTCGGCATATTCGCGCCTCTCGCAGCGCATGCACTCCGATTTGCTTTACGACGAAGAGGTTCGACAGCTTGTTACGACAGCTTGTTACGACAGCTTGTTATAGCTGGGTTAACTGAACTCGTGCTTGCCTACTCAGCATTACTAGGTCTCTTCCTAGCTAAGTCACCGTGGTTCATCCTTGTGGTATTATATAATAATAGTTCTTCTCCTCCCTCTGCGTCGTCGTGCTCTAGAACCCACTGATGGAGTCGCGCGACGAGCAAGGGCTCGCTATCGAAGTGGAGACGCTTCTTTCCTCGCTTGGCGAATGCAACGATCGAATGGCGCAATGTGTAAGCGCAGGCTCTCAAACTGCTAACTCAGCCCTCCTACAACGGTGAGAGCCGAAACGTTCACATCGTTAGCACACAGCACCGAAATACTGCCCAATGCTCACATCACAGACAAAGCTATGAGCGCGAATGTGGAGGCATTGTTATTGGTAGGTCAATCCTAAGCTCCCTTTGAATGGCCACTCGACAGGTATCGAGAGATTTACTTCGACTTCAAGCGCGACTTTTCAGAGACGGCAGGGGCCATCCAGCAGAAGCGCGAGCAGGTGGAGCTGTTCCGCGGTGCGTCTGCGAGCAAGAAGCAAGCAGACGGCGGCGAGGGGGCTCTGTACCGGGAGCAAGACTCGCTCAACAGCAGCCTCAAAGCAACGCACGGCGTGATTGACCAGGCCAGCGAAGTGCGCGGGGCTCTGCACGGCCAACGGAAACTTCTCGAAGCGTCGAGCGGCGCGCTGGGGTCCCTCAAGACTCAGTTTCCTTCCATTGGCCGGGTCATCGGCTCCATTCAACAGCGGCGCTACCGCGACAACATGATTGTGGGCTTGGTTATTTCTATTTGCATATGTTTTACCCTCTACTGGCTTTTCGGATAAAGGCCCTTCAGTGCAGCAGCAGCTGCAGGAGGCACCAAAAGGCAGTGGTTTGAAAAGAGAAACACGGTGCTGTGGAGTTTCACGGTAATTCCCATTCGAATTGATGCCCATGGCCATAGAGCCAGGAGCTTAGTGCAATGGCCGTGCACGTGGCGTCAACTGCAGCCATTATATCTGAAGTGCACTCTGGCTCTCTGGCTTTATGCCGATTTCGCAGATAACAGATAACACAGATAACAATTAACAACAGCACATAGCACAAGCATCTTGGAGTATGCTATAGGTATTTTGCCGTCGTTAATAGCGAATATGCCGCCCTAAGCCATTAGCACGCCGATTTCCCTCGCTATCCGCATTGTTGTTCCACCAGCTCGTTCTTGTTGTCTTTTTGGACTTTGAACTCAAAATGGGATTGAGTATTGGAGTCAAAATGGGGTATGGAATCAGGAACTAGAACTAAGAGCTAATATAAATAAGAAAAACAGCCGGGGAAAGACATAGGGTCGCCTGCTTATGAAACATAAACGGGCAAATAGGATTCAGGCAGCGCTCTTTCGTGTTCCTATTTACAGGAAACCATTCGTTTCGAGCAAATTCGCCGCCCGAGCCCAACGCCTGCTGTCGTCTTCCCAGACAAACGCCTGAGCCTCTTCGCTCAAAGCCACCGGAAGCGACCCGGGCCCGGCGACCCACTGGTAGAAGTGGGCGAGGTTCGGGTGCTTGGTGTCGAACAGAATGAGCCTATTCAGCGGTGCCCCGTCGCCGCCCAGACCTTGGCATTGCACGGTGTAGTAGCACTCTTTGCCACCTCCTTGGCCGTTCTCCACCACCGCCATGACTTCGCACGGCACCAAAAGCGTGGTTTCGTCGTCATCGCCCGACGGCTCATAGCGCAAGCCACCTGGCAACGAAGAATTGCTGCTGCTATTGGCGTCGTCGTCTTCGCTCTCGCCGTCTGCTGACCGCCAAAAGACCACAAACATTTTGCGCCCCACCAAAGAATCAGCTGCAGCAGCCGCCGAAGACGACGACGACGAAGATGACGAAGAAGAAGACGAAGAAGAAGACGCAGCAGCAGAGGCACCGTTGTTTTGGGTTGCGCCACCACCACCCGCGGACGAGCCTGCCGACGCGCCTCGCCCCCGTCGACGGCCTGACCCACGGGACGTGGTGTCCAGCGCCTCTAGCACCGCGAGCGCTTGGTTTGGCGACGTAAAACACTTGGACAACTCGCTGCGGTGTTTGCGGCAGAAAGTGCGCACCGACTCGATGTTCCACGCCGAAAAGCTCTTGAAGGTTGGGAAGTGCTTTTGGAGCGGCGCCAAGGCTCCGGCCGCTTGGCTCTCAAAGAGGCCTGCCGTTCGGAGCTCGTCGAGCACGTCCCGCGCCATCCAGTCCGCGATGGCCGAAGTTTCGCCCCCTTTCACGCCTTTGGTGTTGAGCAGAGCGGCCAACATGGGAGTGTCCCTTTCAACGGACAATTCGACGTTGCCACCCGCTGCCGAGCCAGGGATAAGCAACGGCCGGGTTAGGAAGGACAGGAGAGCGGAGTCGGACTCGAGAAGCGTCATCGACGAAGAAGCCGGCCGTGGTGCTGGGCTACTAGAAGAAAAGGTCGACTGTGATGAAGATGAAGCAGAAGCAGTAGAAGAAGATGCGGCTGAAGCATTAGATGACTTTTTGTGACCGCTAAAGGATGTTGATTGAGAGCGCTTCGAGGGCGAATCCAGTTGGACTTCGGCAGGCCTTGGTCGTTTCTTCTTCTTGTTGTTGGTTGACCCCACGCTGCTGCGAGGCTCTTTCACGGCGACTGGCTCTGCGATGTTGAACGCTTCGTTCGCAATGTCAGCGAGGGTTCTCTTTGGAGTTGTGCTACTGCTACTTACTGAAGAAGAAGAAGAAGAAGACGCGATTCGAGGCTCCTTCACCGCTGCCCTTTCTACTATTGCAGGTGCTGGCGTGCTAACAGCACCTGCCTTGCTCTGGGCCACCACATCACGATTGGACGAAGTGGAAGGCTTTGCAGGTACCGGCCGTGTGCGCACCCGTGGCCCCTGCGCTGATTCTCCAGAAGAAGGAGAAGAACCATCAGCTGCCATTTCTGCGCAATGCGGTGAGCAGAAATGAGTGGAGCCTTCAAACTCATCCTTGTTTTTGCGGGGCTTGCCACATTGCTCGCATGATGCCGGCTTGCGCGCAATCGCCGAAGTTGACACTGTTGACGAAGTCGCTGTGCTCACAACGGCAGCGGTGCCAGAAGCTTTGGCCTTTGATTTTGCGTCGCTTGCTGCGCGCAACGCAGTCTTCGCAGCATCTTTTGCAGCTCTACTGTGAGAGTTGGCAGCTTTACCCGTGCTTGCAGTGTCCACAGTGACTGCTACTGTTGAATCTCCACGAGCAGTGACTGCGCTCGAGGAGCGTTTCGAGGAATCAGCAGCACTTTTGGCGGAGTCAAAAGCATCAGAATTGCCAGGTTTTGGGACTGTCGCAGCCTTTGTGGCTGTTCCTTTAGCTCCACTTCGTGCGGCCGCCTTCGAGGATTGGGCAGAACTACTGGTTTCTGCTGCGTCTTCGAGTGAAATGTCTGTTGTTGACGGTTTTGACGCGTCAGAAGCACCTGCGGTGTCGTCTCTGTAAGCTGTTGCAACTTCTTTCAGTTTTGAAGAATTGGCAGCTATAGCCATATCTCGACGTGGGAAAGCTGCTTTTAGCAGTTCAGAGGTTTTGGTCGCCGCTTTTGGGAGTTTGGAGGTATTCACAACGCTAAATGTTGCTCCCGATGGGACGGCTGTCACCTTCACCTCCTTACTAACTTCGGAGGGGTTCGCTGCATCGTCAGGCACGCGCAACATCGCTGGCAACGATGGCTCATTCGTTTCACTCGCTTTGGTCTCGGCGTCAGCCGGATTAAGGTCTTTCAGTGGCCCCTCGTCATCATTCGTGAGCGATACCGATGAAATGCTAGCAGGCTCTTTACCACCGGAAGCGCTATCTTCTCCATCTACAGCTGAAGCAACAGCAGCAGCACCACCACCATCGACAGTAACACCAGAAGGCATCGTCGTATTCGCTCCCAATTGAGTGGCACTGCACAGACTGCAAGTTCGGCCCTTGCCCTGAGAGTCTGGTGGGCAGGAAGCATCACAGGCGACACATTTTCGCTTATTTTCTTGGTCCACACAAATGACTTCCTCTTCTTCGCAGACCTTTGCTTCAGTTGTCTCTTGAGCGTGCTTAAGAGCGCTACCTTTTGTGTCAACAGTGCCACTTTCCTCGCTGCCATCGGTGTCATTCACGCCCCCACCTGGCGATTTGACTTGGGCTTCATCCTGTAATGTGTTTGGCTCTTCTCCGGGTAAAGCCTTCGAATCTGCCGCTGAAGTGCCTTTTGAATCTTTCTCCCGAAGCGATGCTAGGCGCTCAGCATTGATAGAAACCTCGGAATCATTGGCTGTAGTGCCCTGGTCAACTTCCTTGGTCCAGCCATTGTCGAAACTCTTACAGGCCACTTTCGCAAGAACGTCGAGCGACGACGACCCTTTCGCAAATATGGCTGCTGCAGCTGCAGCAGATGGCAATTGCAGCGAAGGTGATGCCGCTCGTTGAGCTGACTTAGCTTGGGCAGAGGTAGCCTTCGGCTCTGCTGCAGCGAGAGCAACCAATTTCCTACTATTAGTGTCAGCACCTTTCTTGAGCGCTGGGCATTTCAAGCTGCGCGAGCTGTGGCCTACGTTGCCGCACTTACTGCACGTGATTTTGCGTGCTGATGTTTTCGCTGACGATGAATCTGGCACTGTTTTCGCTGAAGAGTCTGGTGCCAGTTTGTCCAATGAGCTTGACGCTTTGCTAAGGTTACTCGCAGTTTTCGCGCGCGACAGCGCGGTAACCGTCGCCGCTGCAGACATGACTTCAGCCGAAGAGCTTGCTCTAGTTGGTCTAGGACATATCATGGTTTGAGTGCTCGGAGACGGTTTGATAGGAACCTGCTGCGGAACAGATACGCCGCTGTGGCCCATTGATTCAGTAGTAGGAACTGGTTGACCAGCCGAAGAAGCCACGGCAGCGAGCAAGAAAGGCAAGAATGGCATTTCAGGCACGTTTTGCTCAACTTGCGTCGTTGCAGATGAGCTCTCACTACTACTTCCCTCATTGAGCACTTCCTTGACTGTATCAGTAGCAACTTCAGGAGTTTTGTCATCTTCCACCACAGTTGCAATGGACTCTGTGCCTGTGGCCTCTTCGAGATTATCATCCTTTTCAATCACCACTGTCGCTGTAGGATTACTTTGATGCGGAAAACCTTCTTCTCCAGAACAGCCTTCCTGTACTTCGCTTCGTTGTGCTTGGGGCACGTCAAGAACAACTTGCTTTGCCTCATCTGAAGGCTCTTCTTCAACGACATTCTGAGCTACATCGCTTGCTTGGCCTTCCTGTGCTATCGTCTCCTTTCTGCACTCACCAACAGTATCTTCAGGTTGTTTCTTTGCTTCATCAGAAAGTTCTGTTTCGGGATCGACTGAGGCTACATCGCCAATCTCTGCAACCTTCAAATCACCTACATCACCTTCATTCTCATTGCACTCCAAAGATCTAGACTCATTTTCAACGTCCCCTTCAGCAACAGTTAGGCCGTCCTCGCGCTCCAACGTTGGTAACTCAGACTTCAAGTCTCCCTTGAGCCCGCCTATGTTTTCACTCATCTTCAATTTAGTCTCACCATTGACATCTTCATTGGCTCTAGTAACGTCTTCATTGCACTCTAATTTGGGTTCATGATCACGATTCTCTGGAGACACTGCAGCGCTTTCATTACGCTTAGAACTCATGAGCCCATTATCAGAATCGTCTTTCTCAACGATAACGTCATTGTCGCCATCAGGAGCTTTGGACTCATTGTCAAAGTTCTGTTTCTCAACCATATTGTCTTCACTGCATTCAGAAGTCTTAGGCACATTATCAGAGTCCTCTTTCTCGACCATAATGTCATCGTCGCATTTGGAATAATTCGACGCGCTATCGTAATTCTCCTTGGCTACTACAGCGCTTTCGTCGACTTTGGATGCGACATCTGATTTTTCATTTGCAGCAAAGCCAATGTTATGATCGGATATCACGGGTTCATGAGCAGTATTCTCACTTGATACTGTTATGCCTTCGTCGCACTCAGCAGCTACAGGCTGGTGATCATTGCCTCCATTTGCTGCATTGTCGCCACTACTGCATCCAATATCTACTTCATGCTCATTTGCTTCAGCGCCTTCGTTTTGTCCTTCAATCGGAGTCGCGTCTCCTGAGGGTCCATCGCTATCGCTGACATCGTCATCGTCTTCGGCACCATCATCGTTGAAGCCAGATGGCGCGACAGCGGACGCAGGCTTGAAGAAATTGGGGCATTTCTGGCGATTATCACGCCGATGGCCATACATGCCACACGCATTGCACTTACGCTTAACAGCTCTGACTTTGGTGGCCGGCAACATCGCAGCTCCTGAGAACTCTGAGTCTGTGGCGGGAACGGTAGTGTCAGTGCCCGAACCTGCTCGGGTCTCGCTTGTAGAAGGAGAAGGAGTAACTTCAAACCCCACGTTGAATTGACTGTATCCAAGGTTTAAGTCCGATACACGAGCGTTCGAGTCTACTGCCTGTACAGGAGGTGAAGCCTGCGAACTTTGCTGAGCAACTGCTGCTGCTGAAGCGGCTTTAGCCTTCTGAACTTGCGAGGCAGAGACAATGCGGAGGTGCGAAGCAGCGTTCCATTCCATGTCATCGCCGTAAAACTCCTCAAAATCGTTCCTGGAATATGCTTGCCCGTCTGCAAGGTCAATTCGAAGCTCTTCGTCCTCGTCTTCCCGTTCGTTTAATCCAGCGTCTTCACTGTCGCGTTTACGGACTGGATCTAAATGTGAAAGCTCTACCTCAGCAAAAGTGTCCCTAATATTACCCAAAGGAAGCGCAGAGCCTGCACTAGTTCTCAACGGCTCATGAGGCAGCGGGTCTTCTGCAGTTGTAGTTGCTCCTGCTGGCGCAACTGCACTTGGCGCATCTACCATCGTCACGACATCCATATGCGGTTGCTTGGTATCCTCAATGCGAGGTCCGTCCCACATATCGTTGCTGGCAGGAGCTTCTACTTCTGCGCATACTTCTTGCATCTTCTCAACTCTGACCTCAGGAGATTCAACAATCTCTCCGTCTTCTTCTCCGTCTTCTTCTTCTTCGTCATCGTCATCGCTAGTGCTGATTTCACCCTCCTCGTCTTCATCGCCCCCCGGGAAGTTCATTGGTCGGCACAG
>Ga0307982_1002608_pt1 | contig 14540 bp, 12 predicted proteins | sample OrgLakmetagen989_FD_201847 | JGI IMG/M metagenome (GOLD analysis project Ga0307982, IMG submission 201847) | Saline water microbial communities from Organic Lake, Antarctica - #989 | ecosystem: Environmental > Aquatic > Non-marine Saline and Alkaline > Saline | place: Antarctica: Organic Lake...
CACTTCAAGGCGACGCGACTACAAGCCCGTGCGGTGGATGCTGCGTCAAGAATTGACGCCTCGAACGTGATGAAGAGGTGAAAATTGCACGACGGGTCGTAAACGACCGGCGATACTCTAAACACCATACCTCACTAAGTTTGAGATCCCGGTTGCACTCGAAGCGTTTACAGCTTCGAAGGAGGTGCTGGTCCGCCGCCCAGCGCCTCCCGGCATTCGCCCATTTTTGGAAATAAACGGTCAGTACAGGGACCTGGATTGAACTATCGTCATCGCTATTCATTGTCCCACAGTCCTAGGCACAAGGCGCTTCAAACCCGAATTTCGCATGAATCCAAGACCCAATCGAAAAAAGATCAGAGGGTCAAGCAGACAGGATTTTTGAGACAGGCCCCGAAGGGCCGGAATTAGAAGCCTAACAGGTAGAGAAAAAAAGAGTCACGGATGCTCTTTTGTTATAATTAAGCAGTCCAAAATGCTTAAAATTTCATTTGTCATCACTTTTATGGCCACTCGGGCATGTGCACCTGTCAGCACCTAATTGGCTTCACTTCTAGTATTTGACTCCCCTCCTTGTATACGCGGCTTTGCTTTATATTTTGTCTGTTGGCACTGTTAGTCTTCTTCTTATTCCGGGCCCTCGGGCCGCCTCGGGGCCTAAAATTTCATTTATTTATATGGATAGCAGTCAAAAGACAATCATAACCACCGAGCAGAACCTTCGAATCAATTTCCTTATACCCTTGCCCCTGGTCGGTTTTCTGACATCGATCGATATCCAGTAAACGAAGGCTAGTCGTTTTTATTAATCCTATTACCTGATTTACTGAACACTATACACTGGATTCACAGAAGAAACACAATTTGCGCGCACAACAAGAATGCGCAATTCAATATTTGAGATCGCCCGTGGTTGCATCATTATAAGCGTCGGCTAAAAACGAGGCCAGGACAGAAAATTCTTCAGTGGCATGGCGCCAATTCGATACAGCAAGTTCAAGGGGCGTTCGGCCTTCAATGAGCCGAGCAAAAACGCTGCGCATCCCCCGGGTGTTCGCGACGAGCCGCACAAACGGTGCGAAAAGACGCTTCGAAAAAGTGCCCTGACGCGCAGTGTAACAACACAAATAAATTGAATGTGAGAAATGTTATCTTAAAATGAGCTAAATGATCAAACAGAGAACGCAGCCCTTTCCGTGTTTCCTCACTCTCACGTCTGTTGGGAGATCTACATCGCCGAGCCAAAATCTAGACCGTAACTCGAATCCACCAGAATTGTTTGGCAGAGGCTGAGTGAAATGAAGGAAGTGCCCAACGTCAAGCCAACCGAACACAGCATCCTTTACACACACCCTCGCCACCAAAGCCACGTCGCAGCGGGCTTCTTTCAGAGCAGCGCGATCGAGGCCATACGCTGCTGCTGGCTGGAACTTTATGCGCAAACTCTGTGGGCGTCCACCAAATTTCGCTCCTAGTGCTTCAACCACCACGTGTTCTAGGCCCGCCCAAGGTTCTTCAGAAATGGGCTCCCTACCGGGCAAGGACTCGTAAGCTGCAACGAAATGACCGCTCACGTGATCTTCAGGATGCCACGTCCGGTATTCTTCATCGCCAGGGCAGCCAGTAGTGAACCACCACGCAAGAGCTGCTGGGTCAACACCAGGAAACGAAACCGCTGTCGCAACATGCAAAGATCCGTCCACCGCGCTTGCGACTCCATTTCGAAGAACTGGCGCATCTGGATGACTGTCAGGGAGCAAACAATCCCGCATGCGATCAACTGGAAGGTACTCATTCGCTGGAGCGAAAGCAACCGGCAGCGTTTGATTTGCCCTATGAGAATCTAAAGCTGCCTTTGATGCCGCCAGCCGCTTTTCAAAATGCTTTCCACCCTTACCATTGATAGGCTCAAGCGTAGGATCATCTACTGCAATTTCCATCATTGGTTTTACCCACGGAACTACGTAGACTATAGATACGATCGTCTTGCTTTGAATTGTTCCAAGAACAGCTGAAATGATGAAGTCATCACATTAATGTGCTTGCTATCTAGCTAGCTAGCTTAAAGAGAGTGCTGATACTTGTTAGAGTCTTAGTCTAGCTAGTTCGTTGATTAGGAAGCTACAGATGATGATACTGTAACACTGTAAGTAGGAGATGTATGCGTACTGTAAGTAGAAAATGTTCGGCGTTTTGTAGATACCCTTGGTACTGTAGGAAGTGAAGAAAGTGAAGTTCTTCGAGAACGCTTCTCCAAAACGCCGAACACCAAACCCCGAACGCCAAAACCAACCTGTACAACAGAAAGCCCCAGCAGGAACCTAAATATGTACTACAAATCTCTATGTATGCCGGCAAGTAGCATGAGCTTGAATCACTAGCCGACAACTGCTATCCTCTGTATATTCATAGGTGCATTGGTTAGTCGTTGACGCAGCAGCTATCGTAGCAGTTGCCTAGCTAGAGAGCACTACTTGGTTAACAAGAAGTGGCAACAGAATTTACTCTAGCTCGCTAGCTCTAGCTTCTGTAGCTGGAATACGTAGTATACAGTAAGTCTTGTGTGCTATACACGATGGGTGACGAAGCTATTGGTCCAGTCACAGTGGCTATGATGGTCATTGGAGCCTTGTTATTTTTGTGGCCCAGCCTTCGACCTTGGATCCAAGAGCTCAGAGCTCGCGCTCAAACGGGCTCAGCCCAGCGCGCTGTACTCAGAGACCTCCAAGCTTTGGGGAAAGTAAGGCTGCGAGAAGCTGAAAATGACGGCGCTGAAGTTGCTGCTGCTTTGCTTGATGCCGCGTCTCACCCCAAAGCAGAAATGCAAGGCATCAAAGTAACGAAGTCAGTTAACGCATCTGAGGAAAAAGCTTCACCTAGGAAGCCATCTTTCGCAACGCGTTTTAGTTTAGCTGAGAAAGCGAATATTGCTAATGTGGTTCAGGAGGGCTCCATAGCAGTATTATCTGAACGTGACTCCAAAGATCGTCATCGAAACGATGACAACGATTCTTCTGGCAGAACAAACAGTTTTCACGCTACCTCTTTAACTCAACACAATACGATACCAACGAACAGTGGCGCAGTCACTAAGACTGTTGGCAGTGGTGAAGGGTTCGTTGATTGTGACCTCGGTGGTGACAGGGATGATACGTATATTTTTCTTTCGGACGTACAGCCTGCGCTTGAACGAGTCCTTGCTAGCATTCGGAACTTGGACCCTCTTACGAAGGTCAGCAGAAGCCACTGGCGCACCTTTCTTTGTGGCTTTCAACAATCTCTCTGCAAGAATGCATTTCGATTGAAATTCCAGCACTTGAATGCTACGGGCGCGAATTCCATACTGCTAGGTGATTGGGAGGAGACTCCTCTATGGTTCAAGCGTGGTCTTGATATGTCTTTCATCTTCTTCTTTATTCTATTTTCCTTTCGGTACAGGTGATCGGCAACGTTGTCTCGCATCCAAGCGACCCGAAGTACAGAACTTTGAAGTTGGAGCACCCAACCACAAAGAAAGTTTGGTACGGCAGCCAACTGTGCCTCCTGGAAGCTCTCGGCTACACGGAAGAAGAAGCTTCATCAACTGCTGCATCTTCCTCGCCTCTATCGGCGAAGGCTTCATCAAGTCTGGCAGAGACTACTACAGCACTGGTTCAGCTTTCGCACTTGTCACCGTCAAGGCTTGCCCTGCATGTTCATGTTGCGCAACGCCTTCGAGTCGCATCAGAGCGCCGCCGCGACGACCAACCTGGACACTTCCAAGGGCTTGCGGGTGAGTCCACGCGACAGACGAGTGGCGCCACGCTCGCAAAAACAGGCGCCACAACAAGGACCACAGAGGGACCAACGATGGCTGCAAGTGAAGTGCTGGCCAAACGGCTCAAAGCAGCGGCTGCCACTGGAGTCTTGAGCTTTCGCAACGAAGCCATCTTTGCAGCATATACCACCCCGGCTGACCCCCTGATTCATAGCAGCAGCAGCGATCTCAATATGAACACTGCTGCACACGATGAGAACAGCAGCGACTCCTTAGACCCGTTGAAAGCGCTTCGCATGGTAGCGACTGCGCTGACGTTACCTGAATGTGCGTCAAGGCTACGCGTGCTGTGCTTGGCTGGCACCGGCTTAGGCAGCACGGGCTCACTAGATACTACTAAAATATCAGAAGATGCTCAACTCGAGGAAAGTTCAGAAAATCAGCAGCACCAGCAGTACCAGAAACAGCATCAGGAGCGGATACCCTTCGCGAGCCTTGCTCTTGGCTTAGACCAGCCGTGGGCCTCATTGCAAAGCTTGCGCAACCTTGATCTGGACAACAACGAGCTCACAGCGCTGCCGTCGTCTCTTTCTGTCTTGGCGAACCTGGAGCGGCTTTCGGTCAGCCACAATCGATTCGGCGACAGCGAAAGTCGCGGCAGCTGCAGCGGTTGCGTGCCTGCATTGCCACTAGGACTCCAGCGCTTAGCCCTTGCAGGCAACGGCCTCCGGAGAGTGCCAGTTGCTGTCGCGATGCACGCAAACCTACGTGAAGTGAACCTCGATTTGAACCGCCTGAAGGACTTCCCTGAGGCAAGTGACCATCTTATATCTCTTCTTTGAAGTCTGTTTTTTTTCTCAGCGGTTTTTTTTTGGTTTAAAGTAGCTGAATTCCTTTCCCTAATTTTGGGCTTTGGTGGCTGTTTACTGTGAACAGGAACTCTTTTGGTGCCCACGGCTTGAGCGAATAAGCTTAGCGGGTAATTTGATCTCAACCCTTCCACCCAAGCCCACAGCCAGACCCTCTGGTAGCAACAATATTGGAAGCTGTCGTGTCGTGACTCCACCCGAGAATACTGCAGTGGCGATGGATGTATCTACAGCTGCGGCGACAACTGACACTTCTGCCACTGCTGTCGGCGACAGCAGCACCAACATCAGCGACATTCGTGCTATGGCCCCATTGGCAGCCTTGAAGCACTTGGATTTGTCGTTCAATTGCTTTGCTGCTGATGGATTGCCTCAAGCGTGGGTGTTCACTGACACTTTGCTCGAAGGTTCGCAGTGCAATGCATAATTCCTCCAATAGAACCTCAATCATTTTTTCATAAGCATCCTCTCTGTCTCACTATCACTCTTCATTCTATTCCTCTTCAAGTTTTGACCCCTCTCCACGCATTTGTTGACATGCAGTTGAGGTCTTTATCTTTGCACCATTCTCTTTCCCTATTTCCTACTATTGATGCATGTTTTGTTTGCTTCATCTGACGAATGCGATTTTGCCTTCTATAAATTGTTCAATAAAACATGCGTTTTCGAACAATACAAAAGGTCTCGCTTTAGACGGCAATGTCCCTGGCCTAAGTTCGGACGCTTTTTTAGCTCTTCCAAGCGTGTCTAGTTTCATGGAGCGGCGCACAAAGACTAAGAACAAGGGGCAGGGCGGCTGCTGGTGCGTAGATTGTGCATCTTTCAAAATTTGCTGGCATCTTTTTTTTACCCTTGTCTATTTATCGTATGTATACTTGTGTTTGCTGTGATGAACTCCGAAGCGTACCTCCTCATCCTGCTGCCTTTGTTCAATTCTTTGTAGGTTTGCTCCAGGTGGCGTGTCATCGTTCGGGTTCTGTGGACTGGACCATGGCAACGCCAATGCAGTTGCGAAGCTCAGCAAGTAGGAAACAATTGTGGGCGTTTAGGGGAAGCTCACTTCTAAAGCTTAATTCTGCATCTACGCGTGAGAGCTAGTGGCTTTCTTTTACCTGGCATTTTGGATCTGCTCCCGCTCTGCAGGATCCTGCGTATACACCTCAATGGCTAGTAGATAAGAAATTTCACGTACTCGATGAATAAAAATAGCACGAATATTCTAAAATACGCCTATTGAACTCGAACTGGACCTCATTCCTATTGAACCATTTTTATATCTAAGGAAGGCACCATTTATGATTTATTCGTCGCATATGCGATCTTCTGGGTCAAAACGATAGCAGCAGTGTGGTTTTATCGGGCAGTGGCAATCCAAGTTTGTAGGTAGTAGCACGACTAATTTTCATTTGCGCTTACAATTGAGCAAGCGCACAGCAATTCAATGACCCACGCTCCTTTTGACTGCCAGAATCACCACCAATATGAGGTCGACGTCTTGAGTCCGTGCTTCGATGGCGAAGCGCACGGCGTTCATGCTCCATTACTAGTACTGAGGTGCCGTTAGCTGCTTGTCTAAGCTGCTGATGCCGCTGTTTCTCCAGCCTTTTTATGCGCCATTTCTCCAGGTGTTTAATGCGTCCCACCGAACTATTTAAGTCACCTCGGTCTTCCGATATTACACCAGATGTTGAGCATCCTCGCCGCAATTGAACAGTAGTGCGATGACGAAGAGAAGCCTCATCTGGTGCGAGTTCACTATCGAAGCTGCGCAAAAGATCGTGCCGGTGGAAGTTGAATGAACCATGATGATGGTGTGTGCGCAGCTCCGATGAATGGCTGCTAGCTGAAGAGCACTTTCTTGGGTCGATTTCGATTTTGTGATGGCACGGAGCAGTGAAGGCCCCACTACTGATACTGCTGGCATTATGACTACCAGAAGCCGAGTATGGCGAACTCCACCATGCGCTCGCTGCTACAGTACTAAGAGCTGATCCCAAAGTCCCCACACACACGTTAGCCTGGCCCAACAACAACATTGCCGTGAGCTCTGGCGGTGCAGCTGCAAACGAGGATAATGCTGATGCAGCTCGATTTGCAGCAGCGTTTTCAATCGCCTGAGCCTTAGCTTCTGCGTCTTTCACCGCCTCTTGATGCCACACAGCTTCAGCTTCAGCCTGCCACTGCGCAGCCTGCGCTGCGGGCTCTTCATGAACCCAGCCAAGTTTACTGCTGCTATCTTCAATTGCTTCCTGTCTTTCCTCTTCTTCTTCTTCTTCTTCTTCTTCTTCTTCTTCCTCTTCTTCCTCTTCTTCTTCTTCTTCTTCTTCTTCTTCTTCTTCTTCTTCTTTTTCTTCATCTTCGCGACTTTTGCCGCCTCTTTCACGCGACTTGTCGATAGCAAATGCCGCATCCCACCGATCGCTCCCGCGATTCATTCCGTTACTGCTGCCACGGAAACCCTTGTCAGGACGTTTTAATCGTGGACGGGCAGAGGCTCGACCATAGTCCAGCCCGGCTGTACTCAGCAACCCAGCAACTCCGCTGCCATCCTCACTACTAGTATGCTGTTGGTAATTATTGCTGCCAGACTTTCTTTGCACGTATTCGTCGTCCATAGAGCTTGCCGTAGACTCAATTGATGCCCAAGAAAGTGCCGGGTTCGCTACCTGCACCTCTGAATTAGCATATTCACCTGCCCTTTTCGTTGCTGTAGCTTCTGAATTCTGAGCATTGCTAAGCGCTGACATTGCCTCTTGAGCTTCACTTCTGGCCTTCGCACGAGCGCGGTGCTCGCGGGCTCTTTTCGCAGCCTCTTCTCGCACTGCTTCGTTGTGCAATGTGTCTTGGTAGGCGCCGTGAAGAAAAGGCTCTAAATCATCGGGAGTGTGCACTGCGAGCACACGTGCGCCAAAGTAGCGCTGCAGACTCTCTGCTAGTGCTCTGCGAGCTCCAACATCATCGGAAGACACCAACAGCACCAAGTTGCCACGGTCTACGAGAACTTCCACTGCGTCTGCTGCACACTTCCCGAAGGCTGTGGCCTCCTTCAATGCAGCTGCCAACCATGTTTCCGTTGCTTCTTGCGCGGCAGCTGCTCGGGCCTTTTGTTCGGCCACAAGGCCAGCTGCTCCACCAGAAGGGTGCCGTGGCCGGTACGCGCTGTGACGTAAAGGACGGGGACCGAGAACGGCAGCAGCATCAAAACACACTGAGACCATTAGCACACGTTCGGTAGCTGCCTTGGTGGTAATATGACCAGATTTGATGTCGTCGTCACTTTCAGTCTTTAAAATTTGACCATTACCGTCTGAAGTAGCTTGAGAGGCAATGATCTGGCCATCTATGGTGTCCTCAACGACTAATTGTGCGCTCGTTGAGTCTTTGGCAAAATCAGACCCTTCAAGCCTGGAAGCATTTACCTCAGCTTTATATGAGGTCGGTGCCTCGATTGGTGTTGGAGGCTGGCTAACATGAGTTCTAAACGCAGTGACTAATCGTATGAGTTCTAATGGCGGAACAAAGAGCGCTCCAGCTACGGCAGCAAAGTTTATCCTAGCGCTGGTAGTTTCGTTAGATTTAGTGAATTCCTTCCAGCCTGATCGAAGACGATGGTTCTCATGACCTGAAAGCGGCTGTAAAAGGGAGAAAAAGTGCTGATCGCCACTCACGCGCAGAACTTTACAAGATGTGTTCAACTTTGCTGAGGTCACGTCCGAAAGAAGATAATCGATAAGAGCCCCAAAGCAGGGATCATCTTCTGTCGTAGCTGTGAGAGATAGCAAACACTTCGTTGAATCATACGTGCTTAACTGAGCTATAGGTTGCATAAAATCCATGGATAAGATGCTACTCTGAAGAGTGAGTGGAAGTGAGTCGCCAAAAGTACTGTGGTCAAAGGCAGCTTCCCACGCTACCACAGGCGTTCTCTGCAAAACTGCAGCCAAAGCAATACCAGATGCGATAAATGTCATCCTTTTTGCAAGACTAATTTCGGCGTGAGTTCTGCTGCGTGGGTCAAGCAAGATTAATGGCACCCAGTCTTTATGATTTGATCGTACCGAGGTCAAACTTCCCGCGGACTGAACATCCAGGTCTTCTATGAGTGAATTGGGAAGTAGATCAGGCGGGGTAGGAAGCAAGGCCGCTAGAGTACTTTGCAAAGAGGCCAGCCCGTTGATCATCGTGCTCATAGAGTATTAAACGCACAGGATGTACGTGAAGCTCATCCTACAAAACGAGAGAACTTGGTGATCTAAAACAGGATCAGTTTGTAAAGATTTTGCATGAGATATGATCTGCTACTAGTACATCGCGCCGCGCTTGATACAAATAAGACCTAATTGAAGTGAGCTTAAGTTATAAATTCGCTATAGACACTGCGCATCATACTTGATTTTGATGCTAGCTATACTAGTACATTACTGCAGCCTTCACAAAAGAGTTGGCCGCTAAAGATATTCGAATCTGCAATGAATACTTCTCAGATGTACTACAGACTTGTCTACAACATCAGTAGACGAATACTCCTACAAAATCGAGTAACTACATATCGAAGGCCAAAAACAATTATCTAAAGTAATACTGATCACTTTCTAATCAGCAGCAATCCTGGAGAGCTCCAGAGAGCTCCAGAGCTCATGCTTTTCATAAGTAATTATGTACCTTAGGCTAGCTACTAGTAGTACGTAGAAGACGTTGCGTTGCTCGATGCTCGACACTTCGACGCGCGCAAATGCAAAATGCTCAAATGCTCGACATTCGACACTCCATACAATATTAGAGAAAATTGTCTGAAAATCCGCCGGGAGTTCTCCAATTCCAGAGGTTCTCCGCGTTGACAAAAAATGTCACGATCATCCAGCATCATCCTGTCCCTCGCCCTCCTGGGAGGCGCGTCGGCATCCAATGTCACCCACCTGACAACAACGGCCATTGCAATTGGTGCTTCGACCACATCGGGGGGTGCGTTGCTTTGTTTTGTTTGACTATACGTGCATCGACTTATAAACATAAAATCACACTTTTTTTTCCCTTCCTTTTTAGTTGACATGTACGTGCCCGCATCAAACGGTGAATCTGTGGGCGTGATCGAGTCGAAGGATGGCGGTAAAACCATGACTTTCGCGGACGTTGGTCAAACCCTCGGGATGGCCATCGCCATGGCGACTGCCGCATCGGAGTCGGACAAGAGCGTCGTGATCGGAGGGCTTTTTGGCGCAGGATACTCCACGGACTCTGGCGCCACCTGGCAAAAACTCGGCGGGATCGAGGCAGCAACCACGCAAGATGTCAAGTACGAGGCGAACTCCGGATTGTACGCCATCACGGGGAACTTCCTTGGCAAACCCGCTGTTGCGGTGTCAGCCTCTGCCAGCACCAACTTCACCACCATCGACGTGAGTTGAATGAGCCGCCTCCCATTCAGTTTGGCTTGAATTCGTGGACACGTTGTTGCCCTTTTGATGCACCTAATGTTTCGTCTTCTCGTGCATTCTTCGTATGCGCTTTGCTCTGCGTGGGCATGTTCATGATGTTACTATTTCGTTACCTACTACTTTTTTTGTCGTCAGGTGGACACCTCGCTCTTGTTGGCGCCTGACATTCGCTACGGTTCAGTGCCCTCCGCGGACACCCTGTACGTCACGGCGGGCTTCTGGGCCACTACCCCGGAAGAGGAAGCGAAGAAAGAGGGCGTGCACGAGCTCTCGCCTCGCCTGATGGTGGACCAGGCCAGTGGCCACGTCACGATGCAAGCCGCGGACGCCGCGCGCGCAGCCGCCGCCAAGGCCGCGGCAGCCAGCCGTGTGAACGGCGGGTGGCAACCGGGCGACCCGTGGTGCCAAGTGCTCAAGTCCAGCGACGGCGGCGCTACCTGGATCATGGTGTACAACGACACGACTTCGGGCCTGTAAGCGCGCTTTCCTTTCCCATATGCATCCTTTTTTTTTCTTTTTTTTCTTGTTCGTTCGTTTGCGTTCTTCTTCACCCAGAAGAGCAATACCCTGATTGCAAAACCTGAAGATTTACCTGCTTAAGCAAACTATCTGCTTTCTTCGTTCGACCTTTGTATCTTACATTTGGTTTCACCGCTCTTCCGCACCTTCCTTTTCAGCTACCCGAACGACATTTCGTGCTGGGACGCCAACACGTGCACTTTCGTGAAGGACGGGTCCGGCACGACTATGGAGTCGGTGATCGTTTCCACTACTGATGGTGGCAACTCCTGGACTGAATTCACGGTACGCGCAGTACACGCTCTCACGAAAGCGCGTCAGTTGACGTGCCTTACAGCGCTTATCGTCTCTTGAACTTTTCCTTGGAAGTCGCGACTTCCACTTCCACTTTTCTTGCTATCTGGCTTCCATTGACCTTGTTACTGTCATGCAGGTCCCTAGCGGCGGTGGCAACGGCCTGATGCCGGTGCGCATGGTGGGCGCCACGGAAGTGTGGGCAGCTGGAGGCTCGAGCTCGGACAAGGGCGAAATGTGGCACACCACCGACCTCGTGAACTGGGACTCCATCTCCACCACCACTCAGGTGTGTGTTTGTGTATGTGGACTTCCCCGAATTTCCGTGTTCCGTCAACCCCACGAACGCTCCTTATGTTTCATATTTCTCTGGGTTATTCTCTCTCACTCACTCTCTCTCTCTCTCTCTCTCTCGCCGGCACTTCTTCCACTCTTCAGGATGCGGCTACGTTGTCGGCGTTCGCGGTTTTGCCATCCGGCAACGGCTGCTACGCGACGGGCTTCCTCCTTTCTCAAATCTGCAGCGTGCTCAAAGTTGAGTTCTAAGCGCAGTGCACGAGAGCAATTATAGCTGGCTATAGGGTTCCTGGGGTTCCACGAAATACTCAACAGTCGAGCCACACCAAAGAAAGAAAAAAAGAGACATCAGAGCTCTCGTGTGAAGGCTAAATAAAAAAAACAAAAAGGCGCGCTGACCGCGGATTACGAGCAACCAGGAGTCAGCAGCCCCCTTTGTGCATTTGCATTTCGTGCTGGAATTCAAGAGCCCCGCTTTTGGTTTCTTGAAGTGCTATGTTCGAATCGTGTGCTATGCATAAATCAATTAATGTCAACAACTTCATGTGTTCGTTGCGTATTTTGGCGTCTCGCGGTCTAGCGTTTTTAAATGTTAAAGTGGATAAGTTGTAAGTGTAAGTGGAACCACTTCCGGCGTTTGGCGCTGATAGTATCAAGTCGTACTTCCATCTTCAAACTTCAAACGCATTAGCTACTTGTTTTATTATAAGGCGAATTCATAATTCGGTATAGGTACATAATATACTGTATACTGGAATACTGTGACTTTTATAACAAATACCATGCAGTTGAGTTGTTAGTTGTTAATCAAGAAAAGGAAACTCGACGAAGATTGCCCCGCTAGTATATCCTTATTAAAAAATTCCAATAAAATCGGCCAGGAATATAGGAAGCCAGCGAAATTAATGCGGCTGCTTGCGATTGTTAAAAATCATGGAAGCAACTGAGGAGGAAGGCGCGAGCTCTAAGCTCTAAGGAAGGCTGTGGGTAACTCCCCTAGGCGTCCATGATAGCCTTTCCCTCCGCGTAGGTTTGAAACTTGATGGTCACTTTCTCGTTGACTCCCAGAAGGGCGCGCAGCCGCTTGCCCACTTCCATGACCTGAAAGGGAAACAGGTAGCGCGGCGAAAGGAATTTATAAAATCAAGGACCCAAAAGTTGTGCAATGAAGCGCACTTGCGAAGAAAACAAGTCAAATGAGTGTCCCATCGACCGCCTTGAAGTTCAGGCGCCAAGGACACAACCACGATAACATTACCAAAAAAGAACACTGCCCAAGTTGTTTTTCACATATCAAGGTGAAGAAGAATCTAACCACACCCTGTACCTTCACGGGGTCGCTGGTGCGAGTCCAAATGGACACGCGGTCTTCGCGCTTCCGGATGTTCACGGCCACGCCGCTGATGACGTCACCCGACTCGTCCAGCACTTCGCCGATGCACCCCAGCACCTGCACATGGAAAAAGAAGAGTAAGCGGTGCTGTAGCAACAACAACATGCTCAAGAGAGCATTCGAACTTATCAGTGGAGTGCGCAGCGGCAAGAGCTTCGGAAGAAAGAAGAACTCCAAGAAACAACGACAGGTCTTCGAAACAGCTCGCTCTCACCGTTTTCAGCCAGTAGTTCTCGATTTGTTTTCGGCCGGCTATTTCTGCAGCGCCTTTTCCCCGAGGAACTGCAACGCGCCATTCGCCGCCACCCACGTTGCTCTGAAAGAGAGGGAACAGCAAAAAAAGCGCACCGCAAGGCCGGAAAACACTGTGAGAGCAACGAAGGCGAAATGTAGACAAACATTCAAGAGGTGAACCCTCCAAAGCTCAAACGGGGGCAACGGATGCACAAGAAGTGAAAGTCAGTGAGGAGAAATTGGGTTTGTGTGGTGTAGGTTCTTGCGACGAAAATGTGCCGAATTGCTGGTCGGGCGAGCGCGCCAATTTCTCAAAACACAGCGCTCGCCGAGGTCACAACTGGCTCAACAGGAAAGCAGAAGGCAAGGCTCCTTCAATGTTAACTCCGCGCTGGGTTTATATGATTTGCAGTATGCCACAGCGCGGATGAAAAAGAAGCCGCGCCTCCTTGAAGTGTCCCCTGCCTACTAGCCACCCCACTACCGTTGAGAGCAAGAGAGCAGGTACACACACGCATGCGCGCGCGCGATGCGACACAAACGCTGTCTGGCTGCCTCTTCCTCCCTTCGGAGGAAAAACAAGTAGATTTGAGTGTAGCGTCCGATGCTACCCCCGTCCTCGTGTGAGCTTCAGAGGACGCGCTCGACCGTAACGCGTGGGTTGAAGTTGCGAAAGCGTAACGCCCCGCTAGCTTCTTTGGAAGTGCATGTAAAAACCCTCTCGCATTGTGTATAAGTCTCTTGGGCACACTAATATATTTGAAAGAAATGTGGACATGCGCTGACAAAGGTGCTCTTTCTCCACGTACCGGGTCTTCGAACTTGGGCTTGATGCCATCCGCGAAAATATACACGTCAGCCATAAGCGGAAGCTTGGATGCCACGGTAATGTTGTTGAACCTGAATAGTTAATCAAGGTTCAAGGAAAAATCTTCAAGGGTGAAGTTCAAGGAATTAAAAAAGTTTCCGTTGCAAATTAGAGCATGTATAAGTCCTGTCAGGAGGAGAAGGTATCAGGATGGCATGGGAAACATGGTTACTCTGACATACATGCGCCAGAAGCCCTCGACAGTGCTGAAGGTGAAGGCGAGGGTGCCACAATCCCAGTCATCAGCCGAAGCCTTGGCACCAGGGGCTTGATTCCCACCCTTGAACCTGAAGCAACAGGAGGGCATGGGCGAAGGTAGAGTAAGACAGAGGGAGTGGATATGGCAGAAGAGGGTGATGTAAACGACAAGAATTAAATTATAATACATCTAGGTACCGATCACCGTCAATACATCCCATAGCTTCATGTTTAGGAAATCCTAGCATCTACTAACCAAAGTGACCAAGACTTTTGAAGTGGGTGCTCTTCGAGAGTTGATGCAGGCGACGCGGCAGGCTCCGACCTACGGAATGTTAAAAACCGAAGAAAGGCATGAGAAGATGTCTCTCGAAGAGATTAAATTAAGAGGCGATTGTACATTTCTTCAGTGGATGGCGATGAGGCACGAAGGCGAGCAGGAGAGCTGCCAAGCACGGGAGGAGGCAATAGTATATGGTAATAGGCGAGCAGCAAGCAGCGAGCAGCGAGCAGCGACTAAAAGTGACTAGCAGGAGAGCGATCCCTCATACAAACCCAATTCTGTGGACTACTGTAGTAAACGTCTACAGGGAAGTACTTCCATAATCCAGCTGAATGATTGCGACAAAAATGTCACAATGTAGCTTGGAAGTGGAGCTTGTTCTCCACCTGAGCA
>Ga0307982_1002609_pt1 | contig 14540 bp, 13 predicted proteins | sample OrgLakmetagen989_FD_201847 | JGI IMG/M metagenome (GOLD analysis project Ga0307982, IMG submission 201847) | Saline water microbial communities from Organic Lake, Antarctica - #989 | ecosystem: Environmental > Aquatic > Non-marine Saline and Alkaline > Saline | place: Antarctica: Organic Lake...
CCCCCCCGCCGCCATCGCACCCACCACACGCAGCTGCGCTGCCCCATGCATGATGACGATGGACGCCCCCGCCAGGCTGGCATTCTGCTGATGCTGCTCCCCCGACTCCAGGCTGCCGTTGGTGAAGTCCGCTGCCACGCGCCACCCGGAGCAGGCAGCAGGCGGCACAGCAGAGGCAGCAGCAGCTGAGCCGCCCAGCGACACCAGGCTGCCCCATGGCGCGGTCAGCACTGTGCCCTACAGCTGCCATATGACGGCGCCCCCCCCCTGCACTGTACCGCCGCACACTGCCCAGGGCCACGTGCATGCCCGGGTTGGCGTCCGCCAGGGCAGCCCACGGGGGCAGGGCATGTCGCAGGGGCGGGTCGGGCAGCCAGTGGTCGTCACCAAGGCCCGCATGCACACTGACTAGCTGTCACCAGGTGGACACCATGGATGAGCCAGCACAGCCTGTGGCATTGCCCAGCTGAGGCCAGGCGGGGCGGGCGGGGGGGGTGCATGCTGGGATGCCACTGGGCGCGCCATTGACTGGCGCGCTCAGAACTCAGCCAAATGCACCATGCGAAATTTGGATCCACCACTGGGACACTACATCCAGCTATAGCTCGTTGTAGTTGGCTTTGTACAGGCACCAGCGCATTTGCAGTGCTTCCTTGGCCAAGCTGGCCGTTGTTTCCTCGGCCCCAGCATCACGCAGAGCCATGAGCAGTACAGCGCAGGCGTGATACTCCCCTGAGCTGATATTCGTTACTCCCACTTGGCCACAATCGCTGCCCCACAAGGAGCCATTCACCCTTATCGGCTCTAGCGCGCGATCTTTGTTACCCCGGCCCAGGCGGCCGTCTTCTCCCCAGCCCCAGGACGCCGCACAGAGAGGCGCGACGAAGCCAAGGGGGGCCATACAGAGCTCACCTGCTTCACGTACGGGGCCTCAACAAGCTGGTCAGTGTTCGCTGGTGCTTCTCCGGCGATGGTGTGGGCTGAACAGCCGGCTGCGGCTGCCGTCTGCGCTTCGCCCCCCCCGCTCCTGGTCTAGCGGGGGGGGACAGCGCAGCAGGCGCCTTGCCCCAGTCATCATCGCTGCTATCGCTCAGCACCACCACATCTGACTGCAGTGCCTCCGCTGCTGATGCTGTACTGGCGCGCCTGGGCGTGCCATCACTGCTGCCCCCCCCAGCACCATGAGCGACGGGGGGGGGGGGGATGGACGAGGCCAGCAAGCGGGGAGGGCTTCTGCTGGGTGCAGATGCAGCCACGCTGCCAAACAGACCGTTAATGAACTTGGCCTTGGCAGCTGTCCGGCTGATGTCGCCACGAAAAGCATGCTGAATGCGACGTTTGTGGGCAGCGCCACTGTACACAATCGGCTCCATTTTAGCCGGGCGTAGCCAAGACACAAACTCATGCAGCTCGTCACCGCATGAGTGTTCCGAGTATGGAACTAAGTGAATGACGTGTTCCAGGTCCCTGTCGGCGCCGGCGGAACTGCCGGCGGAATTGCTTGGTGTTTGCAGTGGCCCCGTCCAGCTCATTGTGCGCCGAGGTGGCTTGGTCTTGATGGCCCATCCCGTGGGCACTATGGCCACAATGCGTTCAATTGACTGCTGGTGCAATGTGTGACTGCTAGTATCTGCTCCTGCAGCCTTGCTGTGCTGGATGTGCGCTGGCGCCCCCACTGGGGAGCCGGTTGCAGCGAACGCAGCGACAGCAGCGGCAGGGGCTTTGGCTGCAGTGGGAAGGGGGGGCACAAATTCAACATCGTCTTCAACATCATCATCTCCACCGGCACTTGTGCTGCTGTCCACACCGGTATTCCCCAGTTCCCCGGCTGCATGACGAGCCACGTGGGAGGTCATGCGGCCATACCGCGGCTGAAAGTACGGCCAAACGTCCCCGCACCAGCCCATGCGCTGCACATGCAGTCGTGTTTCATAAGGGTTGCTTGTGAATAGTTTCAAACACTCTGCACTCAAGCCCATCGCTGTCAGAAGAGCATTTTTTCGAGGATCAAGAAAAATCTTCATGCCAAGTGCACGAGCTATCGCAAGTAGCACCTGCTCCTTCCCAATCAGGTAGGTGCAGACAACAAACAATACACTTGATGGTACTTGGCGTTCGTGCTGGATGCAGTGGTCAACAGCTTCCTGTATGGCTGCTTGCCGTGTCGGGAAGCGCGGCACAGCTGCATACGTTGTGTCCAGCCATAGGGTATCTGCCCCAGCTTCACGCACGCGCTGAAGGGTTTCAGAAGCACAGTGCACGCTCTCAGAGAAACGCATATCACCAGTGTGTACGAATATGCGAGGGTTTTCATCCAAGAAGAGCTTTTGGCGCTGGTCTTTGGTTTCGGCAAACCAAACCTCAAACACAAGAATTACCGCACCCAAGCAGTGGTTTGCATCCACAGGTGTCACACGAATCCGGGCCCTCTCCGTATCTAGCACAATTGGTTGTTCTTTCTCGATGTGATGGACCAATTTTTCGTCAATGTGATTCATGCGGTGCTGAACAAGCCTGTGCGTCACAACCGTCATGTACACATCACAGCTCACTGTCGCACGGTCAAGGCCTGCCCAGTGGTCAGCATGCGCATGTGTCAGGAAGTACGCTGACACAGTGGGGCTAGCAAATTTGAAGCCGTCCACTAGAATGTTGAGTCCCGGGATTTGGTGGCAGGCAATACTGGATTGGTTCATAGCATTCGCTCAGCAAATGCATCCACACACGCGTAGATGAGCACGCTGCGGAGCGGTAAGTAGCATGGTGCCCAAAGAACCACGCCATTGCTATGAAGCAATGAATTTTCATTCGCATACCCGCCGGTGAGGATCCTTGCGTTGGCCTTCACGCCAAGAGGGCAGTGTGGGGGGGGCAGGAATGACAACGGGGAGGGGGGGGGGGGTGAGAAGCAGCCCCCCCCGTGCCACCTGAATACAGCCACATAGGGTGTGGGAAGGCATGCTGCTGCTTGGTGAATCGCTTCATGATCATCTTCCTGCAGCCTTCCTGGTTGCGATGCGCAGCGCACAGGCGCTGCCCCCAAGCAGCAGCAGCCCCCCCCCTATGGACATGAGCAGGACTGCGGTAGCCTTGGCCTCTGTCAGTGGGGCCTCCAGCAGTACTTTGGGGTCTGTGAAGGTGGTTTTGGACGGGTTGGGGGCGTACACCCAGCAGGGTTGCCAGGAGCCCATCCGGGCAAACAGCGCTTGCGCAGAGCTGGCACGATACCCCAGGCAGCTGTCAAAATCAAAAGTGGCAGCACAAGCTGAATACGTGTTTTCCACTGCACTTGTCTCCATTTGTAGGCAGGGGCCCTCTCCAACGTCCAGCCGCTGCTCGTTACCCAGCTCGCAGCTGCTGCCTTTGTACACCACTGTGGGCGCCAGCTGCTCACCTGAGATGCTTGGACATGAACACGTGCCAACTCGAGATAGATTTACAGCGCTGCTGTTGCGCAGCAGTGGTGCACACAGCGTGGGCACGCCAGACAACCCACACACGCCCCTGGCCAGCGAGGCTGCCGATGCAGGCGGCAGACCAGGCCAGCGCACGGTGACATCATACGACGCAAAATCTGAGAGAAAAATGATCACGTGGGTCATGCGCCTAAATGTGCAGCTTGGCTGCAGTCATGTTACCAAGGCACTCACGAGTGGTGGCACAGTTGTCCAGTCGGCGCGCCTGCGACCGCACTTGCAGCTCCCAAGGTGAAGCAAACTTGCTGTTCAAACCTCGACGTGGTGCAGATGCTCCTGTAGTATTGCAGGGAAGCGTCTCGTTGGCGTCTGGGGCAGGTGGAATACCGGCGGGCAGGTTGGCAGTTGCTGCATTTTGCGAAACCACTGACGTCTCCACCGATTCACTTGTCCCCTCCTGGACACAGCATGCACGAATTTCTTGAACATGTGTTACCGTAGCTATACACTGTGCAGGATGCCATCGTGCAAAAGCCTCAGGGCCCTCCTCTGGGTTGTCCACACTGCTGCTAACCACAGCGAAGATGATCACCCCTGCAACAAGCAAAGCGACCCCGACCAGCAAGCAGCAACCAGGAAGACAATGTGTGAAGCAGCAATGCAGCCCATTCTTCTTGATAGTCTCTGCAGAGATGCTCGGGTGCTCGTTATCACTGTGCTTCCAGGCCTTCTCCGCGTCGCTGCTGCTTGCAGTTGCACGGACGTCGTCCGAACCATCAGCGATTGGGTTCACATTATCCAATATTTTACTTGCACTAGGGGCAATTGACGCGTCTCCTTGATTGCGAGCTACGTCATTGTGGGTTGGGTATGCAGGAGGCGGCATAATTGATGCCCCCCCATGTTGGCGGTTGCTGCTTTCGTGCTGCTGCTCGTCATGCGTCTGTTGCTGATGTGGTTGATAACTACTGGACTTTCCGTGCACATTTTGAAGTTTAGTTCCACTGGGGGACAACATGATATACAGTCACGCTGTTTGCTTGTGAATGGCTGCCAGTTCTTGAGGTTTTCAGAGCTCTCGAGATGAAACTTTGGCACTGTTTCGAAGTGTACAAAAAGCTGCTTTGCAGTAACTGCCACCACTACCTACACAGGCTCAAGGGTTACACGATGTACCAACTATGCTGTTCATACACTGGATATTGGTAGCAGCTTGCCCAGCCACTGATTATCGTATTTGATTGAGCTTGGAAGGGTTGAGACTCTCGATAGATTGTCCGCAGGGCATTTCAGGAGGAGGGGGGCTCTCATTCGCATGTAGGGCGCGGTAGCAGCTTGCCCAGCCACTGATTATCGTATTTGATTGAGCTTGGAAGGGTTGAGACTCTCGATAGATTGTCCGCAGGGCATTTCAGGAGGGGGGGGGCTCTCATTCGCATGTAGGGCGCGACGCCAAAACTACAGGATCAAGTCATCACAGAATTCACCAACTGGACGCCAAATACAGCAGCAAGATTGTGTCGTCTCGAATCTCCAAGAATGCTGTGCGATACGGTTGCGGTTCTCGACCCTGAAAAACAGGCCTACTACTGCTGCAGTGCACGAAGCGCGCAGACTACTCTGTAGTTTGGGTTCAGCATGGGTAATAAGGGTTCTCGTAGCAAAAAAGGTGCCAATTCTGAATCTAAATCAGACTTGAGGCACAATTCTGGACACGCAAAGACCCACACAGTGCAAGCTGAAGTCCACCAAGGCGCAGACGACGAGCTTCCAGCAATTTCCGCAGCGACTGCAGTGCGGATAGCTTGTTTGCTGGGTTGGATAGAGGCCCATGAGCTGCACAAAACAGAATTTTTGTATCGCAGTAATGGTAGCCAGTTAAATGTGGCATCGCTGGTGGACGCTGCATTGGCATTCACGCCCAGTCAGACTGGTGACAGTCTGCTGGAGCTTCAACGCTTGCGAGCAGAACTTCGCAGCGCCACGCCGCACTGCATTGCATGTGCAGTGAAGCAAATTTTCCACCGATGTGAAGCACTTGTTCCCGCGGATCACTACGAGGAGATGGTGCAGCTGTTCGCGTCGCCTCTTGGGCCTGAAGAAGTCTCTGCAGCTGCCTTACGCCTCAAGGCGGCACTATCTGGGGAAGGGGTGTGGCTGCTGCCGGTGCTGCTGCTGCACCTGCACCAAGTGCAGCAGCATGCTGGCAACAACCACATGCAGAGCAAAGCACTGGCGACGGTGTTTGGCCCTGTGCTGCTGCGGTACCCCCCCCCTAACCCCCTCCCCGGAGACGCCCCGGCGTCCCCTGAGGACATCATGCGCCAGCACAGTACTGCAGCCATACGCTCCAACACATCCCTGAACAACCTGCTGGACAGCACGCCGGCACTGCTGCAGGCGCTGGGGCACCCATGGGCCCAGCTAGAGGCGCTGGCCCGAAGCAGGGCCGAGTACAGGGCTGGGGGGTCGGGGCAGTTCGCACCGCTGCCAATGGCCCCCCTGCTGCCCCCCCCCGCAGCGCTAGCTGTACCCAGGCTGCTGCAGGAGGCTGAGGAGTGGGACACTTGGCAGCACGCCTCCTCAGGGCAATCGGCCCCCAAGCAGGGGGGTGAAGGGGGGTCAGCCGTGCCCGGTCCCAAACCTGCTGACGAGCAATCAACAGTTGCTGATGGGACAAAAGCAACACAATCACAGTTTGGTGGAGCACTTGCTGCATCTCATGACAGTGCTGCATCTGGGGGGGGCAAGGGGGGGGCAGACGCAGAAGAAACTGCTTCACAAGAGTCGCAGAATAGCCCGGGTAAGAGAACCACATCTTCAGCCACTTTATCGCCCCCGGCTGCGCTGCACGTTCCGTCCTTGCCGGCGGGCGAAGTCTTGTTTGAAGACAGCATCAGCCCCTCCCCGTCCGCTGCAGGGGGGGTGTCAGGGGGGGTGCCGTCGATGCACTCACCCAGTGCTGCTCCTTCTGCATCGTTTGCCTTGGTGACACTGGAAGGGGGGGAAGGGGGGCCCTCTGCTGGGGCTGTTGAGGTGGAAGGTGCAGGGGGAGATTCAGCAGAGCACACCTCCCCTGGCGCTGCCCGGATAGAGAGCGAAGACTTGGGGGGCAAGCTGACTGTACAGGGCCCCCCCTCCATACCCCCCCCCCCCAGTGCTGACACCAGCCTGACTGCAGACTCGTGCGGCCAAAGCACGCCAGCTGGCGTGGCACTGCCCCTCAAGCTGCTGACATCCACAGAGCAGGGATCAGCCGCCCTAGTGCCAACCCTGGCCATTCAAAGTGCAACTGAGAACACTGCACACGGCATAACACCAGCTGCTGCAGTTGCCAGGCGAGACGCGACGGCACCACACCCAGAACACACGGGGGGGTCTGGCAGAACAGGGTTCAGCTGGGACGAAGCCACAAGCGTCGCCTCCGGCAGCCGTGAGGTGTCTGATACCACGAGCAGTCAGGTCAAGGCATCCAGTGAAGCCTCACACGGCAGTGTGAACGAAGATGTGGTCGGACTGGTGTCTTCCACAGTTCCATCCAGTGTGTTCGTGCTTGAGCCTGGAGCTGGCAGTAAGGTGGCCACCCCCCCTCAAGCTCGCGTACCGTTGGCTGCAGAATCACCTGGCACTGCTGTATCTGAGCACGACTCTGCATCAGTGGTGACCTCAGACGGGGACTCCATGCAAGCGGCTAGTCCTCCCCGCCGAGGGGGCAAGACTGCGCTGTTGCGGGGGGGTCATTTGACCACTCTGGACCAGCTAGCGGCCCAGGTGCAGGCCTCGCGGTCTCGCCGTGCGGCATACGCCAAAGTAGGAGTGGTGCAGCAGCCCAGCCCCCCTGTCCCCAGCTCAGAGAGTGATGCGCAGGCGGTTGCTGCGCCTGCATGTGGCCCATACAGCCGTGCTCCGCGGGCCGTGGCGTGGGCCGAGAGTGAGGGGGGGGGTGAAATTGCCATCAGCGCCCCCCCCCCTGCACAGCCGCACTCACCCCCGGGCCGGAGAATGACGCCCCTGCAGCAGTGGGCAAATAGCCATCGTGCCCAGGGCCTGGCCTGTGGGGGTACTAGCAGTGTCTCTCGTTTGTATGCTTCGAGACAATACGCACGCCTGGCTTCGGCCCCGGCACCGCACCCCCCCATGAGGGTGTACCAAGCCCCCCCCCGTGCGGGTAGCACAGCACTGGTCAGCACATCTGCTTCAGCTGTGGTGCGCTACAATCTGCAGAACCCCCCACGCAGGGCAGAGGAAGGGGGGGGGCTTTCCAGTGCAGGCGGGCACGGGCCACCTCACAGCACGCCAGCTGCCGCGCCAGTGATACTGGGTGGCGTGGATTTGAGCGCCATGGCAGCAAGATGGAATGTTTGATGTAATTGGCATGCTTCACGCAAGAGATGTGCACGGACAGAGCTATGCGAAACGCTTCATGGCTGCTGCGGTCTTTGCTCTGACTTGCTCGGGCTCCTGCGAACGCTCTTAGGCAACTCTGCTAGGGGATTCAGACAAGACTGCCCCAATCACGAATGAATTTTCCATCCCGGTGGCTGCTTCAGCTCTGCGTGCTGCGCCGGCCTGAATGCATGGCCTCGGCTGCAAGTGTGCGTATCGTTGAGCCCCCACTCACAGGGGGTGGTCAGACTGCTCTTGCCGGAACCTCAGCGCTGCGTGGAATTCGGGACAAACACAGCTATTTGTATCAAAATATTGGTGGAAGTTGCCGTGTCTCATGTAAGAGATACGCAAGGCCAAGCCGTCCTTGAGTTGCCAGCAGTTCAAACATTCACCGTTTGCCCTCAGGCTTTGCTTGCTTAGCTCAACCTGTTTCCGAACCACCACACAGTTGAAGTCGTCTTTTAGAGTCAAACACAACTTCAAACTTTCAAAGATGCCTTTGAGATCCTCAAGACGCAGCGCAGCGCTGTCAACTCGTGATCCCAATGCAGCAGGCGAAACGGTGAGAATTTCAAACCCCGGCCAACGGTGTGTCGTTTTTCACCTCGTTACGACGCAGAGCGCCATCAAGGCACACCAACGAACACGGAGTGCTCCATCAATACCATCGGCAACATTTGCATCCGAGACTGGAGTTCCTGCCAGCAGCCTGCCAGCCTTGGCTGCCACGGGCACGGCAGCAGCTTCTAGTACTGCTGCCTCCTCTTCCGGAAGCCGCCGCACACGCGCAACAAAAAGACAACGCGAGGAGATCGATCCCAGCACCTCTTCATCTGCATCAGCTGGTGTGCAGGCGTCGGCAGCAGTTCAGAGTGGCCCGGCAGATGCTGCAGCCGGTGCATCTCCTTCGCGCCGCGCACCAAAACGTGGCCGCACTGCTGGGATGATTCAAGACGAAGAACCATGTGAGTTCAGCACGCATGAACATATTTGTGTTCATTACATATGGCTTTGTTTTTCAGGTGCAGTGGAGCTGGAAGTCGATGAAGCAGACGAACCTGCACAGACAGGTGACACACACGCCGCTGCTGCCTCCAGCATTGTGCCTGCTGGCGTGCGCGATATTGATTTCGAAGTGCGCATGGATGCCAATTATTTCCACCATTATGCCCCCGAGCTCTATGCGAGTTTGAAGCGTTTGGAGGTGAGTTTTGAGTTTTGCCTCAAGCTGGTAACGGCAGCTTTCGTCAACCGACATGTTTTGAAATGTGCCACAAACTTCAAAAGCACACCTCACTGCTCTTGGCTCCGCAGACACAATATTTCATCAGCCCCACATACTGTTCCGATGTTCAGCATGACATTCGACCAAAGATGCGCGCCGTCCTGGTTGACTGGCTCGTTGAGGTAATTGAGGAGTATCGGCTGCTGCCTGAGTCCCTGTACTCTGCTGTGCAGTACCTGGACAGGTACCTGTCCCAACGCAGCGTCACCCGCCAGCGTCTGCAGCTGCTGGGATGTGCCTGCATGCTCATCGCGGCCAAATTCGAGGAGATTTACATGCCCATGGCTGAGGAGTTCGTGTACATCACGGACAACGCGTATGACAGGGGCAGCATCTTGGAAATGGAGCAGGAGGTCCTGCAGGTGCTGGACTACAGCGTCAAGTGTGCCACCGCCAAGCACTTCATGACACGGTACCTGCACGCTGCTGGAGCCACGCGGGGTGACATGACTACCAACATCGTCAAGTACTTGTGTGAGCTATCCCTGCTGGAGTACCGCTTCTTGGAGTACAAGCCTTCTCAGGTGACCGCTGCCTCTGTGCTGGTGGCGCACCGTATCCAAGGGATCTCCCCCGCATGGACCCCCACCCTGCAGCACTACACCGGCTTCAAGGAGGCAGAGCTGGAGAAGTGCGCGGCTGATTTGAGCTGTGCGCACCGAGACGCAGACTCGCTGCCCATCGAAGCTGTGTACAAGAAGTACACCCACAGCCCATACATGCGCGTGGCGACGAAGGCCAAGTACCTGCCGCTGCCTGCAGGCTTCGCCCCCCGCCCCTCATGCACCTCCTCCCTGAGCGGGAACACGTATTGAGGAAGCAAGAACAGCAAGAGTGGAGAAATTCCGATCTTGGGTTGCTGTTCACTCCCTGCGTATGTGCACCAGATGGGTGTATGAACCCCTGGTGCTCCGCTTGGGGGGGCAGTGTGGCACGGCGCTCACCCCCCTTAGCTTGGTGTCCTTTTCGCGGCTTCGTGATGGCTGATGCAAATTGATGTGTTTCAAACAAGCTGCTTGTGCTCTAAATGTGCGTCTGGATTAGTGTGCATTGTACAATCCCACGTTTTGGCTCCACCCTCAGCCGCTCAGCCACCAAAGACATGGCAGACGTTACGCACCTGACACATGCACAGCGCTTGGCACAGTGGCGCCAAAGCAGAGAGTGAGTGTACTTGGCAGTGATACAGGATTTTTTTGTCACCATCTTGTCGCAGGAATACTAGTCATGCCAAGAACGATGCACTTTTGCCGTAAGTGTCCGGCGCGGCTCTGCTGCGGAATTTGCGTGCGGCGCAATCGGGTGTCAGCGCCTAGGCCTGCCACTGCACCTTCCAGCCCATACGTGTATGTCGCGCAACGCCAAATTGCAATCATGCTTTCCTCACAGAATCAATCACACGCAATCGGCACGGTCTTTCGGCAATGCGATTGCAGCTAATGGGGCTCGTTGCACAGACGAAGCAAAGGGCAGCCGCAAGCCTGCCGTGCCGTCACACGTTGTACCGAAGCGTGCCCCCAAAATCATCAAAAATCACGTGGCAGAGGTATCAAAACCGAGCAAGGTAGTACAGGCCAGGGTGAGGAGTATTGGTGCAAGAGTGGACAGCGGGGCAGTATTGAGAAGGTCCTCTGCCGTTAGCAGCCGACGCAACAGCAGCAGCACAGTTGGGACTGCAGGAACAGCCGCCATGCAGCGGCCATCAAAACGCCGACTCGACGAAAGCTTGGAAAAAAGCACTGTTTCAGTGGTCGACTCGGCGCCAAACGGTTCATCAGCAGCCGTTGCCAAACCAAAACTCCGCGCCCACAAGGCAGTGCCGCGAAAAGTCTCGGCGGCCAAACGGCGGCGCGCAGTATCGAAGCCCGCTGCCAGCAGAGGACAAGTAGCAGCAGGAAAAGTGATTTCTGCCCGTGAACGCAGCATGCAGCTGCTTCTCGTTTCAAAAGTAAAAGAAGCTCGTGCCGCGGCAGCGTTTGGCGACGTGGACGCCGCACGACAGGTGCTGGAGCAGCTGGCCAACGACGTCCCAGAGGTGCGCTCGCGATCCCTGTTCTGGGTGTACACCTCCAAGCTGGAAGAAACCGCTGGCGAGCTCCCCCGCGCCATGGAGGTGCTCATTGACGGCCGAGCAGCAGTGCGGGGCTGCGAGTGGGAGTACGACAATGTGTCCCAAGCCATCTCAGCCCTGGCGCACCGCATTCCAAGCATGCCGTCAGTGCTGTCTTCAGTGCAGAAGAAGCGCTTGGCGTGGAGCGTGGCCCGCCCCCGATTACCCGGGGCCACCCCCCCCACACCCAGCGAAAGCGCCCCCCCCACACTGGCCGAGGCAGTCCCCGTCACCACAGAGGCGCCCATTGGACAGAGTGCAACTGGAACAAGCCCGATTTTAAGCCCCCCTGCACCCCAGCAGGTGGCGCGTGACCTGCAGAGGGCCCTGACGGCTGCTGCCTCCTCCCCAGCACAAAACTCTGCCCAGCAAGTCATGGAGCCCTCAGATGACGAAAGCTCCGATACTGACGCCAGCGGAGACATTGCCTCAGATCACGATGCAGCAGCAACCCCCCCCGCCGCTGCCCCTGCAGTGCAGCCCCCGGCCCGTGATGACGTCCCACAGTCCCCCCCCCACATCACGTCATCAGCCATCAAGCCCCCCCCTGCACCCCTTGAGCTGGACGCGCCGTCCCCCCCATGTATCCCCTCTGCAGCCCTGCAGCGCACATTGAACGGAGATGTTCCCTCGAGCCCCCCTCGACTGTCTTCAACAGCCCTCACTAACCCCATCAGTGCACACAAGAACACCCCATCCGCTTTCAGTGCAGGCAGCGCCTGCATTACATCGTCCCCAGACAGCACAGACTCCGTGGACGCACAAGGGGGGGACACCATGACCCCCTTGCGCAAGGCACACACACCCTCCCGCGTCATGGGCAGTGTACCCCTCTTTGCAGCCGTGCACGTGAAACCATCCACAGCAGCTGCCATGGGCTCGCCCTGCGTGGCTTCTGTTGTGCGGCGATCTGCCCGCATCGCGTGGTCGGCAGGTGCAAAGGTCGCAGCGACCAGCCCATCGTGCGGCGCCGGGGAAGACCAGGAGTCTCTGGCGGGGGAGACCCTGCTTACACCTGCCAAGCACAGCGGCGCAATTGCGGGGCGCTGGGCGCACCGGACGGCCCCAGCCTCGGCTGAGGTAGCACCCATGCACGCTTCTATGCTTGTTCCCCGCGCAATGGCGCTGTCTAGAGCACAAGTGCTCAAGGCCACCAACTGGGCCGTTCAGCCCAACCCTGCTGCGCGTGCACTGGGCAGCCCCATCAACGAACACGCCATCCTGGGAGCTGTTCCGGACAGCGCCCCCACCACACCCCAGTCTTCCTCCCGCCGATTCGGGGTCGTGTCGCCTGGCATTGCTGGAAACACGGCTTCGCCCAAGTGGCAGCGGGGGGCTAGCACTGCACCACCCAAAATGGGCCTGCACCGTCGCCCAGCGGGGGGGGTGCCAGGGACCCCCCCTCGATCCCCCAACGCCCCCTCTTGGTGCGACACTGTCGCCAAGTACGTGGCACTCAAGTCGGAACACGGAACCACACCGGGACGCGCTGCGGTGGCTGGAGCAGCGCACGCAGCCGCCGCTTCAGCGCAGGCCCAGACGACGGCCGCCACCGGGGACAGGTCCCCTGGTGCCCCCCACGCTGCCGCTGCCGCAGCAGTGTCGCCGCGGGTGACACAGCGGGCTGCCAAGCTTGCCGATGCAGCCGTATGTACCGCTGCTGCGGCAGGCATGTCGCCTGCTCGTGTGAGTACAGGGGGGTCTTCTTCCTCGCGCACCCCCCCTCCGTGTGTGGTGTCCCGTGGAAGCCCCCTTGTCCCCCTTCAGGCCCACTCCACCACCCCAGCTGTGATTGCACCCAGCTCCCAGCGCCCCACAGCTCGACAGCTGGCGTCTGCAGTGAACACAGCCCGAGAACAAGCAGGCAGTGCACAGCTGGCCCCAAATCAGGTGCTGGCAACACAGGTGCCTCTGGAGCAAAGTACCCCCCCCTCCGGCGGCATGTCACCCCCCTCGCGTCGAAGCACCAAGAGTAGGCGCGTAGGCAGCACTCCACGTCGTTCAGCACGTCGTAGCTCAGGTGGAGTAGCTGCGGGAGGGGGCACGCCTAGTTTAGGGGGGGTAGCCACCCCCTCCCCACGCAAGCGAAGCGTGCGCACTCGGTCAGGGCGTAAGCTCACCAAGGCGCGCAGCTGAGGCAGGAAAGGCTCAGGAAGTAGTGTTTGCTTTTGCGATTCATTGTTGTTAGTTCGACTAGTGTGCGCAAGGGTGCTCATCGCTTGTTGCTGGGCCCTGCTTTGTAGGGGAAGGCGAAAGTGTCGCGGCGCACCATGTCAGAAATGGGAAACCGCGGGGATGTTTTGTTCTTGGTTGGGTCATCTGAGTGGGGTGTTCCAATTGAAATGATCACCGGCACCTCGTACCTGGACGGGATATCCAATGCCTTCGCGACTCTGTGCGAGTCAAAGCCCTCCATGGCACAGCTTGCGAGCCCATGTGACGTAGCACTCAACATGAATGTGGATGCGGCAATCATGGTTTGTTTGTAGGCCCAGGCAGTTGGAGATTGAGCAGTGGGCATGGGTGTCACAGCAGAAGCTGCGCGAATCACAGAGCCACGCAGCATTGAGGCGAGGCGGGGCAGCGGACCTGTAGCAAATGCCGCAGCTTGGAAAGGGAGCGAGCTGAGGTACCCCTCTGGAGCTCCAGCAGCACGCTCCATGGATACTACAGAGTCTACACGCTGTAGAGCTTCCAAATCAGCGGCGAATACCGCAGTGACAGGGGCATCTCGCACACGAAAGCCATTTGCACCGAGGCATGCATCCGCCAAGGCCGCTTTGGACTGCTCTGACGTTGCAAGCACAATTGTGTATGGTTGCAAATTGAAACCAGTGGGAGATCGCTGAGAAATCAAAATGCTTCGCCGGAAATGTATCATGTGGGAATGTAAACGTACCATGGTCTGTTCAAGGATGTCGAGCAAAGTTCCCTCATCAAGTTTGTCATGAGGCTGGAAGCGCTTGCAAGATCGGCGAGACATGACCACTTCACGGAAAGCGTCAGCATTTGAGCTGAAAGAACGGATGATGAATACAGCTTCCGTGGGATTGCGACATTTTGCAATGGCCTTCAGGGCAACGCGCCCGCGAAATGCAGATTGCATGGCCGCCGAAATATCTCACACGCAAAGTTTCAGGCTGCTTTGAAGCTAATAATGTTGTAATACACACAAAAAGGGTCAAACTCGCACTTGTATGCTTTCATAAGATGTATGTGTATGTAATGTATTTTCTAGCGAAATCAACTCGACCGAGCTCGAGGCACGCAATCCCTTGACCCCGCTCAGAGGGGGGTATGCAGGATATCAAAACTTGTGAGAGGTTTACCGCAGCACCAA
>Ga0307982_1002610_pt1 | contig 14535 bp, 12 predicted proteins | sample OrgLakmetagen989_FD_201847 | JGI IMG/M metagenome (GOLD analysis project Ga0307982, IMG submission 201847) | Saline water microbial communities from Organic Lake, Antarctica - #989 | ecosystem: Environmental > Aquatic > Non-marine Saline and Alkaline > Saline | place: Antarctica: Organic Lake...
GTGCCACCAGCGCAGGTCCTCCACAACTGCTGCCTCCAGAGCGTCCCAGGGCGTGAGTTGATTCAGGGCCATGTACAAGTTTCGCATGTACGCATGCCCTTCCTATGCATATGGTATGTACGTTGGGGACGAAGTTGAGCTTCCCCAAGAGTGTCTGCAGCTTGCTGCGCTGCCAACTGTAGGTCCCTTTCGTGGCAGCTTCAGTAAGCAGCTGCTGCAGCTCTTCTAGTTTCCCTGAGGGGAGGCTGTGCATGCGCACGCATGCGTTCCACAGCATCGTGAAGATACCCGATCCAAGTGGCTTCCGTGCTCCACTATCCCGCTTGCCCGGCCTTGGCGGCCATGATCGTGAGGCTCAGGTCTGCCATGCACTCGCAGAAGTCAATTCAAAATATGAATCAAAACTCGGGCACTCCTCTTACATGAGGGATGCTCTAGTCCGGGCAACATTGTCCCTTTCTCTCACAAATCTACTCCTGGTACTGCACTACCCACCTGCCCACAGGTGTAGGCAACACCCTTTCAGTGGGGGGGCTTGTTGGGGGGGCCTCAGGCCTCAAATCGAATGTTCCTGTAGAGTAGCAAAGGAACTAGGTACTCGGAGGGGTGAGAGGGGGGCGAATAGCAGGGGAAGGCAGAGACAGATCAAGTCAATGCCGCAGGTGAAAAGCAATCTGCTTTCTTCTTGTTTTTTCTTTCAGTATGGGAGGACATCCCGGCCGTAGCGTGAGCCAGACCGCACCGAGTACAGCTCGGGAGCGGGGGCCTCGCGCGGTCAAGGCGGTGTGTACGAATACATTGACATCTACCTGAGCCCAACGCAAACACCGAAGAGTACCAGGGCCTCGGTAGTCGAAACTGGTCGAGAGCTTGTTCAGGAGGGTATCACAGCTTCCATCCATGCGCAAAGCCAGGACCCCATCAAGCCATGTAAAACAATAAACGTGCAAAATAACACGGTCTCAGCTGGTTGTTTAGACATCCTTTCCCCTTATTTGGCTCGAAAAGGCGTCTGAATGGTTTGGGAGAAATTGCGTCGCGTTGTTTCCATGGCAATCTAGCACAATGGCTGCTTCTGAAGATGTAAAAACAATTGCATCCACTGAAGAGATTGTGGAGTTAGTCCTTTCCTTTCTGGAAGTGGCTGTTCACCAGGTGTTGTAAGAGAATATTTTCGCTTGCAGGATATGGAAGCCCGCTTTTCAAACACTTTTTGCGTGCAAGCACAGATTCACCCGCCAAGTATACCCCAAAGGTAGCAGCTGTCACCACTCTTGTATTGCTCGGCGGATTATCTGTTTCTGCAGAGATTTTCGAGCGAAGGCGTGCATATGGAGTGGCTGTCTGGATGTCCCGGCACACGGAGCTGAATGACTACATTCACCAAACTCTCTTCAACAGCCGAGCAGTCATACAATCTGTGGGTACAGTGCAAAATGGGTGTATGTAGATAACTGCACTGGTATCACAGGAATCATTTGAGGCGATGCACGTTGCAATCAAGGGTTCAGACGGCTTCACTGTTGAGCAGTTTACGTTCGAGGTACGCTGCGCGCCAGATGGCTTGTAGTTGCCCCCTGTCAGCAGCCGTGTCCACAGCTGACCTTTCAAAATGCGGTGGAGATGCCGTGTACGGCTGATGACCTTCTGCAAGCGTTTGCCGCGAGCACCACGAAGCTGCTTCAAAGCAGCACACACATGGGGCCGCCTCAAGACGACACAACCTTCACAATCATGATGCAAGTAGACAGTGCATGCCCACAACTACAGCAGCTTCTGCCCAGCACTGATGCAGGTGGGGCTGATGGCGCTTCATCAGAGCACAGTGGCTTCTGGAGCCGAGTGCAACTGGCTGACCCCGAGGCCGCAGCACTGCAGGCGCCTAATGCTGCTTCACATGACCAGCTGCACATTAAATCACCATGCACGCTAATGAAGATCATCTCAGCTGGTACGATGAGCATGCAGCTTTCGGGGCTCAGGCTGCAGGGGAAGGCAGGCGCCCGCTAAGCAGCCCGGCACCCGTGCACACCAACCTGCGAAAAGTCGCAGTGCTGCCATATACAACCAAGCACACCCCCTACATGTTGCTGTGTGTGTCGGCCACAACTGGAGCCTGCCATGACACATCTCAACCAAGTCCATGGACACCTTCGGGTGCATTTTCGGGGGCTCAGTTCGGTCACTGAGCTAGAATTTCTTGACTTCCCACCGTGAGAATACCTTTGAACCTGGAGAAAGCAATGGAAGTTTTAAATGCCTCGGCAAGAGCTCATTGCTTGCTTTGAGTGCGTTTTTACAGCTTTCACGGTGTCAGCGTTTCCAGCGCGTTTCGCTATGGATGAGCTTGGTAGCCGCACCGATGGCATTGCTGAGACTGTGGCGGGTTGGGTGCCTATGGTGTTCATGTTCAACATCATGGTGGGCACAGGTCTTCTTGCCATCCCGCGAATATTTTATGCATCAGGCCTTGGCCTTGGAACAGCCTTCTTTTGTTTGGTTTGCGTGCTCGCTGCGATCACCCACACATACTTGGCCGAGGCCTTGGGTGCAGCATCAGCTTTAGTAAAGAAGCGCAACGAGTATCTGGACCAAATTGGCAGCTTCCATGCAATTTTGATGCCACGCGCAGCGACTGCAATTTGGTATTTTGTGATCACTTTGTATTTGGTTGGAGCCCTGGCAATCTATGCAGTCTTCATCCCAGAAACTATTGCAACTGTGCTGCCGCCATCTAGTGTTGGCCTCAACTCGTTCGACGAAGTCTACAAAGTGACTCTTCTCGTGCTGGGGGTGGTGATGATCTTCCTCATGTGCTTCAACTTTACATCCACGACGTGGCTTCAGATCATCACGACTGTCCTGCGCCATGCCGTGCTGCTGGCGATGATTTCAGTGGCACTGATGGCTGCAGGGGGCAATGGCCCTGCTGCTCATGGCAAGTCGACAGAGTTGCCTTCCGGGCATGGCGTGATCTGGGCTGACGTGTCTGGCCTATCGCTGCTGTGAGTGCACTGCGAATCATGATGCTTCCGCGCTTGCCCCCACCCAGCATCCCTGTGCAGAGTGAGTGGCGCCACGTACAGTGTCATATCTGCACAGTACCACGGAGGTTTCTTTGCGCCAATGAAGCACAAGAAGCGCACCATGATTCCTGTGCTCACCGGCGCGCATGTGGGGGTGGCCATCTACTCCCTGCTCCTCTGCTGGAGCGCGCAGTATGCATTTGCAAACGCAGCAGACCCAAACGATGCACAATGTCCCCAAGGCGTCCGCTGTACACCGCGCTCTCTGTACACGTTGACATTTGAGTTTGTGCAGCCGTCGTGGCTGGCCAACTTCATCATCATAGCGCCCGCCATCGGCCTGTGCGGCAGCTACCCACTCATCGGCATCTTGCTGAGGGACAACGCCATGATGCTGGTGAATATCCTGGGTGGCACATCTACGGGGCGCTCCTGTATTGGGCGGCTGTGCTGTGTGCGGCAGAGGTCGCCCCTTTCCCACGGCATTGCACTCCTCAAAGCCAGCGGCAGCCTGCAAACACAGCCGCACGGCAGTGTGCCTTACGCATCAGACGAGCACAACGATGCGACTGCTGATCTGATAGCGTCACTGAAGGAGCCCACCACTGCTCCCCTGTGGCTGCGTGCGGTGTTTGCCCTCCTCATGGGCGTCCTGCCGGTGCTGCTGGCATTTGTGACGCGGAATGTGGAAACCATTGTGCGCTTCACGGGTGGCTATGGTGGCTGCTACATCATGTTTGTGATGCCCACATTGCTCATGATTTGGGCAAGGGGGGGGCCTCAGGCGTACTTTGGGGGGCTGTGGGGCGTTAAGAGCCCAGTCAGCAGCCCCAGTGCCGCACTGTGGGACGGCGACGCACATGTCACAAAGTCCGAAAATCACAGTGATGAAGGCTTGTACAAGTCGCAGTTTGGGCATCCGCTCATCGCCCTCGGCGTGCTGCTGTTCGCAGCCATGGCAGCGGTGTTCAACACACTGTCCTTGGCTGGCGTGGCTTGAGGGCGCTAGAAACAGACACACCTTTCATCATGCAAGGCCGCTAGTTGGATGCAGCCTTTGTGCTGTCTTGCTGCGGTGAGGGCTGTTGGACATCGGCTGCAGGAGCTGAGCCCACGCCAGAAGACAATGCACCGGAGTGAGAATGGTCATCAGTATAGGGCAGTGGGCGGTGTTCAGGGGCCACAGGAGTAACAGTGGCAGTCGATTGTCCACCTGGTGTGTCGTGTGCAGCTTGTCCAGCGCGCGGCGGGGTGCTGGGTGCATCAACCTTGCCTTGGGGCGCCACTAATGCCTGAGCATGCGGCGCGTGAACGCTCTCCACGACGCCAGTGGCATGAAATGCATCCACCCACTGTCCGAGCTCCTCTTGGTTTCTTGCGCACAGTTCCCAAATCAACCCCGATGGGCGCTGTAGCGTGAGCGTATGCGGCGTGGCCTTGTCCAGATTCCCCAGCAGCTGCATGGCGACTCCCCGGCGATCTGCTGCCCGGCCGCCCACAAGCATTTTGCACTCATCCAGCAAAAACACACCCTTGGGTTCTTTGTGGTGGTGGTCCACGTAATACAACAGGATGGTGCCCCGAAGTACGAAAAGACGAGTCTGGAAACTTTGTCCCGAGTACTTTGTCTGCGAGTAAGCAGTGCGTGCAGCCACAATGGCACGAACAGGAAATGCATTTCGTACAAGGTAACCAAAAAAGTCAGGTTCGCAGTACCCGCTGCTCATTTTGAGTCCATTGAAGGAGCTGAGATTGGCGGCCATGGTGCTGGTGGAAGGTAACAACAAGCAAAAACTGGGGGAGAAACACTGAGGGCCACAGTGCAGATGGGACATTCGCTAATGTTCCTACATGGATACTGATGATATACTGTCCTCTGCCAGTCGGCCATCGTCGGCTGCGAAGCTGTGAGAGATGTGCGTGGAGGCAGGGGGGGCAAGGCGGCGGGGCGCAAGTCAAACAAGAAGGGGGCAGCAAGCCACCAAACAAACTTATGCACAAGAACGTAGACGCAAGACTACCGTAGCCCAAGACACTCGGAAGGACAACATCAACATCAAGTCAAGGAGAAGCCTCGCCAAGCTTCAACGGGTTGACGGATTTTTGATTTGTCCCGTGTGCTTCTCGCTGCGGGAGAGTTTAGGGGACTGAGGCCGACTGGCACCCCCTTGCTTTCGGGTTGGTCTTGCTTCCCTTTCCCTTTCCACTTGACTTTGCCAGCAGGCGCAGATCTGGGTATGGATATATCTGTCAACAACATAAGAGTTTGTTTTGTCTGCAATGCCACAGCTTGAAGCGCACTAGTACTAGCTGCGGCATTTGGACACCGATCATGGTTCACAGACAGGGCAGGCATGGCAGCGCCAGTGCATGTTCAATGAAAAGTGCGTTTCGCCTGCTACTTCCAGCTGTGCTGCTTGGTGTTTGTGGCTGGGTCTGGGTTGTTCTGCAAGCCTTACAGAGCAGTTCAGACTTGGCACCACAAGGTCGAGTAGCTGCCAGCCACGTGATACAAGAGCTGCACCAAGCCATGCCACCGGCCCACCTGGACGTGCACTCCCTCAAGGCCAAAGCAGATATGTTACCTACTGATGATGCAGCATCTGACCCGCTTGTGCACCTGAAGTCGGATGACGCTGGGGCTGGGGCTGGGGCACCGCTGGCATCGGGTGAAGCATTTTCCCCGCTTGCGATTGTCAACAAACGCCCAGTGCAGACGGACCAAGCTCAACAAGGGGGCGGCCATCCATCCTCCCAAGCCCTTGGGGCAGCACTGCAGCTTCGCACTCTGCAGGACCTCCCCCCCGGGCAGGCTGCCGGCATGTCCTGGCTGGACAAGGGCCAATGGCTGCTGGACACCAACAAGGCATACCTGCAGGCAGCACGGGCTAAGCCCTTCCGCAGCCTCACCATGGTCAGTGCCATGGTGGACCTGGGCCGTGGTAAGCTTGGTGGTGGCTTTGCCCGGCCCTTCTCGGCGTACGTGAACCGCATGCGGAACTTCATGAAGTACGACTTCCCCAAGGTGGTGTTCCTGGATGCAGCGCACCTGAAGGAATTCCAGCCCCTTATTGACACCTCGCCTGGGCCTGTGCACGTGATTGCCATTTCCAAAGCTGACATCAAGGCTGGCTTCCGGCACTTTGACGCCGTGCAGGCAGTGCGCACGCAGCCCCAGTGGGCAAAGCGCAAGGACTGGCTGAGCCACTCCCCCCAGGCCACCCTGGAGTACTACAACCCCTTGGTGATGAGCAAGATGAACATGACTGCACATGTGGCACAGCTGAACCCCTTCAACACCGACGGCTTCCTGTTCATTGACGGGGGGCACCTGTGCAATGCCCCCAACAGCATCAAGCGGGCCACACACGAAAGCAGCATTATTGACCGATTCATGAAAGATGGTATCGCCATCACATACTACGACTACGTGCCTGATGCAGAGGATGGTGAGATCCACGGCTTCGAGGCTGCCGCCTTCCACCGGTACATGGGGACGCAGGAGGAGCCCATTCGGGTTGGCAGGGGGGGCTTCTTCGGCGGCCGCCCTGAGCTGCTGCAGATCGGCGCCCAACTTTTGGACATCATTGCGGAGGACACTCTCAAGCAGGGGTACATGGGCACGGAGGAGAACTACTTTGCCCTCCTGCTATACCGCTTCAAGGACATCGTGCAGTTCTACGACAACGGGGAGCGGGGCAACTGCGCCATCTTCGACGACATCGTGCGCCCCCGGGCAGACGACTCGCACTACAGGTACAAGGTGCGCGGCTTGAAGTGCCTGGAGAACTACGCGCAACTGGCGGGGCAGGGCAAGCCCTCCTGCTTCATGGAGGACGGGCAGGGCTGCCCCGCCAAGGTCACTCCGCCCTTCCTGAAGCAAGCTGACACCCAATGGTCGTGCCACAATCTGAAGGAGTTTTACTGTGTTGTCACGTGCTATGGCGAAATCAAGTGGTATGCGAACTCGTGCGGGGCGGTGGACCGGCGCTGCAAAGCCCAGGTGCAGCAGCTGCTGGATGTGCCGGGACCGGGGCCGGAGGGCGTGGCTGATGACCGCCCCACGGGCTTGGAAGTGGCAGTGAAGCCATCACCGTCAGCGGCACCAGCTCCTGTGAAGCCAGCGGCATCACCCAGTGCACCCCAAGCTGCCAAGGCGGGCGCTGCTGCCAAGCAGCAGGGGCCTGCATCTGAGGTCAGCGCCCAGTTGCAGGCACCAGAGCCGCCCCCGGGTGTGACTTCTCCACTGGCCCCCGAGGGCGAGTACGGGGAGCAGGGGCCCTTGGATGGGTATGACCTGCGGGGCCTGCGGTGCGCCCAGCGGAAGGACGGCTCCCCCATCTGCTACACGGATGACCCGTATGACAAAGACTATTGCCCACCTAGTGTGACTCCTGAGTTCCTCAGCGCTGCCAAGGGGCAGTGGGCGTGCTCTGCAGAGGCACCGGACGACTTCTGCACTGCCGCGTGCACTGGGGATGGGCAAGTGAAGTGGTTTGCCCACAACAAGAAGTGGTGCAAAAAGGACCCCTCACACTGCCCCCCGATGCAACTGCGCATTCCCAAGGACCAACTGGTGCTGCCGCATTTCCAGGCCCCCCAAGTGCAGCCCCGGGCGTGTCGGGCGCGGGCGGGGGGCACGTGGGCCAACAACCCCGAGGCCTTCTGGTTTGGCAATGCTGAGGCGCAGATGCAAGAGCATGCCGCAGACAGGGCTGCCCTGCGTGGCAAAGGCTCCCGTGCAGAAGTGGTCGCTGGCGTTAGTGTTGCCATGCTGGTGATGGGCAAGGAATCCGAAATCAACGTCTTGCGGGGCACACTGGCGACGTACGAGGCCAATGGGCTACTGGGGGGCGTGAAGGATTTCATGGTGTGGGTGAATGGGAAGACTGAGGCGTCGGAGGCGCTGCTGCAGCCCCTGGTGGAGAAGTGGGGGGTGCGGGTGATGGGTAGCGACAAGAACGCTGGGCAACTGGAGGCCATCAATGCACTGGTGAGAGCCGCGACCCAGGAGCACATCCTGTTCTTGGAGAAGGACTTCCGCATGATTGAGCCGTGGACATGTGGGGCAGAGCAGCTGACCGCAGGTGTGGCAATGATTGAGGCGGGCACCGCACACATGGTGCGCTACCGGCACCGCTGGAGGGCTGGCAAGCCGAATTGGGCGTTGAACATGTTCCGTGGGAAAGAAGACCGTGTATTCAAGCAGCAACCCAATCTGTTCTGCAACCACTTCCACTGGATTGAGCACCCGGAGAAGATCTGGCCGGACAAAATCTGGTTCTGCAACAAGGACCCCTATATGTACTGCAGTGACAGCAAGTACTGCAACTGGACGGCCAATCCGCACTTGTTCTCCAAGACCTGGTGGCTGAAGGAGTACGTGGAGCACTTTGAGAAGCGCAAGTGGCACAACAACCCCTACGAAAACATTGAATACTACCTCAACTGGGAGGCTAACAGCTGGAATGACCGCGGGTGGACGGTGGCCCAGGGGGAGGGGCTGTTCCGCCACGAAGACTTTGCCAAGTGGGGATGAGGGCGCCCGACTGGCCTGCTCACAGCAGCTTGTCCACTGTGCGAGCCACCTGCTGCAAGTCCGTCTGGGACAGGAGCGGGAGCAACTCCTGCACGGCTCGCAGCACTGTGGCGCTGTGTTCTCCCTGCTGCTGGGAGGCGCCTGCGGTGCTGGGTGCTGCTGTACGCGCGGCCCCGCCTGCCTGTGACCGCGCAGCTGGCCTCTGCCCAGCTTGCACCTGCGCCACCAGGGCATCCAGCTCCACATTTTGGCCTGGACGACAGGCTTGTCGTTCCTCAGCTGTTACGTCTGCGTTGTGCTTTGGTGTGGTCTGCCTGGCTCAAGCCCGATGCCGCTGCATAGCAACACACCTTGTTTATCCAGTTTCTCCAAGCTGGGGCAGAGCCTGATTGTAATGGGCCGATACAATGCATGCTTCTCAACTGGGTTGTCACTTAGCCACAGCACTGTCAACGGGAGTCCCTGCACGAGGGAAGGTTCACGAGTCCATTCATGTGCATAGCCCAGCAAGCAGCCTCAAACTAACCTGAAGGTGCCTCAGTTCAGATATGTCTTCAACTTCATTCTTGCGCAAAAAAAGCTCTTTCAAATGTGACAATTTTGCAAATGCTTCCAGTGATGAAATCTTGTTTAGAGACAAGCTTGCGACCTCCAGTTGGGTGCACTGGGCGAGCACACGCGTAACGTCCGAGTCCCTGAGAGACTTCGCCCACAAATTGACGCTTTTGACAGCTTCAAGACTACTTGCACCACAAACTTGAAGGAGCCAATCTGTTGTCATTGGAGATTTGCTTGTAGCCGCCATGATTTGTATCCGTGGCCCCTAAATTAGTATACAAAAGCTGGCACACACAGACAAGACAAGTCTGCAGAGTGGAGGACTCGTCAGCCTGCGAAGAGGACAAGCACACGGTAAGACACGACGACTAAATAGCGACAGAATGCATTTTGATTGACACTGCGTGCCAATGCTGCTGAAGCCGAGCTGCGTTCAAGAGGGACCCTACATCACACCCATGCTGCCCCCCTTCCAGAAGCCAACAGCTTAGTTCCTGCAAAGCCCTAACCCGCAAAGCACAGTGACTAAATCACCGAACATATCCGGCAGACGTTGCATCAAGCACTACACCATGGATTGTGCGAGCCACTCGGGGGGTGGCGAGCAACAGGCCACTTCCAGCCGCCGCTGAAGCTGCAACAGCAAGCTGGTGCATGAAGCACACTTCAGCTAATGTGTGATGGCAAGCGCCATGAGCGTCGCATTGGAGGGTGCGAGCGCAGGGAAGTAGCCTTCAACTACCCCCTCGCTCTCAAAGCCAGCCTTCGTGTAGAAACGTAAGGCATCGTCGTTTCCCTCCTGGACATGCAGGAAAACACGGGTAATTTCTGAATGACCTTGGATGTTTGCAAGCACATGTGCAATCGCCTGGGTGCCTGTGAGCGGGAAGGCGGTGCCTGCGGCCTGGCTATTGCATCGAAGGCAGTGTCTTACCAATGCCCAGATCTCGGTATGCCGGCAGTACAGCCATGGCAGCAATATACACTTGTTTGGGGCCGGTAGCCCCCGATTCTTCACTAATAAGTGTCACTTTGCATCCAACTACGCCCACTAGTACCTCATTGTAGAAAACTGCATGAAGCAGTTGTGGGGCGCTTTCAAAATCCGCAGAATAGCTCCACCCTTACCAAGCTGTGTGAGGTCTTGCGGACTTTTCACGAGAGCGTCGTAGAATGCCTCAGGATATTCTACTGGAAGAGTCATCTGAAGCAGCTTCTTGACGCTACCGATGTTGCGCTCGTGCACATAGTCAAAGCGGACCTTGCCGGCAGCCATGTTAGCAGCAGGTAATTTGGAAGACAAAAGCTGTATATCTAGCAACAAAGAGTGAGCCAAAGAATGTTCCAAACACATGAATTTTGCAAACGTATTTCAAGAAATGGGTGCTTACAAAATTGGCTGCCACCATGAATGCATTGATGCATGTGAACAGATGAACAGCTGCATCATCACAGCAGCTTCACATGACTGGCAGGTTGGGGCCCCTTGTCCTAAGCCCTCGCGCGCGCCGGTGCCAATGTTACGATTTATTGCAGCCAAGTGTGCTAAGACACATGCCAATTGATTGGCTGATATGCAAATTACAAGTCCCCGACATGTCCTAGGAGCTCATCGGGAAGACAGGGCTGGCTGCCGGCCTCGCTCCACCCAGTCCTTGGCTCCAGCAGCTGCAGACAGGTCACCAGGCCGCAGGGGAGCAAAGGCAGACCGTATAGTCCGCCTTTGCATGGATGGCGGTAGGGAGTGATCCACCCCACTGGGCCCTGGCAGTCCCCTGGCGGCAGCAGGCGCGCCGGTGGCTGAAGGCGTGCCCTGGGCTGCACCTGTGGGCGTGACAGTGTCCACCCGCGTGCTCTGTGCAGATGCAGCAGATAATGCTGTTGAGGGTGCAGTTTGTACAGCTCCATCAATCTGATGCTGCTGCGGGGTGCCGCTTGCTGCGCTGCGTATCCTGCGAATGCTGTTCACAGCTGCCAGCTGCTGCCGCAACATGCCCAGCTGCTTTGCAAACGCATCTTCAGACCGCTGCAGACTGCTGCGGTAACGCATGAGGCTATCTTGTATACCCTGCGGGCCCCCTTTATTCCCAGCTATGCCCTGTGAAGGGCCCAGCAGGGAAGCTGACAGGTGCTGCAGGTACACAGCTGATGCAATCGGGCTGGCGTACAGGGAGTGGCGCATGGGCATTTGCACCGGCTGGAACAGGGGTGAGGGCCAAGCTGCTTGTAGCTGCTGTGCAGTGTGTGGCCAGGGCGGGTGGGCTTGAGCTTGGGCTTGGGCTTGAGCTTGGGCTTGAGCTTGGGCTTGAGCTTGGGCTTGAGCTTGAGATTGAGCTTGGACTTGGGCTCGAGGGGGGTATCCTGATGGAGCAGGCGCAGGTGGGGGTGGTATTCCAGCTGCATAACTCCACATGTGTGCAAAATGGCTTGGCGCTGCTGCTGCTGCTTGTGCATCTGCGGCAGCAACTGTAGCAGCGGCGGACTGCGGCACACGCGGTGCTTGTACAGAGGGCATGTGGTTGCCTGTGGATGCGGGTTGCTGCACTCCCGTGAGGTGCATGGTTTGAGCAGCAGGTGGTTCTGCTGTGCGCTGCTGCCAGGCCACTGCCCGTTGGGCCGCAGGCTGCACCCCTCCTGATTGTGACGGTGCCGCTGGGGATTCCAAAGAGCGTGCACTCACTTGGACGTCCTCAAATGACAGTGTGTATCCAGTGTCACTTGCTTCCACAGCAAGCTCTGGGGCGGCAGCTATGGGGGGGGCAGACCCGAACTCGCTGTAGGAATCTTCAGAATAAGAATCTAACCTCGACTCTGGATTGGGATGACCATCGTGCAAAAATGCAGAGGCAGTTCCCACCGTGGCCTCAAACTGCTCATCGCCGTACTCACTGGCAACAGCAGATGACTGCACCGAGTCAGGCAGGGAGGGCACTGGAGAGGGCATGCGCTGCGATGGAGCGGTGTATGACGAGAGTGTGCCAGTCTGCTTGGATGCAGTGGAAGATTGCACGGCCTGCGCTTGGCCGTGCCCTGTCTGGGCCCGCACTTGGCCCCCAAGCACAAACTCCTCAAAGTCGCCGTCATCGTACGCGATGGAGTACTGCCCATCTGCATGCACTGAGTGAACTGTCCCAGGAAACCACTCACCTCCACCACTGGTTCCGCCCCACTGTGCCAACACACGTTGGCCTACGCCTAGCCTGGCGTGAGCGGAGCTGGTGCCTGGCTTCCTGCCAGGCGTGGGCGGCACAGCCTCGGGGCTGTCCACGATGTCAATAGAGGCATCCAGGGGCGCCTCATCCACAATGTCTTCACTATCTTCAAATTCCAGGTCGGAGGTGCTGTCGAGCTGCGCTGCTGGCTTGAGGGGGGCAGCAGCGTGCTGCAGCGGCATGGACACCTCCCGGCTGTCCTCAAACTCCAAGTCGCCCCCACTCATGCTGCTGCCCCCAAGGCTGCCCAACGCAGACGGTGCCAGTGTGTTGGTGTTGTGTATCAGGGGACTGGTGATGGTGATGGATTGCGCCCCAGTGCTTCCCGCGCCGCTGTCCTCGTCCAAGCCTTGGCCTGCCTCGTACACAGCCTGAGTCCCAATGCCACTCAGCCCCCGAGACAATGCAGGCCCTGGGCTAACAATGGAGTCTGTCAAATCTAGGGAGCTGGAGAAGCTGTCACTGTCGTCGACTGTGCTGCGGGCGGGCAGCTTGTGATGAGCTCGGCTTCGAGCTTGGGCCAGCAAGCTGGCCTTGGTGATACGGGATGCGCGGGCCTGGCCTGATGGCTTTGGTGCCGGTGGTGAATATGCATCCAAATCAAAATCATAGTCCGTATCAGAAGTCGCCTTGGCAGCGCTGTAATTCATTGTGCTTCTTTGACGTCGCACTGTGACCGTTAGAGTGCCAAAAAAGTACACTGGGCATCTGTATTTGGGACACAAGCAATATGATTGAAAGGGGCTTCATGCAATCAACACTACGCTCATAACATCAAGTCTGATTATTTAATGTTGCAAGAAACCTGATTGTCGAAGAAATGATCATTGCGTGTCAGTGTCGCGTGTGTCGTGGGTGTTGAGTGTGGTTGTTCCCTTCGGTGGGGTGGGGGGGCACCGCTCGATTGTGTTAGAAATAAACCCGCAGTATTATTCAAAACAACTTGCTGCTCCAAAGGCCTCACAAACCACTCAGAGCACAATTGCACGGCCATTCGTTGAGTGCACTGTGAAGCCACTTTTCCCGGAGGCTGCGTAAAACGCAGGTCAGATAATTTCTGAGGTCGCGTCGACGTGAGAAATCTTCCCGCTCAAGTGATTCATTGGGTTTCGGTGTCATGTTTTCTTCACTTCGAACGCGCCAAGTGCAATCCCTGCTGGTATGTGCATGGAGTGACGTAGCGAGAACTTGCGGGACTGCATACCTGACATACGCAGACTGCCGCGATGCAAACACCTACCACGGAGACTGCACTCCGGACTGGCCTGCAACAATTGACATCACGTCGTCATCAATCTTCACTGGGCTCCCTAGCCTCGTTGATTGGCAAATACTCGCAAGGCTTGCGTCAGCAGCAGCGTTTCAGTCGTCCCGCAGCTATCTCAGCTGACATCATCGATCTAATCAAACAAAGTCTGCTGGCAGCAGCTGACAAATTACCGCCAGGTGAGTTTGATATCCGTGTCGCCCTGCTTATTGTGCAATGCGTGAGATCGCAGGTGTTGGCAAGAATGCTCCAAGTCGAGCTGGCCCTGTGGACATGGGCGACAAAGCCCGTGCTTCCAGTGGAGGAGGCAAGGGCGCTGGGGGCGGCAAAAAGGATCCAGACGATTCACCAAATTATGCAGCAATTGTAGCCATGGGTCTTGCAGCGCTGTTGGCTGCCATGAGCTTCGGCAGCCGGGGAGGCCCACGCGGTCGAGAGATTACTTGGCAGGAGTTCCGGAATTCGTATCTCTCCAAGGGCGTTGTGGACCATGTTGAGGTCATCAACAAGGACGTTGTACAAGTGTACTTGTCTGGCCAGCCTTCTAGCACCGCTGAAGACGACCTTTCCCGTCACGACGGGCAGCAGCCCAATTACTCTGGGCATGCAAATAGCGCCAGCACAGTTGGAGCCCTCAACCCGAGCCCTAACAGTGGCCCTGGGGTGTACTTCCGCATCGGCAGCGTGGATACCTTCGAGCGCCAACTGGAGGAGGCACAGCTGGATATGCGCATTCCTCCCAGTCGCTTTGTGGGCGTGAAGCACATCAGCAACACTGAGGTGGGTGACATTGTGAAGTCCCTTCTGCCAGTGGCTTTTTTGGTTGGATTATTGTTCCTATTGAATTCGCGCTTTTCCGGAGGGGGGGCTGGTGCCGGGGGCCCCGGTGGCATGAACAAGATCTTCAGCATTGGGAAGGCCAACGCCAAGTCC
>Ga0307982_1002611_pt1 | contig 14534 bp, 12 predicted proteins | sample OrgLakmetagen989_FD_201847 | JGI IMG/M metagenome (GOLD analysis project Ga0307982, IMG submission 201847) | Saline water microbial communities from Organic Lake, Antarctica - #989 | ecosystem: Environmental > Aquatic > Non-marine Saline and Alkaline > Saline | place: Antarctica: Organic Lake...
TTACAGCGTGGCGCAGTCAGTCATCACGGTGGTCTCCTTTCATGGTGGCCAAAGGCGTATACTAAATGGCGCGAAAGAGAAGGCCAAACAGAGAGACATCGAGACATGCATTCTAGCCTATAAAACATGCATTCTAGGAGTAAGTGAAAAAAGGGCATGCATTCTGTGATTTCCTCGTTTTGAGATGCCGGTACTAAACATCAAACTACGTTGATCTATTTTTGAAAATCTGAGAAATTTGGAAAATCAGAAAATGGCCCATTTATTAGATAAGTACACGAGTGGAACAACTGAACAATGGTACTCTATGTCGAGCTTAAAGTTGCAGCAACACTTCAAGATGACAACTCTAGACATTTTTACAGCTACTGAGTAGACCTTAGGCAGCTTCTGTTTAAAGCTAAATCTTAGTTCATCTTGTGGATCATGCACGCTAAGCAATATGCAACCCTCTTTGCGTTAGGGTTCCTATTTGTTCTATCACCGATTCCTCTCGACGCTAAGAATGACGTTGAGAGGGCCATGAGCACATCCATGCTTACAACCGAATTGCGTCGCTTCGTGGACGCATTTGTTGAGCCAGCTCTTGCCTCAGTGCAGGCCCATGAGGCTCAGCTACTCGACGCCGGTGATGCGCCTCCTTCCGATTGCTTCAGCAGTGCAGCAGGTAAAGCACTTAGGTGGCGCTGCTGCGTTTACTTCTCCAATATTGCAGGAGCGCTGCTGGAGGCACGTTTCGGTGCGTTGCGGCCGGCACGTGCTGCAGTGCTGGACTTTCGCCAGAACGCTGCCCACTCAGATTTCGGGAATAATAATGAAACAGTGCCGGCGTCGGCAGTATCTCTGAATCTTGTGTACGAACTGACCGCCAAGTGGTTCTTAGCAAATCCGAATGATCCTTTCGCTCTTGGTGTGCGCGCTGAACAAGTTAGATCTGTCGCAGACGTTCATGACCAGGTGATGTATTGAGATAAAATGGAGTGTTGTGAGTGTTGAATAAGGTGCGTAAATTAGCCCACAGTCCATGGCAACGGGGCTAAGGCTGACTCTTGCCAATGAAGTATTGCCACATACTTCTAATTGGCGTATTGAGTTTTTTAATCAACCTTAATGTTGTCTTGAATATACTTCAGGCAGCGAAAATTGATGCGGAACAAGCTGGTGGTCCATTGGGTCGGTATGCCGCGCGCGTCACAGTCGCAGGCATCGACGGCACTTTGATCAAGTGTGAGATGGGCACTACTCATACATACTTGATATTTCGTGCTGATGACGGCGCCGCTGATGACATGGTGATTATTCTTTCAATCGGCATGATTCGTATTCCACCACATTGTGATACATTACGATGAAACACTTCTCCATTAATATCCATTTCATTTCTTCCTCCAAACCATCGTCTCGTTAGCTAGTAGATGTGACGTGGAAGCAATTTGCAGTAGCACTCGAATGGCTAGGCTCTGAAGCGGACATGCTCATCGAGGCAGGGCTAAGCGCTGGGCTCTCGGAAAACATCGGACCTACGAATTCTCTCATCGGCGACGATAGGGCGGTACAATACTGTTGCACTCTTTTTCATAGCTCAGTTACGGTGCCAAGGTTGCTGCATAAGCTAGTTCTCCGATTCACTCTATGCTGCGATGGATTAAACTACTTAGCATTATGCTGGCGTGTACTTTCGACTTAATTCTTGAAAAGCAGGTGTCAGCCATTCTCTCGCGCGATGGGCTGCGAAGGAACATGGAATCTGTAGTGGAGGCGGCTGGTGCCATGAAGCTTGATGTACGGGAACCTCAGGACCGGCCATGGCTTCATTACGATCAACTTGATCAAATGCATCGCTTACGTAATGAGGTATCGAGTCATGGTATTCGCGTCGCAAATTTACCTATTTGAAGCCCAGAACAAATGGGATTTATTTTATCCGTGCTTTAAAAGGAAGAGGGACACCAGAAGATGTAGCTTAAATTTGCTTTCTGCTTTCTGTGTAAACCGTCTCCAGGTGATGCTTGGAGTTGGCGCACCTGAAATTCGTGAGCGATCATGTGGAATTCCTTCACAGGCTAGAGGAGAAACCTCATAGTATATACTCCAGCTTTTTGACAAACAACACCACCAAACTTGTCGACCCTTCTATCAATCTCATAAAGTAGGTCGGGCAGGATCGGAGACCAAAACTTAAAATATCTGATTTCTAGTGAGTTTAACTTGCAAGTTTCGATTGATATAAATATTGGAGCCACGCAATCGACTGTTTCACTCAGTACGACGAGGTTTGTATTAGTTCGAGTTCGAGTTCGAAGGGCAAACATCCGGTGTCTTGGGGTGCATTACAACTTACAACTCCAATCGAGCACTCAATGGCCAATGGCCTCGTAACACGTAACACGTTTCACGTAAAGACATGAAAATAAGTTCCTGCCACTCCGCTGCTTCGCGTGAAGTTTAATAAAGATGCGCACTAGCGACTTTAGGCCTATTGCGTAGCTCGCAAGTAGCTCGCACGCAACTGGCCTTTATCATGTATGGCAAATTTACAATTTTCTGTTCGAATCCTGCTAAAATATTCACCACGGGGCAATAAGAGCAGCGGCATTCTTTTGAGCGAGAAACCGAGAAACGAATAGAATGTGCCACTTGGTTTGTCTGGTATAGATATAAATATAGATAGATGAATCTAGCGCTTCTTCTTTTTACTTAATCGACGTGCGTATCGCATGCGCTTACATCTCTTCCCGAAAAACTGACTCATTTGGGGCCTGTCTCAAAAACTGACTCATTTGTCATTTGGGTTCGTATTAGTTCGGAATTGCAGCGCTGCGTGTAAATTTTAAATTTTAGGAATAAGAAGATGGGGTTAAAGGATATCCAGAGAGCCATAATGATAATGATGCACAAATACAATAGCCACCGAATATTTGATAGAATTTTTGAGGATTTCAGCGGCGGTGTCGACTGGGGCATCCATTGAGCTGCTTACCATAGAACAATGTGGTTGAATTAGGAAAGTTGGCTATGGACTCGCGAGTCGTCTGGAGCGATATCGCAGTGAGTTCTGGTGGTGTTACAGCCATCCAAGTTGAAAACTCTTGGTTTTTCCATTCGGGATGATTGAATGTCACCAAAAAGTCTGCGGGACCACTTACTGCCTCTAAATAATGTGCAAATCCCTCAGGAACAAATCCAACGTCTCCGGCTTCAATGACATATCTATCCAATTGTCCACCGACTCCATAAACAGACACCTGGAGTGAACCGCTGATTACGTAGTGCATCTCATCTGCGTTCGGATGCCAATGAATCTCACGCATTGAACCCCTTTCAAGATGGATGAACCCTCCCGACATCGTGTCCGAAGCTGGAAAGATGTCTTTCTTGACTTCATAGATATAACCTCCTTTGCCAAGATCTTTACACAGGCCATTTTCAACCGTAAACATCGGTGACTTCGGCAGTGGATTTTTTGACTCCGCGATCATCGGTGGAGGGAACGGGCCTTGGGTGACAAGCACGAGTTCATTGGGGAACGTTTTGATAGTTTCTGCTCGCGTATTCAAATTTTCACTCAGAATTCCGACCGGGAAGGACTTCATCATCTCAGAAATGGCTAAGTCGTTATAAACTGGCGTATAAGGGGCGTCAAAGAAAAGTGCCTAAATGATGTGCCACGCATCATCCGGATTTTAGAAAAGGTCACATGCTTGTGTTATCCTCACAATGAAACCTACCATTTTGCATCCGTGTTCGGGATCAAGTCCTTGTAATGTATGTCCAAAGCTCTTCGCAAAATACCATACATCTCCAGCACGTGCAATTCCGTTTGTGTACTGGCCATCGTTATTCATTACATTCAGTGCGCATGTACCTTCGAGCACGTATGTCCATTCTGCCGAAAGAGGGTGCCAATGCAACTCACGTACACCTCCAGGGAAAAGTTCAAGATAAGCAAAACCCATTGTGTTGGAAGAAATCTGAGTCGGGTCCAAAGGTTTAATGCGACCTCCACCTCTTGGAAACAACTTGAACTCGTGCTTGGACAAATTTATTGAGTAAACAACTTCTTGGATGCTTTGTACTTGTTGCACTTGAGATATCTCTGGCATTGTTCCGCGCAAATAAAGATTACGTTTTTTTGAAGCTATTAAAGTCAGCGCATTTAGTGCAATCAATCCTAGTAGAGCAGCGCAGAGTTTGGTAAGAACATGCATGATAATCACATGCACGAGCGTTGAGCTTTCGACGTGCTCACTGATAGATTAAGACCCACACCTGAAAAACGTTGTATATTTCCCATATATATCACCGGTGTGTGATATACATAACAGTGATGGACCTTACTCCTACTGGTGCTTTGAATACCACGAAAGGATACATGAAATGATCGAATACTCGCTGTTCTATTTCTGATAATGAAGTTTCAAAGCGTGCCTTCGAGCCCTATGACCTCTAGGTCGTGCGAATTACCAAGGAAGCGTCCAAGTCGGTAATGGCCCGTACGGTGAGTATAGTAGCACTAAAAGTCCGTGGTCAGAGGCACATGCAATGTCACCGCAGCAGAGTAACTGTCTAATTTTATAATTTGAGTCTTGTTCCTGTGTTCCTATATTTATGTTATGCTCCATTCTCAAGTACTACAGGTAGTAGTATTCTGCTGTCTGAATTTTCACGCACAATTCTTCTACATGAATAACTCAAATTCCTCCCTTCCTGTGCCCTGGTAGGAAAAGGAAAAGTCCAGCGATATAAATAATACAAATAGCTTATCATTATAAAATTGTCTCTTTTGCTTTTGCACGTTTGACAGGGGTGAGGTAGTCCGCCTCAATGGTCCCAAAGGGCCGATATTAGAGGGCTAAAAGGAAGAAGGACAAAGCAATATTAATACTAGTATAGAAGGAACTCACCAGGCACACATTCCCTAGTGGCTATGGAAGTAATTATAGTATTAGAGTGGTCCTCATAAGTGGCTTGCTCTTTCATGCCCAGTGAGTTTTTAGTGTTTTTACGTTTTTACCTCTTTTCATCCGATTCATATATTTTAGTATACTATATTTGCGAAGAAAATTCGAAAAATATTTCTTCTGCAACAACGGCTAGTTCAGGGCAAAAAAATGGAGCTCACGATCAAAACGCAGTATCGTGGGGCATGTACATTTCCTTCTTGCGACACGACTCAAGGTCATTCTAGTGTCTCATAATTGAGACCTCAGAATGCTTCGAGTCGAACTCGGGTCTCCCATTGTTCTTCATTGGATTCAATTCAGAACTCTTTATCTCCTGTTGCTAATATTTTCTGCGCAATGTTGAATGCTTAGTTGTAAATGGAGTCGCGTCGCTAGGGTTTGACCTGACGGAAGTGAACTTGGTACATCGGGGTAAAGGATTTCCCCCAGATGATCTTGAGGTGAGATGCCTGCTCTTTCTTGAAAGGGTTTTGCAAACTTCCTTCCGCCGACCTCGTCACTAAGATAATCATTCTTGTTTGCACGCCACTTCACTATAATTCAGGCATTGAAAACATCGCTTCACGCAGCAATAGCACTCGAGACGAAACTAGTGAAGTCCTCAGGGACTGAGCCATCACTGCTGTTGCACCTTGTCCTCCGATCAGCCTGCTTGACGCCCCTCAACTTCAAAGTTGTCTCGTCACGCCTCGATCGCCATACAGAAAGTGGCAGCAACAGCAGCAAGGCAGTTGAAAGAAGTGAAAATGTTGTAACAATGGCAGCAGGGAGTAGCGTGCGCGCACTGAAAGAGAAGCTCGAGCATCTTGGCTTGAGCGGCGGACGCCGAGCTTGCACCACTAGGCTCACTCTCGGAAGCACAACGCAGGTAACCAGAAACAACAAAAGAGCTACAAGGACACAACTTCATGGAGTGCGACAACGCACTATGAGTGAGAACAAAGCTCTCCTTGGCGAATACACTGGCACGTCTACTTCATCAACAATTCCACTGCTCGTGCTCTCGGAGCCAGCAGCGGTAGAGGATTTTGCGGCAGAGGTTTTGGTTCGAGTAGTGCTGCCTAAAGGCCAAAAGCAGCAAATAACACTACACGTGCCGCCAAGTGCTAGTCTTGTAAATGTCAAGGTATGCTCATGAAGATGTATCTCGAAATTTTCTCCCTTCTAATCCCTCAATTTTTCTATGAGCATTTCGTAAATTCAACCACCCCTTTCTGTCTAGGCTAAATTACACGAGCAGTTCAACCTGCCACCACCGGATACTTTTGAGCTCTTTTGTGGAGAGCGGCGTTTGCCGCTGCCCTTGAACCACGCAACGTCATCACAGGACGACACTATTGATCATCACCTTGCAATGGCGCCGCCCGAGCCTGAGGCGAGTATTACGACGCCTGCAACGTCAACTGCTCCGACGAAGCTCTTAGTTCAGAGTGGAAGTGGCACACTGTTCACTGTTGCGGATGCGTTGCGACTCTTGCCAGCTGAATCACTTCTACCGCTTGCGGCGGAGTCTTCGCCGCCAGCGATGAGCCTCACGCTGCTGTTGCTGCCGTCTATTCCACTCGACTTGGCACAGATCCCAGTTGGCACCATTCGCGATAGTCTTGCAAGCTATCAAACTGCAAGTCAGCAGCCCGTGCGCATAACCACTTACGACCAGCTGAATCGGGCTCACCCCAAATCGCTTCGTGCGAATGCGAACTTGAGCATTCCGAAGGAATCTCGCGCAATCCGTACCTCAGGCGCCGCAGCACCTTTGCCTTTAGCATCATCAACGCCAGCCTCCCTGCCGTCTTCAATTACTTCACTGCGAGGTGCCACGTCCGTGGCGCCTCCAGTTGAACACCGGCCGTCGCGGCCAGCAGCCCACCCTAAAGAACGCGTCAGCAAGGCACGTAAAGCGTTTGCGGGCCTGCGCCGAGGCAACTTATCAGCGCCCGAGGAGAAAGAAAAGCGTAGCGAGGTGCAACGGCGGCAACGGGCGCCTGTGGATTCTCCGCCCGCATCACCGCTCGGCCCACACTCCGACAACGAATGTATCACCACCACCACCAACAGCACCACCAACAACAACAACAACAACGCCGATACCAGCAGCGGCTGCAAGCAGACTTCATTGATAGACGCCTGCGCGCAAGCTTGTGCGCTATGGCCCTTACAGATTCAAGATAAGAGATAGGGCTGGCTCATTCGGACTCTTTTCTGCTTGACTCATCCCCAAGAATTGTTCTAAATAGTAGTCCAATTCGTGTCCAATTCGGTCCTTCAAGTGGCCTTTGCTAAAAGCTAAAAAGCAATAAGGCCTTCAACTAGGCAGCGTAGTGCACGAAGATGCCTTTATAATCATAGGTTTCATCCACCAGAGATCAGCTCGCCGTCCGCGATATGCGATATCATATGTGTTAGCGTTAGCGGGCTTACGGGTTACGGCTGCTGGGCTTTTAGTTCGTTGCGCTAAATCGATTATGAAATAAATTTCTTTGAGGCCAAAATTTTCCTAGTGCTAATGCTAGAGCTAGCTCGAGCTTCAGGTTTCACTCGGTGCATCGTACATCGCATCATATACAATTAAAATCTTGATAGGGATCACGTGAAATGTAAAATAACATTCCAGCAGTTCTTCTTTCAAAATATTATTTACGGCCTTCGGGCTTTCCTTTCATATCGCTCGTCTTTTTCGACATCGCCTTCTTTATGCTTGCCTTCTGCGATATGAATGATCGTTGCTCATTCTCAGCCTCTAATAAACTTTTTCTAATTCTCTCTGCTGCTTTCTCAGCTGCCTCCCGTTTCTCCAGAGCAGCTGCTGCGGTAGATACATTCAATTGCTGCGCCAGATAGGAACCAAAAGCGTGGTCATACTTTGTCTGAACCAAAATTTTCGATCATACAGCGGGAAATAGAACAGGACGATTAGCGATGAGATAGTTCAGCCAAGTACTTGAAATCCTGCTAACTTTTTAAAATCAATTGTGATAGAGGAAGAATGCAACAAAAATATCAGAAGGGCAAACCTTCCAGGGTGAAAAGTGTGATGAGATGCTCGCGAACGCGTCAAAAGCTAAAATCTGTCGTAAAAAGCACAAAAGTCGACCGAGCGAATTATCACAAAGTCACTGGCGTGACCATAAATATCTATTTGAGCAATAACTGACCATTGGAAGTCTTGAATGGCAAACCGCGAGCAGCATCGAGGTATTGTGCACCAGAGCCGTAGGGTGAAGTAGACACTTCGCATCGGCTAAAAGGACCTCTTGGGCTTTTCAAATTCTTACAAAGCACGGGCGCTTGAACATACGGGCCATTGGGGCGATCTTCGAAGTGCTGCAATCAAAAGCAAGGGAAATTTTAATAGTAATGTAAACGCATGTCATGCACACCACTGAGTACAACAGAAGCTTCTAACAACTGCCGTAATAAGGAGGCAACGAGGCAATTGTGTAAGCTACTACTTAGTAGGTATTCGCATTGGCTTCGCTGCTGCTACAGTAGCAATTTCCAGAGTATCCTAAAACCTATTAGAAGATCAGTGCCTGAGTGGATGTTGCGACAAACGCGTCGTAGATGGCATCTGATCCAAAGCCTGGAGCAAAGCGGTGCCGGGTTCCTGGCACTCCTTTACCTCCATTAGCTCCACGAAGAAACTGGCCCACAAAGCATACTGCCACTCGGGTCTTTTTCCTGCGCTTTGATGCAGCACGCTTTTCTGCTGGTGAGTGTGTCAAATTGGCTCCCGAGTGTTGCCTTTGCGCAATCTTTACTCGTGGGTGCTGCGCCTGCGATGCTGCCGAGTTTTGCTGTTGTCGATACGTGTTGGCGCAGCAGGTTGGCAGTTGAATTCCGTAGGCTATCAACAAGTGTATCCCGCAGACATTCGAAACGCGCATAGTCAATTGTCCTAATAATTAAGTTGATTGCCGAGTAAGAATTCCTTCGCTATTCAGATGAGATCGATGATGTCAATGAGATAAAAGGCCGCCCTCGGGAATTGAATACAACCATGGGACTGACGACATTATTCACCGCCTCTGAACCCGATTAAAGACCGTGAAAGTATCAATGAAACTGTCGCAGATAAAGTAATCGATAATGCATTCAGATGAGTGCATCCAGGAAATTTCTTGGATGCTGAGTAGGGCACACACTGCCGTAAGACACAACCACGAAGCACCACTACTAAAATACTTCCCCAACCCCAATGCTTACTTCAAATTCCCGAAGGCTATTTTCTTGATTCGGTTGTTCTTTCACCAAGGTTCTTTTGATGACAGACTCACTCCTCATCATTCGAGTCTAGTCTAGTCTAGTTAATACTCTCCCAAAAACAAAGAAAGACAAGTACACAGCAGTCACAGAGGCACATGAAGAATGCACTTGAGCTGCAAATGCGCTAGCGAATTCGCTCCAGAAGGCCAATTAAGGCTCCAACTGGCGCCTTTCCTCCGAACAAGTCGGCGGGAGCTTGGGATGTAGGTTTACGAATACGTGGAGTGTGACAGACGCTTGTCTCTTATTAGCCCGTTAGCCCGGCACTTTTTCTGCACAGTGATTTGAGCTAAACCAATCAGAGGGAGGTTTCTCAAAAACATGAATAAAGGAAGAGGCTCTGCCAGGTGCTGGCACATGCCTCGGCGAACGGAGTGAGCAGCAAGCACTAGGTGACTAGGTGACCTGTTAGCCAAAGCTATTAGTCCCATGGGCACGTATAAGATAAAGCTATCAACCCGATGTAGGGACCTGGAAGACAGCACGAAAGCACCTCCGCAGGCTCCAAAGCACAAAGCACCGAGGGACCAGATTTTTTTACACAGGCCTCGAGGGACCAGAACAAGAGGGCCAATAGGCAGAAACACAGAGCAGTACATGTGTTTATAGAATGGGGACTAATCAGGCACTCATACCCGAGTAGCCATGGGTGTGGTGGTGGCGATCCTAAAAATTGTGGACGAAAGAAAGCGAGCAGAATGCATCACATTAACATTCAAATACTCGTGCAGCCAATTATTAGTATATAGGAATACAAAAAGTGAGGTGTATTATTCGTACTACTCTGAACGGCCTTGTTCATGCGAAATATGCGTTCAGGTATTCCTGGCATGAACACCACGTAACTCACTGTAAAGTGCAAAGTAGCTTTGTACTATAGACTATCGACTATCTGTACTTAACGACTGTACGTACTTCCTGTCTTCCTGTACAGAGCGAAAGGAAATTTCAGATTCCCCCTTCTTGGAGGGTACTGGACGGGGTGCGGGGTGGGTGGACTGCTCATGCATGCGGCTGCAGGCTATCTCATCCTATCAATCGGAAGTAGCAACAGTTGCAACCGCTACAGTAACAAGCTTGGTCAGTCGTTCATTGCGGCGAGAAGGCCCACTTTCACGAACATAGTTCTCCTGAATCATGAGTGAAATGACAAAGGCGAAAGCCGAGGACTTAGAGGACCCTTTACCTAAACCTGAGCCTGAGGCGGTGCCTTCTAAAACAAATGTGGCCGAGGCCGACGCACAGCAAGGGCTTGTGACCTTCGCCGTGGCTGGCTACACAGTGTGCTCTTCTTTGATGCTCGTCGTCAACAAAGTGGCCGTGCATACATTACCATCACCAGCCTTTGTCTTATTTGCTCAACTGTTCACTTCGGCGGCAGCTGTATGGTTGGCGGGCGCTTTTGGATGGGTGATAGTTGACAAACTTGAGTTCAAGAAGGCGTTGGCGTTTATGCCGGTGGCTGCAGCTTTCCTAGGCGCTATTTTCACGAACATTAAAACTCTACAGTACGCCAATGTTGAAACATTCATCGTGTTTCGCTCATCCACGCCAATCCTAGTGTCGATCGCAGACTACGTGTTCCTCGGGCGTGAACTGCCAAACCGCAAAAGTTGGCTGTCCCTTCTTGGCCTCCTCTTAGGTGCCGTTTTATACGTCGTCACTGACGATGGATTCCAAGTTCACGGCTACTTTTGGGTCTGTGTCTGGTATTTCGTCTTTTGCTTTGACCAAATTTACATCAAGCATGCCGTGGATTCAGTGAAGATGGAGTCCAACTGGGGCCGTGTGTACTACACCAACTTGCTCGCGTGCGTGCCCATCTTAGCGCACACGGCATACAGCCGCGAAGACATCCCAACCCCGGAGGCGTTCACCCCGGGCGCCATGGCCGCCTTGGCGCTGTCGTGCGGCCTCGGCGTGGGCATGTCGTACTTCGCGTTCTTGGCCCGCAAGCTGGTGTCGGCCGCCAGCTTCACGGTGATTGGCAACTGCTGCAAGATTGGCACGGTGCTCATCAACTTACTCATTTGGGACAACCATGCGAACAGTGTTGGCCTTGCTTGCTTGACCTTCTGCTTGGCGTGTTCGTACTACTACCAGCAGGCCCCCATGCGCAAAGACGCTCCAAAGATTGGCGGCAGAAACTAACTCAAAGTGGCTGACGAATGGAACGGACAACAGAAAGAAATAACGAGCACTCCCTTTGTTCTTCCTTCATCGAGCTCCACTTACATAACCAATTTCCATATCGTCTGTTTGTTCAAAGCACCATGATACTTACAAGTAACTTATAACTATATTTAAGTAAGCGATAAAACGTGCACCTGCTAAATCTAAATTTATTGGCCATTCCTATTCCTGTCTTGGTGGGCTAGGTGACTGGGTGCTGGTGATAAACCGCATGCCTGTATTAGTTCTAGCGCTCAAGCGATACCTAAGCCAGATCCTTTTCCTTCAGACAAAGGGAGCATTTTGGTGTTTCTATCGACACCTAGAATCCCTTGGGTTTGGGTTAGCAAATGCTAGCACATAGAAAGTACGCCACAGACACTAAAAGGAATTGGTGACATCGCAGCGTCCGTTGGGCGCGAACTGCGTATCTACAAATAGTGCACGTTTGACAGAGCAGGCACTGAGCCGGGAATTTCCAGAGCTGCATAAAAGGACAGGATGCCAATCATCGCAAGGCGGCCGTTGTTGAGCTCTCTGTTTTGGCGCTTGCGCAGGGCTACCGCATCCTTGGTGGCGCCCAAGCGCAAGGGGTCAAACTGCAAACCCATGGGCCCACCCTTCATGTAATGGGGCTGCAGCGCACCATGTGCAAGCGCGCCAAGGGGGTGCACAAACAAGCCACGAGAGAGCGCGCGCAATGGATCAGGAAGCAAGAGAGAGGAAAAGAAATCAATAAGAGAGGCGAGGCACAAAAATTCACTTGAGCACACTTATACCAGGCTCTTCAAAATGAACTTGACACCAAAAGAAGCCTTCACGCATACGCGGAATATCAATGGCTGGGTTTTAACAATTAGGTGAAAGATGGAATACTGAATTGTAGTACAGGCCATGGATAGCTTCCTACCTTTGCAGTTTCGGTGAGGATTTCAATTAGGCCAATGACGCCAAGCAATCGATATTTGAGTGTTTCTGGAACTGCTGCCCAAGCTTCTAAAGGGTTATGGCTCAGAGAGCTGAAGGTCAGCCCTGCTTGAGGCAGCTCCCCGGGAAAGGACACGCCCAGAGCGTTAACAATCCAGCCTGCAGTGGCGAGCATCGCAACGCGCGAGTGCTTGAGCTCCGCTGCACGGTACCACAAAACGGTCTGGTTGGCAACAGAATTACCAAACGAAAAACACAGCAAGGGTTATAACAGCACGCGAGAACTTCCAAACCAAAAAAATGTAATAGAGGGATGTTTGTCTTCCTCGCAAGGTTTCATACAACGCTAGAAGGAGACTCGCATCCTGATTATTCATTGGTTGTGAAAAGGAAACGTAATGTTGCTATCTCATCCGCTCCAAATTATTTCAGTGGCCTTAATGCAAGGTCCTTACTTCTTCATTGCCAATGCCCGATAAGCCCCATGGATCGAAGACGCCTAAAGGTTCAGTCACTCCAGGCATGTCCTTCAGAACCCGTATTGCCGAAGACCTCCTAGTATAGCAAAGCAGGGGGTAAGAAGTCGTTATCGACAAAAATCACGACTAATTTCAACACGCCGCTCGTCGAGGGAGTCAATGGGTGCGCGGAATCCTTTGCTCAGACACTCATGCTTCCACTCCTACTATGCTACAGACAGCCACAAGTTATCTGAATCTGAACATCATGAGCTATGAGCCTACCGAGCAGGCTGAGCTGGCGACATGAAGGCTGCGACCGTGGTCAGCAACAGAGCAAGAGTGGCCGAACGAAGCATTCTGACGCACAAATCCAGTAATATGAAAAAGGTAGGGCATTCCAAGACGTTATCTTAGCTCGAGGTCTCTGTGGTACACCCGCGGGGATGATACGCCAGCAATCTTACTACTAGACCTCCTGGAATCTCTCTAGCACATCGGAAAACTTTGTCATGGAGCCAGCAGCGAATCAAGGAAAGTCTCACCTTCAAATGTAATGGGCTATTGTCAAGGCTGAGGCTAGCAATCGCAAGAGACTCTCCTCTATGGTATAATAATTTGCTTGGGGCAGTTATGGCTCGAAGCTGGGATTCTGGGAATCGTTGTTTCGTCACTTCGTCTCTCGTCATCACGTCATCACGTCGTCACATCATGATCACAACAGTTGAATAGTGTAGGCTACAGAGCAGTAAGATTTCACAAGATCAAACAATGGACATCACGCCCATAACAGGACTAACGAGCTCACAAGTTACGGCGTTGTTGGGAGTATCGTTAGAATAGGAAGTATGCCACCACCCACTGATGCATCGGTGCTAGCCACGTTGGCTTCAACGCAACAGCGGCAGAGCCAGCTTCTACTTCTTCTTCGAGAGCACGGTGGCAATTTCGAGGGCACACATGCTCTTCGCGCAAGGCGAGTGAACGAAACCTACCAAATATGATAGCGATTGCACTAACTTCAGAATAAATCAATCGAAGAATTTTCTAATGAGCTCACGTTGACAAGAAACAATGCGTTGCTTACAGCATTCGTGAGGGCTATGAACAAGTGCTGCTGTATGCTCCAGCTCTGGCGGCTGCCCAAGATGTCGACTCTCTGGTCCGTTGCGTAGTCATCGGTCCTCTAGAGGCATTATATTCTTCTCCTATACCATAAGCTTAAAAGTCTTGACTATATGCTGTGTTAACTTCGTGTATTTCTATATCTATGCATGAACAAATCGGTTCACGTTCAATGGCGCTAGTTGTGGAGGCATTGCTTTTACGGCCCTGTAGAACACCACCGCGCTGCCATTCGCCGAGCCGCACGCAAAGCACTCGAAGCAAGTGATAGCGAGCATTCTCACAATGGTCAGGTTGGTCATGCGAACGTTGAAAATGCAGAGCCAGCGACTAGGCTGAACAAGGGCGCATGTGCTGAAGTGCGAGCGGTGCACTCGCAATTCGACGCTTGCACGCAAGAGGCACTGGCGTACTACCTCGCACTGGTGCGCCGGCTCGAAGCCTTTTACCGCACCGATCGCGCACATTTAGCTAAGAAGAGCTTGGCAGGAAGCGGCGACGCTCCTGCGTCAGCATTGGGAACTGGTGCCGTGCCAGAGGTTGAGGCCGAAGTCGGGCAAGATGATGGAGCTGACGCAATCCGGCTACGGTGCCGCCTCGCGACCTTGGCTCGCTGCCATAT
>Ga0307982_1002612_pt1 | contig 14532 bp, 17 predicted proteins | sample OrgLakmetagen989_FD_201847 | JGI IMG/M metagenome (GOLD analysis project Ga0307982, IMG submission 201847) | Saline water microbial communities from Organic Lake, Antarctica - #989 | ecosystem: Environmental > Aquatic > Non-marine Saline and Alkaline > Saline | place: Antarctica: Organic Lake...
AGAACTGCAGTGATGTCCTTGTTGTTGTTCCTTCCTTGGTAGAGGGGGGTGCTTCCTTCGGGTGTAGTTTCTTGGCATTTGGGTGGCCGACCCGACCGTCAGAGCAAATAAAAATAGAAAAAAAAGGTGAGGGACATATACAGGACACAGGGGGGCTGTCCGGACGGGAGAAAAAAATCAAAATCAAAAATCCGTCACCCCGTTGAAGCTTGGCGAGGCTTCTCCTTGACTTGATGTTGTTGTTGCCCTTCCGAGTGTCTTGGGCTAGTCTTGAGTCTTCGTTCTTGTGCATAAGTTTGTTTGGTGGCTTGCTGGCCCCTTCTTGTTTGACTTGCGCCCCGCCGCCTTGCCCCCCCTGCCTCCACGCACATCTCTCACAGCTTCGCAGCCGACGATGCTGTACGATGACTCAAGAACATCGAGGAACTTTGCATAAATGTCTAGCACATACCAAGGCTGCTGCGAACTCTGTTTTGCACAACCACGTGGTACAATGGCAGCTGGCGCTGGCGTTACGGCAGCCGCTGAGGAGGAGTCGACCAGCTTCGTGCTGGACCCTGACGGACACTTTTACGTGCAAGATGAATTCGCTGTGTATGCAAATGGTGTCAGGAGACGTGACAACAAGGTGTTTGGCGTGGACTTGAGCACTCTGTCAGTGGAGGCAGCAATCGGGCGAGGTGCCTGCGGGGTGGTGAGGCGAGCAGTGCATGTGCCAACGGGTACATTAGTCGCCCTAAAAGTAAGCAAAGCAACGAGGAACCATCACAAATGCCTTGTCATGAGTGTGTAGCTTTGATTTTCCGCCTGTATCAGCCCCCGGCGCTGCCTCGGACTAGGTCGCTGCGACCAACACAGCCACCCTGATCACCACCCTGATCATCACGACAAGTGTTGCAGGAGATTCCCATCAGCGACAAAGGCAGAAGGAAGCAAATCATGCAGGAGCTTTCAGCATTATACGATGCAGACTGTGTTTCCCTCATTGGCTTCCACGGGGCGTTCTACACAGAGGTGCGTGGCCCGCGCTCATGAAGCTCGCCTCGTGTGCGCATTGCTGCACGCCCCCGACGTGTGCAGGGGAGGATCACAATCTGCTTGGAGTACATGGACGGCGGAAGCCTTGAAGACTTGCTTGCGCAGGTTGGCCCTCTGCCTGAGGCTGTCATTGCCGCCATCGGCTTCCAGGCGCTGCATGGCCTGGCGTACCTGCGACAGGCCAAGCGGCTGCACCGGGACCTGAAGCCCAGCAACATCCTGTTGAACTCAGCCGGCTGGGTGCGCCTGACGGACTTCGGTGTCTCCACGGAGCTTGCATCCTCCCTGGGGGCCGCCGCCACCGTGACGGGCACTGTGGCGTACATGGCCCCGGAGCGCCTGCTGCGGCAGCCCTACTCCTTCAGCTCCGATACGTGGAGTCTGGGGCTGACACTGCTGCAGTGCGCCTTTGGGGAGCTGCCGTTCAAGGCAGCCTCAGCAGAGCCCCTCACCTACGTCTCCTTGACAGAGGCAATTGTGCACGGGGCGGTGCCGGCACTGCCCGAGGGCTACTCGCCGGAAATGGAGAAGTTCCTGCTGATGATGCTCGCCAAGGAGCCAGATAAGCGAGCAGACGCGCGGGTGATGCTTGCAGCACTAGGGTTGCCCTGGTTCACCCAGCATGGAATCAAAAGTGGGTGCTGAAATGGGTCCTCGCTGTGCTGCCGTACTGTCACTTCGTCTCAAGTCTGTGCAGATTTGGAGTCTGCAGTGAACATCATCACCCGCTTCCGCGAGGAAGTGTCAGCTCTTGTGCTGGAGATGTCCAAGCAAAGCGCTGCGCAGGATGGCGCTACCGCTGCTGCAGTCGGTGCTTCACCCCCCTCGCCCGCCTCCGACGATGCCGACGTGCAGCTGGGCTGAGGCCTGCAGCCGCATCGTCGGTGTCACTGGTTCCTCTCCAGCGCTGCACATGCGCATACAGCACACAATGTCACGCTAGAGGGATGTGGGGATGCGTGCATGCGATGATCAGCAGCGCAAGGGTTCTTGCCCCCCCCCTGCTCCCTTGCACACAGCACCTCCCTTCATCCGCTCCTTGTTCACAAGCTTGCAAGCTCAGTGCTGGCTGCAGTGCCAGCAGGGCCAGCCTGCCACCTTGCAAAACCCACGGGGGGGGGACCGCTGGTGTAGTGACGAGCACTGGACCCAACGATCGCGGGTAATTGCATCGGCCCTACCATATTGAGCACATGAGCCAAGTCAGGAGTGGATGGGAGTCAATGACGCCTGCAAACCTGCAACTGCTGCCATCGCATGGCAGCGAAGGGTAAATGCTCGACTGCAGGTGCACTGCCCACGTGAGCGATCACTTGCGATGTCAATACCTACGCGAGATGATATTGAGTGGCACTTTATTCCACAGTATGCGGCAGCTTTCTGCATGGCTTTTGTCTGGCTCCTCAGCTCGCCAAGCGGAAAGGCGACGTCCAGGACGTGCAAGCGACTAGTAGCCAGGCAAGATGGTTGTCTTGCAGGACACGCGGAATCGAAGGCAAGGAGCTCTGCCAAAACGGTAGCCACACCAGGCTCAGACGGGGTCATGGGGCTTATGATGGCCTGGTGGAAGTAGCTATCATACCTGGCAACCACAGCGATCAGCTGCGCGGTTAAGAGTCGCTGACGCTTGTCGATGGTCCACACACCGCTGCCACTCACGCCAAATTTGCCGGCTCAAGTCGTGAAACAATTCAAAGAAGACACAATCATGGAGGGTTTAGATCGGAGAATCGAGTCCATGCAGTTGAGAGTCTGTATTAAATCCTGATCAATGGTGTAGAATGCGTCAGCCACGTTGCGCCAGCCCGAAAATCCTTGTCCAGGTTTTGCACATCAGTGCACAAGCCGCCTAATTTATTGGTCGTTTCATTGTGCAGGCGATATGCTGTTGAGTTAAGCTCAACAAATACATTTTGAAGTTTTGCGTCCAGCTGAGCATGCCTGTTGCGACTTTAATTGTGGTGTTGAGGCATGGTTGCGTTGAGTTGCACAAAGCTGCTGTGGGCACTTGTGGTAAGATACCCGGAACAGAAAGACAAGATGGTGCAATTTGACTCAGCTCATTTGATGGCACCTTGCAAGCAGGATGCTCCTGAGCAGCCAAATACACGCAAAGCAAGAGCGGGAGAGGTGACGAGACGCCGCACATGTGAATCAAGTCATAGATACGCTTCGTTTGGCCATACGGCAGCTGCATATGCACTCACACATCATGCCCAAGAAAAACATGGATTGGATCACGAAGAAGAGTTCAAGTCGATGATTGCTTTCCATTGCGATGCTTTTTGGAAGTGTTACTGATGATCTCAAAACAGCCTGGTTGGCAGCACCGATTTCCTCAATTTGTGCAAGTAAGACCCGTTGAAGCAAGACAATTACTGCAGTTATGTAGCATGCAGAATGTTTGCAATGGTACTGATTGCCAAATATGTGCATTCGCTGACGAGCCATCAATCCGACCGAGCACTGGTAAGCAATCTCTTCACCCCACCCGGAGGGGGTTATGCACGATACGAAAATGATTCGCACAGCATGAGGGCACGCCACCTGGCACGTTGCAGCCATTCAGTACTCTGAGATGTCACTGTCACTATCACTGTCGCTCCCGCCGGCTGCCTTGGCTGCTTGCTGCTTCTTGGCAGCAGCAGCTGCCCTGCGCTTTGCAGCGGCTGCGCTGCGTGCTGCCTTGGCTGCTGCCGCCTTCTCAGTGGCGGCGCCCTCGGCAGCTTCCTTCCGCTGGGCGATGCTGGCGATAACAGAGGCCTCTGCTGCCGCCGCCGCCTCGGCAGCCGCATCCCGCGCAGCCTTGGTGCCCTTGGCGGCGGCTGCCCGCTTCGCCACGTCGCCGTCCTCGCTGGCGCCTGCTGCCGCCCCCGCCACTGCGGCACGCCACTCCTCCACCACTGCACTCATCTCGCCGCCCTTCTTCTCTGCCAGTTTGCCAGCGGCAGCCACCAGGGTGCCGAAGTGCTCCGCCACCGGCGCGTCGCACAGGCAGCGCTTGTAGCAGCGGAAGGACTCAATCAGCTTCCGGATGCCCTTTTCTGTGAGCTGGGGGGCCAGCTGCCCCAGGCAGTACGATGTGGCCCGCCACACCTGCTCGTCGTCGCCGATCTCGAAGCGGTGAGCCAGCTTGTCCAGCAGCCCCTCGATGTGCTTGTCCTTTGTAACGCAGGACAGCAGGAAACGCATGATGTCCCGGAAAGCGGCAGGGCTCACAGCTGGGTGCACCCACAGTCCAGACAGCGTATCAGGCAGCAAGTTGTACACGGGGTTATTCGTGCGCTTGGACAGCTCAAGGAAGAACACCCGGGCACTGCTGGAGATGGTGCGCTCCTTGTCCTGCAGCAGGGCAGCGATCTCCGCCATGGTGCCGCGCACCTTGATCATGTCGTTCAAGATGAGGTGACTCAGCACAGACAGCGCGTTGCGCCGCACCCGCACGTCGCTGTCCCGCAGCCGCAGGTACAGGCGGTCGTTCCACGGCTCCAGCAGATTGGGGAAGCGCACCGTCAAGTCCCCCAGCGCCACCACGACGGAGCACTTGATGGCGGCGTCCCCGCTGCGCTCCAGCACAGTGAACAGGAGCGGCAGCTGCGCCTCGCAGTAGCTGCGGGACACAGCCATGAACTTGCACAGGGACAGCACGCTGGCCCTCGCCAGTGGCGCAGTGGGCGGGTTTGACGCCTCAGTAGGGCCTGCACCGTCTTCGCCGCCGCCAGTGGCTGTGTTGCCGAAGCAGCCCCCGGCGTTTCCGATGACGCGCTCCAGAAGCGGCCCCACCAGTGCTAGCAGGCCATCCTGCACTATGCCCACATCTGCCAGCGCAGCCACTGCCTCCTCCTCTGCGTCAGCGGTGACGCCGCCCCCGCCAAGCTGCTCCTCGATGCCGTCTCTGGCGGCGCCCCCCCCCGAGGCCTCCTGGGACCCCCCTTGACCACCCTTGTGCTCTTCCTCTGCAGCCCCTGCTGAGCCGACGCTGCCACGGGACAAGCGGCGGCTGAGGCGCTTCTTGCGTTTGTTGGCCTTGGCGGCCACAGCTGCCCGCACGAGCTTGTCACTGACGCCGCCTCTTATGCGTTTCACTGCCTTGGCCATGGCCTCGGAGTACACAAGCAATTTTAGGGCAGCCTGCCCTGCCACAAAGAAGAGACGAGAGAGCACCGCTGCAGGCACCAGGCCCTGTGCCGCTGCTGCTGCCAGGGCCTCCCCGCTCCACGCGCCGACGTTTGTGCCGGCCAAGGCCTCAGCTGGCGCCTCGCCCTCTTCCCCCCCAGGGAACGCCGTGAGCAGCATGGTGTGCAGCACACCAGCCACCACCTGCTCCGGTCGGGGGCTGAGCACAAACAGGGCAGCAATACCTGCCTCTGCAGCGCCGTACCACGCTGCGTCCTCCACTGCGCCGCCGTCCCACTGCCCCGTGAGCAGCCCAATGATGCTCTGCAGCAGCCCCTGCACGCCACCACTGCGGGCAACTTGCTCGGCAGCCACACCGCGGGCACCCCCTGACCGCGTGATGCCCACATTCAAGTCCTCCGCTGCGGCGATTGCAGCGGGAGTGCCGGGGGTGCCGCTCAACACAGTGCACCCCCCCGTGGCGGCCATGCACGCTGCACGGGCCATGTGGTAGTCGAAGCGGGCTGCCTCCCTGGGGCGCTTCAGCACAAACCGCAGGCGTGTAATGCCTGTCTCTGTGTTCACAATGTCCGGCAGGGCGTGCACCATCATCTGCAGCAGCGCCATGGCGGTGCGGCCGGCGGCGGCGGCAGGGGACGAGGGCGCCTCCCCAGCGCTCAGCGCCATGGCCCCACGCCCCACAATGTCCCATAATGCATCGCACAGCACCGCGGATATATCCCCCTGCTTGGCCAGGGTGCTCAAGATGGCCTCCAGGGAGGCCGCCACCCCAGCAGAGGCGCCCTGTGCCAGGGCCACTAGGTTCCTGGCGGCCACTGCGGGGGCTGCAGGCACACGCTTGCCGCCGTCCAGCCCTGTGATCTTGCCCTGCCGCCCCAAGCCAGCTGACCCAGACTCCTCCTCGTCGCTGTCGTCGTGCTCCTCGGCGGTGGCAGCGGCAGCCTTGCCGGCGTCCGCTGCTGCAGCCGCATCCACGCTCAGGTACAGGTGCACGAAGCTGGTGATGACAGTGTCGCTGATAGCGCGCTCATCAGACCACACGAGAGTCAGCAGCGCCTGCAGCGCCGTATGGGAGCCAGCCAGGCCAAACGCCCGTGCCTTCACCAGTAGCTTCATGCCCTCTGTGACGTCAGAGGTGGTGCGGCTGCGCAGGAGGGCGGTGACACGGGGCAGCGCCAGCTCCAGGGCCTGCACGCACCGCAGCGCCCACGCAGCGAACTGCAACTGCTTCAGGTGCTGCGCTGCCTCGGCGGAGATGGCGTCGCTACCCCCCTCCTGGGCGTCGCCACCCCCCCCTCCACTGGCCGCGGCCGCAGCTGCGTCGGCCTCTGCTTGTGCCTGGGCGTCGCCCTCCTTGGGGGGGGGGCACACTTGGTTGGCGGTATCGCCCCCCATTACACTGCCGATGAGCTTGTGCACCTTGAGGCGGGTGTCCCCCCCCGTGTGCTCTGCCAGCCATGCCCCCTCGGCGCGTGCAAACGCCTCAAAGGTCCCTGCGCGAAGGGTGCCGGCGAAGGGGTTGTGCTCCAAACACAGGCCCAGTAGCTGCAGTGCCGCGCGACGAGCCAGGCTGGATGTGTCCTGCAGGCGATCTGCAGCCAGGGCAGTCACCTGTCCCCACCTAGCCATGGGTAGGGAGCCTGACGCCACCACCGTGCCCCACGACCGCAGGCAGGCTGCACGGGCCAGGGCATGCTTGTCCATCACCCGTGTCACGAGGATGTCCAGCAGTGTGTCGCGTGCCCGTGCCGTTTGCAGGTTTTTTGTACCCCCCCCCTCTTCGCCGTCGGGGGCCCCCAGGGCGCCGGCAGCAGCAGCCTCCGCCTCCTGCATGGCCGCTGGCGTGAACAGACGCCCCAGCAGGGAAGCCAACGCCGACACCACTGCACTGCGCAGGGCATATGCATCCCCATCCAGGTGTCTGTGCAGTGCGCTGAGGTTCTGCAGTACCGCCAGTGGCAGCGTGTCACTCAGCTCCGACAAGAAGCTGGCCAGGTGCCGAGACCCAGCGGTGTCCCGGGAACTGCCCGCTGCCAGACGGCCCACCTCCACCAGTAGCTCCCGCACAAGGGAGGTGACGCTGTCCCTGGCGCTGCGCAGGGCGCCAGCGTCCGCCTGCCCACCGGGGAGGCAGCTGCCTGGGTCCGCTGACACCGCCCCCAGGCCTGCCACCAGGGCCACTGCAGCGTGGTCCAGGCGCTGCACACGGGTCATTGCAGCGACAGCAGCAGAGGAGCCGATGGCGGGGCAGCGCCCAGCGGCTGCCACCAGCAGCAGTGCTGCCGTCCCCCGCAGCTGCTTGTCCTTGGCCAGGGACGCGTCCTCGAAGCAGGCGGCGGCCAGGCGGGTGAAGCAGCCCATGAAAGCCTCTTCAGCAACACCGTGGCTCCACATGCCGCTGTAGTCCGCCAGGCTGGCCTGGGCGATGCTGCCCAGCAGGCCGCTGCGCAGAGAGGCCCAGTCAAACCCAGCCAGGGCGCTGGCGGTTGCCACGTTCTTTGTTTTCTTCTGCACTCAACGTGTTAGACACACAGTAAATGACACCAAATTTTGTGAAATACTCACGCCTTTACTGACGGCCTTGCCGCTGGCTTGCACCAGCTCAGCCACATGCGCGCTTTGAGCGGCCAAGCTGGCCTCCATACTCAAATATGAGCAGCATTTGAAGCATGCTCGTAGTTCGTCAGCGGTCAGCTCGTCAGTGCCATCGTTAACGGTATTGACAATCTGATTCATGCTGTCTGTTAGCTGCCTAGTTAATTCAGCCCTGACGCTGGCTGCAGCTGACTGCCAGTGCCTGTAGACTAGAAGCGAATGAAACGCGGACCGTAACGGCCGTGCACCCGGCAACCTCACCTCACGATAGAAAACAGCTTATCGAATACAGCATTGCTGGATATTGACATAGGGTTTGACACCAGCTCACTTCGGGTTTCTGAATGATGCAGCATGTGATATTGAACAATGGCCAAGCCAAAGTTTGCCGCTCACCGTGCAAATTTGCAAGCATTAGCTCTTCGTCCTCGACAACGCTGGCAGGCTCGGCATCTGACACACAAAACCGATCTGACTTTGGAAGCTCAAGGTCGTGCAAATGCACCGGTGTGATGAACTCCATCGTTAAGAACTCTGCTTAACGGCAGGCAAGGCAGTCAAGGCAAGTTCTTGCCGCAAAGACGTTGACAGCGAAAGCTGCCAATGAGTACAATTGGGGACTTTTGGTCGAGGTGTGCACCAAACAACACGTGATCAGAGAACTTCGCAAGAGCCACGCTTTCTCTACAGACATTTGATGCAAGATTGAAAGTTTGCAACTACCATGGGGCTGCCACGGGCCGTCAGGAGGGCCATATGCGGCAACCGTAGGGGGCCATGACATCCAACATAGTTCCGTGGCATTTCACAGCTGCAGCACATAAGCCAATAAACACATGAAATTTGGTTGATAAAGTCAGCGTTGGATCGTTCTGTAAAATGCTTTCAGAATGAACAAGTGACCCGCCCGGGCCGGGGTTAACGCAAGCAGCATCAAAATTCGAAAGTGCCAGCACAGCCGTGTGCATTCAAACGGGGCTCAACCTTGACAAAAGCACCCACAGCTTGCAAATTGGCCGTGTTTAACACGTGCTTCAAACTAGCGTGCAGTAAACACAAGCCCAAGCCACCAGAAGGAAAGACCCACGAGTGTGTGACACGGAGCCCAATGCTTTATCCCTCTTATCGTACCTACAAAAAAGAATCCTCGCCTTGTGTAGCAGACTCGTCAGTGGAAGCAGGACATAGTGCGGCTATGCTTTTATGCAGCAGCAAGCGGTTTGGCGCCGCTGGCGTTGATTGGGAAGGTCTGCAGGTGTCCAAGTCCGCAAAAGCCAACGCCGCTGCCATATCATCCAGCCGCGTTGAAAAAAAATATTTGACTCGGTGCTGATAGAATTATAACCGTGCTCAACTTGAAAAGCTTGCTTTTTGCAGTGCTCTTGGCCCTCAGTTGGTCTGGTGGCCCCTTGTCAACTTCCAAGGTTGTTTGTCTTGCACACAAGCGGACAATTTTCGCGAAGCTTGCAAACGAATAATATAACTACCTTATTCTCAGCAATGATGCCCCCAGCTACCCCACGTTCAGCGCACTGACGCGTTGCTTGAGCTTTGCGACGAGTCACAAGCCGCTGCACCGGCGTCGCCTCCCGCCCCACCCCGCCCTGCCGGCACATCACAAACTGGAGCTGGCCATGTCGGCATCCTCTGCATCTTGGTGGCTGCCCTCAGGGGTAGCAGCCCTCGATGGCGTGCCGGAGGTGTGCTCCTTTGCTTTGCCCAGGCTGGACAGACGCACCTGAGCCAAGCAGCACACCAGCAGACACCCCACGCACAGCTTGAAAACGGTGTCCTGCTGCATACTGCCGATGTTCAGCAAGACTGACATCACCACAGCATTCAGCCCCACTCGGAACACATTCATGATCATGGAACGCATGCCTTCCGGCACGATGTGGGAGCGTTGGATGCCGGCCAGCGGGAAGTACATGCCACACACAACCTCAAACCCACAGAACGCCAGCATCAAATGCACTTCATTGCCTGGCTGGAAAATGGGCACTGCAAGCAGCAGCGCAGCTCCCAGGAACGCCACACTGGCGATGGCCCCCGGCTCCGCGGTCTGCAGCAGGCTGTTGGTGCTGCGGCTGCCCAGCATGATGCACGCCATGAAGCAGGCGAAGACGATGCCGTGGGGCAGCACTTCGCCCTTGAACGCCGGCTGTGCCCCATTCAGCGCAGCTGCGGCGCTGGCGTCCCCCGCCGCCAGCACGGACTGGGCGTGTGCTGCCTCAAGGGCGGGCGTCCACATGAACACAAAAATGAACATGGCGCCTTCAAACAATGACTGGATGACACCAAGCAGGAACACACGTTCATCTGCACAGAGCAAATGGGTGTTTGCAGTGCGAAGGGGGGCGGAGGTGAGCAGCCGCGCACTCACCTGAAAACAGCACTTTCACTGCAGCCCCCACAGTGCGTAAGGCACCCCCAATCCCCTGCGTGGCGCTGCTGTCCTCAGCGCTGCCTTTGTTTTCACTCCACTGGGACACCAGCGCCAGCACGGCCAGCAGCACCAGCGCCGAGGCATCGAAGGGCGCCACTGGCCCGCCCATGTGATTGGCAGCTGCCGCAATGATGCCGCCCACAATGGCAGCCACACCCGAACAGAAGGTCGTGAGGGTGAAGGTGCTTTCCAGCCACTGCGCCTCGAAGCCCGCTTTGGTGTGGGCACTCACCATCCACGCCTCGAAGGACTGCACAGAGGGGGGGATAGGGCGAATGGGGGGGGGGTTGCGAGGTGGGGCACTCACCGAATACAAGATGCTAGTAGCTACCCCGCCTAGGACTCTGCCCAGCAGCAGCACGCTGTAGCTGCTGCTGTGCTTTGTCAGACAGGCTGCAATGTACACGACAGCATACGCTTTGCAATTCAGCGCACGGCCATACTTATCAGCCAAGCCCGCTGCAAACGTGCCCAGACACAAACTTGACCCAAAGCCAGCAATAAACTGCAAGGAATATAGCCCCGGCGTGCCACCAAGTTCTCAGGCTGTCAGCGTGAGGGTCATTTGAAAACTCACCAATAGCCCAATCTCCTGTGAGCTGAAGTTGTACGACGCATACAGTGCATACACATACGGGCCCTGTAGAATAAAAATTGACACTATATTTGAGTCTGTTTATAGTTCGCAGCATACCTGCAGCCAGTCTGCCAAACTGGCAAGAAAAAATACGAGCAAATAGGACCGCTGAAATGTCTTGAAGGCGGGGCTTGTCTTGGCTGCAGCTTCTCCTCGAGACTGAATCCAGACAATTGCAGCACAGGCGAGCAAAAATGCGCCAAATATTATGTAATAGGATTGTGCTTCATGTAGCATGGCTGCCAACGTGTTTTGTTGGTGCACAGTGCGAGCCGGTTGCAGAAAGCAAACGAGCAGAAGCAAGACAAGCAGCGAGGCGCCTAGAAACACTTTTAAATTAGATAGGTCATTATACGGCCTGTAGATTTGGGATGCCCATCAGCGTTTCAACTGTGCATACGGGGCAGCGACATACCACTTGTGTCTAGCCCCCCTGACGGTGAGCCGACCCCTCCCCCGCCCCACCCCCCCACAGAGCCCCCGCTGCTCATGCGCAAAGACAATTCACTGTGTTCCACTGTGACTGCCTGCCCTATGCTTCTGGAGGCCCCCCTACCCACCTCTGGTGACTCCAGCAGCGCCGCGAAACGCCTTGCCAGGAGCCAGGCGTCCCCCCGCCACCGGCCGGTGACAGCCACCTCACTCTCCACCACAAACGCGCCGGAGTCATCCCATGCACTGCCTGGGGCTATGCCTGTGTAGGGGCCCTCCAGTACCTTTGCCCCCCCCTCACGGGCCAGGCGCTGCACCTGACTGCGCACAGATGAGCGACACAGCCAGCAGCTGCGGTCATGGGCGCCATCTGGGGAGCGCTCTGCTCTGGGCAGGGGCGGGGGCATGGCCACGCGAGCACAGCAGGCGGCGGACCGCCCCCAGCGACAGGCACACAGCGCCAGGGTGCAGTCCAGGGCAGCCTCCAGCCACAACGGTTGCACTGCAATGCGCAAAGGGGCAACGCTGCGAGCGCTGGGGCGCTGATACCCCTGCCCTGTACCGCGTGGGCCGCTGGCTTGGGAGGGGTGTGGCGCCGGCACACTGCGCAGCGCCGCCGCCACTGGAATGGTGCCGCGGCCCAGGGTGGCCAGTACCGCGCTACCCTGGGCAAGGGCATGCACGATGCACGCCAGCACCTCCGGCCGGCGCTCAAAGGCATCCCCGCAGTACGAGGGGCCCTTGGCGCCGTCGGCCACGAACACACCTTGGAACAGGCTGGGGTCCACCGAGTCCAGCGCCCAGGGCCGTTGAAACGCTTCACTGCTTTCCATATCCTGGTGCTGCGCCAGCACAATGGGCCCACTGCCGGGCCGCAGCCACTCCCCCCCTGGGCCCACCCCCGTTATGGAGGAGGTGTCCGCAGCAGGTGCCCGCCCCCCTGGGCTGGCGAAACGCACCGTGTGCCCTCGGTGCGTTAAAAACGACCACGCAATGGCCGTGCTCGTCGCATCGTACGCGCCAGCTGGAAGAATGAACAGCACGTTCTTGGTTGTACCGGAACACGCTGCAGGTCTCACATAGGGGTCGTTCACACTTCCCATGGGGGGCAACACCTGCGGCACCGAGAACAGCAGGGCCACCTGTCCCAGCCAATTAGTGGTGGCGTACACGTACACAGCAATAGCAGGGCCATCTGCAGACAGGTCATACTGCCCATCCTGCCCCACCCCCCAGAACACCGCCAGGGAGGCGGCTAGCTGAGAGGCCAGCAGCAGCAGCACCGCCAGCACCCCCAGCCACTGGCGCGCCCGGCTCTCCAGGCTCTCGCTGTGCCCGTACGCCTGGAACACCCGCCGTGCAGCGTCCTCCTTCATGAGTGGGATGCCGGCGTCCCCTGCGCTGGCCCAACTGCTGGACCCCCCCCCACTGAGGACGCTGCCCCCCCCTCCGCCGCCGCCGCCGTACCAGGACTCGGCACGGGACATGCCAGCCCTGCGCTGCCCCCCCGCTGCATCTGTGGACTTGCTCAGCATGTCAGTGAAGCGGCTGGAGCTGTCCCGTCGATGCCCCCTCAACATGCTCCCCCCGGAGCGGGGGGGGGCCATGGCGCCACGGGAGGCGCCGGCGGCCCGCTGGCCAGGAAGCGGCGCAGCTGGGGGGGATTGACGGTTTGCCCGCACCAGGGACAGCGCCAGTGCAATGGTGGGGGAGCGATACCCCACACGTGCGAAGGCACGCCACAGCAGCAGGGCTTGGCAGACGATGAAGCACACGGCTGCAGCAAAAATGGAGGAGTGGTCAATCAGAGCTTCAGCACTGCTGGAGATCCCATTGATGCGGCCATATAAAATCACAGCCAGCAGCATTATGCAGCTTGGGACCGCCCGAAGTGCATGCAGCGGCACGCGCGCCGACAGGTGAGAAGGCGCAGACCACGCCAAGTCGACACTGGGGTGCTCCACAGAGGAGGCTTGTACTGTTGGAGACCACATGGCAGAGGTTGCACATAAATTGCCCACACACAGCAGTAGAAATGCGAGAGGGTGCAAATTCGTCTGAATGGGCTCAAGGACAATGAGGTCTGACAACAGAAACAGCACGACAGCCATAACGGCACTGAGTGCATACGACCAGGAGAGCCACAAGCCACGGCGCAAAATCACCATAATAATGAGTGACAGTGTTGCAATTGGCGCGCCAGCCTGCCGCAATCGTGTGCTTCCATTGCTGAGCCCAGCGATGACAAGGCAAGCGCCAATTATAAACATTGCCTGCATGTGTGGAATGTGAAGCAGGGGCCAAGGAATGCATTGCCGAGCACACACTGACCCATAAGAAAAGAGACACAGTCGATAACCGTGTTGCCACAGATTGGCGGTATAAGTGGCCAGCAGTGGCCATCACTGATGGATATAATAAATGTAAGGGCGCGCACAAGCAGCAAAAGCGGCTGCGGCGGCGGCAGCAAGCTGACAATCTTCAAAAAAGAGGGGTTTAATTGAGCGTGTGCAGTGAATAACCATACACAAAGCAGTGCACTATCCATTGAATTGGCTGATTGGCTCGGTATCTCACGCCTAGCCTAGCCAGCATTTTTTCCGGCCGGCCGACCGACGAAAAAAAGGGGGGGTTCTTTTTCACATGGTCCTGAAAGCGGCGGGCTTTTGCCAAAAATGCAGGGGGGTTCAGTCGCATGCAGGGGGGCCATGGAAGTGCCAAACTTTTCTTCACATGCTCAAGTCGATGTTGGCTAGGCCTGTAGCGCATACATCGTCGACCCTGAAGGGGGGGGGTTCGCCCAACGTAGGAATCGACCCCCAAGGCCACACAGCCAACAATCCCAGCGCCCCAAGACCAGAGTCGAACATCTGTGCCATCACCGGTGCATCAAGAGGGTAAGGCACTGTGTGCAACTAGGTGATGGAGACGACCCACTCACATTCCCAGTGATAGGTTTGAGACATGGTAGTCACGAGCATGCATTTACTGTATTACAAAGCAAGTCAAGACAAATAGGGTTGCTGGATTGGGGGGTGTTGAATAACACCGTTGGGTGTGCGCCCTGTGCTGCTGGGGGGCTGCTGCCCTCCAGCCAGACACAGTGCGCGGGGGGGCAGCACGCGCTTAGGCGGAAGTGAACTTGGTCACAGCCTTGGTGCCCTCAGACACTGCGTGCTTGGCGAGCTCACCGGGGAGCACCAGGCGCACGGCAGTCTGCACCTCGCGGCTGGACAGGGTGGCCTTC
>Ga0307982_1002613_pt1 | contig 14528 bp, 18 predicted proteins | sample OrgLakmetagen989_FD_201847 | JGI IMG/M metagenome (GOLD analysis project Ga0307982, IMG submission 201847) | Saline water microbial communities from Organic Lake, Antarctica - #989 | ecosystem: Environmental > Aquatic > Non-marine Saline and Alkaline > Saline | place: Antarctica: Organic Lake...
CACACCTGCATGAGGTGCTGCTGCATTGTAGGCTGAACCACCATAAGTAGGGGCGCCGCCATAGGCAGGTACAGGAGGAGGTACACCTGGTAGGGGGGGTGCACCTGGTGGTGGTCCAGCGGGAGGAGGTCCAACAGGAGGAGGTACACCTGGCGAGGGGGGGGGTGCGCCATACGATGGTGGTGGAGGTGCATAGGGAGGGGGGACGGGGCCAGGGAGTGGAAGTGGAGCAGCTCCATAAGAGGGAGGTGCTTGGTAAGGCGGCGGCTGAGGCATATCGTGAGACATCCGACAATTCACGCCACGACTGCAGAAGCCCTGTTGATGTGTTCACATGACAAGAGGAGGTTAACGATCTTCTAAGAAAATCAATTAAAACCTAGATTTAGGGTTGGGGTTAGAATATGGGCATACAGAGCGCGCTTGAAGTGGAGACAGGGCACACAAATAGTAGCACTAGTCCATGAACCACGCCAACAACCTTTACCTGTTGAATGAATTGAGAGCAAGGCTGCAGTCCTTGTCGAGCTACATCAGCCACGACCGCCCCGTATCCGAAAGGAGGCGACACCACACTAGTAGGAGGGCGAGGCCGCTGTTGGACCAAAATCTTGACCTTTCGAAAGGGAATAATGTGATGACTGAATAGCAAAGAAGACCACGATAAGAGGAAAAAAACATTGACATTTAGACGCGCATGCATTCATGCACAACTTCAAACAGTGCCAATACTGTCTACTGAGAACCACAAAATATGTGGTACCTACATAGCTATTTTACCCGTGCTACTTTACCTCCTCCTTGGAGAGGGACGACAGTTCAATGTAGCGCTCACCCAGCTTAGCTCGGTTGCGGCACAGGGCCTTGGCAGCTGCTGCAGCTCCCTGTAACTCCACGTAGGCCTCACCCGTCGACCGTCCGTCCAGATTCGTACACATGAACAAACCCGCAATGGGAAACGGCGACATGAAGGCGCGCACCTAAGACAAGAACCACACACAAACAAACGATTACATCCCCAAAACAAGCGCACGCACTAATCTAGATCATGATTGGTAGGGCAACGTATCATAAATCAAAAGGAACACGTACTTGAGCTTCAGTGGCGGAGAAAGGAATGCCTCGTAGTTTCAGGCAGGTGTTGGGGACTCGGCCGTAGCGAGGGTGTTGCTGAGACTGAGCTGGTATCAGAGCGCACTTGGTGGTGTCGCAGTGCACGTCCTTGTTGAGCAAAAACGGGAGGAGGAGGAGGGGGGTGGGGGGCAAAGGAAGAAGTAGTGAAGGGGGAAATGGCAATGTCAGTAGAGTCAAAGCTTTCACTTCATCAAGCTTGATGTCAGAGTATTCAAAACAATGTAGTGAAAAAGCGACGCTGCGAAAGTAAGTACATCATCATCATCAAAAAAGAATAGCACAGGTGCATGTAAAGTCCTACCATGCGGCACGCGAGGCTGAAAGTGACAGCAGCACGGCCATCATCGCCCATGAAACCAGTCGCTTCTTTAGCTCCACAGATGCTGGGCGAATTTTGTTGCTGCTGGACCGCATAGTTCGCACTTTCTTCGCTGTTGAAACACACCAAAGCTTCCCCAGTCAACCTTTGGTCGCTGCCTCGGCCTCCGCTTAATACATAAATGCCTGGAACACATGATGATGAAGATTATTGCACCACGAACTCTTCATTTTGAAACAGGGCAGCAGTATTACCTCGACTAACCCGAAACAGATCAGGTGCATTTTGAAAAATCAGAGAAGAAGAAGGCAAATTCTTCCCTCTCTCAACGGCATTTCCGTTCTTCACCAACTCCCCCCTCCTCCCCACCCACTCTGTCTCTCTCGTTTGTTCAACAAAAAGAACAACGATCCTCACTGTATCTCTCCCTCTCTCTCTTACCGTTTCCTTCGACCTGCAGAGGGTAAGTAAACATGGCTGACACGGCGTCGAGGGTCACTTTCGGCCCTAAGCCCCTCACTCGCACCACATTGCAGGCCCTGGCATCCACCACTGTAGCCACACACGCGACCCCCACTCCCAAACGGTTGTAGAGTTCATCCCTACTGGTAGGTGACACAGTGATGACGCGCCCACCCAGCTCTGACTGATTTTTAGTGGTTGTAGCCCTCTGCACGCAATCATCATCGACTACTAACATGAAGGCGTCGCCTGAGAACTTCCCGTAGAAGCCGGGAGCGAGAAACAAGTTGGCGAAATCCAATCCCAGCGAAAGATCTGCCGCAGGCACAACCACATAGGAAAAAAAATCACGGATTTTGTTCAAAAGAGAGAGAGAGTGGCCACAGAAGTAGTAAAAAGCTCATTCTCTTCGTATCGTGTATGAAGCAATAAGAACCAAACAAGAAATAATTACCGTAAAAGTGCGCGACGATCTCGGCCTTGGTGACGGTCAGCGGCAGGCCTTGGATCTTCACTACTCTTGGCCCCCCTTCTTCGCAGCCTCCCATCTTCTCCAAAGGATCAACCCACTTCACACCACTAGTAGCTCCACCGTCGGTAGCTGACGATGAAGCAAAGGCAGCTGCCCCTGCTCCATTCGGCAAGGGTTGTTGTTGCTGGAGGTACACATAAAGTTCTCCTTTCGCAGCTGACATGATCTCCAGCCACCTGCCACCGGGAAATGTGGACTTGTCCTTTGCCAGTGCCTTTCCCGCTTCGTATTCGTTCTCGAACTGAATCAAAGCTTCTCCTTGGAACCTTCCAAACTTCATGACCAAGTGCACGCCTCCTTCCACCACCGCCCCAATGTCCTGGAAGAATGCCAGAGTTGCTTCGGGGGTCGCCTCCCATGGCAAGCCTCGAACTCGGACTACACTGGTGACGTCAGCATCGCCTTGGTTGAGCTCGATGCGCTTGGCCTGCGCACCCTCTGCGTCAACGGCTTTCGCTCGGATGACTTCGATGTAGCGTCGACCCATCATCGCTTTGGATCGCGATAAAGCAGCAGTCTCGATGGCTGGGGTAGCACACGAGACATACGCGCCGCCCTCGGGCGTGTACATCATGAAGACCTTGCAACCAAAAGTGAGGAATAATTTCATTGAAAGCAGATCAAAATTGGAAGTCAGTGCAAAAGGATAACGAGATTTTATTAAAGCGAATGAATATAATCTAGGGAGCAATCCTCACATTATCTTCGGTGATGCCTTCGATATGAAAGAAGTCTACCACATGTGCACGCGTCGTGCTCCATGGCAAACCCCGAAGGCGAACGTGAGCTGGGCCAGGCTCAATTGCTTTTGGCTTCTCAGGCTCAACTGCTGGTGGGGCGTCTGCTACCACAGGCTCAACTGGTGCTTCCTCAGGAACGTCTTCGGTTTTTTGGCGCTTCCGAAGTGGCTCATCCCCGACGTCGTGCGCGTCTTCATTCTCAGGCGCACCAGAGTCCACTGACGCTTCGGTTGTTGTTGTAATAGCGGGTTCCTCTGCCTCAACTTCATCTTCCGCAGCCGTAGCTTCCAAGCTGGCAGCGGTAGCTTTAGCCTGAAAAGCCTCAAGGCGCGCGACTAGCTTTGCTTTGAGGCCGAAGGTCTCCAAGCCATTCTCTTCAAGCCTTGCGCGCAATACCTTCACCGTCAATGCCGACAGATTCTCCATTTTCAAGATATCCTCGACGAATACGAAGCTTCGAAAGTTTTTTGCACAACAAGGGATGGGCTCTCGATCAATGGCCTGCACTAAACGATACCACACAGGTTTGACCGACTGACCGGACCGTCGCGTCTGCGACCGACGAGAAGTGCGCATGAACACATGAACACAGAGAGCCACCCACCGATATTTGAGGAACAACGACGAACGATTTCTCATACAGGGTAGGGTAGATGGTGATGATGATGATGACAAGTTTTTCCCCCAACAAACATCAGATCATCAGAGCTATTTGTGGCCACGTTGTTGTTCTAAAAATTGTCCCGCGGAGTCATAGAGCTACAGTTCAGTGTACTCATACAAGCACTCAATAGCAGTACTTCTTTCCTCACCGGCTCAAACAGTGTGCGTATAAGTATGTTTTCGAATTTCAAAATTGGGCGGACAGTTTTCATTCATGGCTTCGGGTGAGACCTAGCGACGTGCTTGACTGCTCCGTGCTTCTGCACTCATCACTAACGTTCTGTCTCTATGCGCCTATAGGTATTTCGTTCCTCCAATTATCATGCTCGCAATGTGGTGAGTGATCTATCGCATTATTATCGATACCTTGGCAGTCTAACTCAACTTTCTTGACGTCGTGTATCTAGGTATCCAAACCGCACAACAGACGAAGAGAAACGAATCCTCCTCACAGAAAAATTTGGCGAAGAAAAGGTGCGCTGTGGTCTTACCAAATTTGTATCATTAAGTGTATTTGCGCAACTTCTTTTTTCTTCGGAACGAGCTCGTGTGTCTAAATTGTGCTCTATTTCTGTTATCTAGGTGCGATTGGCTCAAGCTAATCAGAAAGACATGCAAACCTTTTTCGACAAAGTTAAGGCTGGCGATAAGGTATTTGTCAACGAGTTCTACTTCTCCAGTGTGCATTGTAAGAACGCTGCGGGTTTGTTTAACACATCGATTTTTTTTTTACAATATGCAATCAGGGCATCAACGACCAGCTGGAGTCGGTGTTACAGAGGGGCAAGCGAAGCGAGGTGCAGACCTGGGCAGCCGAGAAAGCCAACCCTTCAAGTGTGCCGGCCATCAGATCGCAGGGCGACGTTGGCATGATTGAGACGCCATTACTGCCCAAGCGAAAACCTGAAAGCACTCGTGTTGAAGCCACTTAGATAAACGCCATTTTTTTAAAAGATAGCCATGGCTGCATGATACAGAATTTCCTACGCATAGGCATCACCCAGAGGGCCAATCAAAGTTCAAGGGAAGATATCATGAAGCGGAACGGGGCATATAGCGTAGTTCACTATTCGTAATCAAGAACCCCACATCTATAATCCTCGAAAAGATTAAACCGATCTATATTCCTAATAATGGAAGTGCTAAGTTGTTAGTTGTTGACTCTCCAAGGCCGCATCCGATATCCGATGCTGCGCTGCATGGCTGCATCGAGCACCCGAACCCGAATGGCAACCCACATTTAAAATATCGCCCGGGGTTCAATTGATTCATCAAAGACCTCAAATTGTAATCCACTTAGAACGAATTCGGCCCTGATTGGAAGTGTTTTTAGTCTGAGGGCATGCCGTTCTCTTCAGCCGTGTTGTTAGCCCATTCCTCTTCTTCGCTTTCAGTCGAGCCCACTCCTTCTTTGCATTCTGCCTTCGAATCGGCCTCAGACTGAAGGCGAATGGCGATTTCGTTCCGGCGAAAGATTGGAATGGTCAAAGGCGAGTTGTACTGGTACACCTGATAGCAGTCCTGACCATCGCTCGATTCCTGTGGGGCTAGGCCAGCTTTGTAGAGGGCTGCTTTCAGCTCCAGGAGTTGCCTCGCCACTTCTCCTTCCGTCGCAAATCCGCTGAATTCCCGCACCGCCACTCGGCTGCTGGGCTTCGCCGACACGTAGACACGGGGGGAGTTGGGGGTGGGTGCTGCAGCGGCCCTGGCGTCCGCCGCACTGCCCTCTTCTTGCCCGTCGGCGCTGTCGCCCCAGGGCCCGGACCCCGAGACGGCCTTGTCGCTGGGCAAGACAAAGGCCATGCGGAGGGGCTTCTTGCCACTGTAGCTCGTGATGACCGGCATCGTCATGGCCATGCCTTTGCTCTGCGAATTGTCACCGAAGAGATACCTAGCATGCAGACGCATAGACGTGTTTGAGCGTGCACATGGATGAGATGAGCTGAGGGAGGACGAGGTAAAGGAGTTGAGCATCAGAGAAAGAGCATTGGTAGTGAGAACCCCTATATTTTTTATCTTTTTTTGCAACACCCATACCAAACGAATCACCCCGCCGGCTCTCGCAAACAATCATCAACATCGATTTACCCAGCCAGCCGCTGAAAGCCTTCGCCTGAGTTGAGCACTGTGGTCACTTCGTTGGACTCCACCGAGCCGAGAACCGTGTCAAAAGAAGACGAGGAAGGATTTCCGCCGCGAGTCCAGAAGGAATCATCGGCACCGTCGCTCGGGGCGTCGTCTGAAATGAATAAAACAGGATGCGATGAGTTATGATGGTTTCGTAAATAATAACGGACGTAAGTGCTGCCCTTGCAGTGCACAATAAACCGAACCTTCATTCTCGATCCAATTCGACCGCATACTTTACCCAGCCCACCTCACCCTTTCAAGGCCTGAGGTAAACAACACCCGCTCTCACCGCTGTCCGAGGAGAAAGTGCCGCCCTGGTAGATGCCCGAAGGCGACTCCTCTCTCACGTCCATGCCGGTGGCCGCGATGGCGTAGCCCGCGTAGTCCCGCACTTCAAAGCCGTCTCCCGAAAGCACCACTTGGTAGGGTGGCGTCTCCAGACCAATAGGCGTGGACGAAAACACGTTGCGAGCTTCGGTGAGCAGCAAGCCAGGCAGCTCGTCCAGAGCTGGAAGCTGGGCGTTGTTAGTCTGCGGAATACAATCAATGAGGAAATTAAATCAGGCGTTTATAAGTTTGTATTGAAAGCATGTAAGCAACTGCTAGGACTCCAAACGAGACGGGGGAAAGAATGACAAGTAAGTTTTAAGCCCAACCCAATACCTATACCTGTGTGCTCTCCATAGCGCGAGTAGCTAGTCTAGGTCCCGCCTGCAGAAGTGACGAAATAATGCCTGGTGCATCTTCGATGAGGGAAGGCAAAATATCGTCACTAATTTGACGCTGCACAGCCTGCGCCCCCGTTGCGGCTCGCTTCAATTCCGTGCCCTCAGCCAGCAAGTCCTCAGGACGGCCCGATGAAACAGCGTCCGCCACGTCACGAACCACGTCTTCCCGACGCGCCACTAGATCCTGCAACAGCACTTGCTTCTCTCCAATTGGCGTGAATGGGTTCAGCACTTTCTCGAAGGACTCTTGCCATGAAAGGAGGCCGTCGTTGGCTTTTAGGGCACCATGACGACGAGAAATGGCGGTATTTCCACGGATGGTAAAAGCTGCAGTTTGTAATGCAAGGCTGAGCACAATAGCCACAGCAGACGCCCGCATAGTCGCCATTTCCCCTCGATTAGAAGGCTAGTAGAAGGTATTGTATACCTCTGAGTAGCCTACGAAGCACGAAGCTGCTCCGTATCTATCTTGATGTTCATCCTCATCCTCATGAAATTTTTCAAATTTTGTGTTCTTCCCCGATGCCCTGTAAAAAAATCCCGTCCAAACGTCCACACCAACGAAGCAAAACACACGACGCCGTCATCTCATCAGTCATCAGTCAACATCACGCTGCGACGGAGCAACAACACCATCCCCGAGTCCCAAAGCATAGCTAAAACGCAGCCAGCAACAAAGAGCAACGAGTCTGACCGAGACTAGGATAACGTCTAGCTCATCATTCAATTTTACAAATCATAGGGAAGTCGACGTATTTGGAATATTTGCAGGATGGGGAAAATGAATGTGACAGTGAAAGGGCGGCCAGGAGAGGAGTCGGTAATCCCTATTGATCCTGAACGCAGTGGATCGCTCTTGCTCCGAAAGTGCATGAGGTACAAAAGGCTGCTGGCATATTTTGTGCATATAATTGCATCGTTGTTGCTTGTCTTGATGGGAAGTAGTCTATTTGCGTAGGTATGAAGATGACATCATGTTAGTCAACGTAGCCGTCATTGTGCGGATCCACTAGGATACTAAGGTAGTAGCATTAGTCGGTGTATTGTGATCTCTATCGTACCCCCTATGTCTTTGAACCATAGGGCCTTGGAGAGCGGAGACGACATCGTTGGATTTCGTGGCCTAAATGGCAATGAAGCCGATCTTGAAGCTGCAATGGAGGTGCGATGCGACTTATGAAATACACACGTGCATGACTACAGATGTAGTTTTAGAGTGCTTCAATCACTTTTGCCGCAAATTTTTTGACCATTCACTCCTTTTGACTTTCCTTGTTCTTGAAATCTATCGCTTGTGATAACTAGACAGTCGTAGCGCAGTGCGGTGACGTGCTAATTGCCATTTATCCCGACGGAGAAGCTGCTACTTCTCCACTACAAAAAGAAGAAGTGAGCACTCCACCGCCAGCGATGACTGCTTGGGATGCTCCAGCACCGGCAGCGGAAATCGTGCAGGTTGAAGCCCTTCCTGAGCCCGAGCCGATAGCTCCGCCGACCGTGGATGCGCCCCCGCCTGCTCCTGCTGCAGCGGAGGAAATTATCGCTCCTGACGCGCCGAAGAAAAAGATGGCAACCTTGAAGGGGCACGACAAGCAGGTGTGAGCTCATTTCGCCCTTCGCACTAGAAGTTTAATGTGTGGCAAGCAACGGATCTTCTGAGATGTGACTGCCTTTCTCGCTTACGGTTTCATACTCTTCTTTCGTCCCGAGTGGTGATGGACCACAATTCCTCGCCTTCTCATTTGCCCGGATTATTCAAAATCATGCCTTCCAAACACCATCTTCGTCCAACAGGTCGCCGCGGTGTCCTTTTCCCCGACCAACTCGACGATGCTTGCGTCGGCCGGCTACGACCACAAAGTGGTTCTGTGGGACGTCGGGGCTCACCAGCGCGGCGGCGGGGCGGTGGTCCGCACTCTGAGCGGCCATTCCGACGCTGTCACGTGCCTGGCCTTTCACCCGGAGCGCCCAGGCGTGATTGCGTCAGGGTCCGGGGACGCGACGATTCGGGTGTGGGACACTTTATCGGGCCAGACCACGCAGGTCCTAGAAGGCGGGCACAGCGACTGGATCAAAGGGGTGGCGTGGTCGCCGTTCGCGCCTGCGGCCTTGGCCTCGGTCTCGGACGACGGCTCGGTGCTCCTGTGGGACGCGGACAAGGGTGTGGTGAAGAAGAAGTTCGAGGGGGGGCACAGCGACTTCGTGACCGCGGTGGCGTTCTCGCCTGCAGACCCCACGGTGCTCGCGACCTCCTCGGTAGACCGCACGGTGGTGGTGTGGGACATCAAGGGGGGCGGCGTGACCTACAAGTTCACCGAAGCCAGTGACGAAGTGCACACCATTTCGTGGTCCAGTCACACCGAAGGCCTGCTCGCTACAGGGAGCCACGACGCCAAGGTAATAGGGGGGTGGAGTCCCTCAGCTTGGAAGATGAGCTACTACCAGCACTTCGAAGGATGCTTGAACCACTCTCTCCGTCTCTCTCTCTGTCCTCCTCTAGTACTTGTTCAGTTATCTTTATCTCGTTTTTTTAACGCTCTGCTCTACGCATCCTCGACCAATGTATACTTGCCTCCGTGCCTGTGTGTTTGCGCCATTTGATAATGCCTCTGAAAGGTGCGCGTATACGATGCGACCACTGAAGACGGCGGCGGCGAGCTCTTCAAGACTTTAATGGGGCACACCTCCGAGGTCAACTTCGTGGCCTTCTCCTCAGAAGGGGCTCTGGCCAGCGCCTCAGACGACGCCACCGTGATTGTCTGGAACTTCGAGGCCGAGTGCCCCCTACATGTGCTGTCCAACGGTCATGAGGGCCTGGCGGCGTGCGTGGCTTGGTCCCTCACCGACCCGCACATGCTGGCCTCGGGAGGCGAAGACGCACGGGTGGTGGTGTGGGCGCCGCCGGCCTTAGCGGTGAGTGCATAAAATAGATCGGAAGGTCGCGGGGCTTCGTTTTTACCTTTGTGTTGAGTGTCCTTGCATACTGTTTTGGTTAAGCAATTCGATGTTTCTTTTCTTTTCCTCCTAGCTTCTTCTAACATAACCTGTTTTCGTTCCTTCCACTTGAAGCTCTGGAAACCGCCCTCGACAAAAGCGCCTCCTCCTCCTCTTCCGACTAGGGGAGGCGGGATTGGTGGTGGCCACAGCAGCATCAGCGGTGGAGGAAGCGGCATGGGAGATGGCGGGGCAGCAGTGATAGCCGAGGTGGCAATGGTGAAGAGTGAGGTGGCGGAGTTCAGAAGTGAAGTGAAGAAAGACCTCAAGGTGAGGACGAGAGCCCTCCTTGTGAAGGCTGATTGCTTGGCGTTTCTTTTGCATGTTTGCATTGCTGGCAGCTGACCTTTGCTCTCCTCTTGTGATGACACCTGGCAGGACTTACAAAAAGCGGTGGTGCTGATGAACGCCACGGTCGAGCATGTGCTGGCCCTGGTGAAACTCAACGCCAATTGAAGTAGTAGGCGGCGTGGCGCATGAGAAGAGGGGAGAGGGGCGGGTCTGCATTAGCCCCCCCCCCCTGAAACGGCAACTCAGCCTCCACTGCTGTAGTAGCAGAAAACCTCGTTACGTTGCTGCCATGAGCGGCACTTCCCGGTGCTCATTGGGATCGGGATGATTTTTTTAATGAGTAATGAGCTATCAAAAATCATAAATCAGTTATTATTTTTATTTTTGAGTACTGACATCTAAATTTTTACTCATTACTATTACCGGCCAATCGGTAGTTCAATTAAGAAACAAAGGCAGAATGTTGATCTATAGGCAAGGCCACCGAAGGTCCCACGGCATGATTGGTGCCGCAAGCTCTAGGATAACCGCGGTGCAGCACTGAACAAATCAGTCGGCCCTTCTCGTTATTGAAAAACCTGAAACCATCTGATTAGCGCGCGCGACTTCTCGACCTAGTACAAACCTAAGAGCAGCTGTTGTGTATGTAAATGTATCGTCTTGTTGCAGTGCTCGTCGCCACCGCAACTGTCTAGCACGCTCCCGACTACACACGAGGTGGAACAAGAAATTAGACATCGTGACATAGGTTAGTGGCTCAAAGGTAGGGTATACACACTCAACAAAAATCAACTTACGCATGGGTACTGAAGATTGAAAGCCCCGGTGGTTGAGTCGACAAGCACGCACAAACAGAGCAAGAGAGAGAGAAAGTTAGAGAGCCTTTATTTCAGTTGAACGCGTAACACGGTACATGCAATGTTTGACCTGTAGGAGCACGTACGTACTCACCATGCAAGGGTAACCATTCGGGCACGCCGGGCAGCCGAGGACGGTGAAATCGTCGTCGTAGTCACAACTAAAGGCACAAATGCAAGTCGAGGGTTAGACATAAATCATCTACATACATTTACGCTCTAGTAAGACTTTCGGCTTAGGTGCATAGGCAACTGCAGCAGCGTTACAGCACCTGTAGCAGCACTTTGATACTGTGAGCGTGACGACTAAGTAGGCTAGAGTCATCGCCATCAGCGCATATAATGTCCTGTACACAAGGCTCTGTGGCATCGCCGGCCCGATAGCATCCGTGCGCCCCATCGTCGGGAGTGCAGCTCAAGAAACAGGAGTTACGAAGAGGAAAGAACCGTACGAAGAGGAAAGAACCGGGGGTGAAACGATTTGATTGGTCCGTTGGATTAAATTAGTTCCCCACCTGTCTCACTTATAATTTCATGAAACTGTGAAGCTAAGCTACTAAGCTACGAGCTACGAGCTACCAGCCACAACAACTACTGCATAAGCCCCACGCCGCATTGCGATCTACAGCCAATTGCCGTAGTTTCAACCATGCTGCTCCAGCTTTGCCTGATTCTTGGATTTCTAGGGGCTCGCAGTGCTGAAGTCACCTCGTTGACTCCACTAGTTCCGAGTAATTTCTATTCAATTATTGCACGCGAAACCGTGATGGTGAGTAGTTTTGTAATGATCATCGCTTGATATGTTTATGCGCTTTTTATTCTAATTCTTGTCTCTTCGCACTTTTGTTGGCAGGTGATCTACTTTCAGGCTCCATGGTAAGCTCAATCATGCTTGCACATATGTCAACGTTGAGGCTCCTAATGACCAAAAGAATCTTGCAATGCTTTGCTTCGAGGCAGGTGCCCGCACTGCAAAGACCTAGCCCCTGAAATGGCTTCCGTAGCAGAAGAATTAGAAGACATGGGCATTGCAGTGGGCGTGGTAGACGCTAGCGAGCATCGAGGCCTAGCAGCCGAGGCGGGGGTCCGTGGCGTGCCGTGGATCAAAGTGTACTTCCGAGGTGAAGGCGTAGACTATGATGGCCCCCGAGATGCATTAGGGCTCGTGGCTCGCATACGAGAAGACGCTAAGACAGCGGGGGTTGAGATTACAGCGCCAGCCAAGCTAAAATGCGGCTCTCTTGAAGCCTCACAGGACCGGGGCGGCAACGGCGGTCACGGAGGAGCCTGCGTGGGGAGAGGGGCGTTATCGTTTGGACTGTGCAAACAAAAGCTTGCCGACAGCCATGAATGCTCTGCGTTGACCTACAAGAACGGCGAGTGTTACCTTCATGACCGGCGGCGCGAAGACCACTGGAGCGATAGGGTTGACGGGGCCATTTATGTCGTAAAGCAAACCAAGGGAGTCGACAGGTGCATCTGAGGTCACCGCCACATAATGGAGCCCGACATAAATGGTAGGGGAGCTGCGCAGCTTAGATTTAGGGGCATTTGCCCGGCTTTTTATCGAATACTACTAAGCCTTACAGTGTTGCGGTATTGAAATGCGGGATCGAGTATCTTCGGCGTCATGATTTCAAACGACAACAACAGGCGCCATATATATACCTCCACAGAGCGCCCAGCTCAAACTCCACTTTGCTTTGCATTTATACTTGAATTCATTGTTCTTTTTCGGAGTCATACAGGTTTCTAGCACCAGATATATGGTGAAGTTGCCAATTATTAAAATTTCGCCCTTTCTTAAGTCAATGGTGGTATTGGTATGTGGTGTTGTTATTGATTATATAAATATAACACAAAAGTTATATATAAACCCTGAAAACCCTAAACCCAAAGTTTCCGATTCCCCCCAAAAGAGTCATATTCCCCCAATAAAAAACGACCAGTGGCGTAAGCCCACTTAAGATAAATACATAACAAACCAGTGACTTGCGTCCTGCCTTTGCTGGAGTCACACGAAAATGAATGAGAATAAGCAGAATATCAAATGTACAGCTGCAGGAGGCGGCTTTAATGCAAAAGTCCAAGCTCAGGTGAAGGGGCTTCATCTACAGCGCTTGCTGCCGCGTCTAAAGACATGAGTTGCAACCGCCTGCGTCGCAAGTCTTTTTTGGTGTCATTCTGTTGCTTCTCGACGGCGTCTCGCTGCGTTTCATTCTCAGGTGTTGTCCTGAGCTGGCTGCTGTTTGAAGGGCACACATCACCGGTGAGCTCATCGACATTGACGCAAAGCGCTGTCAACATTGCTGCATCAAAGGCTTCATCGCTAGCAGCCAACTCTGGCAACGGATCGAGCTCAAACATGGAGTCAGTTGGTGGCAGACCAGCGCCCACGATGGAAGGCCGGGTCAAGCAATCGTGGAACGAGGCCCAGCTCGCGGAGCAACCTCCGAGGGAGATCGATACTACGGAATCCGCACACGACGAGGCGCTTGAAAAAGAAGTAAGTTCTGAGGAAATAGACACGTCATCTCTGTCAGACCACGAGTCGTTGTCTACCCTGTCCCAAAGGTCTCCTTCCTCGTCGAAAGTCGAACTACGAGGGCCTACAGCAGCATCAAAGTGTTTTCGATCGGCTGGAGTGCTTGCGAAGCTCGACGAGGAAGAATCTGCGGAGCAAGTGCTTAAAGATTCGTCCGTTGAGCCTTCAATATACGCGTCGGTGCAATCATCGTAGGCCGCAGGCGATGCGGTGTCAGCGACAGGTTCAACCGCCGGAGTAACAGGCTCAGCAGCAGTCTTCACGGCCGCGAGGTATGTAGCCGCGAACTGCGGGTTCGCAGCAGATGGGAGAAGGAAAACTCCCTGGCCTGAGGGCAGTAGCACGGGGAAGCCTTCATCGGAGGCCTCGAGGTCATCGCCGTTCTCGTCCGTAGGGTGAGGTGCGTAGTCCCACCACGAAAGCTGAGACCCACGACGTTTTCCGCCGCGACCGCGACGGCGGCGGCATCGCACTCGTGTGCGGCGAGTCTTCGGCACGTCGAGGTTTTCGTTCGCTTCTTCACAGATCTCGTCATTGACGGCGATGGTGCTCATTGTTTTAGTTGCACAGGATACAGTCATTTACTGATGTTATGCGTGATCGTGACGCATAACACAAAGATTTCGAAGTCTGCGTTGGTTGTCAACGACGTGGTTGCGCCTCTCGCAGAATTCGGGAATGCCGACGTGGTGGCAGTTTGGATGGTGGTGCGCTGATTGGATGAATACATTCAGCTACTATGCACCAAATTTATCGTTTCCCCCCTTTTAGGTGGCAGAGAATTCTAAAGATCAACAAGCAACAAGCGCAAGCAAGCGAGGGAGCGAGGGCACGCTCGGCGAGAGTCGAGAGTGCGCGTGAGCCTGTCAAGAGAGACGAGCAAGCAGTATAATTTTAGTAGAAAAAATATTCACAGATATCCCGAGCACAGCTACTTAGTACTCTAGCTAGCTAAGTTGATAAGCTTCAGCATAGTTTTCAGCCTTCGCCAGCATTATCGAAATTTAAACGCAAAAGCGTAACTCCTGTGGTACCAATTGTCGCCGAGACCTCCGTAGAGGTTAGCCGCACTGTCACATAATCTGGCAACTTTGCAATTCATCGAGATTCAAGATAATACCTATACTAGCAGG
>Ga0307982_1002614_pt1 | contig 14528 bp, 9 predicted proteins | sample OrgLakmetagen989_FD_201847 | JGI IMG/M metagenome (GOLD analysis project Ga0307982, IMG submission 201847) | Saline water microbial communities from Organic Lake, Antarctica - #989 | ecosystem: Environmental > Aquatic > Non-marine Saline and Alkaline > Saline | place: Antarctica: Organic Lake...
CGGTTCGAATACCGAGTGCCATCGTTTTTTTTCTGTTTCAGTTTTTTTTTTGAATGCCTTCCCAGGATTCTTTTTCATCTTTCTTATTTTTTGTGGTAAAGCCTTGCCGCTGAATGGCAGCAAGTGGCCGTTTCATCTCCTTGAAGAGTGGCACACGACAAGCTCGAATTGCAGTGCCAATTTGATGTCCAATAGAATGGCTTCCAGATCTCAAGCTTAACAGCTGCCCATTCTCTCGTCTCAAATCGGAATTGAGATCAACGGTATAGAAGGTACAAACCAACGTAGCATACGCTTCGTCAATGAAAAGGCCACCGAAATAGCCTCTTCGTATGCACCAAACGATAAAGAATCAATTCAGCAAAGATCATCGAGCCATTGTGCATTTTTGCCTTCCTCTAAAGAGAGCGCTGGCTCACTCAGCGTGTATGCCTCGCCACGAGATTCCCATAAGAAGAGCATTTGAAAGGTTAAGGCCTTGGGCGCGCGGATTGTCGAATCATAAATAATTACGGATGAGCTCTATGCCGTGCCCACCTTGAGCTCGCGGCCCTTGAAGCTGAACCCGTCGAAAAGGTTGACTGCTTCTGCTTGTGCCGCTGCGTCAGTGAACTCGAGATAAGCAAAGCCTTGAGGGCCGCCAGTCCAAGGGTTAAGCGGAATCGATACCCGCGCCACCGTGCCAGCTTGAGAGAAAAGCTTTTCCAAATCGTCGGGCCCGGTGCTATAGTCTACTTGTCCAATGTAACTAAAAACATTGAAGAAGAGAGGCAACGGGGATGGCGGGAGGGTGAGTGGACACTATTTGATGCGTAGAAAAGATACTACAGCACACGAGTACGCTCCAATTGAGCACGAAGCAAATGTACATTCTTACATGGACTTCTCTTCAGTATCCATTTCTGCTCAAGAAGGGACTAGCGCCAGGGGTGCCTACAATTGGTGCACTGCTTGCTAGGTCCAGAGGTTGCTTCTTGTTTCTTGTGGCGGTGCGGTGAAGAAAGCAGGCAACGGCGACGAGCGACGGAGAATTGAAGGTTACAGGCTTGGTTACAGGGGGATAAGTTTCAGATGAACTGTTTTTGTTCGAATCTTGTTTTGAATTTTGAATAATTTTTTGCTCTCGCTTCTTGCCGGTATCGCTGTCATTCTGAAATTCTCGCCCGAGAAGCTAGCCGAAGTGATTGAATCTATTAGGACACTTAGCCCCTCAGCGAAAGGATGGCCTCGCTTCAGGTACAATGGCTTTAAATAGATGTTGATTTGTGCTAGATATTCGATTCAAAGATGTTTGATTTGGGAGCTATCCTTCCCATCGTTGTTCTTACACTTCAGTTGACCGAACAATTTGGCGCGCGCACTTCGACTTGTTTTTTTTTTTTCAGCTATGCTACTTACTTGATGCAAATTTTCGCGGCTGAGTATTGCATTAAAAAAAAAACGTTTCATTCTTGGGCGTAGGAGGAGCCGCACGCCGTTAGTGCACCAAGACTTGGAGAAATACCGTCATCTTGGGCAGGGCAAGATATTCTGTCGACTTCCCAGTTCGACGAGGCTGCTCTCGAGCTGCTATTCCAAGTGGCAGATGGCGTGAAGAAAGCGTTTCGTAGCGGGCGCGTGGTAAAAGTTCTCGATGGGAAGCTTTTGGCATGCTTGTTCATGGAACCGTCCACTCGTACAAGTTGTAGCTTTCTTGCGGCAGTTCAAAAGCTTGGGGGCACTGCTATCATGGTCACAGAAGAGGTGAGAAGTGAACCAAATGCGCATGAATCCGCGTCCTGGTAGAGACTTTGGCGTATAGACATGGTTTGATACATTCAGAGTTTTTTTTTTTAATGCATTTATGCTTGGTTTTGGAGTGCCACCGTTCTAGTGAATAATTTGGGTGGTTGTGATGGTTGTCAGGGTTCCTCTGCCAAAAAGGGCGAGTCCTTGGAGGACACCGTCCGATGCCTCGAGTGCTACGCCGACGCGCTCGTAATTCGCCACCCGGAAATGGGGGCGGCCAAGCGGGCAGCTGGCACTTGTCAGAAACCGGTGCTCAACGCTGGCGACGGCGTGGGCGAGCACCCAACCCAGGCGCTTCTGGACTTGTACACCATTCGCTGCGAGCTCTGGGCGCAGCACGAAAAGATGACAGCAGCTGCTTCAGAAGCTGCCGCAGCAGCAGAAGATCAAGGCACGAGTACTGCTAGCCCTAGTACCAACGCCAACTCCTTTGCGAGTACTCTACCGCCTCCTGCACGGGCCCTGGTCGCCGGCAAAGTCATAGCTCTCGTAGGTGACTTGAAGCATGGCCGCACGGTGCACTCGCTCGTGAGCTTGCTAGCGACGACCTACGGCAGCAACCTAGAGTTCCACCTGATTTCTCCACCTCAGCTGGCCATGCCGGCTAGTGTGTTGGAGACCCTCGCTGCCCAGGGGTGCCGCTGCACGCAGCACGTCGAACTCTCGGACCAAGTGCTCGCTCAAGTGGACGTGCTTTACGTAACGCGGGTTCAGAAGGAGCGCTTCGCCAGCCTCGACGAGTAAGTCTCTTTACTTATTTCAATTACCCTTCTGGTATTCATTTGCCGTCCTGTGCTTACAATGGTTAATGTGAGTGTACTTGTGCGCTTTTGTGAAATGCGGTTGAGTGAGAAGTTGCGAGATTGAAAAACGGATATCTCACGCACTTTCAAATGAAGCACGCACCCATCGGTTCACGCATCGGTTCACGCTTTCGTTTCATCCTTGGCTTCCAGGTACGAAGCCCTCAAGCTCAAGTACGTCGTCACGCCGGCCACCTTGGCCAAGTGCCCACCAAGTGCGGTGCTCATGCACCCGCTACCACGCGTGGGGGAAATCGACCCCGCCTGCGACGATGACCCGCGCGCAGCGTACTTTCGTCAGATGGAGGCTGGGCTCTTCGTGCGCGCCGCGGTGTTGGCTCTGGTCCTTGGGGCCGACTTGAGCTTACTCCTGTGAGCGTGAGCTAGGGGACGAGAGCAAGAGGGCTCTTTTTTAGTTGTTGGTGTATTATGTATGTTATTTTCGTTCCATGTGATCTCCGTGGTGTGGCGGTGTATGTATAACTTTTCTACGTACCATACAGGTAGTTTGCTTTCCTTTATTTATTAATTTACGTATATTTGTTTATTTGCTCGCTTGTAGTAAATAGCTATGCGGCAGCTCAAGGTCAAGGCCGTCTTAGGCGTGCTATATATAATATCTGCTTTATCTGGTATATCCTTTCATATCTAGTATCACAATTGATAAACGATAACCACCTATATATATCCTAGAGGCGTTTACTGCGCAGTAATAACCGACAAAAACCATAGATCTCATTACTTTTGCCTCGAAGAGGCAATGGGCAATAGTAGCGCAGCGACCAGGAAGTCAATGGAGACGAACCAAAGTCTTGATCAAGAGGTCGTCGCCGTTAGGTATTTGTTCACACTCTTCCAACTCCCGCCATGGTCTTAAGGGAACTGCTTCTTGCAGGGCGTCTCCTATATGATCGTCGTGACTGCTACTTCGACTAATGCGGTTTGGAGTTGCGTTGTCTCGAGTAAGGAGGACGATGCCGGTTGCGCCCGCGGGGAAGTCAGCCGAGTGCGCTAGTGCTAGCCTCGCTTTGAGGTCAGCGCAGGTCCACGTAATGCCCGCGCGAAGCCCCACGCGGCCGCAGCCACGTGGCAACTGCACCTCAACCACACGACCAGCGGCACCGCGAAGAAGTGCCACGGCTGCATCGCTAGTGTCGGCTACAGGCAGTGGTAAGCTCCCAGCTGCATTCGTGTCTCGCGTAGTGACACTCGTGTCATCATAGCGAATTCGTTTAGGTGATGCAGCCAAAACGTTATCATCACCGCTAAACGGTCCACCGAATAAACTTCGCCTCCGCGTAAATGCTCCCCTGACGGCCGCGGCTTGCTGTTTAGAACCCACAGTTTTCTTCGGAGATGGAGTTGAGATCTTGCGAGTCGTTTCGCTTGATGCAGCAGCCCCCTGAGGACCGCCTTTGAGGCTTGCAGTGGGCGCAGATGAAGGAGCAACGTGTGAACTTGTCGTCTGCGATTTCACCGGAGACGCAAATGAAGAAGCTAAGAGAAGATTCGACATTGAACTGGCTTTGTGTCAAACCAGCTTCGTTTGTCTGTCTACTTCTTGCCTCGACAATCTAAGTACTTGCTAGAAAGAGACGAGATCGTGCAGCAGCGAGCACGAGGACTTCTGGAGGCTTCAAATAAGAATCAGTGGGCACAATGATAAACTTTCCTTGCTTGTCCTTCACAAATAAACAGGCTAGTCTAGTGCAGCGCGCAGCTTTGCAGCTTTTGCATTTTTCTCGCTTCCTGGTTCCTGGTTCCGTTCCTGGCGTAGAGATCGATACTACGTTAGCACATACCCACAATCATATTCCCCCTTTTTGAAGCGAGGAAAAAAAGGTGCTACAGATAGTACAAAAAGAAACGTGCTAACGCAAAACGGCGGCTACATTTCAGGGAGGTTGACAGCAGGGAGGGGCTGGTAACACACGCCGCTATGTCGTCCCATGGCGGCGGTGGTGCAACCGCGAGGGTGCGCGAAGATGAGCCAATCCAAGAATTCATGAATGACGTCGTGAAATGTGCTCGCCGCGCCGTAAGAGACGCGAACAGGCGTGAGAAAGACGACGAACGGCGGCGCAGGGTAGAAGAGCGCAAAGCCGCTGAAGTTGCTGCCAAGAAGAAAGCTGAGGCACGCGCATTTGAGCGAAACGGTGGTACCAGAGAGGGCAAGAGGTCTCGCCCATCTACGGGGCCTCACGACGGGCATGAGGACGACGCCGGCGGCGGCCACAGCGGGCCAGCAACGGGACGTCGACCGGACCCAAACCAGTGGAAATCGGACGTAGCCAAGCTGAAGTCAAGCTTAAAGACAGCTTTCAACGTGAGCACAGATGGGTTGCGCGTTACGTGGCACGCGGGTGCACCGCCCTCCTCGGGGCCCGACAACGGTGCGCTGCCAGTGCTGGCTTCGAAGTCTGGCCCAGTGCCTTCTATTTTAGACACTGCGCGGCGTGACTCCGCTCGGCCAAGCGCCAGAACTCCCCGGTCGCCCAAGAAGACCGCTCGAAGCAGCCTCCCTAAAATTGGTGGGTTGGCAGAGGAGGCCCCACCAGACACGGGTGGGCGGGGCGCGCTAGCCGCAGCAGACGCGTCGGTTGCCCAGGCAGCCGCCCTGCAACGGAAACACGAGCTGGGCTTCGACTGCCACCCGAAGCTAGACGCCAGTCCTCTCTTCACGGACGTAGGTGCTGCCGCATTGAAGAAAATGGCCGGCAAGCAAACCACGAAGAAAGGCGAAGATACCAGTAGCGGCGGCACGCTTTCGACCTTAGGCGGAGCCCATCCTTTCAAAGGGGGAGGCGGCATGGTGTCCGCCACCGATGGTTTAAAACAAGCCATTTTGTCGGGGAAAATCGTGTCCAAGGACGGCACAGTAGTGCAGGACTTGCGCGCCGAGCTCCAGGGCCCTACATCGTGGTCGGGCCAAGACCTGGGCATCAAATACCGAGGCGAAGCCGAGTGCGAAGCGGCCTGGCAGGCCTACGTGCAGGCGACGCTGGCGTCGGAGCAAGTCCACGCGCACCAGGGGGCCTTCTTTGCCACCCCCGCGGTGGCGCGGCATTTCCTGTACACGGTGGTGGAGCGCAACGTCACCGACGAAAACGAAGCAAGTTTGATGCGCGCCAGGCAGCGGGGCGCCATGCGACGCTTCGTTCTCAACGTCCACCAGGTTCGTGCATTTGTTTTTCTCCTTTGGACACACTAGAGAATGGTGCTACACAATTCGGTGATCGGCACAATATGAGTTATTAATTGGCGTGGTATCTGTCGAGGACCTCTTTTGTGTCGTTTTTATACCTCTCCCAGGTCTTTTAGCGTGTCTTCGTTTTTAACGCCCTTCTTGTAATTGGTATAACATCTGTGCGCGCGTCAGGTATGGCTTACGAACTTGGAGCACATTCGAGAGCATCGTTTAGGGGGGCTCCCCACTGACGCCAACGCTGGCGACGGGCGGGCCCGCAACGCCGCAGCGGACCGCAACACCCACGCCAATAAGCATGTGCTGGCGGCCGAAGACGACGCCGCCAAAGCCAAAGCCATGGCAGCGGCCTTCCGACGAAACAGCGGGCTCGCCGGCGACGACGACGACGAAGACGACGACGACGAAGATGAAGACGACGAAGCCGCTGCGCTCCGGCTGGAAGCGGCGGAAGAAGCGCGCGAAGCAGCCGAGCTAGAAGCACTACTGCGGCCGCCGCCTGACCGGGGCTTACCGCTTCGCCGCGACACGGCTGCGATCTTGGCGGTGAACTCTCAGATTCCTTCCGTGGCCCCAGGGCGCACCTGGTCCAGCGTACCGAGGCCTCAGGACATGGGCACCGTAGCTCCCAGCGACCCGTTTCGCCACTTCAAGCCGCACGCCCCACCTGGCCGAGACGCCCTACCGGCTCCACCGCCGGGCTGGCGCCGCCTGCTGAGTTGCGAGCCGGCTGACGTGGATCCGTTGACTTCTGGCGATGCTTCGAACGGCAACAGCAGCAGCGACGGCAGCGCCGTGCGGCACTTGCACATCATGGTCGATCGCTTGGCTATGAGCGACGTGGCGGAAGCGTTTGCGGCCAACAGGGACGTGGAAGCTTCTGATTGGGCGAGAAGCGAACAGCTGCGCCACGACGCGAACAGTGCCACTGCTATGAGTAGCACGTCGCAAGACTGGGGGGCTGCCACGAGAGCAGCAGATTCTGCGCCTAATGCAAGTTTAACCATTCATGACCACAGCGCAAGTGAAGCGGATGTTGAAGCGAGCAAAGACGAAGACGCCGCGTTTGGGGCGCCCGCATGGTCGGGACGGCCCGGGTGGCGCACCGGCGGGCGCGGGTCCAAAGAGCACCCGGCCTTGTGGCGCATCACGGCGTACGACCGCAACAACGGCGCCCAGGGCCGCTGCGTGGTGCCCGAGCGGGTCGCGAAGCGCGCGGTGGCGGCGGCCGCAGCGCAAGGCGTACATGTGCGCCGCGCCCTGCAACGGCAAGCAGCAGCGATTGGTGCAGGCGCAGGTGCAGAAGGCGTAGCTGCGAAGGCAGGAAGCGCGTTCGAAGAAGAATTCGCAGCGGTCGTCGCCGAAGATGCGTTGCATGAAGGCAACCCTATGAAGTGGCGGGGCGCCCGGTCCGATGGAGCGGTCCATGTGCAGGCCGTGCGCATGCCCGTTGCCCGAGAGCCTGAGCCTCCAGGGGCCGCGCGAGTAGCTCAAGTGAGAGCGCGCGACCGCGAACGCAGTTTGTTGCAAACACCAGAGGTGGAAGAAGCAGGAGGCGGCGCGGTGGCCAATGGCAGCCACACTGATAGTAGTAGTGGCAGCGGTGGAGGGCCCGCATTGCCTCGCCCGCCTCCACTCTCAAGCGCGGTAGCCTTCGAGCGCTGGGAGCGCGGCGACCGTGGCCCTGCGAAGCGAGGCTTCCTCTTGCAGCTGAGTTTAGCCCAGTACGCCGCTGGCACCACTCCAGTAGTGGTGGTGGCGCGGGTTTTGCCTCTGAGGAAGCATGTGCCCAAGCGAGGGGCAATGCCCATGCCCCAGTGGTCGCAGGCTCACTTCAGCGTAGCCGACGTGAAAGCTCGTTTAGGCTTGGTCGATGCTCCAGTGCGAGACTTGAACTGGTGGCTTCCTGCTTCCGGCAACGTGGGCACCAAAGAGTGGACTCGGCTAGCGAGCCACATTCGGGTGCGGATTTCGCCCGATATCGTCGCTCAGAGGCAAGCGGCCGCTGCCAAGGTTGCAGCTGACGCTGCTCAAGCTGCGAAAACGGTCAAGATGGAAGCACAACGAGCGGAGACCCGCAAGAAGGCAGGGGTGAGGCAAGCCGCGGGTGCTTGCGACAATGTGACCAACGCGCATCGTACTTTGGCGGCTAGCCAGGTGCCCGATGCGTACGAAGACGAGGTGGAGGTGGGGCTGGGTGGCAGCGACCAGCCGCTGGACGACCCCATTGCCTGGGGCTACGGCGGCGCCATGCCCCCACCTTTTGACCCAGCTTGCGCTGACGTGGCGGCGCTCCTGCTGCTGCCTTTGCTCCGGTGGACCCCTCTAGATGGGCTTCTCGGGGAAGAACACGCCAGAGCCCAACTGCAAGATGCCATGGCGGGCAAAGGCGACGGCACCGGCGGCGAAGGCAGCAGCGGCGTGAGCACGAGACCGGTTGCCGCACAGGGGCGAGGCGAAGCCCATGCATGCCCACAGGGCGCGGCGTTTACCCTCTCAGTGCACGGCCTCGACGATCTGAAAGATGATGATGCGCCAATGTCCTCGTCGGACCAACCGTTGCCTCCGCCTGGAGCTGGCGCTCATGCCGCTCTTGCTGGCGGCCCACTAGTGCCCTTTGGTGCTCCTGACAGCAACAATGTTGGCGATCCTAGCGGTGTCGGTGGAAGTCTTAGCATCACTACCAGCAGCGACTTGACATTGGTCGCCACTGAAGCCAATGGCAGCGCCAACACGGAAGTTAGCGGCAGTGCCTTAGAAGGCACCTTGACGGGTGAATGGGCTGTGGCGACCGCGGCTGCCACCCTCGAGTGGGATCGCGGCGGGGGTACCAAGGCCTGGCATTCAGACAAGCGGGAAGCAACGCGACTCGCGGCTGCGGCAGCAGCGGCCACAGCCTACCCTGGCCCCGTTGCGACGTCAGCGCTAGCAGCGGCTCGCCGCGCTGCCGTGGCAGCCGAAGAGCACCGCGCTGCTGCTGTGCAAGCAGCTCGCTTCGATTCGAATGGTGGCGTTGAGGACATCGGTGGGGACTTGTGGGAAGACTTGAGCGAATGGGATCCTGATGCCGTGCCCCTGTCGATGCTGGCATCGGGGTTGGCGGCACAAGGGTGCATGCTGCAGGTGCCGGGCACAACAGTGGTCCCTGCGAGCCGGGCTAGGCCGGGGATGTGGTTTCAGTACACGCCGGTGCTCGCAGGGGGTGCGCTGCCCACGCCCGAATTAACCCGGGTGATTGCCCACCATTTCCGCCCTTTGGGCGGGCCCAACGGCCCGACGGGGCCGAACTGGCACCCCGGCGGGATGCCGGCCCGGCTGGCCCGGGCGGCGCGCCAGGCCGACGGCCGCTTCAAGCACGGCGACGGGAAGTTGAGCCGGGCCGACGAGCAAGCCGCGCGCGAGACCTGGGCGGAAATGTGCGGCCGCGGGGCCTCCAACTCCGTGGCGGTAGCTTTGACTTTGGCCCTCGACACCCCTCTGCTGTCACCCCCGCTCGTGGCATGGGTCCACCAGTGCTTGAACGCCCCCTCGCCCGATGACGAAAGCCCCGGAAACGGAGTCTTGCCGTTTCAAGTCAACGCGCCGGTGGCAGTGCGCAAGTGCCAAGTCGAGACGCCACTCGACGCGCGTGTCTCCGAGCCCATCGCAGTGCTCACCGCGGCGGAAGACCCCCTCGATTACGCGATTGATCCAGCAGACCCAAATGCTGCCGCGAAAAGTGATGGCGATGATGGTCTCGATTACGACGAAGACGATGCCTTGGACGGCGATAACAGTTTGGCTTCAACCAGCGTGGCCTCCACAACCACAGGTGCGCGCCTAGAAAACCAGTCGGTGAAAACCAAGAACACCAGCTCTAGCAGCAGCAGTCAGCGGCGCAAGGGCAGCAAAGCCGCCGCTGGAGGGCAAACCCTGGTGGGCCATCGCCGGTATTGGACCTGGCGCCATTTCCCCAGCGGGATGCGGCATGTGCTGACGCTGCCGCTGATTTTCCCCGACCCAGTAGTGGCGCCGCGGATGTTTGGCCTCACGTCTCGTGGAGCGTTGCCCAACGCGGCCAAATGCGGCGAGTCCCACCGCTGGTGCTCGTCGGAAGCTTGCCGGAAGTCGCTGACCCGGCCCCGCGACGCCTCGGACTACGCCAAATTAGCACAAGCGCAGAACCACTGCGGGTTTTCCGACCCGGGCCTGTTCACCGCCCACTTGCGCGCAGCGGCAGCGACTCTGGCCATGGACGAAGCGATTGCGTTCATTGAGGGCAGCAAGCTGAACATCGACTTGCGGGACGGGAACACCACCGTCGACCAGCTGCGGGTGCTCACCTTAGAAGGGGCGCGCGCACGAGGGTGGCCAGAGGGAGACTCCGGGCGGTTGCTCACGAAATTAGCCGAAATTCGCCACCGCACCGCGAACGAAACCTCGTGGTCCATTGAGCTGTACCAAATCTCCCTTGGGGGTTTGGCAGCGTTTGAAGCGTGGCAGAAAGTGATGGAAGCAACGCGAGAAGCTGAAGCGAAGGAAGCAGCGAAACAAGCGAAGCTAGAGGCCGCCAAAAAGATTGTGGAAGCGAAACGGCAATTGCAGCGGGACATTGCAAACGAAGAAATTCGTTTGAAAATGGGCTTGAAGCCGACTGCCGCTTTGCCAGGGCATCCCGGGCATGGGAAAAATGGCGACCAGTTAGTGGGCGGCAGCACGGGCAGTGGGTCAATTGCAGCTCAGCGAGCAGCGCAGCGCGGGTTGACTTTGCAGCAGCAGCAGAGCGGAGGAGGAGGCAGCAGCAAAAGAAGTCGCCCCACGGTCCCACTTCTGGAGAACGATGCGTTTCCGACCAACAACGACCCAGCGTCGCCCTTGTCCTTGGGCAGCAGCGACGGCGGCGGCCGAACAGTTGGCCAAAAAGGCGGCGGCGGAGGTGGCGGTGGAGGCACTCGAGCCGTCTCTCACACTTTCAACGACAACGACAATGACTTGGTGGATGACAACGACGACATCCCGGAAGCGCCACTGGACGAAGAGAGCTTGATTCGTGAGCTCGCAGGGGACCCGCGGCTGTTGCGGCTGCTCGCCGACCAGTTGGGTTTGCCGCCTCAGATCATCGACGAGCTTGCCCTCGCTGCCGACGAGGAAGACGTCGCGGTGGCTCACGCGAAGCACGAGGCGGCAGCTGCGGCAGCGGTAGCGCGGAAGCGAGGCGGGCACCAGCACTTTGCAGAAGAAGACGACGAAGGCGGAGATGGGGAAGCAGCAGTGGCGACAAGCGGTGAAGATGCTGATTTGTATTACCCCAGTTTGCCAGGCTATTTGCTCGGGCCGGAGTTGGATGCTTTGCGGGACCCCGCAGCTCTGCGCGCGCAGCGAGCGAAAGAAGCAGCGGCGTTTGCGCACAAGTCCTCGGCGCACACTTTAGACGAATTACCTCTGCTCGCAGATTTGCTGACGGAAGACGAAGAGTACGACCGTGACGCTGCGGCGGAAGAAGCCGTCGAACAAGACGCTCTGCGCCGAGGAAATGGTGGAGGTGGTGCTGCAGGCGGCGCATGCGGTGGCGTTGGTGGTAGTGCAGCTGGTGGCGCAGGTGGCAGTGTGCCCACTTTGAAGCTCCCGAAACCCACGGTGGTGATTCCCGACGCGAAAGGCGGTGGGTGGCGCAAGCTGCAGCGCGAGCCTATAGGGGGGATATTGGGGCGTGCCACGGCCACGCACGTGCAAGGCCCTACGGGCGGCTCTTACAACACGTGCTGTGAGCTTCGCGTGGTGGGGCTGGTGGATCCCGAAGAGGACGTGGCGTATGACTACGAAGCAGCTATCATCGCCGAGGGAAGCACGTCCGCGTTCAAGGTCAACACCCTCTTCGTGAGCGACGTCTTGAGCGACACGATGCGGCTGATGGAGATTGAGTCGGGGCGGCGCACCCGCGAAGACTACATGGCGGGTGGGGGCGCCTACAGCCAAGTGGCCAAGCTCGCAGGTTTACCGGAAGGCCCGGGAAACACCGAGCCGCGGGCCATCGAGTCCGAGGACGTCGCGCACTTGTCCCCCGAAGCTCGGCTGTTGCTGGAGGAAGACCGCGGGGACCAACTCGAAGCCAAGGCCACTCAGGAAGAGAAGCTGTTGGTGGCGGCCAAAAACGCCAATTACGACGGGGTGGTCGAAGCTCTGGACGAAGAAGCCTACGTGGACACCGAAGACGAGCACGGGAACACCCCGTTGTTGCTGGCAGCGCAGCAGGGGAGCAAGCGGCTGCTCAAAGAGCTCATGCGCCGGGGCGCCAGCCTCAACCACCAAAACCACGCGGGCAGCACGGCGTTGCATTTCTTGTTTGCGTACCGCCACCAAGAGCTGGGAGAGTACATGTTGGGCAAGGGCGCTGACAACTCGATCCTCAACGCAGAAGGCTTGACTTGCTACGAAGGGTTACATAAAGACACAGTCGATGAAATTTAGAACCGAATCGCAAGCGCTTCGTACTTGCTTTTGCTTTTGAGTCCTGTTCATGTGCAAGTGCTTCTTCTTTTTGCTTGTGCCATGCCCATTTGGCTATAGAAGGCCAAAGCCCAGTCAATTCCCCAAATGCCGCTCAGAAGGACATCAGACATAGACATCATAATCATCATAGACATAGACGAAATAAAAAAGATGTTGGATTTGGATGTCGCCTATCTCGATCTCAGATATATATGTAGAGATATAAAACATAAACACAAACATGAAACAAAACACATAAGCTGGTACTTGTATAGTCCAGCCTATAGTATAGCCTACATAGCCGCACTGGGATAATTCGTACTTCGGATTGAATTTCAACTAGACATAAGACTAAAATTGGTGCACGACAAAAGGGGGTTCGCTTCAAAATAAAAAAAGGTGATATAACATGAAAATTTTAATTACGTGAGTGCCTTCTTTTCATTGACCGCAATGTCGAGGTCTTCCAGGGCTTTGCCTTTCGTTTCGGGCACGAATGCGTGCACAAACGCCCACGCCAACGCGCACACGCCCGCAAAGCCCACGAAAACCGCTTCGGCGCCAAATTTGTCGCGCAGTACTGGAAATGCCAAGCCCACCTTTTCATGGTAACATAGGATACAACAATAGTGATATCGTGGCGATAACAATATTTGGGCATGTTGCCCAATGACGTATGTTTGAGCCTGAATGATCTCGAAAACGAAGACTACAAAAAGCCATGGAGCAACAACGGCAACGAAGGCCTTACCAATGCGTTGGCGCCAAATTGAGCTGCGAGCGAGAGGGCCATGGCGGCAGAGCGCACTCGTGCGGGAAACAGCTCCGCCGTTAAGATGTTTGGGACCGGCCCCAGACTCAGCACAAACACCACTCCATACAAGCAAGTCGCCATTAAGGCCACCGTGCCGGCGACCGCACCTTGACCCATGGCCCCGCTGACTGCGGCGGACATGGCCGTCAGGCACAAGCCCATGGCGGGAATGAACGACAAGAGCAGCGCGCGGCGACCGAAGCCGTCCATGAGCTTCATGGCCACTAAGAGGGCGGGGATCTTGGGGAGGTAGGCTAGAGTAGTAGCCAATAGGGCCGCCTGTTATTACAGCGAGTGAATCACGGAAGAAGGTAAATTGAGGAACAACAAGGCAGCGAGAACTCCTTAACGTATCAAGTATCCTCAAAGGATACCCGAGTACTAGCCTCAATAAAGATGGGGTTGAGACACTTGATAAACTTGCATGTAAGCAAGTATCTATACCGCATTGCTGTCCTTCACGCCGAGCCCAGCGAAGAGCTGTGGCACACCCGCCGACTTCAAGGTCATGGGAGTAAAAGCCACAATCGCGTTGATCCCGCTGAACTGCTGAAAGGCTTGCAAGCCCATGCAGGTGAGCGCGAGCTTCCGCAAGACGGGCTCACGCACCAGTGCCCCGAAACCTCCACCCGCATTGGAACCGCCTCCTCCTCCTGTGGTCGCAGCAGCAGCAGCGCCTTCAGTGAAACCAGCTGCTTCACTTGCTGCTTGTTTTTCGCGAGCAGCACCGTCAACGAGGGCTGTAAATTCTGCCGCCGTGGCGGGTGGCAGAGGCAGCAATGCGCCCTTGTCTCTCAGCTCTTTCGTCCATTGTACGCCGCGCAGCCGAGCCAAAGCGTGCGTGGCCTGCTCAACCGCAGCAGGCCCATTCTGGCGCAGCAGCCAGCGTGGCGACTCGGGCAAGAGCCACTGCACGCAGGCGGCTTGCGCAATTGCTGGCACCAGGGCGAGCCCCAGCATCAGCCGCCAGGCCCCGTGCCAGGCGACCGTGACGGCTAACGCGCTCATGTACGCGCACAGGATCCCGCTGCTGATGCAGAGCTGGGGCACGGTGGCGAGCGCGCCCCGGTTCTTTGCTTCCGCGCACTCGGCAATGTACACGGGCACGACGGAGCCACTGATGCCGATGGCAGCGCCCATGAGGAGCCGCCCAGCAAGCACCACGTTCACTACAGGGGACCATAGTTGCAAACTAGCAGCCATCGCGAAGAGCAAGGAAGCAACGCGCATGGTGCCCCGGCGGCCGATCCAGTCCGAGAGCTTGGCCGCTGCAAGCGTGCCAAGCACAGAGCCAGCAGTGCTGGCAGTTACCACGAGCCCAACCGTCCAGGCAGAGAGCCCAAACTCAGGCACCATGAACAAGAGAGCTCCGCCCACGACACCAGTGTCGTACCTAACACATGCACAATGAACACATACTCAGATTTAATAGCGACTAAAAGCGTTGAAA
>Ga0307982_1002616_pt1 | contig 14524 bp, 11 predicted proteins | sample OrgLakmetagen989_FD_201847 | JGI IMG/M metagenome (GOLD analysis project Ga0307982, IMG submission 201847) | Saline water microbial communities from Organic Lake, Antarctica - #989 | ecosystem: Environmental > Aquatic > Non-marine Saline and Alkaline > Saline | place: Antarctica: Organic Lake...
GCACAGTGCAACACCAACACACACACACACACACACGCGGTAACCCACACATGCGCGAACCAGCGAATCTCCCCATAAAACGACCTCACTGCATCACCCCCCCCCCGTGCACACGCGACTGATGACGCTTTGCGTTCGTTCAGCCACCGGACTGCACCCACCTCAACAACATGCCCAAGGCCCCAGGGAAGAAAAAGCGCTCCGGCGCAAAATACAAGCGCAAGCAGTACGGGAAGAGCACGCCCGCATCTATTGCAGCCGCTGAAGCAGGGAGCTCCCCGCCTCCCCCAAAACTGTCCACGGAGCGCAGGGAAGCGCTGCGGCGGTACCTGAAGGAACCGGTGAGCAGCCTGCTGTGGGACGTCGTGAGTCACGTGGACGTGGGCGGGCTGTTGAACCAGCCGTTAACTGGGAAAAAGAGACACAAGTATCGCCCCCCCCAGCCTTCAGTGGCACTCAAATAGCGCTACAATAGCAGAAATGCACACCCACCTTCACTGTCATGCACACACACCCACACACACACACACAGCATGCGCAGTTGTGTGGGCCTGTCATGAGTCACCATAACGACTCCCGCGTTGCTGCGAGACCCCCGAGCCCCAGCATTGATACCCTTGCTGCTGTTGCCGTCGCACAACAGCATACCACAGGCACGCGTGTGTAATATTCACAGCGCACACCCTCTTTCAACAGGGTAGTAATGCAGTGTTGCAGGGTGGTCATGAGAGGTGGGGGCGCCCACGTCACCGAGACAGACGTCACGCGGTACTGCGCGCAGGTCCACCCGCCGTCTCACGTGAGTCTGCAGTCTGATGGTGCCTTTGTCGTGACGTTCGCAAGTGCGGAAGCTGCGAACGCACTGAGAGCAGCACTGGAAACGTCCCCCCCACCAGTGCTGGGGGGAGACTATGTGTGGTGTGACGCGCCTGCAACGCCTCCACGTGCAGCGGGAGGGGGGAGGCAAGTGTACTCCCCAGTCACACCGCAAGGTGCAACATCTCCTTCCCACACGCCCCCGTCCCCCGCGTACTCCCCCACCACCCCACGGGGCGCAGCGTCTCCTTCCCACACGCCCCCGTCCCCCGCGTACTCCCCCACCACCCCAAGGGGCGCGGTGTCTTCTTCCCACGCGCCACTGTCCCCTGCGTACTCCCCTACGACACCACGGGGTGCAGCCTTTTCTCCCACACAGGCGGCCTCCCCTGCGTACTGCCCCACGTCCCCCCCCTTTATACCTGGGACACCCACGGGGACCGGCGGGGGCGGTCCTCCGCAGCTGGGAGCCTCCCCCCTGGCTGGAAGCACCGTGCGGTCTGCGTCGTTGATGTGCATACCAGAGTGGGCACACGCGGCAGTTGCAGCGCCAGCGGCGGCGCCTGCGCAGCCCCTGGACGTAAAGTTGGGCAATGCGGTGCGCCTGGTGCACGGGCACGGGAAATTCTCCTCCATGTTCATCACCCCCATGACCGTCCCAGCGGCTCCGCTGTGCGTCCTGCGGGTGACCCTGGTGGGCAGGCTGGTGCTGGTGCGCCCTGGTGCCACCCGCCTGGAACAAGCGGCGGAAGTGCAAAGGCTGTGCGTGGCGGCCGTGGCAGCTGCAGGTGGAAGCGTCATGCAGTGCAAAGCTATTCCCGGGAAGGCAGCCTGCGCGTGGGTGCAGCTGAAAACCGCGTGGGAAACCAGCGCCGTTATGGAGGCACTGCGGGGCGTGCAGGGCGTGCGCGTGAGTGTCTCCCCGTATGCGTGCGTGATGGGCACCCACGCGTGTGTCCCAGAGGCGTCAGCCAGGGCTGCCCCGCCACTGCTGCTGCCCACTGGGGAGTACGTTGTGCGGGCAAGGGGCATCCCTGCGGCGTGCACGCGGGGACAACTGGAGAGCGCCCTGGGTGGCGTGGCAGTGACACGGCTAGCACTCATGCCAGCCAAGAAGGGGGGGGAGCACGGGCAACCACAGTGCGTTGTGGCGCACATTGCGTCCTCCGAGAGGGGGGCGCGGCGAGGGTCGACGGCGGGCATGTCTGGCGTGATAGCTGCGTACCAAGCGCTGCATGGGCGTCCACACTGGCTTCCACCAACCGTGAACAGCTTTGGCGCCCCAGACAAGCAGGGCATTTCGTTTGTGACGCCGTTGCAAGGGCTTCGGGAGGGCGGCGTGAAGCGCCCGCGGTAGTGCGGAGTGGGGGGGAGGGAAACAAGTCACAATGCATTGTGTGCTCCGCGCAAACAACTCGCACAAGCTACGCTGAGAACACCCACACCCACCCAGTGTGCTCGTGGCGGTCAGGGGAGCCCGCTGGGGGGCCCTCCAGGGGCGGCACCGTCTGCCCAGTGACGTCCACTGGCTCCGTAACGGAGCGCAGAGCCTCCATGCGGTCCATGGACACGTGCGCCGTGTCCACGCCGGGCACCCCCCGCAGCTGCATGCGCGTGTCAAACAGTGCCCCCGCGTGCTCCACTTGCAGCGCGGCGTCCAGCAAGCGGGAGGGGCGGCACGTCACTGTGTCCCACACCACCCACATCCTGCACTGCAGAACGCGCGTGGTGCACCCGTGCTCAGCCTCCACCGTTGCTCGTGCCCACCGCTCCGTGTGGAAGCCGTGTTGGCTGGTGACTGCCACAGCCACCCTGAAGCCGTACGGCCAGGAGCCTTGCACGGGGGGCGCTGTGCACCCCAAGGTGCGCCAGGGGTCCCCCCCCACCCCCCGCAGTGCCCTGCCCATCACCACGGCTGTGGTTCTCGCGGCACGTGCCAGCAGCACCGCGGCGCTTGCGCGGGTGGCCCACCTGTCAGCGGCCAGTGTGGGAAGTGACTGAGCGGGTGGCCGCACCACTGGCGTGTACCTGGAGGTGTACACCAGGGGCACCATGGCGAGCATCTCGGCCGCGGGGGGCACGGGGGGAATGGCAGAGGACGTGCTCCCCTGCAGTACCAAGGCTGTGCACTGGTTTGGCCCTGGTAGCCACTGGTCAGCATGGGCTACACTGCTGCCCCCCTCCTGAGGGTCGGCGTCCTTCTCCTCCTGCTGCTCAGTGGACGCGTCCCCCGGTGGGAACGCTACGAGGATGACCCCCTGCACGCGGCTTGCACGGGTGGCAGCTCGCAGGGCCTGGGGGGTAGTACCGTCCCCGCACAGCGCCACCGTGCACTTCAGCCGGTTCCCATGGGCGCCAAGGGTGCTCACCAGCGCAGCGTACTCCCCTCGGGGGGCGTGCAGGTGGCACAGCTTTGCCAACCACGCGTGCAGGTCCCGGGACACGGCCAGATTCACGGTGCACCACTCCTCCCCGCCGCCCTCCGCGGCGCCGGGGGCGGCATCGTCGTCTTTTGGAACCAGGTACGTCTCGGCTGCCATGGGGGACAACCGCGCAGTTTCCCAGAGAAGCCACGGTACGCTCTTCCTGCTGCACCGGTCACCACGCAGCTTGTGAAACGTACACGCACGCGGGCAGAGTGCAATGTGGCGCGGCGACTTTGCGTCAGGTCGCACAGGGTGCGACAGGGTGCGACAGGGTGCGACAGTGCGACTCACCACCGCAAGAGGTGAGCGGTGGGGTGTATGTGTGTGTGTGTGCATCATTACTGTGCGGGAGTGCGTGTATATTGTACCACGGTGCATGTATTCATTCTGGTACACTCACAACAGCGGGGGCGTTGTTCACTGCCACAGTTCTCCACACTCGCACTGCTTCAAAGTGCAGCAGGGATTCCTCGCGCGTTTCTCGAATGGCACCCTGCAGTGTCCCTTCCCCCATGTGGCGCTTCCCTCCAAAGCACTCCAACTTGAAGTCCCCCCCCGTTTCCCACTGCGAGACGCCCAGCACGGACCACTCACTCCCGAACATACTGTCCCCGTCGTGCAAGTTCCACCCCCGCAGGACAGCCCGAAGCACCGGGTGCATGTCGAGAACGTCACCCTCCTGCATGCGCTCACTGTCAGGCATGCGCGCCGTTACGTATTCCAACACTGCGGCGTCGTCCCCCCTTTGCACCATATCAGCAAGGGCGGGAAGGTGCACAGGAATAACGCACCGCATGCCGTCCCCCAGGATCTCTCCTTCATCCCTCTGCACCGCACGCGACTGCTCGCAGAGCGCCTCCACCTCGGCTAGGTTCGAGCCAGTGGGCAAACAAAAGCCGTTAGGATTGGACACCAAAAGTTCTCCCGCCGGGCAGTACTCAAGGGTAGTTGGAGGGGTACTCCACACGGTTGTTTGCAACGTTCTGCCTTCCAGGGCATCCCATACTCCGCGCTCCACTTGAAACGCCTCTGTGGGCGTTAGCGCGTCGTATCTTTGCAGCAACGCAGCCACGTCGTCTGTCAGCTGCACCCACACTTTGCGTGGCTTTAGCTGTGAGTTGTACTTGTCCTTTAGCGTGCACGGCACTTTTGTACCAGTGCTGCCACGCAGGGCGTTCACATCCACGTTCACTTTCACACAGGAGTGCTCAATGTCAAAGCCATTCCATTTTGCTTGAGGACGGCGGTATGCGTGAGCCATGGTGTTGCTGTTGCAGGGTGTTTGGGGGCACGCAGTGAAGTTGGAATGCATAGAGAGTTTAAAAATGGTTTCCAAGTGTGTGTTTGCACACGGTGTGCCAAGTGTGCAGGGCCGACCCGCAGGTGCACCAGGGGGAGCAGACGCAGCCGCCGCCGCCGCTCCACCCTATTCCGGGCACCCCCCACGCGAGCATACACCGCTGCCCTTGGGGGGCGACACGCCGTTGTGCTCCACTGACATGGGCTGCCCGCCTCTACTACCAGCGCGGTACACTGACACCAGCCCCAAGCCGCACGCCCTGGCGTGCCGGAACACCCTCCACACGTCCTCCGGCGTCGCGTTGGGGGGCAAGTTCACCGTCTTGGACACGGCGTTGTGCACGTAGCGCTGCCACAGCACAGCGCTGTTCACGTGGTCCCTAGCAGCGGTGCGCGTGGCGTCAGAGAACATCGGCTCCACGCCGAACCCCGAGTTCCCAGTCAGCAGCGTGATGCCGCCCGTGGGCTGGATGCACGTGGTGGTGATGTGCCTGTTGAACTCATCTGCACCCGCCGCGGCTGCAAACACGCTGCCCATCTTACGCGCGGTGGCATGCGCCGCTGGGGAGGCAAACTCCGTCCCCACCCGGTTGCGCACCACGTCTGCCCACCCCATCACACCCAGCCCCACACGGGCCAGAGAGAGGGACGTGCGCCGCAAGGCGCTGTCGCCAGCGTAGTCCATGATGTCCAGGGTGCGCCCCAGGCACCGCAACGCCTGCGTGACGGACTCTGCCAAGGCGTCTTCCTGCAGCTCCCAAGCGCCTCCAGCACTGGCGCCGTTCTTCACCCGCTTCCAGTGCGCGTCGGCTTGCAGGTTCACCGCGCCCAGGCTGCACGACTCGTTGGCGTGCATGGCCTGCTCCCCGCACGGCACCACGGTGGTCAGTGGGCCGTGCCGCGCAGTCACTGCGGCGTAGTCGTACGGCGCGCGCCGCCGCAGGGTGTCCAGAAACACCACCCCGGGGTCCCCCCCGCTCCACGCAGCGCGGGCAGCGTCCCCCAGGACGCCCTCCACCCCTCCGAAGCGCGCCCACTCCTCCTCTGACTCCACGGTGACGCTTAAGTTGAAGTTGTACAGGGCGTCCGCCGCGTCCGGGGTGGCTTTAGCTGCCACCCACGCTGGGGCAGCGGGGCAGCCCAGGGGCACCACCGCCATGTTCCCCCTCTGGGGACGGTGTCCCAGGGGGATGTCTGCGTTGGCCTCACTCAGCGCGTGCAGCGCGCGCAGGGGGTCGGAGCACTGCCCCAAGTCAAACCCCACACCCACACGGGCTTCCCACAGTGCCCTGGCACGGGCCAGTGTGTCCCTTAAGTTGTCGTCAGTCACGGGGGGGAGAATGGCGCAGTTAGGGCGCACAGCGTGCTGGGTGCCAGCTAGAAGGGTGTTCCCAGCGGGCCACCAGCGCTGTTCCTGCATGTGCCGTGTCCACGTGGACCACTCTGTGGAGTTGCGCCCCAGGGCGCCGCCCACGCGCGAGGCCAGCTCGGTGGTGGACGCCGCCATGTACCGGCTGTGCAGTGTGGCAGACAGCATGGTGGAGGAGGGCGGTGCGTGCGTGAGAGGAGTGGGCGCATGCGGTGCCAACTGAGCACGCCATGTGGAGCACGAGTGTTTATTGGGAGCCCAAAGCGCAGCGCGGGTGCGACGTAACGGGTGGAAGAGGGGTGAGGGGTGGGGGTCACCAAAGAGCGCGCGTGCGTGCCGTGTCCCGCCCGCCTACGCAACACAGGCAGCCAGGGCGGCGGCGTTGGAGGGGGCACACTTGCTGGCTGCGCCTGCCAGTATAACCGAGGGGGTGGTCTCGTTGGGGGCGGAGGGGCCGCTGTTGCTGCCGTTTGCCTTCCCAATGGCAGCGTTCAGGGTGGCTGCGTCGGCGTCTGTTTCAAGGATGAACGCTCCCCAGTCAGCCGCGCCCCCATTCACGGAGAGCTTTCCGTCAACGGCGCTCGCTCTGCTGTCGGCCCCTGGGAGGGTCTGGCACGCAGAGCCTGGTGGCGCCGGTACCACGGTGACACTGGTGGTGGGCAGCCCTGGCCCAATGGTGACGCCGTTTGCGGCGGCCCACTGCAGCTCCTCCACACCAGCTGGGTACATGCGCAGGTTGTACTTGCTGCCCAGGGCGTCCTGTATGCGCTTCCCCTGCACGGCTGCCACGGTGGGCATGGCTGCTGCCGGCGTCTTGTACCCGTACGCGTTGTACGGCACGCGGGCTGCGGGGCGCAGTTGACGGGTGTTCACCTTCCACTGCCCCACAGGGGGCTTTGCGGGGGCGTCGTTCATCTGCGGCCCGATGGTGGTCACGACTGCAATGATGGCAATGGTGACGACGACTATGGCACACACCACGCCAATGATGAGGCCTGCGGTCTTGCTGATGGCCATGCTTGCGGAGGACGGCGGCGAGATGGGCACGGGGGTCTGCGAGTGTGCGATGACTGGGGAGGGGGCGGTTTATGGCAGGTCGGGGGGGGGAGGGGGGAAGCGGCACCGGTGTGTGTGTGTGACCACGAGGTGCCCCGCGTTGGTCGCACCCTGAGAGCTTGCACTACGCACCTGAGCGCATGGGAGTGTTGGCATGGTGTGGGCACGGGCCTCTGTGCAGCGCGGCAGCTGCGTACAGCCGCAGCTGCATGCTGCTGTCAAAGCAGCAGCAGCCCAACACCCACACCTAGACGAGCACATCCCGCTTCCGTGTTCACCCTCTCCAAGCACGACTGTCCCACAAGCATCTTGCCTTCTTCCGCCACTGCAGGCCACCACACCATGGACGCCTCTTTAGAACAACACGTGCGGGGGCTACTGGAAGCGCACGCCGCAGCTGCCACCAAGGAGGCCACTCAAAAAAGCAGCCGAGCGCTGCTGCAAGTGACGTGTGACATTATTGGAGGAGCGGTGCGCATGGAGAGGCAAGGGAAGGGCACTGGCGAGGGGAACCAAGCCCTCACCGAGGCCCGCGGTGCGCTTGCGGAGCTTCTGAGCAACGTGTCTGCTGGTACGGACTGGTCAGCACTGCGGAGCGACTGAGCTGTGCTGTGTGCGCGTGTCAATGCATTTCATCAAGTGGCCGCACTGCCCTCCCGCGAGTCACCGCTTGCTTCGCACCACTGCTCCAAACCCGCCACCTCAGTAGACGCACCGTGTGCCGCGGCGGCGTATAGAGGCCCTGGGTCGCTGGGGGGGAAGTGTGCTCCAGGGTGTGGGGTTGCTGGCACCCTTTCAGGTGCACTCCCGTTGCACTGGTACCGCAGCACTGTGAGGATGTCCCCCAGGGCCCCACGGCGAAACTCCTCCTGGGCGACGTGCAGGGGATTCCACGGCGCTTGCGCGCACACCTTTACCAGTGGGGGCGCACTGGCAGCCAGCTGGTGCGCCCGCAGTGCAACCACGCGTGCTTCTTCGAAGCGTGTGAGCGCGCGCGCGCTGCTCACAATGGAGCGCATGGTAGCTGGGAAGTCCTCCATGGTAATTCGCGCGGTTGTATGAAATGGTGTGTGTGTGTGTGCAGTGAGTCTGTATCGGCTGGTGGCGGGCAGCGGCAGCGGCGGCATGAAAGTGGGGAGTGGCCTTGTGAAAGCGTGTGTGCTGTGGGGTGATGAGCGGGCGTCACTCTCTGCGAGAGGTGGACCGTGCGCGGCGCTTGTCCCGCCGGCTCTGCGCGCCCTTGGATGCCCCACTGGAGGCCAGCGACTTGATGACCACCACCAGCACCACCACCCCCACGACGGCAGCAACGATGCCCAAAATGCCGCCGGTGGTCAATCCAGCGGACGACGACGCTTCTGTCTTGAGGTCGTTCACGGCTTTGATGGTGGCACTCAACTCGCACAGCGCCTGCGCATTGGAGTTCTGCGCGATGGACAGGGTGTGGCAGTCAATGGAGGAGTCCTTCACGAGGACCTTCCCAATGCCGATGCTTTGGTCCTGCAGCGTTGTGGACGTGCAGTCCTGTGTGATTTGATTCCGCACGGCGTTTTCCACTTCCTGGTTGGTGGCTGACAAGCCAATGCCAATGGTGGGCCCCGCTGACGAGCTGGTGGTGGTCTTCATCTTGTTCACGGCGTCCACCAAGGCCGACGCGCTGCACTGCGCGACACACGAGCTCTTTTGCTCCACAAGGTTGGGGCAGTCCGTCCCCGTCACGTTCACGTTGTCCAGGGTGATGCTCTCTATGTCTGCCACCTGCGTGCACCGCGCCGTGGACGTGCACGCGTTGGTGATGAGGTTCTCCATGGAGTTCTTCACCACGGTGTTGGACACCGAAGCGGTGACGCCCATGGTGGCGCACTGGGGAGAGGGGGTGGGGGTGTGGGTGTTGATGGCTGCACAGGTGCAGCGTGCTGCTTGGAAAGGTGCCGGTGTGAAGCGTTTTATGGGGCGCGCGCCCCCACCACGCAGGTGGGCAAGGTTCGCGGTGCAGGGGCTGGCGCTTACCCGGGCGCCCCATAAAACACGCCCTCCACTCAAACGCGCGCGCACACCCCACGGTCCCAGCACCACACCACACACACCACGCAACTCCACACCCGTGCACGCCATGAGCGGCAACAAGCGCGGCAAGGGGAACCCACGCAAGGGGGTGTACACCGCTGACCCAGAGTGGGCGGGGCGCCCGTCGTGTCAAACGTGCCACACTCAGGAAGCGCGCGTGGCAGCGCAGTCCCGGCTGGTGCACAACCCCCGAAACCAAGACACCCTCATGAATGGCGTCATGTTCCCCAGCGGCGTGGACGCCGTCACCGCGCCGCAGCAAACCCTTGCGCAGGCGCAGCAGTACTACACTCTGGGGTTCCTGCAGGGGCAGCGCCAAGGCTTTGCTGCTGCGCAGGAGGGCGCACCCGCAGCCAACGGCGTGGTGACGCACCCAAACATGGACAGCGTTGGGCGCTCAGCGGTGTCCAGTGTGCCCCTGGCCAGCGACGGGGGGAGCTTTGGAAACGCCACCGGCGTGTTTGGAGGCATGAGGAACGCAGGCATGTTGGCGTTTGCGGACGGTGCCCCGCTGTCCAGCCGCTGATGGGCACCCGGCGCCCCAGGTGGCACCACCCACAGCATGCACCACCGCCGCAGCCGGGGGTGGTGGCCGAGATGTGTGGCTGCGACGCAGCGGATGGAGCTCGCCACGTCGCCGTCACCCACTTGACACCGGCAGACGCAACCCTCTGTTGCGAGGGGTGGTGTATGCCGGCGCTCTCCCCTGAGGGGAGAGTGCGCCCCTCTCCCCAGTGCACCTTTAATGCACACCACGCCACATTCCTGCTTGTTTCTACCTTTCCACTGCCACGCAGAACAGGCAGTGCAGCACTGCAGCCAACGGGTGACAGCCATGCAGCACCCCGTCCCCATCGTGCCAGAGGTGCGCACCCAGTTGTACCCCCACCAAGTCAGAGCTGTGCGGTGGATGCTGTGCAAGGAAGGCGTGCCCATTCCCCAGTGCGACCCCGCGCAGGCGGCACAGCGGGGGGACCCCGCGTACCTCTCCCCAGACATGCTGCACCACAGCGCCGCAAGAGCCGCGGCTCGCCGCGTGGGAGGCGTGCTTGCAGACGACATGGGCATGGGGAAGACGCTTACAGTGCTGTACGCGGCGCTGGCTGCGCGCGCCGTGAACAAGGAGGTGTGGCCCACCCTTGTCGTCACCCCCAAGTCCCTCATCCACCAGTGGGACGCCCAGTTGCGCCGCCACGTAGGGGGGGCAGCAGGTGTGGCTCACGTGCACGATGGCCCCGTGGCACGGCAGCCCCTGCGCATCCCCAAGGGCTGTGCTTTTGTGCTGGCGACGTACGACACGGTTCGCCTGGCCGCGGCCGCGGCAACGCGGCGAGTACCAGGGGAGCCCCACAGGGTGGACCCCCGGGGGTCCCTGGCGCGGGTGCGCTTTGCGCGGGTGGTGCTGGACGAAGCTGACTGCGTGCGCAACGGGAACACAGACAACGCCCGCGCAGTGGTGGCGCTGCAGTCCCGGGCTCGGTGGTGCCTGAGTGGAACCCCCCTGAACAACGGCATTGAAGACGTGGAGTCCTTGGCTGCCTTCATCGGCGTGGCGCCGTACTCCAGGAAGGGGTACTGGGCAGACGCAGCTGCAGCTGGTCCCCGCGGCTCCATACAGGGTATGCAGCGGTGGGCGGCGCAGTTCATGCTGCGCCGGGGGGAGGAGTGCCTCACGTTGCCCCCCATGCACCGCCGCGCGGTGCTGTGCCCGCTGTCCCCCGCGGAGCGCGGCCTGTACAACGCCATCTGCGAGAGCGCCCTGGGGGACTATGAAGCCAACGGGGATGGCAGTGTGGTGCTGTCTGCAATCACCCGCTTGCGGCAGATGTGCGTTCACAGCGCCCTGGCGCTGGGGGACTCCGCAGCGGCGGGGGTGGCGCAAGGGAACACTGCTTCCAAAGCGCGCTCCCGCACGTACGCGTCCGGAGGCGGGGGCAAGGGGAAGTCCCTGGCGTGCCGGGTGCCCTCGGTGCGCAAGTGCCCACCGTCCACCAGGCTGGCGGCGCTGCTGCGGTACATCCACACGCAGCACGACGCTGACCCCACGGCACGGTTCATCGTGTTTTCGCAGTGGCGCTCCGCCCTGGCGTGCGTGTCAGCTGCGCTGTGCAAAGACGGCGTGGAGCACGTGCAAGTGGATGGCTCCATTGCGTCGTCCAGGGAGCGCGCTGCGCTGGTACAGCAGTTCACAGACGGCGCCGCGGGGGGCGCCGCGGACCAAAACGGCACCGCCGACGGCGCAGCTCCAACCGTCATTCTACTGGCGCTACACTGCGGTTCAAAGGGGTTGGACTTGTCCGTGGCCAACCACGTCTGCATCCTGGACGGGTGGTACAACCCCGCGGTGCTGTCACAGGCAGTGAAACGTGCGCATCGCTTGGGGCAGCAGCGGGCCGTCACGGTGTCCACCTTTGCCGCCCCAAACACCATTGAAGACGCCGTGGACGAGATCTGCTCTGGAAAAGCGGAGCTGTCCAAGGCACTCCTGAGCGCAGGTACGCTGCGCAGGGGGGTGAAACGGCCCCGAGGCAACGCCGCTGGGGGGGGCGGCGCTCCCCCATCCAGCGGAGCCTCTTCGTGTGGCTCCGCGTCTGAGGTGCACAGAGCTGCCGTGGCGCAGTCGTCTTGTGGCACGCTGTACGAGCACGTAGTTGGGCGCAAGTCCAAAGCTAGGCGCAGTGGACCCATGTAGGGTCCTGCGCGTGGAGGGGATGCCCGCTCCGCTGTGAATTTAATCCACACACACACACACACACAAAACCCGGTGGAGCCAGCGGAAATATGAGCATACCCAGATGGAAAGACGTACATACTTCTCGTGTGCCACAAGCGGAGGCAGTGGAAAGGGTACTTCTATGAACCACAATCAGGTGAACGCACGCAACGCAAACAGGCAACCAAGCCACGCAGGCTTATTAGAGAGGGCGTGCCCCACAGTTACTACTTGTAGGTTGATATCGCATTGTGCTCATAGCTAAATCCAACCCAGCATACCTGGGCCTGCATGGAAACCCGGCGAGAAGCAGCAACGCTCACGCGGCTTCCGCTGGCGCTACGTAAGCGCAACCGGCCTGGGGGCGGCCTCGATGCCCCCACAACCAACCAATGCTGCCGCCCGCAGCACCCGCGAGGGAAAGTCACTCCACCTTTGTCGTTTTGAGTGCGGCAGCAACGCTCACCACGATAGTTCACCGCCCTGCATACCCCCCCCAATCCCCAATGGGCTGCGGGCCTTGCTTGCAAGGTGCCGCTAAAATACATAACAGTCACATAACAGTCACACACATTCGCTAAGCTGTCCACTGCTGCTGTCTGCAGAACCTTAAACGGGGCTTACTCGGAGTATCTCTTGGTTTATGCTGCCTTTGCCACCTTGGCAATTTCCGCAACGCCACTATGCAGCACCGTGGTATCATGGAAGCTTCTTTGTCTGACGCTGAAGGTCAAACTTTTAGGGAAATTGTGCAGTGGTGTGCATCACGATGCTCTCTTCTAGCTCAAGTTTTTGTCCTTTGTGATCTGGCCAGCATGAAGAAAATGGGGTTTCAGCACAGCTCGCAGTCAATGCTTCGGAGCATTGCCAGCCGGCCGCATAGGTGGACCAAGACGGAGTTGACTACCAAGCTTTACAGCATAGTATCACAATCGTCTGTGTTCGTGTCACTATTGAACTCTGACGTTGCTGAGAGACTCAAAGCAGCTGTGAATTCAAGCACCTCGCTTTGGTTCACCAAGTATCCTTCACAAGTAGCTCGTGATACTGTCTCTGCAAAGTTAGACGGTCTGTCGACAAAAGAATTTGTTTTAGCCTTTTTGTCCCTTTACTCTTGCCGAGGGAAGATTCTGGTGCAGCTTGCAGCACAATGTGAGAGCCTCAAGGCCTTCAAGGGAGTTTTCGCGCGATGGTCTCAACTAGAGAGTACTGCCCAGCCAGCTCTATCTGTTCTAGTGTACGACCTAGCCAGTCAGGCCCTTAAGAGAGATATTACTGCTCAGTTGAAAACCTCTTTCAAGTCTCTGTACGACGACCTCCAACCAGATGGGCACTTGCCACAGTGGCTCGGACAGGCAACGAATATAACACAGATCTCGCGGCAAACCAAGCCATTTCAGGTCGTCTCATGGATTGTTTTGGAATTTTTCTCACCGAGCACTCAGAAGCGCATATTCGAGCTTATGCACGACAAGACTCAACTCGAACAGCTTCACAAACGCTTCTGCACAAGTCCAACAGCACATGAATTGGTGTCCCCTGCATTTGGACGGGCAGCAGAATCCATTCACATCGAGGATCTGTGCATTTGGGAGCTGTTTGTGGATACCTTTGCCGGAGCCCATGACATAGTGGCAGCTGATGTCTCAATTGAGACCACGGACTCAAGTGGTTCGGTTGTGTCAGGTCTCGTCGAGCGAGTGCGGAAGAGGGCTAGTGCTGATTGCTATGGCGGCTTCTCGATTGTAGACGTGTACTGCCTATCCAGTGCTGAACTTGCACGGCTGACAGCTAAGTCTCCCCTCACAGGGGCGTCCGACTTGAAGCAGTTTCCGCAGACTCAATTTTCGATACCGCTGCTTGAGTTTTCTTACCATTGCGGCCTAGCATACTTGCAAAGCAAGCAGGAATATGCAGATGTTGACTTTGAGCTTCTTTGTGCGGACCTGAGCGGCTTCACTTCAGTAGCAGACGAGCTCAGCTTCGGCGATGACAAGCAGGCTGCGTGGATGGCTTTGGGCCAGGTTGGCAAGGACATGACGGACTTGTCGAGCGCTCCCACATTTGTCTTCGATTTGAGTCTGGTGCGAGTCTTGCATTCGTCGGGCAAGCAGGTGGCATTTGCAGCAGTGACCCCTGACCGCGTTATTCATTGCTTGCCGCAAGGTGGTGCCCAGTGGCGCCAAGCACTTCAATTTCTTGGCGCTGTCCCGCTCGCCCTGGACGAGTCAACTGCGTTTGATCTGCAGGTCTTGACAGTTGCGTTTCAGTGCTTCATGCCAGATGCCGCAAAACCGTTGCCCCAAGACTGTATGCAGCATCAGGGCGGACAGGCTTATACGGCAGCTGCAGCTGACACCGCAGTCCCCAAAACAACACTCGCGCAGCCCTCTGGTCCCATATCCGTGGGACACGACCAGATCAAATCTGAGAGTGAGCTTATTGAGAGCAGCTACTCCATGCAGATGGGTCCAGAATCAGGCGCTGGTGCTGGTCCTGCAGGAGGTCTACTGTCGGCCAGGCATGCTGTTTCGCCCCCGCCCAAGTCAACTAGCACTACTTCCGCTGATACTCTGAAGGGCTGGATTAAAGACTTGCAGTCATTCATGGATTCTACGCAGTTTTTTTCGCTAGGCTGGGGTCTGCCGTCTGCTGGTGTCTTTGCTACTCTCAGCACGGTCATGGACAAAAATCCCTGGCTATCTATGTTACCTTCTCAGTGTTCTGAAATGCAGGAAGTCTGCCGTATCATTGGTGGTACACCTCTGTGCATATGCA
>Ga0307982_1002617_pt1 | contig 14512 bp, 9 predicted proteins | sample OrgLakmetagen989_FD_201847 | JGI IMG/M metagenome (GOLD analysis project Ga0307982, IMG submission 201847) | Saline water microbial communities from Organic Lake, Antarctica - #989 | ecosystem: Environmental > Aquatic > Non-marine Saline and Alkaline > Saline | place: Antarctica: Organic Lake...
TACCATCAAAAGGCCGCCGTTTACGATATGGTCGCGGACTCATGGATCGCCATCGACATGCCAACGGGGCGTAGCACCTACCGCAGTTTTCATGGAACGCTACTGGTGGGATATAGCCTTTTGCAATGGGGCGGTAGTTACGTCCTTCAGTCGGGCGAGACGCCCTCGGCCGCGCCATTGGCAGAATTGGTGGTGCCCGCCGTTTCGGCGAAGGTCAGCCGCAATTCAAATGTCCCCATCATCTTTGAAGTTTCCGATCCCGAGGGGCAATTGGCCGAGGTTGAGTGTTGGTATCGCAATAAAATGGTTTATTCTGGAACAGAGGCCGGGCGATTCACCGTGTATGTCGAGGCGAATGAACTTGGCACTTTCGGGGTCAAGGTTGTGGCCAGAGATGCGGATGGCCTCTCTAGCGCCGACTATGGCCTACTGGAGGTCGTTGAAGGTGCTTTAGATGTCAAAGTTGCGGATGCAGCGATCAGCGGCGACCTCGAGGCCGTTGGCGATTACATCTACACGACGATGTTTTTTGGACACGGGGTCGGAAACGCCGCAGTTCGAAGCCGGGACGGGCTCGACTGGGAAAAGGTGCCGCAAGACGCAGGTTCCGCCGTCCGGATGAACGAGCTGCTCGTGAACCGGACTTCAAGCGCCATCGTTACATCGGAAGACGGTGAGAACTGGACGGAACACGCTATTTTACCAACATATTATAGTTTCAAAACACCTCTTGTTAGTCGCGACGGTTACTTGGCGGCCTACGCCAATTCGACTTCGAGGGGGCTTCTGGCGGTTTCGCTGAACGGCTTGGACTGGAACGTCGTTGAGACGCCTTCGAAGAGTTTTACAAATGTTATACTTGGTAACGATGGGGTGGGAGTTCTTTACAAATTTTCCCATACTGACAAACAAGTTCACCCCTTTCAGATCGAGCCGGACGGAGGGGTGACTTTTTATCCCAGTGTTTCCCGGGAGGAATATCCGTATTTCGCAAACGGACGTTTCATTCTGGTGATGAACGATGGTACCTATCAGCATTCTACCGACGGCAAAAACTGGAGTGTGGATGATTGGAGCTGGTCGGGACACTCTTATTCGAGGATCGTCCACGTTGGTCAGCGCTACTTCATGCTTTATGGTTTGGAAGTTGTCGGATGCTCGGAGGACGGCGTCAATTGGACGCAGGTCGCAGAAGGAACGGAGGGCCGATTGTATTTCTACGAGGGGCGCTATATACTGGTTACCGATGACGACAGAATTGTGGCTTCAAATGATGGAATAAATTGGAGTGATTACAGTACCTTGCCCTTCGACACTCCTCGCTTTGTCGTGCCGACGTTAAGTCAATTTCCTTCAGGAGCCTACCTTGCAAACGATAGTGAGGGGTCCTATGCCACAAGCGAGAACTTGATCGAATGGGAGCCGTTTTATCCCGTTTCGCCTGTTCCGGAATTCACGAACGGAAGTGTTTGGTTAGGGTGGGCTGATAGTGTTCTATACCGCTCTGAAGATGAAGGAAAGTCCTGGATACCGATACCTGAACTCGAGAGTGTCTATGGCGTGCAAGGAGTTTCTGTTTCTGCTTCGGAGGGCGGATTTTTCGTGAATAGTAATTACTACAAAACTTGGTTCTCTCCGGATGGTGAAAACTGGCATAAGTTGAATAATATGAATATTGGCTCCTTCGCTTACGATAAGCAAAGCGGGAACTTCCTGTCGGCAATCGATAACAGAACAACCGGCAATCGTGATCTGGGGATCTCTCAGGATGGAGTGAATTGGTCTTCACATGAACAACCCTTATTAAACAGCGGATTCAAGGGACTGTTTGAGTTTAGAGGCAGCCTTTATATTGCCCTGCACGATAATACCGAAGGCGCCACTTTATGGAAGTCGAATGATGGAGGGACGGCCTGGGCCGAATTGGTGCCCGGTGAAGAACAACCCTGGAGTGCCGCAACGGGTTGGGTGGTGGATGATACCTATTACACGATAAATAATGGAGTCATCTACTCTACGGTTGACTTAATTAACTGGAACGCAGCGGATAAGCTGAACTCATCAACACGATTTACGGTGGGTGGCGGAAATATTTATGCGTTAGAGGGTTCTCATTATTTACATTTAAATTTAAAGGTTTCCAAAGACGGAACCACATGGGAACAGATGCCCTACTTTCCAGAAGTCAGAGGGATACGTTATTTTAACGGCGAGCTCTACCTGATCACGGACCATGGCTATGCGATCTACACAGATCAGGACATTTCCTTCGTTACGCTGGAATCCGAGCCAGCTGATTACGGAGTAGGCGATACAGTTGAACTCGCTGTGGGCATTTCAAATAAGAGTGCCTCCGGCGAAATTGATTCCGGGACGAAGGTTGAATATCGCCTGTCCTTGGACCGCATTTGGGACAGCGGGGATGTTCGACTGGGTGAGCTAGGGCTTCCTTCCTCTTTGGCTGCAGGACAGAGCCTTGAATGGAGCGAAAGTTTCCAAGTCCCTGCTTCCGTGCAGGCGGGCGAATACTACATCATCGCCAAGCTCGATGCGGGGGAAGCTTTGCACGAAAAAACTGAAGCGAACAATATGCGGTCGACCGTGTATCGTTCGGTTCGTATCCGTGACTGGTCCTTGGTCATTAACGTTGAGGGCAGCGGTATTTCCGCACTGAGCGATGAATCGATCCGATACTCTCACCAGGATCAAGTGGACCTTATCGCGATTGGAAATAAGGAGAATCGATTCACCGGTTGGACGGGAGACGATCTCTCCGGGTATGTCGAAATGTTGACGGTTCAAATGAATCAGGATCGCGAGCTGACGGCGACTTTTACGACACAATACAATCTGATCACCAACATCGTAGGTGGAGGCGCGGAACTTAACGTGTCAGAATCCAGCTTTGCGCCGGAAACGCCGGTCACTTTAAGAGCAGTTCCAGATCCCGGTTGGACTTTCCATCATTGGGAAGGCGATCTCAGCGGCAGCAACGCAGAGACATCGATCACTATGGACAGCAGTAAAAGCGTCAGCGCAGTTTTTGCCCAGAGCTACGCGGATTGGGCCTCCTTGACGCTGGGTGGTGCCGCCGAGGCGCATAAACATCAGGACGTGGATGTGGATCATGACGGATGCACAAATTTGATGGAGTATCTAGCGGGCACAGATCCGCTGGACCCCACAGACAAGGTTTTTGAAGCCGGTCAGGTAGGCGAATTGATTTATTTACGCTACTGGGAGAAGAAGGGAATTCTGGATATGAAAATGGTTGGGCAAAAATCTGTGGAGTCCCTCGGAAACTGGGTGAATGCGGTCGATGATAGCCGCATACTCTCGCAGACCTCCGAGCGACGTCAGATTCAGATAGAGTTGCCTCTGGATGCAGCTTCTTCGCAGTTCATTCGCCTCAAAGCCGATCCTGTGGAGTGATGAACCTTCACTAATCACTCCCGGACGTGCGGTGAATGACACCGGGCCAAGCCAACACTACGGTAGCTTGGTTGTGCCCATCAGGAAGCGATCGCATTCGCGGGCGGCGGCGCGGCCCTCGTTGATCGCCCAGACGATGAGAGACTGTCCGCGGCGCATGTCACCGGCGGCGGAACTAAAAAGGGGTCGAACGTAGAAAATAGAATAACTCACTAATTGTCGTTTGTTGTTCTTTCCTTTTAGCTGCTTCCGATCAACTCGACAACGAAGCAACGGGTATCCGAGAGTCAGGATGAAAAAGGGGACATGTCATTACCTTAGGAGAAAATTTAGGACACCCATATTTTAGAGCGCTATTTCCCTTTCCACTTTGATCAATTTTGGTTCTTTGAGCGCGCGGTAATTTGGATGCGTAGGATCAGACGAGCCTTTTAAAATACCTGCATGCTACCCTCGTTCCCACATCCGACGATGACGGAGGACGAAAACGCATAGGAATCCGTCATTTCCGATCAACTATCGGACACTACGCCGCTTTTTCCCTAGTCCGGTATAATCGCTCGCTTCCGCTGCGCCCTCGCAGCCAATGCTGCCCCTTTTGACGCGCACGGCTAAGAATCAGCTCCAGTTGACCAGCGATCCGGTAAAAAAGACCGCCGTAGCTTCCGACATTCCTTACCCAGTTCTCCGTATCCAAGTCAAAACGCTCCAATACTGGCCTTAAGTTCACTGGGATATAACCCGGCTTATCCTGTCGAATCGTCTGCCCCGTCCACTCAACCAGCCTCAGGTAATAGTCCAAATCCATGCCTTCAAACGGACTCTCCGCCCCGTTCAGATCCAACAGCCAGTCCGCGCGCTCCGAAGCAGCCTGCTCCCGTCCGATCAGATCCACCTGGGCTTTCGTCGGAGCAACGATCCCGCGGGCGCCCAGCAGGCGCTTCTTCGCGCGTCCCGCAGTCAACCGGTCATAGACGCTTGTGAAAGCGCTGTCCTCGAGCGTATCAGCCAACCGAGCCCGCACTGGATTCAAATCCACGTAGGCCATGCAGGCCAGCATGGCACCCTCGTCCATCAGCCGCTGGCATTTGAAGCGACCTTCCCAGAAACGACCGGTGCAATTGTCCTCACGATTCGCCCGCCGGGCGATCGGCTCATTCAGGCAACGCATGAACCAACTAATATCCCCCAGACGCTCACGGCAGATCTCTACCCGAGCGGAATCGCCTACGAAAGACTTGAGCACCCCCTCCCCCGGAGCCTCGGCCACGCCATGCGCGTTGCGCTTCGGGAAGAGCCTGCACCATCGAGCCGCGACCTCCTCGGCAGTCCAAGCCTCCGCACGATCCGGTCGGTTGCGCACTACAAGATGCAAATGGTTGCTCATCACCGCATAGGCGAACACCTCGATCCCGAAGACACCCGACAATTCCTTCAAACGATCCCCGATCCATCCGCGACGGTGCCCGTAATCGATCCCTGTATAGTCATCCAATCCGCACAAAAAAGCACGACGGACACAGCGCGAGATGCAGTGATAGACACCGACCTGATCCACATCCACAACTGTTTTTCGAGCAACCGGCATAATTAAGTGACTATTTGTTCACCTATAAAGCCGATGTCAATCGTTTAAGAAATTTTTATGGGTGTCCTAAATGTTCCCCAAGGTTTGGCCAAAAACTGGCGGCGAAATCATCGAATTGCACTGCACGACTCCAAGAGCGGCAATGACGTCTTTGCTGCCAATAAGAATTCCTATTCTCTCTCCAGGAAGCCCACACTTTGAAAAAGTAAAACTATAAATGGTCTGATCAGTCAACTCAAGAGATTCGCCCTTATCACCAAAATTAAAAAATGGTGCTGAGTAGGCAGAATCGATCACCAAAGGTATTCGATAATTTTCTGCCAATGCATTCAGCTGGTTAAATTCACTTTTGCTTAAAGCCGAGCCAGTTGGATTTCGCGGTGATGATGTTAATATTGCTTTATAGTTTTCAGAGGAAAAATCGTCAGCGTCAATATTTAGACCATATCGAAAAACTTTGGAATCCATCGATTCAATCTTAAATGGTTTTGCCCCTATAGAATTTTGGCGTATCTTAAGGCAAGGATAGCCCACATACTCCGGTTGTGTGGGTATGAGAACTTTCCCCATGACGTCCGATTGAAGAGCACCCGTAAAGTAGTTTAAAATCATGAAAAGTAAATATTGGCTTCCGACACCGACAAGTATTTGAGAGGGTTCAATATCCCATCCGTATTCTTCATTAAAAATCTGTGCGAGGCATTCGCGAAATGACTCATGACCCATAGGGTTTGCGTAGGCTCCGCTCTTGGTGGCTAAGTTTCTCAAGTCGATCTCTTTCAGACATTTTTCCCAGAAATCAACAGTGACTTTATTTTGCAGTGGACTAATAGCTCCTAAGTTGCACCACTCAATATCAGATTGCATAACGCTTTGTTGAATGTCTGAAGCCATTTGAATTACATCCGTTTTCGACGCAACTCCCGATACATAATGAGGAAGCTCAACAGACATTAGGACAGTTCTTTTTCTAAAAGGTGGAGAGCTCGCTGAGTTAGGGTGTTTGTGGTACCTTGCCCCCCGAGGTCAGGAGTGAGTGCACCTTCTTCAGCAGGATCCGTCACAAGTTTTTCAATCGTAGAATCCAATGCCTTAGCTGCTACAGTGTATTCTAAATGAGAGAGCATCAGCGACAAACTATGAAAACAAGCAATGGGATTAGCGACTCCTTGACCGGCAATATCCGGAGCAGAGCCATGGATCGGTTCAAACAAAGCAAATTTTGTCTCTGGATTTATATTTGCACTTCCTGCCAACCCAAGACCACCGGTAATCCCAGCACCCAGATCTCCCAAAATGTCGCCAAATAAATTAGACGTCACAACAACATCTATTTTTTCAGGGTCCGTCACCATCCGACAGCAATAAGCATCGATATAATGCTTCCTTGTTTTTATCTCAGGATATTTCTTAGAAACTTTATCAAACTCTTCTCTCCACAACCGTCCGTTGTTCGGTATCGCATTGGCTTTATCCACCAAATCGATACGTTTTCTATTGTTATTTTTAGCCCATAAAAAAGCGGCTTGTAAAAATTTTCTTACTTTTACTTGTGTGTAGATCATGTGATCCACACAAAATGAGTTGTCAGAGTCTGCTCCCAGTCGAAATCCATTTTGCGTATAGAGACCTTCTGTGTTCTCTCTAAATACCACCATATCTATGGTGGAGGCGTTTTTAGATTTGAGAGGGGAGAATTTTTTATTTAAACATCTTAAGTGCCTGAAGTTGATAAAGAAATCACACTTTTGCCTTAAGTTTAATAAAAGCTCCCGAGCATGTTGCTGATCTGGAACTCTTTCATCACCGATTGCACCAAATAAAATCGCCGAAAACTCAGATTGCAAAGTTTCAATCTCTTCTAATTTTAAAATATAATTATTTAACAGATAAAAGTCGGCATCACGCTCTAGCATTACATATTTAACTTTAACAACCCCAGCTTGGTTTAGGAGGTCTAGAAGCTTGAGAGCTGCAGCGATCACCTCCTTTCCAATTCCATCACCAGGAATAACAACCACATTATTTTGCATCATGAACTTCCAAGTCTTTTCGTCGAAAAAAGTTATCAGGAGTTTCTAAAAAACCCAACACACCAGAAATGGCAACCACTGTCGGTGACGCTAAGTACACCTTGCCGGGGCCCGATCGACCAGGGAAATTTCGATTTTGTGAACTAATAGTTACTTGATCTTTGTTTTTCGAAACTCCGGGACCAGCGTTAATACAGGCTCCACATGACGGCTCAATAATTTTTACACCAAAGCTTTCAAACAGGTCGTGATACCCCTTCATCTTACTATAGTTTTTAACGTCATCACTCCCATATTGAATGAAGAAGTCGACATCGTTTGCCTTATTGTTTTGTCCAATCTTTTTGGCATGAGCAATGACAGCTGCATAGTGATCCATATCTTTCTTTTTTGCACCAGTACAGGATCCGCCATAAGCCGTTTGAAAGCGAACATTCTTAATATCCGTCGAGATATCATCAAGTGGTACCGAGTTTTTTGGGTCACCCGGAAGCGCAATGTGTGTGGCAATCTTTGAAAGATCTAAACTCAACGATAACTCAAAACTTGCTCCTGGGTCGTTTTTTAATTTCAAATACTCTTCAAGATCTGTCTCTTTCATGTCTCTTTGAGATTTCAAGTAATCAATAGTGATGCCGTCCACTTCAAAAATAGCTGTTGCCGCACCCATTTCCACTGCCATATTCGCAATAGTGGATCGATCATCCATAGAAAGACTTTTTAACCCCTGCCCATGATAATGAATCACTGAGCCAATCAGCTGCCCCGTCTTCACCTCATTCAGCGCAAGTAAATGTAGCACAAGGTCTTTTGCCGCTACCCAGGTGGACAGCTCTCCTTTAAGCTCGATAGACACCGCCTTGGGAAGACGAAACTTAACATCGTTGGTATACCAAGCATTCGCCATGTCCGTCGCTCCAATACCAAAAGCAAGGGCACCTAAACAACCTGACGTACATGTGTGACTGTCTGTTCCAACAATGACCTGACCAGGCATGGCCAAATCCTCAACCAAAGCGTTATGGCAGATCGCTGATTTCACCCCTGAGTCAAGTCCCGAATAATACTGAACTCCATGTTTGCCAACAAATTCTCTTTGCTCTTTGATCAACTGAAGGGCTTGATTGGCAAGATTACGCCTTTCTTTTGGCAGCGTTTGCTTCAAATGAGTGAGGTGATCTTGAAAGCAGATGATTGATTCCGGCTCTGTTAAAGACTGGTCTTGACCGAACTGCTGCTCAAATAAATGCCTAGACATGGGAGTCACGTACTCATGAGAAAATCGAATATCTGTCTTAAGAAAAAGAGTCTCAGCTTCTTGCTTACCCGGCACATATGATGCGTTTGAATTAATAATTTTCTCCATAAGATTAAAGTTTTCTTTGTTGTTAATCTTATATTTGGTTTTTTGTCTTTGGTTTTTGAGGTTGTATTTAAATAAATTGCCTGTAGAAATAATCTCTCGATCAATTGGGGTCATCTCACTCAAAATTAACTCTATGGGGATATCTTCGCCATTAAACAAATAGTCAACAATGGCGAAATTTGTAGTTGGAAGCAACCCAATGTTGATACAGTTTTGATAGTAAATTTTCTCAAACGACTTCGCCAGTACGATCTTCACTCCGGCATAAAGCTCCGCCAATGGAGCATGTTCTCTCGATGATCCGCAACCTTTTGAATGGCCAGAAATGACAACGCTAGGTTTGAGACTACGGACAGACTCTACTTGTATATTTTGTGTTCGAAACCCCGTATAGACATCTCCACCCAAAGTTTCATCATACCAAAAACAGCTTCTCCCAGGGATAATTTCATCGGTGGAAACATTATTAGCAAGATCATTTTTGAAATTGTGGTATTCATGTTCGGTTTTGACTCCCCCTTTGTCGATTTGAATCTGCATGTGCTCTGTATTTTCAGATAACACAAAGACGGTACCGTTTGTTGAAATATTCATAAACAAAGCCTTAATTGACTGTTGAAGGGTTTTGTAAACATTTTTCTCGATCAAATCGCGACATCATCTGAAGAATTTCTTCTGAAGTGAGGGTACGACCAATTCGTTTTGCATATGCCAATACCTCATTAATATGGTAGTCACTGAAAGTAAGACCTTTACTTTCAAGAAAATACTTTACATTTGATTTTCCAGAAGTCGCATTGATTTCAATGGTATTTTTGCGGTCAAAGTCAGTTGCTGGAACTGCAGAATAAACGTAATTCGTTAAGTCTGGGTTTCCGGTTTTCTCTGCCTTAATGATTGCCGAGGCATGAATTCCTGATGCGGTAGAAAAAACAGAGTCTCCAAATACTGGATAGTTTTGGGGGACAGTAATATCATAAGCTTGAGCAGACTTTACTATGTATTGCTTCAACTTAGACGTTGACCACTGACCGTAGCCCTCAAGATAGAGATTCACAATCAGTTGATCAATCGCCGTGTTGCCAGCTCGCTCGCCGATACCGAGAGCTGTGCCATGAATCCTGTCGCAACCGGATTGAAATGCTCGTAGCGAATTCGCAACTCCAAGGCCTTTATCGTTGTGCCCATGCCAATCCAAGTTCATTTTATAGGTGTGCTCAGCAAAATAACTAAATGTCCATTCAACGATGCGCTGGGTAGAGTCTGGTGTACAAAACCCTACAGTGTCACAAAGAACAATACGATGAACATCAAGTTCCATTGCAAGCTTATATATAGCGGTGAGAATCTCCTTAGATGACCGAGTAGCATCTTCAATCACAAGGGTTGGGTTAAGCCCCTGTGAACGACTAAATCGCAGAGAATCCTCAATCAGGAAAAGAATATCATTTGATGTCCACTCTTCTACTAACTGCCTTATAGGACTCGCAGCAACAAATACTAGAGGCTCAATGGCGCTACCAAAAATCTCTGACAATTCAACAATAGGCTGAATATCTCCCCGATGTGTTCTAGCTGCACATGTTGGAACAATACGAAAACTTTTTTGACGAACATGTGCAAGCAATGCGGCAATTGTGTCAAAGACAGCTTTACCAGAGCCAGGAAATCCTATGTCCAAAAATTCAATTCCTACTTCATCCATTGCTTGAATGAGTCGTTTTTGCTCCTCTAGATTTGGAGTTTTCACAAAAGATGATTGAATGCCATCACGAAGAGACTCATCCAGCAAAGTCACTTTTGCTTTACTTTTTATTTCAGATAAGCCGGTCTTTGACCAATCGTAAAATAATTTGTCATAGTTCATCTACTTCCACCTTACTAACCCTACTTTTTATATTATTTTTTAACTGATTACTTTACCCCGCGGAGAGAAGAGATCGAACTTACGCAAGCGAGATCAAACGCCCCCCAAGTTGGCTTATATAAGATTTCTTCTTTCAGGGTCATCTTGCAAGATTTAAGAGTGACTAAATCTAAAGCCTCCTTAAAAAAAAGTAAGTTAACTACATCTCCTCTAATTTCAATTCCAGATTCAAACAATAAGTTCACTTGCTTACCCATCTCAATTCCTAAACATTCTCGCTCACTTTTATTGAGTTGGCTCAAAGGTTTGCCAATTCCTTTCAAATTTCCAACCGGTGTCGAATAGCCCTCCTTGTGATTTAACCCTCACCCCCGGCGGCTACGCCGCCGAAAAGCAAATTCCTATCAGTAACCGATGGCAATCGAAGAACTGGTATCGGTCGCCCAGGCGGAAGCCATGGGAGAGTTAGATGCCCCGATGATGGCCATAGTGCTGGCCAGCGAACACAGCTACGATTTACCCATTCAATCTCTGGAAACCGACGCCGACAAAGCCCGTTGGGGGCTGATTCTTCGCGCTGCCAGGGAGCACGTAGAAGCCGACGCGGTAGCGGTGCTGTACCCGGCCTGGACCACCATTCGCAACAAAAAGTCAGGGCAGGAGACTGATTCCGCTGCGGGCACAGAGCCCAATGGCGAGAATGACATCGAGGCGGATGCGGAAGACGAGGCAGATGGCCCCATCGACACCCTGTTCGTGCAGCTGCACACCCGTGATCACATCTACTGGCGCGGTTTCGAACAAATCCGTGACCCACGGCACCAGCGCATTATTGGCTTCCGTATAATCAAAGCTCTGTCTACCGATTACCAGCGTGACCAAGCGCCTTTGGTTACGGCTTGGCTAAGCACCTTGTTTGACCCATTGCCCAACGAGGGTGAAGAAACCGCCACCGACCGCCAACTTTCAGATCTGCTGGAAGAACCAGAGGTAAGCGCAGCGCTCTACCCCCGTGAGTTGCGGGCCTTGCACTAACGGGCACCGTTTCATTTGCACCAGCCTTAGCCGGTTAGAGCTTTAGCCGGTTAATGCGGACTCGGGTTTGAAGAGCGAATAGTCTATAATCGCGGCCTTCCAAATTTGCACCGACAAGACACTGACACCCAAGGCGCGACAAGGCTGATTTGTGATCGTATTTAACCAGATAGAGAAATCCTACCAGGTGGGGGGCAAAGCCGTACCTGCGCTACACCCCACCAGCTTTGCTATTGAAACCGGCGAAGTGTTCGGCATTGTCGGCCATTCCGGCGCTGGCAAATCCACTCTGGTACGGCTGATTAACCTGCTGGAGCGCCCTACCGGCGGCAGCATTAAGATCGACGGCGAAGACGTTACCCATTATAACGCCGCCCAACTGCGTGCTTTTCGCCGCAACGTTGGCATGATCTTCCAGCACTTCAACCTGTTGTCATCGAAGACGGTTCACGACAACATCGCTTTTCCCATGAAACTGGCTGGTATCTACTCAAAAACCGAAATTCAGCAGCGGGTTGCAGAATTGTTGGAGCTGGTCAGCCTGTCTGAACACGCCACTAAATTTCCATCCCAGCTCTCTGGCGGCCAAAAGCAGCGCGTCGGTATTGCCCGTGCCTTAGCCTGCCGGCCTACCATTTTGCTGTGCGACGAAGCCACCAGCGCGCTGGACCCGCAAACAACCCAATCGGTGCTGAAACTGTTAGCCGACATCAACCGCGAGCTGGGTTTGACCATCGTGCTGATTACCCACGAAATGGACGTAGTGCGCCGGGTGTGTGATCGGGTCGCGGTGATGGACGCAGGCCGCGTGGTGGAAATGGGCCCGGTGAGCGATGTATTTCTTCACCCGCAACACCCCACCACTCGCGACTTTGTCTTCGAAAGCGACAGTGTCGACCGCACCGAGTTGCAACAGAATCTGAAGAAAGCCAAAGGTCGTATCTTGCGTCTGACGTTTAAAGGCGAATCCACCTACGACCCTCTGCTGGGCAGCGTGGCGCGCAAGTCGGGTGTCGATTTCAGCATCATCTCCGGCCGCATTGACCACATCAAAGAAACGCCCTACGGTCAGCTAACTCTGGCACTGGTAGGTGGTGATCTGGCCGTGGCCATGGCCGCACTGGAAGCCGCAGACGTTCACGTAGAGGTGATGAACTGATGGAAGCCTTGATGCAGGATTTGTTAAGCAACGTAGACTGGGCGGAAATCGGCATTGCCAGCTGGGACACCCTGATTATGGTGGCCATGTCGCTGTTGTTCAGCGTGGTGATTGGCTTACCCATCGGCGTGCTGCTGTTTCTGTTTGGCAAACGCCAGCTACTGGAGCAGCCCCTGGCCTACGCGGTGCTGTCGTTTGTGGTGAACGTGCTGCGTTCGGTGCCGTTTATCATTCTGTTGATAGTGATGATTCCGTTTACCGTGATGATGATAGGCACCTCTCTGGGCGTTGCAGGAGCCATACCGCCATTGGTCGCCGGCGGCGCACCCTTCTTTGCACGGCTGGTAGAAACCTCGCTGCGGGAAGTAGACCGCGGCATTATCGAAGCCACCCAGGCCATGGGCGCCAACGTGCGGCAAATCGTTTTAGGCGCCTTATTGCCGGAAGCGCTCCCTGGCATCATCGCTGGCGTTACCGTTACCGCAATTACCCTCGTGTCCTACGCCGCCATGTCCGGCGTGATCGGCGGCGGCGGCCTGGGCGACCTGGCCATTCGTTTTGGTTATCAACGGTTCCAAACCGACGTAATGGTCATCACCGTGGCGTTACTGGTGATTTTCGTACAATTGCTGCAAATGCTAGGCGATCGTCTGGTTATACATTTCAGCCGTAAATAACGGCGAATTAACCTTTATATTCACCCAAGGAGTACACCGATGACTTTTAAGAAAACCCTGATCGCCCTGGCCGCAGCAATGATTTAGATGGGGTCGTTCCGTAAATCTTTGTATTTTGTAAATCGGGTGTCGGACTCAATGCCAGACACTTCGACAAGCTCAGGCCAGACAAGCAGAATTCCGAGGTTTCGCAAAAAGTGCAGCGTATCCATTCGACCAAGCCACGCCAAGTTTAGCACCCGCCCTCGCCTAAAATATAATAACTCTAAGGGCAAATTAGAATCGTGGGCGAACGACTGCTTCAGTGAAAATACTTTTACACCCACCTAGATTGTCGGCGTTCAGCAATAATACTTAAATATTGACGAACGACGACATCTACAGATTGTTGATGATCACCCACATTACATGAACATCATTAACGTCAACGATCTCGCCAGCCTGATCAAGCAGGAGCGGAAGACCCGTGGCTGGACTCAGGCGGAGCTTGCCGAGCGTTCCGGCGTGAGCCGAGACTGGATCATCGCGTTGGAACAAGCCAAACCAAGCGTTGAGCTGGCGCTAGTCTTGCGCACTCTGAAGGCACTGAATCTCCCGCTCTCTATCAACAAGCCGAATCAAAATGCTGAGGCGGGGATCAATCTGAACGAGATTCTCAATCAGACCAAACAGCGCGGTCACGAATCCCAATGACAACAAACAAGCTCAGCGTCATCGCGAATCAGCAAAAGCTCGGAACGGTCCTTTATCACAAGAACAGACTGAGTTTCCGCTATGCCCCTGAGTGGCAAACATCCAACGTCGCCTTCCCCCTATCAGTCTCGATGCCACTCACACGCGACGAGCATTCGCATGAAACCATCGAAGCATTTCTATGGGGACTCCTGCCCGATAATCAAAGTGTGCTCGATCAATGGGGTCGGCAGTTTCAGGTCTCGCCCCGAAATGTATTTCGACTGATTGAACATGTGGGCGAAGACTGCGCGGGCGCGATTCAGTTTATTCCCGAGGAGAATGAAGATAACTTGATCACTCAGCCTTATAGCGAGCAGGTGCAATGGCTCAGCGAAAGCGAGTTCAACGAGCGCATGCACTTGGTCTTGGAGAATCATGCCAGCCAGCGCCTCTCCAGCGACCTCGGCCAATTCAGTCTTGCTGGGGCACAGGCTAAAATCGCTCTTTACCGATCTCCGGAAACCGGCGCATGGGGTATCCCCAGAGGCATGACGCCGACCACACACATTCTCAAACCGGCCCCTCCCAGCTTACCCGGTTTTGTAGAAAACGAACATTTTTGCTTATCGCTTGCAGCGTCTCTGGGTATGACAAGTGCTCAATCTACAGTAATCCACGCA
>Ga0307982_1002621_pt1 | contig 14508 bp, 14 predicted proteins | sample OrgLakmetagen989_FD_201847 | JGI IMG/M metagenome (GOLD analysis project Ga0307982, IMG submission 201847) | Saline water microbial communities from Organic Lake, Antarctica - #989 | ecosystem: Environmental > Aquatic > Non-marine Saline and Alkaline > Saline | place: Antarctica: Organic Lake...
CAGTAGCAGCAGTAGCAGCAGTAAGAAGTCAGCGAGCTTGTTGGTCTTAGAAGCAAACCGATTTATTGGAGCGATGTATTCGGATTATTTTGTAGTCTATGCTCGATTCGTTGTGACCCCAATTGACCCAAACACCAGCGGTAAAAACTTTGGTTGTACGGTCACTATTTCAACCAGTATCGCCTTTTTGAACTCTACATTTTTACAGAGCCTCATCGTCGCCGAATTCTTGAGGCATTCACCATGGGTGTATCGTAGATGGGCAGCTCTTGCGCTAGAGCATCTGGATGCTCGAACGACGTCTGCTACGCTCACCGCGCCATCGTCTCTTCAAGATCTCATCGATTCTGCAACAAATACGGCGGGTGGCGGCATTTCTTTGACTGGTGAAAATGCTGACGAGGCGGTACAGGTAGGCGCCCGCTTAGACTTAGGCTCGACGCTACGCCACTCCTCCGTGGGCCGTGCACTGAGCCGGGCCATGGCTGCACACATGCACAGAGACCTCTTGAACCCGAAAACAGGAACAGCCGATGAGTTGAGTCCATGGCTGAGCTCTACTCTGCCAAAGCATGCCATGGATAGAACACCCGCCGAGGCCATTGAAGGATTTATCTGTCCAGTGTGTGGCAACATTAGTAACACACAAGGGGGACTGATGGCGCACTACACTTCGAACCACATGGACGATGAGCTCCACGCCTCGGGTAGCGACAGCAGCGACGGTGGCGATGATGATCGCAGCGATGATAACCAAACGAAAGGCAGCGGTTCACACGCTGATGACGAAAAGTCAGCAGCACTTCCTTTATCTGCTGTGGAACCACCCGCTGTAGCTTCTGGGTTCGTTTGCCCCGATTGTTACAGCAAATTTGGCAGTGCCGATGAGCTAACGCTTCACTACGAAATCCAGCACGGCAACTTGCACTCGCACCGAACTCCTTCATCTCTCCCTGGCACAAATGCCCTGGGCCCCAATGAGACCACAGAAGACGATGAAAGTATAGGCGATGCAATGGTGAGAGATATCCAAACAACCATGGATTCTGTGGCTTCTCTATTTACGGCCGAATGGACTTGGGAAACGGCTGAAGAGAATAGCTAAGTGTAAGCCGCATTCTCCAATGCCAACGATATCTAAACACCGCATGATGTGTGTCTTATATGTATGAGCGGAAAACCGAAAAAGCCAAACGATAAGGTCTGATATACGAAATAGTACGAAAAAAAGCTCAAATAAGGCACAATGAAACCGCAACGAGAGCAGTGAACTCGCTTTGAGTCAAGGAACTCAAATCCGCCTTTATTCTCAGTGAATTAGGGGCACTAGTATCTAGATCACCTGAACTTGCCGTTCCGAAATTGAAATTAAATTCGAGACTGCCGCTCCGAATTGAATTTCGAGACTGAATTCGAGACTGCCGTTCAAATTGAAATTATTCGAAACCGTTGTTTCGACATTGACGTGAACTGTGAAGCGACACTTCCACCACGCCTGCCTCGATAATTCTCAATTTGGGAACGACAGGATCAATTTTTTGGAAATTTACGAACGACGGAATCGAATATTTTCAATTTGGGAACGGCAGTCTCGGATTTAATTTCAATTTCGGAACGACAGTTTCGAAAATTTACAATTTTGGAACGGCAGTCTCGAATTAATTTCAATTTCGGAACGACATTCTCGAATATTTTCAATTTGGGAACGACAGGATCAAATTTTTGGCAATTAATTTAGGAACGACAGAATCAAAGTCTGCCCGAAGCACACCTTACATCGGTAGCTCGGTAGCACATTAGCTCTATGAGCACAACTGCGCCCGTCACAATGTGACCAATGATTCGTTAGTCTTCTGCAATAATATCAATCACCCCTAGATTCGTGCGTGTAAGTCCCCAATTACTATCTTGTTCACCAACTTGTATAACATGGATAAGCGTTGCCGTGACTACGAGATTAATGGTGCTGAAGGTGATCATGCAACACGCTTTCCTACGCAATTAAATTGTCCAAATGGTGCGATTTTGCGCGACTTTAGTCTTACAAGGCAAACATATCTTAGGTTACTCTTCTAGTGAAGGCGAGGGCTCACGGGTGGAGGAGGCAGCTGCTATTATGGCCTTGCGGACGGCCAATACCAGCTCGGACCTCGACCCACTTTCAACGAGAAGCTCGACTGACTTAGCTGCTGAGGTGCTTTGTTCGACTCAATCAACCAGCTTGTTCAAACACTGTGACTTTCGGTGCGTCTATTTAGTTCAAACCCGACAAATTGTGCAAATACTTCCTTAACCTCTCTTACAGCGAGAGCGCAATCGGATGCACGCCAAGAACACGCGCGAGCGCAAGAAATTGAAGTTGAACAAACTAGAAGAGCTCGCCAATCAACTTGAAAGGGAAATCGAAGAGCTCAATCATCGCAGCATGCATCACGACTGGGGCAGTGCTCTCATGGTGCCGTCTCAGCACAACACCGGAGTGGGGGCGTCGCCAGCCATAACGGAGCTTCAGGCGCGCGCGGGAAAATTAGCGATGCGAGTAGCGGCACAGGACACTATGCTGGCGCAGCTCAAGCAAGAGAATGCAGTGCTGATGGCCCACATACAGGCAGCGTCGCATCGCGCCCGCAAGCTAGGTTCCGAGGTACAGATGTCTGTAGCCATGTCTCCTAGGCCACTCTACTTTTACCTCCCCCCTCTCAAGGGAGCGAGCTTGATGCATTTCTCCAAGCGATTTCGTTCTTGATTCCTTATATTTTGCCTCATCGTAGCAGGCCCAGGGAATGCGCTGTGGATTTCCCTCCGAGTTGGGGCTGTTGAGCTCAAACTTTGAACAGATGGCAGAACCCACGGGAAGCCGTAGTGTGTTTTTACCTGAAAGCTTTCCTTGAAGAATTCGCCTTGGAAGAGCAGCTGCTCCGATAATTTCTTACGGCACGACCGGGACACGCAGCTTTAGGCACCTCAGGTTCACACTTTGGAACTTTTATCTCGGCATGCCTATCTTTATGTCCACTTCGCGGATGTCGGTATTTTTTTACTTCGAATGGCGATTAGGAGCTTCTCTCAGCTCTCAGCACACCTAGTTGCCTAAATTAAATTTAGCCCAGATTATATAGATAATCATAACCAGACCATCAAGTCGCAGTTAATTTGATTTACCTCATCATTACAAAGGCGCGAAATTTATATGGTTTCGACCCCGACCCGGGACCCGCGTGGTTCACATTCACACTAACAATTGACTGCTTTTTAAGAAAAGAGAGAGAGAGAGCACCATCCCAATTAAAACTAGAAATCGGAAATCCCATACTACTACTACTACAGGGAAGGCTCGCAGGGTGGCCTCCCTGATGAACGGGGCATATAATCTCACCGTAAAGGGTTACAATTTCCGTTTCCACGGAATTCCCGCGCGAGGGCTAAATAATTCACTTCACGTGGGTTTTCCGCGGTATTTCCGCGGGATTTCCGTGCCGTAGTCATAAAGGCACTGCCAAATCCCCGTCGCGGAAAGCACGCCTGAGTGGTCAAATTTTCTCTTTGCGCGGGAATTCCGCGGACTTCCCCGCGGGGTTCCTAACCTAGTCACCGTATTATTTGTGTACCCAATGGCCTACGGCTACCATTTTTCGCACTCTAATGCCCACATTAACGCCATATCTTTGTTTACTCCTTCTTCAGCAGCATGCCCGGTCGGAGTTCAGTTTCTATCGTGGAAAAAAGGAGGCGATTAATCACTGCGACGGTCTACGACAACTCATTGTGGAATGCTCTTGTGGTCAAGAGAGCATCGAAGCATTATGACCATGTACATGCCTTCCACCGACCAACTTCCTCGATAGGGCTCGCGGGTGCTGACGGTGAGTTTCCCGTCACCCGCGCAGCCACTGAACTTGTGCATGATTACGAAGAAGCACTGTGCTATTCCCTGCTTTGTGGCTTTTTCCTTGTCTCTGATCATTCTAGTCGGCCTAGGCTCGCAGCTCTTCGATGGGTGAAAGAATCCTATCGGTGGAGTGGGTTTGACCTTAGACTTGGAGGAGAGGAATTCGGTTCAGGATGAGGGTGAAAACCCCCCACCAAACTCGGATAGCAAGTGAGTCCGGACCTGAACACAATCGAATCTTTGTTCAACCTCGCTAACTACGGCTTCTGGAGCGGAGAAGCATCCCGGTGTTCGTAAGCCTGTGAACATTCGTGTTTGTACAGCCTGCAACATTGCAGCCACGTGACCCATACTTCGTTAGCAAGAAAGAGGACAGGCGATGCTGAGATCGGCTGGCGCCCGACGCTTGAGAAAAACATTGAGACGATGCGCTTCTGGGGCGAAAATAGCTTAGGTCTAGTTTGCGCTGCTTTGCTTTTCTTCTCTACCTGTTAGTCTTCTAATTCCGGCCCTTCGGGGCCTGTCTCAAAATAGCCCAGAGAATTGCCTCGTGGGCCTGGGACGTGACACACGAACGAGCACTCAGTCCCACCGACTTCTTCGGGGGAAAGGTGCCAGTTGGAGCCTGAATTGGCCTTCTGGAGCGAATTTGCTAGCGCATATGCAGCTTAAGTGCATTCTTTATGTGACTATGTGACTGCTGTGTACTTGCCTTTCTTTTCTTTTTTAGGAGTGAATTAACTAGACTAGACTAGACTAGGCAGGGAAGGCCGATATCGACATGCTAGCTGCAGAATCGCTTCACGACGTGCGATTCACAACCCACGTGCCTTATAAGTGCGGCAAAATCATTGAAATGCAGGGCTTTGATGAACTTCAATAGAAGTTGATGATCTTAGTAGTGTTTGTGGTGGTGATGCGAGCGCCTTGCTCCTTTCTCCATCTCTCCTACTCTCCTACTTCACTGAATAATTTGCGCATTACACTGCAGCGGCGTGCGCGCCGCCACGCCACGATCAACGTAGTTGATTTCAGTGACGTGACAAGGTTTCAGAACATGGTTGATGGCAGTGACAACGTGTCAGAACAGAACATATGTACCCAGATAAAAATGTGATGTGACGAAGAGAGTCACAGACACATTTTCTTGGTAGGCACTTTTGTGAGCCCCCCCGAGGGGGGACTGGATTTAGTAACTAACAGAAAGGGTGCCATCTAGTCGGCGTTTGCAGAGTCCCCCGGGCCGGACTGGAAGCCTGGCTCGGGGTTCATATAACTTTCGTAAGCGGTCTCTTCGTCGTAGTCGTTGCGAGCACGGGGGTGTTTTTTGGTCGTGGTCGGATAAAACATCAAACTACGTTGATCTATTTCTTATTTGGGTTAAAAATATAGCGTAAATTTTCGAAGCACAGAAGAGACGAAGAGATGCACGGACAGCCTCCTGCCAGCTCTAAAAAAGGTTTAGTCCATCCCCTCATCCCGAGAAGGTGTCAGGACTTGATCTGCTTCTCGTTGCACTCTAAGCTTGAAGATGCCATGGAATGGAGACATTAGCAAAGAGGTGAATGAACTTAGGGTAGGATTCTGTACGGCTTTTCTTTTCAGAGCATTCGCTTGACTCGTTAGGATTGAAACCAACCCTAGATTTTCTTGGATCGTGGCGGTTTGTGCGGCTTATGGGAGAAAATCCACCTATTCTTCCATTCGGTTGTTTCAGATGGCACAACAGAGTCAAGATGATGATGCAGTGTATTCTTACGATGAGATTGACGAGGGTGACGATGAGGAGGTTGCAGCAGGGGAGATTAAGACTGGCCGCTGGACTCCGGCGGAACATGCGGCCTTCCTTCGAGGCATGGCATTGCACGGCAGGGAATGGAAGAAAGTGGCGCGAACTATCCAGTCGCGATCCTCAGCGCAGATTCGGTCCCATGCGCAGAAGCATTTTGCGAAGTCCTCCAGGGATGACGAGTGTTTAGTCATGCACGATGGCCCGGTGCCGCATCATTTAGGCCAAGCACTAGCTGAGACCCTCGCGGCGCTTATGGAGAGGAGGCGCGCATTGTTGCGTCAAGAGAATGACTGTACGAGCAGCGGCAATCTCTATGAATCTCAATCTAGCGACGTTGTAGACTCATCGCGTATACACGACAAAGGTGCCGGAGACGGAAGCGAATCAGATGAGATGTCAGATCAAGAGCTTGAAGCTATTCGCGCCCTCAAATATTTGAGAAGTGCCGACAAAAGCAGCCATGCTGGTACAGTCGTAGGCGCCGATACTTTAAGTGCTGCTGCAGACGAACACTGTCTGCAGCCTTCGACGTCAGCGTCGTCTCTCTCTTCGCATTCATCCTCGAGGCCAGCATCGCCCTCTCTCGTCGTAGGCGGCCAGCAGAAAAGAAGACACATTCACGGACCTGAGGGGAATCAAGAAAGAAGTAGCACTCCGTGAAGTCTACATGGATATTCCGCCTTGGGCGCGTGCCCATCGCCATTGCCAAGGACAGGTCGAAGTGGAGACAGCTGACTCACTCCATTCCCAAACCTCCTGATGCCTGATGGCTGAAGGACACCTCGAGAGTAAATGATTACAATTGCGTTGCGCAAAAGGACACTCAGCCCAGTCAGACTTGTTCTGAAGGTTAAATTTTCCGTTGCTATATGCCAGAGTGGTGTTTCTTTGTATTTTTGGGGAGTATTAACTAGACTAGACTAGGGAGGGGGGGGGGCTTCTAGGCTAATATTTTATAAGCTATAATTAATATATATGGAATTTATATAAATATAAGTTTCTATAATCCACAATTAAATGCCAAATCATTTTGCGCTTTCTCTCTTTCAAATCCCAAAGCCAGGAATCCAGTAGCCAGCTGATGTCGTTAGTCGCCATTTTATTTGTTATTCGAATCGCAGTATCGCATGGACTTGGTAGTAAGAGGGGTAGCTACTTAAGTGTTGCTATAGACTAAGTCGACTCTAACGAGCACAATGGTGGAGTGAAATTAAGTCTAAACACAATCAAGGGCGCGCACGAGAGGGCGCGGGGCAAGGACACAAATCGCTAGACAGCCAGGTACATAAATGGACTGAGAGAGAAAGGGCTGACGTTAAGACGTTGGCACCAAAGAACTGCAGTGTTCTGAAATTCTGCAGGACCGGAGAACCCAGTCGCATGTCCGTTCGATCGGGATTGAGCCCACTGAAGGTACCCATCGACTGCTTGGGTGCTAGAGTGCCGAATTGCTTAATTGATTTTTTACGAAGGTGCTTGTCAGAATTCCTTTGCTGTGCTGAGCGCTTTGAGCACATGCATCCTCAGGCTACTGCGGGATCGCTTATTTCGCTTTCTCGACGACATCCAGGAAGACCTGTTCTATTGAGCTCAGGCTCACGCAATAGAAAGCTCTTGGCTCGTCGCGGTTGTTGCTCTTTCCAACTCCAACGTTATCTTCTGTAGGTCGCTCTTCTTTTCCGTTGCACATGTGGTCTAGTAGCGCAAAGCACCGCGGCAAATGCATGGCCTCCTTCGGCACACGCACTTTGAAGCGATTATCCACTAATTCAAGTACTTGGAGGCTGGGAAAAGTGGTTTTCAATTGTTGAAGGCATGACGATACCCAGGAAGAAGTGGTATCATAGTCCACATTGCTCGATTCGTCGATCGCAGCGCGAAAAGAGACTTCATAGCCACCGCCGTACTTGCGCTTCAAATGCAGGGGAGTCCCGATGCACCTGAGGGCGCCGTCGACAACAATCCCGAGCCGGTGGCAGAGCGCCTCTGCTTCGTCGAGGGAGTGCGTGGTGAGGAGCACGCAGAGCTGGTCTCTGGCAACGCATTTGCGGAGAGAGTCCCACACCAACCGACGGCTCAACGGATCTGTACGATGGGTCGAAAGACCAGGAGCAGGAGTATGAAGAGAGGAGCACAGAGGATATGATGATTGTAATTGGCGTCGTAAAACGCAAAAACCGACATGGAAACAACTGAGCGCTTATTGAAAGATTACTTCGTTCTCCAAACGCCTCCCTCAAACACACACATACACCCCCTCACCCAGTCCTGCTGTCGGTTCGTCGAGGACAACCACCGAAGGTTTTCCGACGAGTGCAAGGGCTGTGCTCAAGCGGCGGCGCATTCCGACACTCAAATCGCCAGCTCGCTTCTCACGGTCCCTGTCGCTGCTTAGCCCCACAGCGTGAAGCACGTCACGATTCCCTCCTTCGTGCTCCTGGACGCTCTTGTCATTGGCAGAGGTGACAGTTGGCACACGGGACTTGCCGCGCAGAGACGCAAAGAGCTGAAGATGAGCAGACACTGTTGCTTGCGCCCATAAGGTATCCTGTTTTAGAGAGATGCATGCATGCATGGGGGTTTTCACAGACAAGAATGAGTCACGCACAAACGCGTCAGCACACATCTCACTCACAAAGAATGCGAAGGAACGAAGGGGGAGAGATAAAGGCGACCCCCCAAAACGTCCCTTTCAAATGGCTCCGATCGTTGGTCTCCTCCTCTTACCACATCCTGAGGCACCAGCCCCAAATGTCGGAATGCTTGCGGCGCATTTTCCAGCACCGAATGATGGCTCAGCAGCGCGTCACCTTCAGACGGTTGCACCAATCGCGTCAGCATGCCAATGGTGGTGCTTTTCCCAGCGCCGTTGGGGCCTAACAATCCCAAGCATTCGCCTCTTTTGGCTGCCACACTCATCCCGCGCACGACCACAGAGACTTTAGGCGTTGAAGACGGCGCACTTGTCGCGGAAACATTCTCTGAATTCGAAGTAGACGCGTACTCTTTGCGTAAATTTACGAGTTGAAGCATGACGTCCTGCTGCCCCCCTCGTCTCGCCCTCAATCGCTCCATGCGAACATCGTCGTCGCCTAACGCTGCTTCCTCTGCCGCCTTCTCTGCGGCCACAGCTCGAAGATCTTCACAGCCATTGCCATCGACTAGCGCAAGTCGACCAGTGGGGGGGAGAGGTGACGAATAGTGACTCTCCATGTAGATGGCAATGGAAGCAAATACCATCGAAAGGAACAGTTGTAGGCCGACACATAGGGCAGGTGAAGGGGCATCGCCAGCATTGAGACTTGGCACATGTAAGGCCGTTAAAGTGGTGGCAAAGAGGAGATGCGGGGAGCATAGGCACAGTGCTGCAATGAGAGTCGCGGTTAGGCTGAGAGGAAGCGCGGCGGTGGCACTCGATGGGAGGAGCCAGTGCAGACCCAGTACTGAGAGGCAAGGGGCTATCAGAGTACCCACTAGCACTACGCCAGGGGCAAAGAGGTTGGCGCTCGAGGGCGAAGGAAAGCAAAAACTGAGCACTGAAGCAAACGTAACGCTGTGGACCATAAAGGCCAGAGAAGTAGCATAAAACCACGGATTATCGATCCAGCCGCCCATTCCTCGCCCAAAAGCTATGAGCCACAGAGTTATCGTCGGCCCTAGCGATAGAGTGCATTCCGCAGACCAAGTTCCAAACCAGAAAGCTGCCTCGGAGCAACCGCTCACAGCTAACAAGTGCCGGAGTCCCTTCTGTCGCTCAAAGAGGAGAGTCGCTGCCGTAGTACCGGGTACAAACAGGGTGCTGAGGGCCATACCCGCAATAATCATCCCACGCGCATGGTCATTGAGAGAGTGCACGGCGCTGAGCACGATGGAACCGATGACAAAGGCGAGTGCTTGAGGTAATAAGCGATTGATGGTGGCAAAAGTTTCTCCAACGAGTGCAATGTGAAGAAGGAAACGACACAGCGCCCAAGATTGCTGACCGAGTAAAACCAGCCATGACTCCTTGGCCTCAGGAGAAAATTGTTGCTGGTGCGAAAGAGAAGGAGGTGAAACCTGACTCTGGTCATGGTAGTCCATTGCGGTTTCGTCCTCGGGGTTCGGAACTCCGAGAGCCCGAGAAGTGACCCTTAAAAATACGGATTCGAGAGAAGGCATTTCGAGACCGTACACCACACCGGATTGCTCTGCCAGCGCGCTTTGGGTTGCTGCTGTTAATGCGACACCGCCTGCGCCGCCGTCCGGCCCGCTTTCCACTTGAAGTGCTCTTCTCGTGGCACCGGTTGATCTTTGCTGCCAATCTGCCAAGAAAGTTTCGAGTTCCTGGAAGAAAGTGGCCGCATTTACAGTAAACGGAAGCGTGAGGTACACTTCATTGGAGGAACGCTGCGACACTTTGTACTGCCCTAGCCGTGCCTGCGCCCATGCTATGGTCGCTGCGAGCGCATCGTTGCTGCCGTTTTTATGGGAAGATTCTCCCGCATTTGAAGGCGAAGAAGAAGGCAGCGGCTCTACTGATGGTTCCTTTGTGATATAATTGGAGGGTTTAGGGTCGACAAGACGACGAGCATTGCCTTGGTTGGTGTTCCTGCTACTGCCATGGATACTGGCTAAAGTTAAGGTGTAGCCTAATCCCAGATTTCGCTTCAGAAACGCTGGACTCCCTGAGCAGTAAACACGCCCCGCACATAACACAGCGACACGATCTGCTACCTGCGGTAACATGGTTGAGACAAGAAAGTGTATACGTGAGCGCATCACATTGCCCTGTTCTTGTGTCGGTCACACAAATTGAAAAAGATAGGCGGCCTGCTTAAATACAGCCTCCTTAGTATTTTTTGAAGTGAACTCCTGATTTACCGCATCCGCTTCATCCATAAGGTGAGTGGTGAGTAGGATGGTGCGATTGACACGATATCGACGCAGCAGCGCCCATGTTTGAAGTTTTCCTACGGGATCCTAGAAGGAAGAAAAATAGAGGGTGGTATACCTAGAGTTAGAAGGCTAGCACGGGTGACTGAAAATCATTCATTGGACAGGACACAAAAGGCAACTTCAGTCGCACGCATGCAATGTCATCTTAAGTACCGTGCGTACCATTGCAGATGTAGGCTCGTCGAGAATGACCAATTTTGAGTCGCCAATAAGTGCAATGCCAATGCTCACGCGCCGCCGCTGTCCTCCCGAAAGCTCTTCGACGAACATCGACGCAGCTTCTTTCTTTCGGCGAATGGATAAGAAACCCGTCTCCGATGAGTTTTGGGCCTCGGGCTGGTTTCGCCGATCCTCACGACTATTTTTGTCATAAGGAGAAGTCGCAAGGCCCATTTGAACAAGCATATCCTGCACAGCATTTGTTTGCTCATGGGGAGGCACGCCCTTGAGAGCTGCGTAGAAAGACAGCATCTCCGTGGGTGTGAATCCTTCGAACAAGGCGTCCTCCTGCTTGGCAAATATCACATATACGCACATGGAAGAGTCAAAAAGCACGAAGACACGCATGTTGAAGATGCGAGCGCACAATATAAGTTACTTCGAACCTGAGGGCAAACTCCTAACGATTGCCGCAGCTGCCTCTGACCATAGCGCACGTCATGCCCATACACCATTGCTGAGCCGCCATCGGGTGCCAGGCGCCCCGTCAAACAGCTTCATGCCGCAAGGAAGTGATAGGAGAGAGAGAGAGAGGAAAAGGAATATACAAGGAATAAACTGAGGCTATTCTTGATCATTGTAAAACTTACGTCGATCTAGAAAAAAACTCTCGTCTCTCCTCTGCAAAATTGTACATTGAAACTTTACTACCGCAATTGACACTTTTTACTTGATGAGGCTCGTTTTTCCGGCGCCATTTTGCCCCATCAGCACCGTGCATTCTCCTTCCGCCAGAGACAGGCATGCATTGTTAAGGGCTCGGTGTTCTTCGCCTTTTCGAGACATGTAATTTTTCTGGAGCCCAACGACCTTCACCGATGGAGCATAAGACGAAGCTTCTTCGACATATCCTGGTGGGTGATGTCTGCCTCCTGAGCCATCCGCTCTTGTACCTACGGATTCTTCATCGTCCTCGGACACGTCCGAGGAAGCCGCCCTTGGTCGTTCCAGAAGTTCTCGGGAAGCGTCATTGTCATCATCGTCATTGTTATCGTCTAAAATGTTAGAATTTTCTCGCATATCCTTCTTTCTCTTTTGGTACCTCGAAAAGTCAAGTATAGACAGGCACCCAAGAAGAGCATCTCCAGCACTCTCGAGGGACCAGGAGTAATGCACAGCCAGAGCCGCAAGGGCAGCGAAGAGCAAAGTATCGAAGAGCAAGAGACCAAGCACAGAGGTTAACTTGAGAGGAGTGGCATCGAACTCGGGTTGAGAAACACAATTGATTGAATGCATGTTGATCACGCAAGCGCCCGAAGCACCGCCGCTGTCTGCGCCTCCATGCGCATGAAAGTAAGCACCGTCAGGGCCAGGGCGGCAAGTAGCATCTCCACAGCAATCGCTGTCCCAATCGCAAAAGTCGCGAAACCGTCGCTTGGTGTTTTCTCCGCACACAGCACTATTGAACCCGAGTACATGGCTGCATGGGACGTAACCACTCGGGCAAGTGTCGACACATACAGGTAAGCCTAATTCTTGAGCCGTAGGGAAGAAGGAAGCAATTCCATACTGCAGTGCGAAAGGTGGCAATAGACTCGCGACCGTTTGCCATCGCAGTGGAATATACCGCATGTTGGTTGCCACGAAGACAGCGATGGAGCTTATGAGCGTTAAAGCAGTGGCTTGAGCTGCAGATTGAGCGGATCGAAAGAAACAAGACCCAAAGTACAGGAAAGGCACCTATGCAGTATACATTCACACGATAGCATACAGAATACGTATGGCACTGATAAGATGAATTTAAAAGTAAAGATATACCTGAATCGATTTCTTACCGTGGCGGTCGCGTAGCACAAGAGGAGGGCAGCTACATGCAAAAAAGGCGCGCCATGAAAGAGCCCCCACTGTACGGAGGCCAGGCTTAGCCCCAGACACAGCACTGTACTCGTCAACACTTCAGTGAGGAACATGGATAGCCTACACGCCCAAAGGAGAAGTAAGTGCAGAAGGGTAAACGAGAAAACCCCTTAACAGAGAAAAAAGCGTTATCTTTTTGTAAATCAACAACTACAGAGAGCAAATCAATCATACTCCACGAAAAGGGCATCTTCAATGCAAGCACCTATTACCAGTAGGCTGTATCTTTTAGACCCATCATGAGCATCATCTCTAGCACACGTGTTTCGCGCTCCATCACCACGAGTGTAATCAAACTCCACTGCAGTTGCAAAAAGGCTACTGGCACCCCCATTTGCTCCAAGTACGAATTCAGCGCCACGTCTACCACATCTCGCTGAACTTTCGAAAAGAGCACATCGTCGTCTCCTCCCACGAACAAATCGTCTGCATCCTTGCCAACACCTGCGTAGAGTTCGTCGTCGTCGAAATTGCGAAACTTTTCGTTTGCTTCTCGCACCGTGCCAAGAATGTCGGGAAATTCTTGATAGACTAGCCAGAGCATCTACATAAAATTCGCATTGACATGTGGATTAAGGACTTAGTTAAGACGGAGGATTATTTGATGAAAAATGGCGCTAGGCTCAAAGGCGAGTGCTCCTAAGAATGCAGTATGCCTTACGATGAATAACAAAGGTCAATGACATAACGATGTGCATAATAACACTACGAAAAGATGGCGAACTTAACTCACGCACCGCAAACACGAGGATAGGTAGAATCCAACCCTTAACAACTTCACTTGACTTGCGCTTCTTGATGATGAAATTGCGCCACATCATGAGGCGGATTTGAGTGCTCAACCGTTGGCTCGCCCCAGAACTCGGTGGCGTCTTCATGGTTGGTGCTATGGCAACAGATGGAGGCTCGTCGCCCAGGCCGGCAGCAGTGATGTTTTTTAGAAGACGCTGTAGATGTTTGGGCCCATAGTGATAGTAGAGACCATAGACTGCGACGGATAGGCTTGCCTCATTCGACTGCACGTCTAAACATCTACAGGTAGTTTCGGGTAATAAGAAGGGCAAATTTGCTCTTATAGCTCAGTCCCTTAGCGTTTTTAGTACTACAGTACAAGAAGGAAATCGATTTTTAACAGGTGGAAGTACCGGATTTGAATACTCACTTTCTTAACGTGACAATCTCTTATCACCCGAAACTACCTGTACACACACAGCACCAGTGTTGTACTCTAAGGCTTAGTACTAAGGCTTTGGGCCTTTCAAAAGACGCATCTGACCTTTGACTCTATACCAAGGTTCTCTAATATTGACGTGGAAAATACACGCGCCCGAAGTGTGAACAAGCATGCAGAGACGAAGCTACGCAAGGTGTTCACGTCTTCCCATAGGCGCGCTCGCGCGTTATTGTAAGGACAGACCGGCCCATAATGATTCGATTCAAAACAAGATATTGAATTTAATTTTCGAGCGATGATGAGGCGCAGTCTTCAAACCCTTGGGCGAGCGCAATCGAATCGCCGTTGCATCTGTGTCAACAACCGTGTTCTGAAAGCTAGACTGCGCTTCGCGTTGGCCTATTCAAACTCTAGACAGCACCGAAGCTTAGACAATTCAAAGCATGCTAGACTCTTGAAGAAAAATGTTGTGTAGTGGAAAGCGGTTTGCCCACTCATGCTATACGAGGAGCTTGCCGGCGTGAACAAGCATGCAGTCAAGCATCGTTCGACACACTTTTTTCTGTACCTTAGTGTTACCTTAGTACTCAGATATTATATTAGTCTAAGGTCCGTTGGACCTTTGAACCTTTGACCTTTGAG
>Ga0307982_1002622_pt1 | contig 14506 bp, 4 predicted proteins | sample OrgLakmetagen989_FD_201847 | JGI IMG/M metagenome (GOLD analysis project Ga0307982, IMG submission 201847) | Saline water microbial communities from Organic Lake, Antarctica - #989 | ecosystem: Environmental > Aquatic > Non-marine Saline and Alkaline > Saline | place: Antarctica: Organic Lake...
GTACTAATTCATCTAGCGAACGAGCCAAACCCGCTTTACCAAATCTTCATGTTGATTTGGGCGCTCACCTACCCCGCGAGGCTCGCCTTCTTCACCGTTTGCTGCGCGGTCCCGAGGCAAAAACTTCAGCGCGCGGCTGACGTTGATGCGGCTGCAGACGAGGAGGTGCAAGCATGGCTCTTGTATTTATCGTGGAAGTCCTGTGCGATCACGCTACTATCACTCACTTGCGTTTCTTCCATAGTCCTTGATATTCGTGCTGCTTCGTAATTTCTTTGCTCGATTCTTTTACCCTGAACTCATATTTGTGTAGGACGACGAGACCATGATTGACGGTTTCCCGATCGACTGTGGCACCAAGACTCGGAAGTTCTTGTCTATGGCCAAGGCTCAAGCCGTTACGGCGTCGCGGCGACCTCACCGCAAGCCACCGGCTGAAGCTGATGACGCTGTCTATGTTGAACCTTTCAAGCTCTACGAAGATGTAAGATGAGAACCTGTCAAGCGAAGCCTGAATTCGTCATTGGAACGCGGTTGCAGTCTCCGTCTTGCATGCATCCTACAGCATTCTTCTTCGCCCCCCTTGAATTTGTCTGCCCTGCGGCAAACCGATTTGTTCTCCCTTTGTGCATGCTTTGTTATTAAAATATGATATATTCGTTGACACGGCGCATTTGAACAGATTGGTCAACACGACCTGGATGCATACTGCTGCGCTGCTGAGAAGAGGATGCTGGGGTGTATCCGTGGCGTGGGCATCAGCGACGAGTACGGCGTTGGCATGTCGCTCTACTTCAAGTTTTTGAAGACGATGAAGAATGCGTTTTTGATTACGAGTATTCTTGCGTGCGTGCCCATTTACTACAACTGGAAGGGCAGCAGTGCAAGCGATATCCAGAAGGTATTCAATCTCATATGAGCCATCAACACCTCCCATCATTTCAATAGTTTGCTCACTTGAGTGTATGCCCATTTTTCTAGGATCGAATACATTTGTTTATATCATTGCCGACCAATCAAGCCCCCTTCCCTTTTCACTTCAATTCTTAAAACTCATATTCATTCCATTTTATGACGCAGTCTCAAGACATCACATCGGGCGGGATGCTGTACGCTGCGTATTACACGACCTCGGGCTCTCTCGGCGGGATCACCCGAGCGTGTGCCTCCGTCAGCGAGGGCGACCTCTTGTCGCTTGCATGCCCCGGTGACAGCAAAATCAAGTCCGTTGAGGCGTTCTACGGCACTCCCGAGGGATCGTGCTCGTGCCCTGCGGAACAAAAGATTGACATCACTACCGGGAACTGCCCTGCCACCCCAGACTTCAGCAAATACAGCTACGGCGAATGCACCACGGCATCGGATGACGACACGGAGGATGTCAAAGCGTGCTTTCAGGGCAAGATGTGGAGCGGCGGCGACTGCTGCGCCTACGACATCGATCCTGTCAACCATTGGCCCGATTTCACCGACCTTGCCTTTGTGCCCACGCCAGGCTGCAACTCCGCTTCGGCTCAGTTCATTGCGCAAGCTGCTTGCCTTGGTCGCCAGAATTGCACCATCGAAGTGTCTGCCAACCAAACCTTCCACTGGGAAGAGTCCGCGCGGGCTCCCTGCGGCGAGGGCACCTTGGTCAACCGCGAATGTTCGGTATCCCTCAACTCGCCTTCGAGCAACTTTACAACCTGCCCCGAAGACCCAGAAGAGTTGCGCTTCATCGCACGAGCGGTTTGCGCCTCCAATTCGTTCGCGTGGTCCCCTGGCGGCCCAAAACAATCGCGCATTTCCTGGAACAAAGTGTGCTCGTATATCGATGCGTGTTGCACTTTCATCATCTTCGCCATGGTGCTCTGGATGGCGGACAAAGAACAAGCAGCGGTAATCGAAGCCGACATGGCGTTCGCTTCAGCCGATGACTTCACTCTTCGGATCAAGCATTTGCCACCGCCTGTAAAAGGCCAATCGCCTGATCTGGAGAAGCTGAAGGACGCCATCCGGCTGCACTTCGACACTCTCCTGACAGGTTTGAAGCCGGTGATCAAGGAGCGCAAATGCCAAGTATTCGACGTCAATTTCGGTCTGAACAACCAAGATACGCTGCGCCTCATGAAGAAGCGTGGCGATATGGCCCGTATCTTGGACCTGGCCACCGAAAAGCTCACCATGATGCAAATGTTCAACACCGCTTCAGAAAAGAAAATCAAGAAGCAGGACGAGACGGTGCGCATCCTCAAGGTGAAATTCATTGCTATGTGCGAGCGAGTGAAGTTCCGGAAGCGGAGGCTCGAAGCCAAGACTGCATTTGTGACGTTTGACTCGGAAGAAGCCTACGAGCGCATTCGAAAGTGCTACATGACTAGCAAATTCGGGTGGTGTGGGCCACCCAGAAAGCTTTACTTTCAAGGCAATTTTTGGTTTAAACTCGAAGAAACGATGCGGCCATCCGACTATATTTGGGAAAACCTCTCAACACCTTACCCCGTCCGTGTGATCAAGTTCTTTATCTCAAATTTGTTGGCGCTGCTTTTGCTCGTTTTGGGGTTTGCGGCTATCATTCAAGCCAAAGACCAAGAAATGCGGGCCAAATTGCGGGTGGGTGACTTGAGTTCTTGCAGCGCCTACGAGTTCATGTACAGCGGCTCGGACCCCACGATCGCTGAACCGTGGCTGTGGGAGAACCGCTTTATCACCAATGAGACAACAACCGTGGTGACGCGAGATGAAGTGCGTCAAAACGAATTCCCTGACAAGTACAACATAACGTACCCCAACACCGGTCTGCTGGGTTGTTACTGCAAGTACGTTTTTGACAATTACCTAGATCAAGTGTCTGATGTCGAGTTTGAGAACCCCGAAACCAAGGAGCCAGAGTATTGGTGTGCTGACTGGGAGTCTAACTACACCTCAGCTCTCGCCATTGCGCAGCTTGCTGTGCTGTCGGTTATTGTCGTGAACATTCTGCTGAAGTCGTTCTTCCGAGCTCTCGTTGCTTTCGAGGGCCACGAGACGCGCACCCAGGAAATATTGTCGCTCGCGCTCAAGCTGTTCTTTGCGATGCTTGTAAATACTGCGCTTCTCATTGTACTCATTTCAGGCAACCTTAATATTCTCTTTCGGGGTGCAAACAATGTTGCTACTCGCGCGCTCGATGCACTGGCACTTTTTCAGGGCTCCATTTCGGATTTTACGCCCGAGTGGTACCTGTCCGTGGGCTGCTCCATCACGGTGCTCATGTTCACGCAGGCCTTCACGCTCAACAGCGCGCCTGCGACAGCGTGGGTGCAAGTGCACCTCATGCGCTGCCTCGACCGCGGCTGCACTTTTGACATGACGCGCACCCGGCAAAAGCTTCAAGTGCAGCTCGAAACTCTTTACACGGGCCCGGTCCAAAAGCTCGAAGAGCGCTATGCGGCGCTTCTCGTGTGCTATACCGTGTGCACTATTTACTCGGGAGGTATGCCCATCCTGTACTTTGTGGGGTTTCTGTCGTTCCAAATCGCGCTGCTCGCGGACAAGTGGGCGTTTGTTCGGCTCTACCAGCTGCCCCCCAAATATGGCTCTGCTCTAGCACGCGCGTGCACCGATCAACTCCCCCTCGCGCTGCTGGTGCGGTCAATTCTCGCCATCTGGGCTTACACCGAACCCAATCTGTACCCCACTAAGAACGTCGAACTTGATGTGGTTCCGGGCAACGTAACGCAGACCGACTACGGGGAGCGCTACAATGGTACACGCTCGTCGCCTTACTCGAACAGCTTTGACTTCTCGGGATCGGACATCTACACGCCTTTCGACATTTTCGAAGAGCTCGAGCGTGCTCTCTTGCACCCGAACTCGCTGCCGCACGATGTGATGATTTTGATCTGGGCCGTGTGGTTCGCGAGCACGAAAATCTTGAATTTGGACGACTTTGTGCTTTGGTGCCGTGCGCTTTTCCAGTCGAAAGACGTGGACTTTGCGGAGGCCGGCACTGACATGGAGACTCAAGTGGAAGAAGACGCGAAGAACAAGGAACGCTGGGCTAAAATGGGCATCTCAGAAGAAGAAGGTCGGGCTCTCATGTTGGCCAATGAGGGACAGGAGAGTAAGCCGGTGGAAGAAGACCCGGAAAAGGACGAGAAGGAGAAAGACGGCAAGGAGAAAGAAGATGGGAAAGAAAAGGCAGATGGTGAGGAGGAGGGAGACAAGGCCGACTCGGAAGCAACCGAGGCAGTTCAAGAAAAGGCGCCAAAGAAAGGTGCCTTCGGCGGTCTTTTTGGAGGCAAGAAGAAAAATGCAAAGAAAGACAAGAAGGGCGATGCCGAAAATGAGACGGAAGGCGGAGCTCCGTCGGGTACTATTGATGACGAAGACGCTGCTCCTGCTGCTGCGGAGTCGGAGGCCAAGACTGAGGGCCCTGCTAAAGATGCAGAAGGTGGCAGCCACGGTGTGAAGTCCGTCTTCGTCTTGGACACCACCAAGGAAAAGATGGAGGGCGACGTGCATGTGTTCGAAGTGTCTGCCAATGACGGGCTGGCCAGGCAAGAGACTCTCGACGATACCGAAATTGCACTCCTCGAACACAGTCAAAAGAATCAGGAGTTGTCCGCGGAAGCGCAAGCCGAGCAAGACGCGCTTCGCATGGGCCGGAACGCCAAAACGCTCAAGAAAGGAGGCTCAGAGGCGCCCGCTGATTTGGAGGAAGGCAAGAAGGGCAAAAATGTGCGAAGGCGAACCATGCCAAATGAAGAAGGCTCGCTAAGCGACGCCGAATACGAAGAAATGAAAGAATTTCGTGAGAAGTGGCTCACGGTGTGCGAGTTCGTGCAGCAAAACCGGGGGCGGCGGCTCATTGAGGGCAACGGTGACTTCTTGTGGTCCATCCCTGACGACGTGATGAAAGGCCACGTTTACGCAAGGGTCCTTAACCGCTCCGTGCGCACGGCTTTCGTGCAAGAGCTCGAGTTTCGCAAACGGTATCCAGACACTGCCAAGCGACTCACCCGCATGATTCAGGGCATCACTACCTTTGACTTTTACGGCAACTCTGATTACGCCGAGTCCTTTGCCCTGTCCTCGAAGTCCATCAAAGCTTACATGCGCGGCAAGATTCAAGTCAGTGGGGACGACTTCGAGCTCGCGCACCGGGGATGCTTCAACTGGTGCAAGCGAAACCTGCTTGGCATGACCGACCGTCTCGACGTGGTGTTCCCAGAGATTCGCGATGACTTGAACGCCGTCTCCGAGCGCCATGTGACCGCCGTTGGTATTGACCCTACCAAGGTGGCAGGGCCTCGGTTTGTCATCAACCTCCGGGTCCCACCTCCGCCGAAGAACCTGTTCGAGGGTGCGCCGCCTAACGTGATCACGGACATGAACCACAGCAAGTACGACGAGTGGGAAGAAAACTGGCAGTACCTGCGGCTCAGCATCAAGAACGTGTTCAGCTACCGTGTGCGGCTTCCGAAAGGCCTGCAGGCCAAAAAAGTCCCCGAAGTGCAGCTGGAGGTGCCTGCCGTGCTTCAAACGCTGAGCGCATGGAAGACCATTGACATTGCCGGGGTGCGGCAAATCTCGGACCCGCGGCACGTGGCGGAAGAGCACACCAAAACGGCAGTTGCTGACGGGTTCATGTTGGGTACCATGGCTGGAGTGACGGATTCGTCCGCTGCCGAGCAAGTCGACCATGCCCTGACTGCGACGGAGGCGAATCTCAAGACCAACCGAGACATGGCCGTGGAGCGCATTCAACGCGCGTGGTTGGGGAAAGCCGCCCGGCTGCGAGTGCAGCGCATGAAGAGCTGGCAGAGCCGCTGCTTGATTTTCCTCGAGTCGATCCCCATGACGTGCTTTGGGCTCGCGCTCGTGGCAATCGACATGACTTTCACTTTCGCGCTCGCCGAAGAAATGCCCTTGGTTACGGAGGTTGTGGCTTACTTTGCGACCTTCTTTTTCGCGTTTGAGCTGGGCCTGCGATTCGGCTGCTACGCGTACCTGAGCCGGGGCAAGGGCTTGGACTGTGCAGACTTCGATTTCTTCACGAAGGATTGGATTCGAATGATCGATTTGATCACCGTGGTTCTCGACGTGGCGGCGACGGCCATCTTGATTGCGGCGAGCCAGGCCACCGACAGCAATTCGTTCAAGTTCATGAAGTCGTCCAAGGGCGCCCGCGTGGTGCGCCTCGCCAAACTCATCAAGGTGGTTCGAGTGCTTCGGATCTCCAAAGTGGTGCGCTTGGCCGAGCACGAAAAGCTGTACATCTTGACGGGCCGAGAAAACGTGGGCATGCAGCGCTACCACATCAAAGCCCCCAAGGAAGTCGAGATAGGCAACCGTCTTGAGGTCATGCTTCCGCATCTCGGCAAGCTTCAAATTCAGTGGCCGTCCTATGCCAAAGAAGACCAACCAGTGCAGTTTCACTTCCCAACCGTGTGCAAGCACCACTTCGGGCAAATCTCGCCCAACTGCAAGCTGGTGCAGCCCTCGCTTGACGTCACGGCGGAGTCTGGTGGGGACACTTACAGCGGCGCCATGGGCCAGTACGGCTGGATTCAGCTGTGGAACGCGAACGACGACCATGGCCTGGTGCCGCCGCCCAAGAACCGCTTTGCGAAGAAGCCCCGAACCAAGCAGGTGGTCACGGACGCTAGGGGCAAGAAGCACACCATCACGCGCGAAGAAACCGCCGAGGAAACCTGCAACCGTTGCTACAAGAACTACTACGACGACTACTCGATGCACCGGGTGTGGTACCAGGTGATGGCGTTTGCCCCCAAGCCAGTGCTCAAGCGCTGGACCGACCTCAGCATGTTTGCGCACGAGCTAGACCTCTACAAGGACTGCGTCGTCATGACTCTGAAGCCAGGCGAGTCGCGCGGCGAGCGGATTGAGTGCATCATTGGCACCAGCCGCGGGGCGATGCACGGCCAAGAGCACATGATTCACGTGCCCGGTGTGGGCGATGTCCTCACCACTCTGCTGGCTACCAACGAAGTGATCGTGCCCGGCCTGCAAGGCCATGAGCTCAAGGCGCTGGGCGTCTTGCCGTGGTCCTCGCAAGCACAAACTCTCAAGACCTTGGTGCCTGACGTGATTGGTGAAGTCACTTTTGACTTCCCAGCGATTATGCTCCCCAAGGCCACTGAGATCATTTCCATGAAATTTGCGAAGCCGACGGTGGAAGTGGGCGACGACACCGTGGCGGCAGTCGAGCTTGGCAGTGAGAAAAAGAAGGGCAAGAAAGAAGTCTCGGCCGGGAAGTATTTGGAGCGTGACACTTACACCAAATCTTTCCAAGTGATGCCCAAAGAGTTCAAGGCCGCGATGCGGGTGGCGAAGAAGAAGAAGAAAGTGCTGACCCGCAAGGAAGCGCAACGGCACTACAACTGCTGCGGCTGCCACAAGCTCACGAAGGAAGAGAAGGCTGAGAAGAAGGCGCATGACAAGGAAGACCGAGAGGCGTTGAAGGCAGCAACCAAGGCTGATACAGCCAAGAAAGGATGCTGCGTGCTGTGCTCGTCTTTGAAAGGTACCGTCAAGGCAGCAGCTGAGAAGGAGGGTGCCCCTGCAGGTGGCGTTGAGCTTGCTCAGACTCCGAGTGGCCCTGTAGACACCTCTTCAGATGCTCTTGACTCCTCGGAAGGAGCCCCGGGCCAAGCTGTGAGCCTTGATGAGCCGGAGGAAGCGGAAGCACTGTCTCCAGCGGCGAAGGAGCCGTCGCCAGGTAAAGAATCGCCTCCTGGTAAAAGCGGCAAAGTGAAGACGCCACCGCCGAAGCGCTCGTCGAATTCGCAAAGTTCTTCTCGGCCTCGTCCTTCGGCAAAGTCTAGCGATGAAGGCGACTTGAACGCTGAGGCACCCGCTGCTGCCGCTGCTTCTGAGACCGAGGCTGCCGCCGCTGCCACGGAAGGCGGTGCGCCAGCGGAAACCTTGCTGGACGACAGTGACGATGAAGACGAAAGTGGCTTATCCCTTGACCCCGTGGTCATGAACAAGGTGGCCGTGGTGGGCGGTGCCCCCGGAGAGCCCGAAGCGGACGCCAGCCGCGACTCCATCGCTGGTGGTGGAGGACAGTCGGTGTCACGGGGCTCTGTGGGAATTTCGGCAACTGATGCGCAGCTTCACGAAGATGCTCAAGACAAGGCGGCAGCGGCCGTTGCGGCCTCTGAAGAATCGGCGCGGGTTGCGGCTCGCACGCGGGCAGCCACGGTGGCCGAAGCAATGGCGGAAGCAGACGACAACATGGACGGAGTGAACCAAACCGAATTGAAAGAGAAAGCCGCGAACTTCCAGCGCATCAATTTGCCCCGCGTGGGTCGCTTCGACGTGCAGTGGCCGGAAGGCGTGGTCGAGCCGTACACCGTCAGCTTCCCCGCCATCAAGCCGGCCAAGATCCTGCGCGACGACGTGGCCTCGCTCATTGAGCCACCCTCGGACTCCGCGGCCACCTCGCCCCTGGCTCGCCGCTACCAGTTTGGGTGGGTCCTGGTGCTCATGCACGAAGCGTCGCCATCGGGGAAATCGGTCTACTTGCGGCTGCCTGCGTACGTGTCCCACAAGCAGCGCGCGCTGGGGACCCTCGACCCGAATGACTTCGCCAGCCCTTACTCCAACCGGTTGCATGGTGCAGCGGGGGTCGAGGACGCTGACGCCAAGGCTGCTGCGGTGCGCGCTGCGAAGGCCGAGGCTAGGGTGGCCGCTTTGGAAGCGGAGCTGGCGCAACACCGGGAAAGGGCGAATATTGACCCTACTGCTGCTCCGGGTACTGGCACGAACCCAGGCGAAGAGTATAAGGGCATGGGAAGCGGAATCTAAGTAAGCGAGTGGGGATGTTAGATCACAGACCTCTCAATGTCCCCAGGGCGGCTTCTCCAGAAGGCGGCGCCAGCTTCCTTTGATTTGAGCGACGTCCAGAATGGTCGAGAGAATTGTGTGTACTGCAGAGAGAAATACGAGAAAAAGAAAAGCAAAAAGACGAAAGCAGAGCCCATGTTGCGTATGGGCATCAGCCAAAAGAAAAAGCATAGAGAACCCGTCTTCTTTTCACGAAAATATATGCTTCGCGTTTAGTGTTCAGTGTTTCTGTGCTTGAAATCTTTTTCGTAAATAGCCCCCCCCAGTGGTAATCGAAGTCGGCTGTTTTCTTATTTGGATCTGCGATAGTAGCCCGTTGTCGTAGCGGGCGGGTGTATGCCCCGCCATCTTGGTGCGAATAGCACAGCAATTCCACCTACATGTAACATGCAACGAAATACGAAATGGCCATGGCCATATATCCATATGTAGGTGAATCAGAGAATCATGAATCATGTGAAACACCTTCAGGAGGTGATTGATATTGATGTGTTGGTGTTGGGAATTCAAATAAGATATCCTGGAACCTGGAACTGGAACTGGAATAAGAAATATGAAATGCCACTGATTAGAATGGACTACGGTAGCCTTCTAATACGTGCCCACCTCAGACCTCCTTGTCGCTTATCTAGACTTCTTGTCGAATATTCTGCCTGAGCTGAGTAACACTTCGAAAGCGAACTAGCAAATCGCAAGAGATAAAGCGATATGGATCTTCAATGGCCAAATCTTAGGCTATGAGCAATTCCGTAGATGGGTTCTTCGCGTAGGAACCACTATAGAAAGGGAAAGGTTATTAAGGATGACCACAGCGCGCGCGCACGCAGATAAACCAATCATATATACCCTTACAGGGAGGATAAGTTTCTACACTTCGCAGGGCTTGCCATTCTGGTGCGTGTCAGTGAGACAAGACCCTTTTAAATCATTTGTGACGAATGACGAAAAGTCGATGGCATGTTTTGGTGTTTTGACACGAGACAGCGCAAGCCTGACATGGCTCGAATCGGTGATCGGTGGTGGTCCAAATCAAATACACCCTGTACCTGCCCTATACTCTTTTTTTTTCGCATTCTCTCTCATCATCTCATCATCAGATCATCGCATTATCAGATCATCGTCAGTCAGTTGTTTTTAAATCTTGTTCGCAGGTCATAGGTCATAGCCGGAGTCGACAATGGCCACAGTGATGCCAGGAGGTACTTTCATACTGTTTTTGGTGCTAGAGGCTAGATAAGGATAAATCTCAGTTTAAACCTATTGCGTTGCGGCTGTGGGGGCAGGCGAGTGCAGGTGTCCGCCAAAGCGTAGCTTGGGGGAGAGGTACTCGGCAGCTTTGCAGTCAGATCCGCTAAAGACTAAGACGGCAACGTCGTTTATTTTGAGCGGCATCTCAGCTATCATCTCGAAATACTACTCAAATGGATGCGTGATGACCCCCGACATTTATCTCACTGCCCTTCGCATGGCTGCCCTCTCGGTGAGTCATTGAATGCCCTTATTGCTTTTAAAATGATTAGCCACTCACCAGAGTCTATAACCTCTCAATCTATCAATCTCTTTGGTGCGAAAATTGCAGTGCCCTCCGTACTCGCATTTTTGGTACCCAGTTCTGGACATGATTTCGAAGAACCCGGTGATAAAGACAATAATCGACCAGCTTTTCTGGAGGCCGCTCATGATCGCGTACAGCTTTGTGCTGATGAATTTTCTCAAGGGCAAAAGCTTGAAAGAAATAGCAGATGTGAGTTGAGAAATTTACATTTTTGATCTGTCAGGCCAATGCTAGGAAGAAGAAGCTAGGGGCTAGGGTCGTGGTGGACTTTTTCGCCTCACTTGTTCCGTTGTGAACTGTACTAGATCATGCGCGAATCCTACGCTCCAACCGTGAAGAACGCGTGGAAAATTTGGCCTGCAGCTCAACTCCTCAATCAAATCGTAAGTCTATAAATGCGGTGCTTGATCTAGGGTGCAAGGTGTGCGCTGATTTTATTCGTAGTTGTCACGCAGCGTGCGTTTAGTAACTGACCGCATCATGGTATGTTCTTTACGTGCAGGTGGTGCCCCTACACATGCGCACTGTTTCGATGGACACAATCGCCTTCTTTTGGGACATGTACCTGACCTTAGCCATCTCGAAGGATTCTTCAGACGGGCCTGATACTCAAGAGGCAACGGCTTCATCAGCAGGTGGTGAAGACGCTGCGGCGGCTGAGAGCAACACTGAAAACAAGAAGCAAGACGAACTTTAGTGCCTTCTTTACTTGCATGGCCTGGTCTTTGATGGGAATCACCAACCAGGGATTCCTCTTGTTGGAGGCCCGGTTTTGCTTATCCTTGGAGTGGATCTAGATACTCCCTTGTGGCGTGAAGGGCAAGCGACAAGAGCACCCTAAGGCAAATTAAAGTATCTGATAAGTATCTACTGAATCAAAAACCAATTCGGGCATGTGCGCCTGATTAGCTTCTTAAATCTAGTTTGCGCTGCTTTGCTTTTCTTCTCTACCTGTAAGTCTTCTAATTCCGGCCCTTCGGGGCCTGTCTCAAAAACCAAAAGGGCGATCTGCGATAGTCTGCGATCTGCGGAGTCAGATCCAGCTCCGCCTCGGAGATCGAACTTCCCAGCTGCCTCATGAGCAGGCAAATAATAATAATGCTGAAGTACCACAGGTCCATGCATACTATTTTTGCGCGACATTAAGCATCATGATGTAAGCTTACTAACTCACTATTTTTGTTTTTGTGCACGTGGTCCGTGGTGCATGATGCACAGATCTGCATTCATTATTCCTCCTCTGTAAACCGACCTGACCTCGCTGTCTCAACATTTCGCTGTTTCGGCGAGGCTCACTTAAAGCTACTGTAGCCCTCAAATTGTGACTAGAGGAGCTCATCAGCGCTTCTATCGATCTATCCCTATGGATTCTGCTCAGCTTTTAGTAAGGGCAGGTCATATGATGCGTAACCTGCAGGGCGTTGATATGTTGGTAGATCGAGCTACTCTTGAGCCATTGTTGAACGCCACGGCGGCCAACGTGTCACTGCCATCAACGGCTGAGCTAGATGCGTTGATGGATAGCCTGGGGCAACTCCTTATATTTTCGCCACATAGTCTCACAGTTATGCAATACTTTCGCCCTCTTCTACTTGACCTTGCGGCTCGAGCTTTGTTGCCATCTCGCTCTGACCCACGCCATAGACGAATGTCAGATGCAGTCGCCGAGCAAGCTTGGGCAGCTATCGCTCGCTTGCTTCCCTCGGCTCCACAGTTGAAGCCAGTGGCGCAGCAATTTTTGTTTATGGCACCTAGCCCCTTTGATGCAGCAGTGGCCGTGCCTTCGTCGGACCCGAGTCGCCTTCGAGCTGCCTTGTTGGTAACGCACCGCTTGACCTGTGGAGGCGATGCTCACGGTGGCTTCGACACTCGTGGCGTAGCTGCCGCAGGTGCCCTATGGAACTGGGCGTCCCTGTGGCGGTGCGTGGCAACACTGGGGTCTGCAGATTCAGTGTGTGCCCTGGCCATGAGCCTAGTGTTGCAGAGGCTCTGTGACCTTGACGAAGGAGCAGCTGGTTACACCACTGATGCTTTCCTTCGGTGTGCCACTCGAGAGGAATGCGGTAGTGGCATCGGGGAGGCAGCTGCTGCATCTGGCACAGCTTCAGCAGAAAGGTGGAAAGCCGAGTGGGACTTCTTGCGAGCCAAAGCCGAAGCACTTGCGGCCGACCAAGGCCCATCAGATATTGGGGATCTGGATGGCAACACTGGTGCACACCCTACCATGGACACGAGATATGAAGAATTCACTGCCACAACCACTGGAAGCTCAACGGTCGGCCTACCTTTGCACCCTATGGTCTGCAACGTTTGCGGTGTGCTTTTGCTGCGGCATTCGCCTCTTGCTCGGGTGTCTACTGCGTCCACGAAACTTGTGAATTCGAGTGAAACAGCCATCGTAGGTGGCGTGGTGTTGGTGCCCTCAGCGTGGAGCAACCTACGAGCACTCGCTGAGCTTGTAGCGCCAAGTGCAGGTGACAATCGGCCTGTGCTACTATGCGGGCCGCCAGGTAGTGGGAAGACGTCCGCACTACGAGCCCTGGTAAGTGACGAGCTCGCTCTATTTGACTATGATACGACACATCGACTTTGGCAATAGTATCAATAGTCACTCGATGCGTGCCTTCGAAATAAAATTACCTTTGATGTAATATTCAAACGTGCTCTCATCCGATGCCCTTTCTTTCTACACTTTTCAATAGGCGCGCGCTACTGGGCGAGCCAGTGCACCTTCAGAGGTCTCTTCTTCTAGCGCAAGCGTTGGTGGCGGTTTCATGGAGCTGCATTTGGATGACTCAGTGGACGCCAAGGCGTTGCTTGGCTCGTACGTATGCGGCGACCGGCCAGGCGAATTTGCGTGGCAGCCCGGACCGCTCGCCGTGGCCATGGCGCAAGGGGATTGGGTGCTGATCGAAGATTTGGACAAATGCCCCCGTGAGCTGCTGGCGGCGTTGCGGCCGGTGCTCGAAGGCCAACCTCTGACGGTGGGACTGCATCGCCCTCCTTTAGTGGCCGCCGCAGGTTTCAAACTGTTTGGAACTTGCACCACAGCCCCGGTAGCCTCGCTAGCTGAAGACACGAGCACGCCCTTGTTTTCGCCGTCCACTAGCTCGGAAGTGGGGGCAAGTGTCGAGAACGCTCTCAGGGTGTGCCCTGCGGCCAAGCCCCTAGCTCCCAATGCCCTCTTCGGGCTCAGCCGCCTCTTCCTTCAAGTGCCCATTGCACCACTGCACGCAGCCTCCGGTGAAGTCGCCAGCGTAGTTCACGCCCTGTTTCCGTCACTGCCAGACACCGTGCTTGCGCCCACTCTGCGCTCGTTCGATGCGGTCGCGAGCCTTACAGGGGGAAATGGCAATGATGGCTCATCTTTGCGCGCCTTTTCGGGGCCGACCGGCGGAGCTGCGCGGATGCCCACGGTGCGAGATCTGCTGAAAGTGTGCCGCCGCCTCTCAGAGAGCGTATTCAGTGACGGTGGTAACACGGGTGGTGCGTTCAAAGTGACATCAGGGATAGCCGCGCGAGTAGTGGCCGAGATTGTCGACGTCGCGGTGGTGGGCAGCGCCGATGAAGCTGCCATGGAAGCTGCAGCAAGAGCACTTGGAGCTGTGTGGCAACTGCTGCCTGAATCGATTGTCGCTCGCTGCGCCAGTCACAGCCCCGAGATTCGCCACGAAGCTTTGCCAGCCTCGAGCGCAGCGGCTGCAGCGGCGGTGGGGCGGGAGGAAGCAGCACCTTCAGCCATGCTAGTGGTGGGTCGAGTGCGCATGCCAGCGCAGGCCATGCCTTCATCGGAAAGCAACAACGGGTCGACTTTTGCCCACACCGCGCACGCTCTGAGAGCGATGGAGCGCATCGCTGCTGCTTGCGCGGCCAACGAGCCGGTGCTGTTAGTGGGGGAAACGGGGGGTGGGAAAACGACCCTAGTGCAGGAGCTCGCGAAAGCGATTGGCCGCGAATTGCTGGTGCAAAACATGAGCTTGCAGACTGATGCTGCGGACCTTCTCGGTGGGTACCGGCCAGTGGACATTCGCACTTTAGCCAGGCCATTGCTCGTGCGGTTTCTCGAGCTTTTTCCCAAGCTTTTCTCGCGCACCGCGAACATGAAGTTTCTGGCAG
>Ga0307982_1002623_pt1 | contig 14503 bp, 10 predicted proteins | sample OrgLakmetagen989_FD_201847 | JGI IMG/M metagenome (GOLD analysis project Ga0307982, IMG submission 201847) | Saline water microbial communities from Organic Lake, Antarctica - #989 | ecosystem: Environmental > Aquatic > Non-marine Saline and Alkaline > Saline | place: Antarctica: Organic Lake...
CAATGCCCCTCTCCCTCCTGAATCATCCCGCACTTGCTTTGTTTGCGCAACGCACGCGCATTCCCACTTCTGCCCGCAGCATTGGCTTCTGTGCCATTTGGGTTTGTATTAGTTCGAGTTCGAGTACTATGCCAGCATGTAGTAAGGTGCGGAACGACAACCTTGGCCGCAAAGCTGGAGTAGCGGCGTGGACCGCGTAAGGCAGCTGAGCAAGTGATCCGCCGGAAACCGCAGTTAGGCGCAGAGCCAAGACGAGAAGAGAAGACGAAGACGAGAAACGAGAAGAACAGACACTACTCCCATTCCCCGCTAAGGAGGAATCACCTGGGAGCTGGCCCAGGGTAACCGATCGATGTATGGCGATCTGACCACCCACAAACTTGTTGGTTGGATCGCTCCAAGCACCAAACGCGTGCTTGCTGCTCTGCTTATCCCGGTTCATCTCCCTCAATCTGTTTCCTTTACGATCTCTGTTAGGAGCGGGCTATGAGCGGGCGGTCGACATGCGCATCATTGGCAGCGGAAGCTGCCACCACTCAACTCGAAACCATAGACGTGCGCTTACAGCGCACCGAAGAAACGCAGGAACGCATGGCGCAGGAACTCTTGGAGTGTCTGAATTCATGTGCGCTACCCAAGCGCCTGGCCTCGGCACGGCACACGCGGTCGGCCTCGGTGCCGCCCCCGCTGCGGCGCCCGCTGCAGCAGCGCCTGCTGCCCCCGCGGCCCCACCACCGACCACTGGTTTGGGGGGGGGGGCTGCTCCCTAACAAATCCTCCAGAACTATTCCACGTCTGAAGTCTGACTGGGCTGAGTGTCCTTTTGCGTAATGCAATGTTCATCTTTACTCTCATGAACCCTTTCGGATCAATTCCCGGAAGGAGGCATAGGTTTCGAGTACGTCCGCGATCTCCACTCCGGCCTATCCATCTGCTATAGCACACCATTCCTTGAAGTTGACCGGAAGCCTTTTGCACTCTTGAGCCTTCTTTAGTACCCGACCCCATGTCATCTCAGGACACCCATTCGGCCGCGGGTGTGCTGTGTGCTACCCAACCAGTAAGCAACTGCCGCGGCGCCCGGGTCGTAGGCATCCGAACAACGTGGCCAGCCCAATGAAGAATCCATTGTGATAGTAGCTACGTATCAAGGCCCATGACACCGAGCCTTTGAGAGAGAGTGGCTGAGCTAATGTGGTGATGGAAGGCATAATAAAGACTGACGTGGCACATGCTACGGACAAAATGCTTATGGAAGCATCGGAGTCGACACAGTACAAAAATAATTAGAAATTGGTTTAGTATATGGGGTTAGGTTCGTAAAATCATGAGTTTATACAACACACTGGGGTCTACACCCAGCCAACTTCGGTATTCATAAAAAAACGGAGCTATTTGAAAAAAATTCTTAAGCCAAACCAGCGTTCTTTTCTTTCCACCACGGTGAGTTCATGTCAGGGCGATGGTTGGTCTGCCAGGTCGCGCAATCCAACCACCCGTTCTTGCACGGGCCTGGCTCCAAGGTACTGCCACGGTAATGATACACAAACGCGTTCTGCACTCCAACAGGTCTCAAATGAATACGCTCTTCTAAAGACTTTTCTTGGTTGTAGTTTTTCCACCGCGTGTCGTTCCACAAACGGTTGGACTTGTCGTTGAGCAAGTGAGCGCGAATGAAGTCGGTCTTCATGCCAAAGAAAAAGGCCATAAAAGTGCCTGAAGAGGGTCATGGAAAAATAACGAAGGAAATTAGTCAGAAAGGTGGGTGTAGGATAAAGGTGCAGAGATTGTAAATGGGCGGAAAGAAAGCGAGAAGTAAAAGGCGACATCATTGAGTTCCCTATTCCGAGGGTGCGTACCGGTATTAATAGTGCCGTATTTTCCATCCTTGAACCGTAAACCATAGGTGGCGGAGTAGCCTTCCAGAGGTCGCAACAGCGCTGACGACTCCGACCCTCCTCCCTGTAATGACGGTGAGTCCTGGTAGCGCCCCAGGAGAGCAGCGCCAATGCGAGCAAAGTTGAGCGGGTTGTTGACAGCGTCATCGGCGGCCATACCTATCGGACAGAGAGTACATGTTAGTACAAGAAAGTATAGTTGATTTTATTACAGAGCAGTGCTTTTTAACATTTCAAGTCAGAAAAAGACTGAAATATTCTTTAAAGATAATTATTCAGCTCTTGACTTGTTTGATGTACCGTTTAGTCAGGAAAAATATGAGATAACAAAGAAATTACGTATACTATACCAGCTTCCGTAGCACCGCTCCCTTCGCTTTTCCCACTGAGCCCATACAGAGGCGTGGTTAAAATTCCAGCGCCAAAGCGCGTGCCGGGCACGACGAGCTCGGCGCCGTTGTCGAGGGCACTTACGAGGGCGGTGACCTAATAGGAGAGGTGACGACAATATCAGCGCTTCAAGGAACGGTCGCACACGCACAATTCGAACCAGCAATAAAATGACGAGGTGCGGTGAGGCCTCCTACGGAGGCAGCAACCCTTAGATTGGTGTGCACACGCACCGATCCGTCAGCGACAAGCACGTCATTGTTGATGATGAAAAGGTGCTCATAATTGTTGGCCAGCGCGTAGCGTACTACCTGAAAAGAAAATAGGCATACAGGAAGACATCATGAAAAGCCCCTCGACAATATTCCTCTGAATTCAAGGTTAATTGATGGCATTATTGAGAAATAATAATTTCGAATTATCTAGAAACATTCGCCTATCAAGCACCCTTTTTTTCTTCTTTAACTCTCCGGTTCGTTTACTTATCCACCCGCGCCTACTTAATACACTTACCAAATTCCAAAGGTTGGTTAGCCCCACAGCTTCTGGCTGCACGAAAGTCGCAATCCCGGCAGTTCGCGCAAAAGCGTCGCTGGCGTCGTCGCCTCGGGGCGTCACGGCCAACAAGAAATCAAAGTCGTCCCGCGTGTTGCTCTCGAGGGACACCAGCAAGCTCAAAGTACGAGGCCACACGCCTGCACATGTAGCCACAATCAGCGTGCGGCTTCGGCTCAATCCATGACTTCGACCCCTACTACTGCCACCAGTTGAACCTTCAGCAGCTTTCGCTGCCTTTCCTGTCAAATCCAACGGCTCTTTTTCGCCATCGAGGAACGGGGCCTGATTGAATTGCAAACTCGGCGGTTGTTGCTTTGACACAGCATCAGCGCCTGCATCTTCATCTCCTCCATTTGGTGACTTATGAATAGATAGTGCGGCTGCGTACGGAGTGGGATCGTTGCGAAGGAGGCCGTTGGCGCTACTGCCACTAGCCGCCGATGTAGCTCCGCCCATGGTGCTGCTGCTGCCACCCCCTCTGGGGGAGAAAGACACGGCGTAGGCCACAGAATGCGCCAGCAAATCCACCCCTATGGCCTTCAGGGCTGCGCAGTCGTCTAGCGGCAGTTGTGGTGGCGTGGATGACTGAGCTGAAGACGCCTGTGCAATAAGCGCGAGAGCCGTGTCCACACTTACACCTGCCACTAATCCAGCAGCTTTCAGCCCCGCTTCAGCGCGTGCTTGTGACGCATGGTTCGAGGGTGCTGTTGTGCCTCCTCCTGCTGCTGGGGATGATGGAGGGCATTCTTCCACGGTGTGCCGAAGTACTTTCAAACTACTTAAGCCAAACCCAAACCATGCATCTTGGCCACCACCACCTCCAATGCCACGAGCAGCGGTGCGCAGTGCGGTTGCAGTGCGCTCATAGCTCAACGGGTGCTGAGCAAATGCTAACAAGCCTCGGCCGTGACTACTTTGCTCCTGTTGCAGCTGCTCAGTGCTCTCTAACAAGTTTGGGTGGTGGGCTGCAAGGCCTATCCCGTAGTTTTCATGTTGCTTCCCTTGGCCATCACCTGGCTTGAACCCACTCGCATCATTTTGGTTGTCTCCTTCGAGCACGGGTACTATTACTGCGCGCCGCAACGAACGCTGCAGCGCAGATTGCTTCAAAGATGAAGATGAAGATGTTGCCTCTTCCCAGGACGCTGCTGCACGAGCGAGCATGGTGACCGCCCCTGAGCTCAATAGCGTTGGGCTCGCAGCCAAGATCAAATGGGCATACCCGTAGTCGCGGGCATAATAAGCGGCTGTAGCCCACATGGTTCGCAAATGCAGTTGTTGCGCTTTCACGCCGTCGGGAGAGGCTGCTTCGCGCGCTAACGACGCTGCGCGCAAGGCAGCTGCTTTAGCACTACCCACCGCGCGTGGGAACCCTCCTGGCGGGCCTTTCCCACCGTTGGCGATCACAAAGGGCACGCCCGCGCCAGCCAGCAGCTGCTTGGAATCGCACCACAGTGGGTTGTTTTTGCCGCCCAATCCCGGTCCCGGGTCCCCTTCCGGCCGCAGCATTGAGACCGCTTTCGCGTTGCAGTCGTGCTTGGACTTGGGTTCCCCCTGGGAGTCGAGCACCACCACGAGGTCAAAGGTGCCGCTCCCTGCGGGGGCGTTCTCGAGAGCGACCAGGGCTGCATTGAGGACGTCTAACCGAGCAGGCCATTCGATGGTGGACGGGTGAATCAGCGCCAGCAACGGGCGGGAGCCGTTTAAGGCGTGCTGCCCACGCGCAGCTGCGCCGAGAGGCTCAAAGTTGGGCGGTGAATGCGTTCGCGCTGCCTTGATAGCTTCAACTATGCCACGCGGTGGGCTAGGTAGTCTACTCGTAGGGTGGGCTGTACCTGGGTCGCTTTTGTAGGGCCTATAATGAGCGCCAGCTTTAGGGCGATAACGGCTCCGGCTAGCCCACGCCAGTTCTAGCGCTTGGCTGAAGACAGTTGTAGCTTCGAGCGAACTTCCGAAGTCAGCACCAGGACCGCCGCCTGCATGGGGTATTGTATGTGCCTTGTCGACGCCATTGATGAGAGTGGGGCTGCTAACGATACCGCTGCTGCTAGCAGTACTATTGCTGCTGCCATTACTGCTTAAGCCAGATATGCTCGTGATTTGAGGTGCAGCTGGCGCAGGGTCGATATTTGGAGCTTCTAGTCCATGGCCTGCAGCGCCTGCCGCGTGTGCTTTGTGAATTGTGTGGGCGCCTACAACATGACCCTTCGGCACGTGCCCTGGAGCTAACAAGTCCAAAAGAATTTCACTCGTCGAAAACTCCGACTTTTCATGCAAGCGCCGCCGAGTCTGAAAAATGGGCGTTGTTGGGTTATCATGATGCTTACTTAGGTGCATGGGCGTTACTTCGCGTGACTGCGGTGGCAAAACTAAGAAAGCTGCGACGAAAATTGCAATGAGTGTAGCAATGGCGCGCCGCTTTTGGAGAGCAGGCTCCTTATTTCTTTTGGGATGCTCTGGTAGCACCGAGGCGACCATTATGATCAGAAAGTCGAAATGCAGAAGCTAGCTGGCAAAAAGGTACAAGAATTGATGGAAGAAAAATAAGGCACCACTAGACCGGCAACTAGAGTACTGTATCTTCGGTGCTACCAAGTTCGCCACCACCAAGATGTGCACCAATTCACGAAGAAGCTAACCTATTACAGAGTAAGTAGTAGACTACAGTAGCTACAAGCTACCAGAAGCTAACGAGCCAACGAGCCAACTAAATTGGTTAAACAAGCAAGCTGACAACCATAAAGAAAGGGCTTTGGTTTCTCGACTACCCAATCCTTTTTAGTTTGTTCGAATTTCAGCACAGAAACAGAGTCATCATCATCAACCCGTCAACTATAACTGGGGCATAGAAATACTCCCCACTAAACGGAATGAGACAGCAAATTGCGAGGACACTGCTCAAAGCAGCTGGCGCTCCTGCGCCACGTAGAGCCCTATCTGCGCTACAGGTATACCCAGAAGAGGTGGTTTTACCGTATCGCTTCTACGCTCATGCCCACGAGCTTTGTCTTTCGACTGCTCTTCAGATTGCTCTAGCACCGGCGCCCGTTGCAATCGCTCCGAGCAGAACAAGTGAAGAAGCGGTAGCAATAGCCGGATCTTTGTGTAGTATTCCAAGTAAGTGCCCTGAACCTATTTAAGGTTTTCGGAGCTGAGCGCCTTAACCCACGTAGCACTGTGCTTGTATGTCAGGCTCCATGTTAGTGGTTTGCGACGCGGGGGCCTTAACACTTCGAGCCGGCAGTTTGGAGCCTGGAACGTAGGTACCCTGTTTATGTGCTCCCAGCGCTGGTTGCACACATGCCCTGATCACTTTCTGCTGTGTGCTTGGCAGTTAATGACCGCGTTCGTCTTCCGATCGTTATGGTTCTACAGATAATTACAGCAGCTTCCCTCCTTTCATTCGAGACCTTTTGGCGAAGTGAGGAGAGCTTCTGAGCAGTGAATCTGTACGGACAACAAGCAGTCGCCCGTATCTTCAATCTATAACATGCACTCTTTAAATTCTTAAACCTCGATGTCTCTTGCATTTTCATGGCGATGGAACTGAAAGTGTCGTGTGGAAATACGGCGAGTTGCGAGTTGCGAAATGAACGTTTTTGAGAATCATAGAGATCCTATCTGCTTTGAGCATGGACACGAAGCCCGCAGGTCAATAAAATACGAGCTGCTGGAAGTTCCTAATTCGTACTATTTCTTACGTATAAATGTTTTAAGTTCCGAATGCGGGCCAAGGAAACCCTGGCATTAGGCATTAGCAAGGCTGCGATTCACGTACCCGCGGGAATCACGCGCGAGGTCTTAAAAATTCACTTCACGCGGTATTTACGTGGGAATCACGTGCGGTATATATACGGTATCGTCCTCAAATATACGGTAAATACGGAAGAATCGGTGATCAGTGTTCTTTTTGGTGGTGGGGGGTCGTCGTGTCTTCAAATTTTGTGTGTGGTGCGCTTGCCTTTCTCTTTATTCTCTCTTTCTCTCTTCGCGCCCTTTCCTCCCGCCTTGTGCGTGCGCCTTCAGCTGCAGTGTTCATCGCCATGGACCATGGTCGTGCGCATACAGACAAGTGCGAAATGTTACTGAAAATTTCGAGTAGATTCCATGATGACGTCACTCTATTCTGAGCCGATTCCCGTGACGGAAATCACGTCGGATTGGCGCAAATTTCACTTTCCGCGTGATTCCCGCGTAATTACGTGCGTGGATCTTAACCTAGGGCTTTAGAATAATTATTATTCATTATTTCAAATTGTATATTAATATTTGTATGTCAACGCACTCTTTTGGCATTGGCATTTGAAATGAATTCGACTTTCGATCTCTCTCTTCTCTCTCAGGGACTCTCCCATGCAAATAACAATGAAAGCATGGGATAATGGAAATTGGGGTGATACATAGCTTTATCCTCTATCTGTTTCGATGCACCTCACTTCCTTACGATATAAACCTACGACGCACCACCCGACGCAGTGTGCGCCGGTGGGCGGAGGTCGGGCGGCAAAGCCTGCACTTGCAACCCGTTGAAACTGTACTTGGGGCGGCCCACGTTGTCTTCGCAATTCCCGAGCCGCACCCCGTTTTCTCCGCGCAGCTCGTTGGCCACCTTCATGATCACGGCGTGCTCTTCGTCGGGGTTCAGGCTGTCCGATGCGGCGTTGCCGTGGTTGTTGCCCGTAGTGTGGTGGTGGTGGTTGGCGTTCTGCGCGGAGGCAGCACCGGCGGTGGTGGTGGATTGTGCGATGCCATGTGGCACCATTCGCCCTTCCACTGCCTCTGTGGCCACTTCTAGGGTGGTAAACACCGAGGTGCGGTCTTTGGCTGACTTGCAGCTCGTAGTGCGGGCCCCACCGAGCCGACGCGCCACCTGGCTGCTCAGCAACAGCAAATTCACGGATTTTTCAGGCTTAGCGGCTTCCGCAGCCACGGCGTCGTACAACTGGGCCATCAGCGGTTCAATGTCGTCCGCGAGGTCCGGCGGAGTTAAGCCTTGTGCCAGGGACGCGTCGACGTAAGCGGCCAATTTTTCGAGCCCAGCGCGGTTGATTTCCACCTATGGCACGAAGCATTGGAGGCAGAACATTGCTGAAGCACATGCGAGGATAAATCGCACAATACTTCGTCCTAGCAAGTGAATGAGGGTATAAACTGCTCATAGACATATTGGCAAAAGGCTTCAGAAGGAAATCAGCTCACATTCACTGACGTTTGCTTACAACCCCAACTAGAATACACTCTTTTCCCCTTTCATTGCTCACTTCTCACCTGTTTCTTGAGAAGGTTGCTCTTGGTAGCGATGGCCACGGACTGCATTTCATTCACACCCACGTTGAAAAGCACGGGCTGTAAATTCACTTCACCGACGAAGCCTACCGCAAAACCTGACGCTGCCGTGGCGCTCGACTGCCGGTCACGGTAGCTGGCCCGCAGTGAACCACCGCTCCCGTGCGTGCGACGGATGCTTTGCTTCCACTGCGACTCGCGCCCGCTGGTGTGGTGCGAGCTGCTACTGAGCGCAGCTGAGAATCGCAGGGCGGTGTTCTTGAACCCGTTGTTGCTGTTCGAGGAGCCGCCAAAGAAGCCTTTCCCGGTTCCCCACGCCGTGTTGCTGCTGTTGCTGTCCCGCACAGAACCCTCTTGCCCCCCCTCCGATTGCCTTGCACTTTCACCACCACTGATGCCGCTGCCGCCGAATTCTGATTCGCGACCAAAGTCCGCCATTTCCAACGCAGAGTCGGCGCCGAACTCCGACGGTCGCCCAAAATCGATGTTGTGCACCAGAGAAGGAGCAGCAGCTCTTGGAGCAGTGGTGGTGGTTTGCATTATCCCAGTGGTGTGGCCGCTCGTCATGTCGGGCATCTGGCGAAGGCTTCCACTCTTCATGCCGTTACGGCTCGAAGGCGACCAATCCGGGCCGCGGAACGCGTTCAAGTACTTGAGCAGCCACGCCGCGGCCTGCGGTGGACCCACACTGACCGTGACCACAACGCGGCCCAGGCCACTTTCCCCCAACGCGTGGGGCTGGCCGTCGTTGCCCCGCCGCGGCGCGTCCTTGTCCACGGGCTGCACGTCTTTCACCGTCAACCGCACGCGTTCAGGTTCAGCGCCCTCGCTTACACTAGCCGCCGCTCCGGTGGCTACTGCTGCTGCCCTCGGGCCAGCGCCCACCGTTTGGGCGTCGTTGCCTTCTTCTTTCACCAGCACCAGCGACACGTCAAGGCGTTCGTACGCGCCAGCCAAGTCGTCCAACATCCCCGCTTCGTTCCCGTGGGTAGACAGCAAGGACACCGAATGCACCAAGAGCCCGAGTTCCCCCCATCGCTTGGCGGCGGTGGCGGCGTGAACTTTTTCTTTCTTGCCCACTAGCAGTGGCGCGTCCGTCGAGGCAGACGATGCCCCTGCCGCTGTGGCCCGAATGCGACTTCCAGCGCTAGCACCACCACCGCCAGCGCCCATTGCAGCTTCGCGCGCGGCGTTGGCGGCCGCCTCCGCTGCAGGGGCGGCGTCAGCTTCTGCCTTGGTGCGAGCCGCCGACCGGGCTTGCGCTTCCGCTTCCGCGCCGCCCGGCCAAAACCAGTCCGTGGCTCCCGTGGCCACCGACGCGTAGTAGTTTTTCCCACTTGTTGGGTCCACGTGGCGGCTCCATCCCGGCGGGAGTTCGGCCACCGCGCTGCTCACGGCGCTGGCGATCACCTGTGCCCGGGCTGCCTCCGCTGCGGCGTCAGGATCCACGTTTGGTTCTCGGTCGAGCGAGTTCGTTTGGCGCTTGACACCATTGCTGGTCTTGTGGTGCTTAGGGGTGGGCTGGACCTTGGTCATTGCAGGGCTCATGCCCAGACCCTCTTCAACGGCAGTGGTCAAGCGGTCCAGCGCCGCAGTGACGCACGCGCCGAGGGCCTGGCTCAGGACCGCGCCTTCGCGAGCGCGCCGCTCGAAGTCCAGCGAGAGCCAGCGCATGGCGAACTCGGGGGTCCGTGCAGCTTGCGCAGCAAGCCGAGCGGCTTTGGCTTGGTTCATGTGCGACTTCTGCTGCCATTGCGCTTCTTGGTCCACTGAGCTCATGCCGCGGAGGCGCCCAAAGATGGACAGTTTTATCGGCGCCCCCGGCATGCCCTCGGCACTCACGCGATCGGCCACCGAGGGCAAGGGACCATGCGCACTCGCGCCCAGACCATCCTCTGAGGCGGCTCCAACGCTCCCCGAGCGGAATCGGTTGACGCTATCGCCGGCGCTCCCCAGGCTGGTGTTGAGCTTTTCGAAAGCGCGCTCGACGTCCCGCAACCCACCGTGCTTGAACCCGAGCGCATGGCAGGCTGGGGCACCGAAGGTGACGACGTCAATGCCCATGTGCTGCACCTGACTGGCACCGAAATTGGCCGACGCTGGATCGATCACCTCGATGCCCAAATCGTTGGTACCTCCCGCCAAGGCTGGTACTTGCACGGTGCTCGTGCGGGTTGCGCCGCCCTTGGTGCCGGACTTGTGCAACACGAACAGCGTGGAGTGCACTTGCAAGTTGGTCGACATGTGCGCGAGGGCCGCACACTTCTTCTGCTTGGACGGCTTGAAAAACAGCGATTGTTGCGCGTTTGCGCCATACGTCAAGGTGGTTGAACTCGAACCCCACAGCGCGGACGAGTGAAGGCGTTGGTTCGTTGCGCTGTCATGCGCTTCCACTGCAGATGCTTCGGCTACGCTGAAAGGGCCAACGCCAGTGTCCACTTGACTTGCCGAATGCAAGGCGGGCGCTGGCAAAAGCTGCAATTTTGGGGGAGTCGGAAAGCCTTCTCCCCGCGCAGCGGCGAAAGCAGCAGCCCTGGCTTCGAAGCAGGTGGCAGCTTTGACGCTATAGGGAGCAGGAAGCGCAGCTGCAACGGCTCGAAGGGTGGCCACCCAAGCGGCAAATTCGCCAGTGAGGTGGCCCGCCTGGTTAAAAGAGGAGACCACGTGTGCGTTAAATCAAGGAGGGCGTAACTTCCAAGAGCAAGAGAATCGAAAGATCCAGGAGTTGTTGCCACAGCATCGCATGCACCTCTGACGATGTAATACATTTTCTAGAAAAGGTGTCGTTTCCCCGTTTTCGCAGTTACTGAACATAATGATCATCCTTAATGAGATGCCACCGCCTCCTACTATAGTCTTACTTTGAGCTTCAAATTTTCAAACAAGTGTTGCCGTTCGAAGGCTCCGAACATGTCTGGTGACTCCACCGCTGCAATAGGGTTTACTCCACTCGTCGTCACGGTCGAGGCAGCTGCCATTTGCCCCAATTCAGTGGCCTCCAAAGCAGTGCCTTCCGTTGGGCCTGCCGCTTCGGCTGCTGTCTTCGGTGCAGCAGAGACGAGGAGTTTCTTGACACGACGGCAATGGTCAATGTAGCCCCTGCAAGCGGTACAAATGCGGGGTGAAAAACGAATGAGTCAGTAAACATAACGTCCTTGGCACTGATAAAAACATCAAGTTCATGGACAAGAAATGCACGCGAAGTCAAGCATGCACATCCAACGAGATCGCTGCACCTTTCGAGGTGAGGCAGCACGCAGTTGAGGATAAAGCCTTGTACCACAGCGAGTCCAGCAGGTGGAGGCACCAATGCTTCTTTGACGATAGCTTTAGCCTCAACAGAAGCAGCTGACTTGTCTTGAGGCTGGGCCAGACCTGCTGCTGCGGTGGAATCTTTCGATGGATTAGAAGATGAGCTTCGTGCATCCACCGTCTGTTGCTTAACTGCGTTTTCATCAATCCCAGCGTTCTCACCGTCAAGAACCATTGGAGGAAGGCTGCCAACCGATTTTAATGTCCCATTTTCGCCCATTTCAAGACCATGAGTCGACTCTGTCGCAAGGTCCTTTCCATTCATTGCAGTGGTCGGTGAGCGATGACGTGTGACGGCGACCGCGGCAGCCGACGCCGCAGAGGCTGCGTGACCACCCGCAGTAGTAGTCGTGTTCGTGGAATTGGTTTGAAAGACATGCGTAGAACACCGCGGCACAACAGAACGGACGAGGCCAGCGTCGAGTTCGTCGAAACACTTTCCAGCATCAAACCCTGTATCCTCCAGCTGCAGAGGTTGGCGGCTGAGCATGTTTCGGGCATTTTTTACTCCCATTTTAGCATTGCCGCTGACGCCACCAACCAACTCCATCCCATCTATGCAAGGCGCACATTCATAAAACGATAAGCTGAACACAAACAAACATAAATTGCGAATTCATGTGATGAGAAACTCGTGGGCATTCAGTTTAGTTTTTTTACGCTTCCTTCATATTAGTTCTCCTTACTGCTTAGGCGCCAGTCGTCTACGATGCCGCCCACGTTGCGATCAGAGACGTCGAGGTAACGACGGCGCCACATAATGGGAAGCATGGCGTTTGATGGCAAGAAGTATGCGAAGAACTGCCACAACCAATCGGCGTGCTTCAAAGTCGTTACCCTCCTGGAAGATGTAACAAGGAGAAAACATATATGTATCAGCACACGGAAATGCGACAGCGGTCTAACAGTACTCTAAGCAGAACCAATCCAGGAACTGTGTTCATATTCCATAAATCCATCATTCTTCACACGCACCAATTCTTTTGGGCGTTGATGAATAGGACCCCAAGGGCGTAGCAAATGGGCAGGCACGCGAACGGCGCCACATGCCTTAAGTACGAAAGCATAGGACGCTTCAAGCCTCGCGCCTTTCGGCCTCGCGGCCAAACCTGACCTTTTACTCGCGCATGACACTTCATGAACAGCAGAACGGAATCCACCATGTAGCCTCCGAAGTACAGGGACATGCAGTAATTAAATGGGTATTGAAACATCTCTCGACGGCACGGCCTTTGGTCGAGGGCAACGATGAATGTAATGGTTTGCGATATAAATACCAGCGAAAAATAAATGACCCGGTACTCCCACATATATCGAACTTCAGTCACCAGCCGCATCGCCTGATGCGCATATAAAGGTAGTGGTGCGGCAGCATTGGAGGTGTCGTATGAGCTACCCACAAAGGCAGAATGGAGCTGTCTTCTACATAGCACAGTTACTAAGCGGTACAAAAATAAACACAAACAGTCGCAAAGACCGTTGTTGAGCTAGAACGGTACAAACCTTATCCCAGTAGGCAATGAAGATGATTGCGACGAAGTTATACATTAAGTGATACAGCAGTGACATAAGTTGCATAGGGCTGCACAAGCATGGCGACATGAACTGGTTTGACATATGGCACGCCGCATACCTGCATCAAATATACAGCAAAGGAAGTCAATATCAACGCCGAAATCTATCATTTGCATTGATACCTCTTTCTTTGAAAATGGAGCTTGCTTACCCGCCACTGAAGATCACGTGAACTATGAAAAATCGGGTCGCCGTGCTGTAGAAGAGGACGATCGCAGACAGCAAGGGCATTGAATAAGCAAAATGCGCCACAAAACTTGGGCATCGCTAAGAGAGTACATATGAAGGTTAATAATCAACGTCCATGAATACCTGAAGCGACGTCCCGCCTCCTTGAAGTGTCGATATGCAGCAATGCAACTTGCACCAAACATGAAGAACTCAAACCAGGTGACCAGAATTGAGGCTTGATCGATCTCAACTAGCGATGGCTCAGAGCCTGACTCGATGCAGATGCCTTGCCCATCTTTATTTCCTATGAATATATACGCTGCCCAGTCGTCGCCAACGAAGTCAACCAGTTCTCTACTGCGATCACCGAGGCTGGTGTAATCGTGCGATCCAAGAGCGGATCCAAATGAACCCATGTCATCAGAATGCACGCCAGCCCAATCGCTGCCCGAACCCTCACCAGTGAACATATTTCCAATCTACTTATAAATCCCCCACAAAATAATCCTTCCGAAGAATGTTGGGAACTCAGCGGGCTTGCCTTAGCTAGTCCACACTGCACTGCTTGTACTCCAGCAATCAGAGAACAGTGCAGCGAAGCAGCGAACACTCAAGGTGCTCAAGCACTCAATTCTCAATTCACAGGCACTCGAGAAGCGGAGCCATACAGGGAGGGAGCACTCCCTATCATTCGTAAACCTACGTCTCAAGTTCCTTCGGTAATACTCCTGGACATCCGAGGCAAGAATTTGCAGCGGTACCAAATGCACGTCCTCACCAGAAACTCTAGATATATCTTGCGACAAGACTTCCTCGCATATTAGCCACTGTTGACGTGCGCGCCTAAGGACTCGGTCTTTCATGTATCATCCCACTGCTGTGAGCGCTGCGACATTTCTATCTCAAACGGTTTTCCGGAAGGTGCCCAAACCAGATCACGATTTATCCGAAGGAACTACTTGAGACGTAGGTTTACGAATGAATGATAGGGAGTGGGGAGGGAGCCATACAGAGATCTTCTCAACGTAGGTCTACGAACGATGGGGAGCATGCCTCAGGGTTTAGGGAGCCCCCTGGCCTCACCACCTCACCTGTACAGTAACTTAGTTCTGTATTCTGTAATTTAGATTAGATTAGATTATACTCCCCCGGTGTAAAGAAAGACAAGGGCAGAAATAGCACGCTCTAGAGGTGATCTGTATTTGCACTTGTGGCATGTATCTGCGCGTTCCAGAAGGCTCTATCTGGCGTCTTCCCTCCGAACAAGTCGGCGGGGTCTGAGTGCCCAATGTGATTCACGTCCCAGGTACACA
>Ga0307982_1002624_pt1 | contig 14497 bp, 20 predicted proteins | sample OrgLakmetagen989_FD_201847 | JGI IMG/M metagenome (GOLD analysis project Ga0307982, IMG submission 201847) | Saline water microbial communities from Organic Lake, Antarctica - #989 | ecosystem: Environmental > Aquatic > Non-marine Saline and Alkaline > Saline | place: Antarctica: Organic Lake...
ACAAAGCTAGCATTTGTCGCTGCGGCTATAGCCTTCATAGCATTGATCGACTGCAACCCATCCCTCTGGCTCTACTCGAAGCTTTTCCCCTCACTAGATGCTTATCAAGGCAAGTCCATTTGGATCACCGGTGCAAGCAGCGGCATTGGTGAAGAACTCGCGGTTCAGTTGAGCCACACTGGTGCACGTTTGGTGCTTTCAGCGCGGCGCAAATCTGAACTCGAGCGCGTGAAGGCACGGTGCAAAGTTGGATCCAGTGTCAGTCTTTTGCCTTTGGATGTAACGTCTGGTACTGCAGTACTTGGTACAGCAGTAAGTCAAGCTCTCACTGACTTCGGTGAGGGCGGAATTGACATTATGATTTTGAATGCCGGGCAGTCACAGCGCGAGCCAGCAATGAAATCAAACATTCAGGTGACACGCGACACCATGAAGCTCAACTTTGAGTCGGCTGTAGAGCTTGCCATGCTGGTCATGCAAAAAGACAAGTGGGTGCAGAAAGAAAAAGGGCACATGGTGGTCACGTCAAGCGTAGCTGGAAAATTGCCTGTGGCGCTCAGTTCGAGCTACGCTGCTTCTAAAGCGGCATTGCATGGGTACTTCAACAGCTTGCGCTCGGAGTTCCGATGGCTCCGGGTAGACCTGGTGTGCCCAGGCCCCGTTGCAACTCCCATTGCTCTATCCTCACACTCTACGCCGGCCGGCCGTGTCAACTTACAGAACGAGAAGCACGACAACAAGATGGGTGTAGAACGATTTACCACCCTCATGTTGAGCGGCATTCAAGGCCCTCACTGGCTCTTTTACGAGACTTGGATCTCACAGCAGCCTGAGCTGCTGTTCACGATCCTGAACCAGTACGTGCCCACTCTAACGACGGCCCTTGCGAAGGTCCTGGGCCCGAAACGAATCGAAGCGTTTGAAAACGGCCTAGACATTTACAGCTCTGGTGAATGGATGGGAAAATAGCTTTTTAGGAAGAAGATACGATTCGAGCTCGCTTGAGCTGTTGTCGTAGTCCACCTATGCGACCATAACTATTTTAGTTATGGTCGCATAGGTGGACTACGACACGCTCTGACTTTTCAGAAGCACAGCATTAGCTGTGGTCACAGGTATGCTACCACGCAAGAAGACTTTCCCTCAACTCCACTAAAGCATGAGAGCTGCTGGACTACTCGGGAATTGACGTATTCACAGTGGATTGCAGTAGTCAAAGGGGGCGCATAAGAAGTATAGACCAGACTGAAGTATTGAAATGAATTTGTCCTGTTGAATTTTTGCGTTTAGTGTTTGGTGTCAACCCGAGATCCGAGATGGAAGTGAGTCAAGCTTCCAAGTACTGTTTTCTATCTGAGAAGAAGAAGCGATTCAAGTGGGCGTGGTTGCTTGATTCATAGATGGGAACTCAAAGAACGCTTGGATCGCCAATTTTACGCACTCCTACTCGCAATCTGACACCGACAAACACGCATTACGCACTACTCTCTATTCTCTATTCTCCCCTCAGCCCATATCTCATTTTCTCACTCGACTTCAACCAGCCCACGTTGATGCCCCGATCTCTGGTTATATATGTGCAAATTATTTCCCGGAATGGCGAACAAACGATATGCCGCTACGCCTACTCATGGCTCATGGTTATTGGTGCCCATGTCCTGTGTCCTGTGACCTCGCGGCTTGATACGTAAATGAATGGCCTCTTTCCCTTTCCTATCTCCATGTTACTTCTAAGCCTTCGATTACGAGCCACCGTATGCGCCAAAGCTCCTTATTCCTTCTCGTTGGTTATTTCCCCTTCCTTTTGCTTCCAGTGCGCCACACTTCAACATGTGGGCAGGCGCACGAGTTCTGTAATTGACTGCTATTGCCCTTAAGTTCATCACAAGCTCACGACTTCTCTGTTATTCCTCTGCCTTTCACGCGTCCACGGCCGCCTCCCTGGCGGCTGCTCGCTTGGCCAGCAACTCTGCCGCTTTGGACTGAAGCGCCGCCGAGCGCTGCGATCGCTGAGCGGGCACTTTCCTCGTAGGCTATCGTAGTGCGAGGCAGCAAGAAAGAAGATACAGGGAGATAACCGCGGAAAAAAATAGGGGAACACACGAATTTAGATGAGCTTGGAAGAGTCAGCAGCGCAAGTGAGCAATTGAATAGTTAGCTCATACGCACACGTACCTTCGCTGACGCCGAGGCGACGCTGTCCGTCGACTCGTTTGCAGACCCGCCACGAAGCATCGGATTCATCCCTGTATGCCATGGAAGAATACGACGACAATGTACAGAATGAATAGCAGATGGAAAGAAGGGAAGAAAAGAGAAAGTGAATTACTAAACGCGCTTATCAGAAAGGATGAGTGACAGGGAAAGCCTCTCTCATATCAAAAAGGGGCTCATGGAAGACTCTGGTGAGAAGCAGAATAGAGGACAGTGCATTCTATCAGCTCTCAATGCACGCACCATCTTCGTCGTCGTCGTCACCGATGTTGAGGGCTTCCGCGAGAAGAATTTTCCCCGGAGACGCAGGCTCCTGTGAGAAGGAAAAGCCAATCAAGACAAAGAAGAAAAGCACGACGCAGGACGCATGAGCAGGATGCCGAGCAAGCATGAGATTAGAATGGCGAAAAGATTCGTGGAGGTTAAGAAAGACAGGTATGAAATCAGACTGAGGAAAAGAATAAGGAACCAAAGAGGTAGACAAAAAAAGAGAGAGAGACAAAGTAACAAAAGCAAGAGAAGATTGAGCCCTTCTTCTATTTTTTTCCAATTATTTGTTCTCCCTTACTGCTTGGGGCTTCGCGTCTCGCGAGCGTCGCTTCGGCGCCGTGGCCAATTGCGGTTTGAACTCCAGGCTCGAGGCTTCTAATTCCGCGCGGGCGTTCGCATCCAAGTCCTGAGGCCGCGACGCCACCTTGATAGTAGTACAGAAGGAGATAAGAAAGAGAAGTAGGTAGGAATGAGCGCGTATGGACTGTACGGGTATGAGGTGCGTAGAGATATGATGACATACACTCTACTGTAGTACATTCGTGTGTGCACACATTTGTGATGTGACCGTGTTGTGTTTGCATTGATGAAAATGGAAATGAGCAAAGATTGAAACACAAACGAGTGGAAACAGACGAAGTAAGTCAGTACTTTTGGAACTCCCCAGTGTGTGTGTGTTTGATCTCACCTAAGGTCAATGTCGTTCTCGTTTCCCTCACCATCCAGCACCTATATTTGTACCTTGGTTTTGCCGTCCTCGTACATCGCTTCGAAATCCCGGCTGCCCACGCTCTGGCGGGTCTTTTTGCTGCTGAAAAATTTGGGCATGAAGGAGCTCTTGTCGGGACCTTTCTGGGCGGCGGAAATTTGCGCGTTTTTCTTCTCCAACATTTTGCTAGCACCGCTGTACCTGTTTTAAAAAAAAACAATGAAGATGATAATCGTGATGTTTAATGGAATACAGGTATATAGCATAGCGCAGAAAATCACGAAATGAATTCAACATGTTCAAAAAATGCACGCAGGGAAACGAGAAAGTACGAAAAAAAAATCTAAATTTTCCTTCCTGAAGATTCAGTCGTCTTTCACCCTAATATAATATTAAAATATACGCACATGCGCTCGTGGAAAGGTTTGTTGGACCGGTCCTCGTCTTGTTGGATGCTCTTCGCGAGCTTGCTCTTGCTCGTGGCCAGCTTCAGCTGCGACTTGCGGGCCTCTTCGCTCTCCAGCTCTTCTTGCCGCTCCTTCGCCTGTTAGTACGCACATGTAAGGAAAGCCAAGGAGGTTCAATTGGTGACCTTTGAAGAAAGTCGTCAAGTTTTCGTTTTGAATTTACAGGTACAACATGAGAGCACATACGCCTACACGATTACACCGACAGATACTCGCCAGCTCCCTCTCCTACTCATTCAATCACAACATGTGCTCACACGCACACCCAACATGACCTCACCTACCTTGCGCGCTTTGTCTTCGCTGTCCTTGTACAGGCGGTCGATGCGCTCGGTGCCCGTCGTGTCGTTCGCTTCGTCGTAGCCGCTGGGCTTCCCCGCGCGGCTGTGTCGCACATGGGTGGGTGCGTAGTAGTAGTGCGTTGACACATGTGAGGGTGAAAAGGAGAGCGTGAATGTGAGTGCGTATAAGAACAACGAGTTCGCGGCAGTGGTACGAAATGTTTTCAAACGTTCAACAGGACTTTACTCAGCTTTTGAAGCAGCAGAGGAACCGGAATCGTGTACAATGCACCAATGCTTCTTCGTTCTTGTTCATGTCGAGTACTCACAGAGTAGGCGCAAAAGTGCATTCTTCCTCGTAGTGCATTTTGTCGAGCTCTTCCTCGTGCTGCTTGCTGCCCGTGTAGTCCGTCTTGTAGAGCCGCTCCTCGAAAGTGCGTTCGTCGCCACCCAGCAATTCGTCGTTGTAGCTGTGGCAGCACACGCGATAGATAGAATATAAACACAAGGTACGAGTATGCGATAAACGCGTAGGCATAGATGTGTGTGCTATTTTTTAGAGGAACAAAAAGTGATGGAAAATTAAAAACCAATCCTGGAGCGTGCAAACACTATACTTTACAACAGAAGCAAAAAGTGCTGGGTCACGACAGAATGAGTCAACCATCAAAAGGATGATAAGTTGTACGTGTAATTGACGGCGGGGGTGAAGGTCAGGTCGTCGATTCCTTTTCCATCCACCAAATACTCCGCCATTTCTTCCCGTTTTTGCCGCAAGATTTCGCCCTGATAGATATTTTAAAGCAAGCAGAAAGAAATAGAAAGCAGACGGGAGACTTATTTTAGGCAAGGGGGAAAAAGAATAATACAAGTTGAGATCAAAATCAGAAGGAAGAAAAAAAAAGCATACACACATGCACACAAACACATGTACACACACGCTCAAGAGAAGGCGCAATATAGTACTGCGCGTGCACTGCATCCCAGGTCGGTCGTTTTCCACCCACTTGCATGAAGAGCGCAGCGTGGCGCGCGCCGGGCAGCGACTCCGCTTCGCAGTACTTTTGCGACGCCGAAATGTCGGGCGTAAACGTGTCTTCCTCGTTCCACTTTTCGTCTCTCTTTTTGGCGGCCTTTTCCAGCTGCTCGGCGCCCTTTTTGTACAACCGGCTGTGCGCGTCGCCCCCGCCGAGGTTGCTCGAGGACCCCATGCTGGAGCGGCTGCTCTTCTTGGTCAAGAGCTTGGGCTTGAAGGTGGTGGCCCCTAATGTGATATGATATTGAAAGGACAAGACATGAAGCGGTGATTACGAAACAAAGAAAAGAACAATCGAACGACAACAAAGTCTCTGCACACAACCATAACAACAAGAACTGCGCTCTTGCCATCCTGATCATCGCAGCTCACGCTTACCCGCCATTTTTTCCTCGTCGAGCTTCTTTTGTTGGGCTTTTTTGGCGGCCCGCATTTGTGCTTCTTGGTAGAGCGCATTGGTGCGCGCGCCCGTGGTTACCTTGAGTGACAAGAGGAAAGAGACCAAAGGGAGAGAGAAAGGAATTAGATAAATTAGTTGAATGAGCGAGGAAAATCAGAGTGAGAGACAAGGGAGCATTTTGCACGTGTCTATCAAAGCTTTGCTGTTTTTCATTTGCACATCCATTTCGATTCATATGCTACTAGTACAGGCAGTTTTTTTCTTCGTATCGGTACCAAGTCCTTTTGCAGGCCCGCGTTTTTGCCCGGTTTGAAGCCCATCCGTTCGTCGAAGGTCTTGGGCCGCTCCAGCTCCCGTTCGCTGTCCTGCTTCTGGAGCCGCGCCATCTCGCGCTCTTTGCCGGCCTAGTGCAAGTGTTGTTCATTGCCGTCGGTCACCAGCAATACCAAGCAAATCAACACCGCGATTTGATAAAGGAAGCACGGGACAATATGAAGTCAGTGTTCATGCTCGACAGATAGTCTCAAATAAAGACGTTGAAAGACACAAATATTTCCTCCACTAAAGGGCGTCAAAATACCAAGCAAATCAACACCATGATTCGAAAAAGGAAACAAGCTACAGTAGTCATCATCCATTTACTCACAAGAATGCGGTGAAACAACAGACATTTCCTCCACCAAAAGGCGTCAAAATACATGTATTTTATTATTCTTCTAGTCTGCACCCTAATATAGCCGAATCTCAATTTGCACATGCAATACCTGGTAGAGACGGTTAATGCGGTCCGAGCCCGAAGAATTGTCACCGCTGGAGGAGGCCTGAGATTCATGGAGAAAGGTCAAGAGAAATGGGTTCATTCAAAGAAACAAAACAAGTAGTACAGGAAGCGAAGGATATTCAAGGTGGGATGTAGAGGGTTGAGTGAAATGGTAAAAAGGGAACAGCAGGAGTAAGAAACCATTCACACACTTCCATACACGCACACACACATGCGCGCACCTTGTTGATTTTGGGGGCGTAAGTAAGCTCTGCGGGTTGGCTGCTCTCGGAATAAGCGCTGAAGGAAGCGCTCGACTTGACCCCTTTGGTTTTGCCGTGTTCGTACAAGGCGGAAGTGCGAGCGCCCGCGGACTGTTGCGGTTACGATAAAGACAAAAAAAAGACAAGAATGAGGATAAGTGCTTAATGATGAGAGAAGTAGGCATGAGAGCAATATAAATACTCGCATACGAGTAAAAATAAAAGTCAAAAAATCATCAGACATGAAGGCGCGCAAATTGAACGACAGAAGGAGTTGGTTCAAATAGAAAATAGAAGGTGTGCTTTCTTGGTGGCTAATTTATCAACACCACTCCAATATAATATGGCACAATATAATACCTTGGGCTTGGTGTCGCCGCCGATGCTCGGTTTGCGAGTCGCCAACTTCGGTTGAAAAGTGTGCGCTTTCTCCAGCTGAGCGTTATCATCGAATCATTCAGCCGCCAATGACAAGAAAATCGATAGCGTTTGACAGACAACAAAAACGACAATAGCAGCAACACTCAAAACAGTGAGAACAATAAAGCAGGAAATTTGAAGGTAAGGGAGCATGAGAGCAAATAACTTTCCTAATCCAAAACGGAATTGCAGGCCATTCAAAATTTCTTCCTTCTTCGTGCTCCTTTGCAGGCGTCATTTTCTCTTAGCTTCTCGTCACCCAATTTATCTATCACCTCATCGCGCTTGGCCGACATGCGGCGTTCCGACACTTTGGCCGAGTCATAGAGCTTGGTGTCCACCTGTCATTACAGGGGAGGGTAAAATAGTGGTGCTAAAAGCATGGGCAACAAGTATCAACCACAAGTGCATGAAAGCGATGAGTAGACCACGAAAAAAGGAAAGAAAGGGTAACTTTCTCCCTCTTGTCTTCCTCCCCCTCATCTGAAAGTTACCGGCTTCGTAGGAGCGCGCGCGTCAGCTTTTGCTTTGGCGTCGGCCGCCTGTTGATGGGTTACGGAACTGTTGAAGTAAATCGAAGAGATAATGAAACGGGTGGACACGAAAGAGAGAGGTGGGGAATAAATAGCGCCTCGAGGATGCTTTGGCATGAACTCGTATTCATTTCACAGAGCAATCGACGTGAGTGCCTACGGCAGTAACCTTGCGCTCTTTCTCTCGCGCTGCTGCTTCTTTCTTCTTCAGCTCCAAGCGCTCTTCCATGCTCGAGGGCTCCTGTGGATGGGGTGTTTCCCGTTGCAATGGAAGAAAGAGAAAAAGAGACGAAGAATGTGCACGCACACGTGTAAACATCCTCGCGACGTTGGGGAAAGAATCAGGGAAGAGGGTCGGCGCAACCCATCGAGAAATTCAAACAGACGCTCGATTGGTGGAGAAAACGGAAGGGGACGAGCAACAAAAAAACATGCCGCTACGCAATACGACACATGCAGCGCCATGCGCCTACTTATAAATAAAAAGTGATCTCGACATCAAAAGTACGAAAGTGCCTACCGGCGCCGCGGGCTCTTCTTCTTCGAATTCTTCGTCTTCTTCTTCTTCCGCGAACTCTTCTTCCTCTGCCAAGTCGTGCCCCGCTTGGTTCGGGCCGTCGGGCGGAGGTTCAGTTTCGCCTTCTTCGAACTATAATAGTGCATAGACACACGAGCGAGAGAGATACCCATTTCATCGATACGCATATTCGCGCCCGCAGATCCATCGATTCCGCAGCCCGTTCATCCCGTTTAGAGAAAAAAATCGACCAAAAAAAAGCAAACAGAGGGAGGAAACGTATTTTAAATAAGGACAAACGCCGACGCCGGAAGAGCAGTCAAGGCTTAGCAACACACGTAACAAAGTGCGTGGAGAAGCTGCAAGAATAGGAGGCTAGTGCGTGTCTACTTGAAGGCTTCATGACAACTTTCTAGCCTTCTTGGGTAGAGTGAGACAAGGCTGTTTTAAAATAAAGAGTCCTGTAACGAAAATGTTTGAAAACAGGAAGAAAATGAAGACGGCCGGAGGAGCGTGTGAAGTGAAGGAGCTTCTTACGTCTTTGATCAAGTGCACTGGCTGCCCTGGCACGCTGTCGTCGTACTCGTGGTAATACACGCGGTACGTGTCTATAAATGTGAGACATTGCAGAAAAAATAAGGAGGTCAGAAGAGTCTTCGGCAATACAATCAGGGTCTCTTCAATTTTTCGTCCTCGACGCAAACACATACGCGACTACTTCACGACGATGGCAAGCAGTAGAAATATGCTTTGCGATTGTTCATCAGCTACGTTTCGTTCTAGAAAACAATTAATAAGTCTTTTATCTCACCTCCGGGCTCAACTTCCTCGATTTCGGCCTCGTACCATGATCCCTGTGCATTAGGTAAATGAAGCACAGACTATGAGCAAATATAGAAACGTACGAACGAATTTTAGCGCAGTTCCGTAAATGCATATGATTGAAGCGAGTTGCATAAAGGGAGAAGATTGCGTTTTTAATGTCAGTCGGTGGTCGGAGGCAGGCTGGTCTGAGCTGGTCACACCCACGCCACCCCCCACGCCTTGACTCTCCGACTAATTTTGAAAGTGGGCCAAGAGGCTACTCTGTGAAGTATGAAGTCTCCATTTTCTTAGAAAGCTCACCTCAAAGCGAGACCAAACGAATTCTCCTGGTTGGTAAGGAGCTGGCATGGCCAGCTAGCACTCTTGCCGGCAGTATGCGACAGTCGGACCGGACCGTGAGCACGTGTCCCGAGCAACTCAGCAAATCAAACAAAACAAACCGACCAATACAAGTGTACTGTACTAATGTGGTACGTGAAGGTCAAAATGTGTACTGTAGCACTGTAGCATCTCGATTTCGGTGTCGGTGTGCCAGGTGCCAGTTACCACTTACCAGTGCCGCAGTGCCAGTGCCAATGCCAGTGTTCAAACTCTACAGTGCTATATCTGAATCCCATGGGAGTCTTCATAGTGCTAGTGCTACTTTCCTTGTTTCGTGCATTGACCCCCGCTGCTCGCTGCTCGTTGGCCCTCGAATTCCAGCATTACAGCCCCTCGTTCGGCTCCTTGGTAAAATGGTGAACACCAGGGAAGGGAAGTACAACCCGGAGCTCGCTGGATTACAGACAACACCAAATCCATTTGCAGTGGACTTGACTTGCGGGAATCGCTTACCGCTTATCACACTTGTAAACTTTACAGTAACGCTTGCTGAGTTGCCGAGTTCGCCCCCGGCCCTTCATACTTCATATGAATTTATCTCGCACTGCCCTTCCAGCCCCCCATGTATAAATCTAAAAACACCACAGGAATTTCATTTTTTACTGATTTCCTACAAGTATAACTTGTCTGAAATAAGCCACCAAGGGGCTCTTCGTCGGTCTTAACTCGGAACCAAATCTTGGTCGCTGTTGTTTCCCTGGCTGCTCGACTGCGTTCGGCGACTGAGCCGTGCCGATTCCAACAACAACTCAACCACCTGAGGCATTCACGCGCACAAATGCAGCGCTCGTCGGTGAATGTAAGATGTCAGTTTAAAATCAAAACAAAAGCGATGTAGTGACATAGTTTGCTTCGATAGATCCGGATGTTTTCCTCGTGCAAATATCTTCACACATTACTACGCTTAACTGTTGTAACCAGCAATCAGCAAGTAATGAGCCTAAAGAGACGCACATAGAGAGGCTCCACCAATGAACCCTCACCTCATAGTGCCCGTTGGCAGCCGCGACTTCAAGCGCCGTTTCGCTTTCGTAGGTCGCCAGGTCGTGCGTCGCGCCCGCTTCGAGCAGTGCTGACACCACCTCGAGATGCCCGCGGTAGCACGCTAGCAACAGGGCGGAGTGCTGGTCGCTGCTGCGCTGGGCATCTAAGCGAGCGCCTCGGTCGATCAGCAGTTCCACGCACTCGTCGCGACCTTCGCTCGCTGCAATCATGAGGGGAGTGGTGCCGTCGAAATTGGGCTCATCTACCTGCATACAGATATGCCAAAACATGGAAAGAAAAACACAAAGGTATCCAAAAACGTAAGAGAACACAGCAGACCACGAGTGCGCACAAGCGTGGGAAGGGGCTATCGACGTTCGAGCAAAGATTGAGGAACCAAAACACTTCAGAAAACACAAGAAAACAAAAGATATTGAGTGTGGACTCATTCTTTAACATTTCTCAGACAGAAAGTACTCGCTTCCGTAGTACTATTCTTTTGTCACTAACCAAAATCACCGCATTTTAATTCTTTCCATCTATTCTTTGAAATAGACAATCGTCACCCACCTGAGCGCCCAGGCCTAAAAGCATCTCGCACACGTCGTCATGGCCACTCTGGGCCGCTAGAAACAGCGCCGACGCGCCTTCGGAGTTTTTGGCAGCGCCAATCGAGGCGCCTCGGTCGAGCAACACTTCAACGCACGCTAAATGGCCTAATAGTTTTAGTATGAGAGAGAAATTGTGAGAGTGAGGGTAAATTGAAGAATGAAAGAAGAAAGAAAAAGAAATTTCATGGCTAGCACATTTTCAATCCATTCAAACTTGAGAAGAAAAAAAACTGCGACAATAGAGCGACGATGGAATCGATTTTCATACTCAAAACACCAGATTAGACCGAAGCCTCTCTCACCTTGTGCGCTCGCCACCAGCAGGGGCGTCATGCTCAGAGCCTTCGGCGCGTAGTCCACTCGTGCGCCATGCTCTAACAACGCCTCGAGGACGCGGGCATGGCCGTTGGCAGCGCTCACATACAGGGGGGTTTCCCCATCACTGTTGGCGCCATCGATGAGGCTCTTCAACTTCCTAGCCCCACTGCCGCCTGCATTCCCCTTATCGTCGTCGTCGTCGTTGACGTCGCTGCTGCTCGTGGTGCTGGCAATGGTCGACGTAGGAGTGGACGTGCCGTCTTTCTTCTTCTTTGGCAGGGCCGCAGGCATCGCGTTCAAGAGGAGCTCCACAATGCCCGAACAGCCGCTGGCGGCCGCCACGAAAAGCGCGCTGCGGCCGTCGCAAAGCACATGGGCAGCGTTGGCGCCGCCCTCTAGCAAGGCCTGTTGGTGTATTTCAATGGAAGTTTACGTTGGAGCCAGGTTAAAACGAATTAAAGCTGCTAGATTACATACTAATCAATCAATCTATCAGAGAAAAAAAATTGGGCAGCACAGGTATGGTAACTCTAAGAGACGGGGAGTATGCACTCATAATGGGCTACAGAGCCTCTAGTGGCACAACCACCACGACTACTTTTAGGGTGGGGAAGGAATTTGCAGACCCACCTCTGCCACTGGTACGCAGCCCGAGAGGCACGCCAAGCACAGGGGAGTCCAGCCTTCGGCATCGGCATGGTCCACGGCAGAGCCCGCGTCCACCAACACTTCCACGCACTCGATGTGCCCCTGTTGGCTCGCGAAGAACAGCGCGGTGGCGCCGTTGGCGCTTTGCACTTCGTTGCCGGCCGTTTCCGCGTGGACGTTAGCGCCCCGACTGACGAGGAACTCGAGGCACATGAGGCGCCCACGCTGCGCGGCTATCATGAGTGGGGTGAAGCCCGAAGGGTTGGCCTTTCAGAGAGTTATGTGGAGAAGCGTAGGAAAGCACATCGAGGACGGTCGTGAGTAAACAAATTTCATAAGCCAGGAAAACATAAAGCAAAAGATACATCAGCATCGAACAAATAAAATTTCTCGTCCCTTGAGATAGGGAAGAGCGATATAATTTTTTCTGACCTGATTGACGTCAGCGCCATGCTCTAAGAGCAGCTCCGCGACGTCTTCATGGCCTTGCAGAACAGCCGCAAAGAGCGCGGTCCACCCTTGGTCGTCGGCGTGATCTACCGAGGCGCCTGCTTCCAAGAGCGCTTTCACGCATTCCGTGTGCCCACAGCCAGCTGCTGCAAGCAGTGGAGTAGCGCCAGCGTAATTGCTGTGGTCTACGCGCGCAAAGCCACCCAGCTCGCCGAGCAGCAAGTGCACCACAGCAAGATGATTCCCGCGGCACGCCAAGTACAGAGGCGTGTCGCCGCTTTTCGTGGATTCCTCCGGGTCAGCGTTTGCGCTAAGTAAGGCTTCTACAGCGCCCACATCACCCTGGTTGAGTGTGTGTTGACAACCACAGTTTTTGTTGAGCAAGCTTCATAATTGGTTGTGCCTCTCAAAAAAATATCCACATGAATGATGCATCAAGCTGTGTGATCACGCACCTTTGAGGATGCTAGAAGAAGAGCACTCAAAGATTCCCCGGGAACGATTGTTGATGCCTCCGACAATGTTGACGGCTTCGAAGACAACGCCTCCTCGCCGTCGCGCGTGCGCTTGGTTACTTTGGAAGGGGCAGGCATCCAGCAGTCTTCTTGATTGCTATATTTTCATTTTCAATCCTTCAATCCCCAAACCAGAAACGAGAAACGAGCAAATAAAAAAAATGGAAGGAAAAAAATAGCCGGTCCTAATATACACAAAACATAGAAATATGTACGGAAAGTGAAAGCATGTTGAGGATTACCCACGTTTGGGGGTTCTGGGAAAGTGAGAAAAGTGTGTAAAAAATGCAAAAACGGTTGACACTGCCTCAACCCGCTCCAGCACTTCCGCTGCTGGACCGGGCAGCGGTGGCACAGCTGCTGGAAAACGAGGACTCTAATGAGTATACGCTCGTGTGCCACAACCGCGGCGTGGAAGAGATTGATCCGTCTGCGTGGGTCGCCCTTTCCCGGACTACCTCCGTTGCCCCGAAGGTGACAGGAAAGGGCATTGCAGCTCAAGGCAGTCTTGGCAGCGGTGCTGGTGCTGGTGCCTCGACGCCTCCTCTGCTCCGTTCTCTCGACTTGAGTTTTAATAAGCTGCGTGCCCTAGCACCTCGGTGCTTAACCCCATTGGCCGAAAACCTGCGCGAGCTCAAGCTCTATTCTAACCGCCTTGGTTACGCCAGCAGCAGCGTCAATGGTGGCAACGGTAGGAATTCCCCAGCCGACACCCTAGCCAGCGGCAGCGCCTTAAGCTTTGGCAGCATCGAGGACGGTGGCTTGGACGGCTCGGGCTTAGGGCAGTGCCGGAACTTGGAGCGGTTGGAACTGCACGACAACGGGTTGTTCGCATTGCCGGGAGCTTGTTTGAGCCCAAAACTGAAGCACTTGAGGTTGGACCGCAACCGCCTAACATCGCTGCATGGTCTAAGCCGCTGCACGAGCCTAGCGTATCTGTCCCTCGACGGCAATCAACTTCGCGGTCTCGGTGCCGACGGCGACACCAACAGCAGTGGCGGTGGCGGTGGTAGTGGCAAAGGCGGCAGCAAAAAGAGTAGCAGCGGTGGAATGGCGGCAGCAGGTGCAGCAGCTTGGTTGGGCGGGTGTGGCGCGCTGGCATTTTTGAGTGCCGCTGACAATGAGCTCGAGCGTTTGCCCAAGCGAGCTCTGAGTGGACCGATAGCAGGGAGCTTGGTGGAACTGGTGCTGAGCCACAATTGCTTGACCAACAACTGCTTGCCCGGCCTTGCTCCACTCAAAGACGGCCTCGAGGTAAAAATTTAGGCCTTTTCATGAGATTCTGGCAATCCTACCCTCTGCTATCCCCACATATCGATGTTTAGTCTTGTCTATATTGCACTCCTCTGTTTGTCTTATTTTGCTTTGCTTTTCATTCCTCTTATTACAGGTGCTACGACTCGACGACAACCATTTGACGAGCCTTGCGCTTTTGCCATCCCTGAACCGCCTCACCGAGCTGCTGGTCAGCAACAACCGCCTGACTACGACAACGCCAACTTCTTTCGCCCGAAGTGGGGCCAGCTCAACACCATCAGCAGAGAGTGCCAATGCTTGCTTGGCTAGCTTGGCAGTGGCCTGCCCCGTCCTAGAAGTGCTTGACCTCTCCGACAATCGCCTGAACTTCGCTGACAATAGCACTTCCAACAAAGGCAGTAGCAGCAATAATGGCAGCAGCAGCAGTGGCAATACAGGCAGCAATGGCTCTGACGATGGTAGAGCTGCAGCAGCAGCGAAAGCTTGCGTGGCGTTGTTTGCAGTCCCATTGGCGGGCTGCGCTGAGTTGCGGGAGCTGTCCGTCGGAGGGAACCCGTGCTGTGGTGGCTTACCAGCTCGTGCGATGCCGTCGCGTGTAACGTCAAGTGCTGCTGCTGGCACTGGTGGTGCTGAGGCTT
>Ga0307982_1002625_pt1 | contig 14495 bp, 15 predicted proteins | sample OrgLakmetagen989_FD_201847 | JGI IMG/M metagenome (GOLD analysis project Ga0307982, IMG submission 201847) | Saline water microbial communities from Organic Lake, Antarctica - #989 | ecosystem: Environmental > Aquatic > Non-marine Saline and Alkaline > Saline | place: Antarctica: Organic Lake...
TTGCCCAAGAGACGCAGCAATGGCCGCAGCAACATCATCGTTACCATTGTTGTTGGTGGTGTTAGTGTTGCTTGGAGTACTGCTCGGAGGAAGCATGTTCGAGAGGTCGAGCGTAAAGTTCAGCGCGTTGCTTGCTCCGTCGGAATTCGAAGAGGATGCTGCTGCTGCTGCTGCTGCTGCTGGAGCATCATTAGCTGGAGCATTTGAAGGGGGAACAGCACGAACAATCGGCCAAGGCGAAGGTCCCGGGTGTGCTCTCATTGGTGGTGCAGCAGATGCTGGCGGGAGAGTAGACGGAGGGGTGTTTGATGCTGTATCAGCGCCACTGTTACCATCGCTGCTTGACGCAGGAGGATTGGTATTATTGGTCGTTAAGACATGGTTGGCGATGGCGACAGCGGCTAGCAAACGAGCAGTGTCTTCAGAGAGTGGTGGCACATCACCACTTGTAGTACTGGTGCTAGTGCTTCCATTACTGCCACCACCATTGCCGTGGTTGTTGCTGCCACTGCCGCTGCCGCCGCTATCATTGCCACCACTAGCGCCAGCCGTATCTTCACCGCCATCTCCACCTCCACCTCGAAATGGTCTCTGGTCGTCACCTTTGTGGTCGCTAGACTCACTTGATGCATTCATCGAAGCTAGGAGCGCGGATTGAAGAGAGGCATCATCATCTCCGGTTGAGCTCTGTCGTACCAATGCAGGTAGATCGTCATCGTTGTCTTTGCTTTCGAGCTTTTCAGCGCTAGGTGTTGCAGCTGATGCATTCTTCTGGTCACGCGGGCTATCGAGCGCCATTCCCATGGAAGCATCGATGGCGCGCTGTAAGTCACTAATGCCCGAAGAAGACGACGAAGCTCCGCTGCTGTCGCCGCTGCTCGAGGCTGCAACTGCGGGTGGCCTGGGCCGTTGTGTGCGTCGCTTGACTGCTTCTTGCCACATTAGAGCAGTCGCCTCTTCGTCGAGCGGTAACACTGCATCATCCTCAGCTGCTGTTTCAACTGCAGGTGTTTCTGACGTTGACGCTGTTGGTGGTGGTGCCGGCGCAGGTGCACAGAAGACTCCTGCTGAAAAGTGGCCCATGGTATAGAGAAGCACGAGTGGGTCCTTGTGGCACAAATTTGCGGGGTGCAAGGTAGGGAGGTAAATGCCGCTGTGAAGCAAGTTCCAGGGGTAGCCCTCGTAGCGAGCCCCGAGCACTAAGATCGGCCTCCTCAGAATCTGCGCCAGCACCCACACGTGTTCGGGCAGCAAGGAGCGCTTCGGCGTGCTGGCGTCATCCATCGAGGTGTGCCACTCGTCGAGCAAGCGATACGCTGCGGCGGCCCCTTCTTCTGAGGCCAGCGCGAGAGCTGCTGCATTCAATGAAGCTGAGTCGCTACTGCTATTGCTCAAGCTAGCAGTAATTTGTGATTCCTCAACCTGAGGCGCTGAGTCGGCTGCTGACGAGGTTTCACCTATCGATTTTGCTTTCTTGTCACCATCAGCTGCCATTTCCACAGCACCTGCTGTTACTGGTGCTTCGGCAGCAACTGCTCCACTGGCTCCACTCGCAGGCTCTTCTTCCACCTCTTCAGGTGCGTACCCGTCCACATCGCGTGTCTCGGCAAGGCGCTCGCGAGCCCATCTGCGGTTGTGGCATGCGAGGTACGAAAAGGATGAATTTACATATCGTTAACACATCGTACTATTCTTCTTCCCCTAAACTCATCATCATAAATCATTTACCTGGCAAACACAGCACCGCTCGACTCCCGCATCGCAAGCGACATAAGCAACCGTAAACCTGCCCATCGCCTCCCCAGGGCCACGCCGCTTCCCCCGCATCCTTCTCCGCCGTCTTCCTCCAACCCGTAAGCTTGGCGGCAGGCGAGGTCGGAAGGCGCTTCGCCGTCGACACACGCGACGGGCACCACCAGTGGCGCACCGTCGAAAGCTACATGGAGAGGAAAAGAAGAAGAATGATTAGGACGTAGTAGAAGATGAATATGTACCAGGGTCACTTGTGTGAGAGGCTGCTTTTATGTCTATATACATGTATAGTTCAAATTACCGGGGTCGCCACCGCTGCGTGGCACGAGCGCCACCATCGAGCCATCAGGCGTGCCTCCTGTCACCCAACATTGCGTCCAGAAACCGTTCAATTTCGCCTTGACCACATCCCCCCTCTGTAGGGACGGAGTGCGGTCCTGCACGCCATGGCTCCCCAAGCACAAGCCGTTCAAAAGGCAATCGCCGCTGCCCGTCGTCTGAAGCGCCACCAGCTGTGCCCTGTATAGCGATTAGAAGTGTTGATTATGCATGCACATGTGGGTCGTAAGGGAGGTGTTCCGAAATCGCGAGAAAAAAAATAGGCTGGGAGACGAGTTCTGACTTCCTTAGAGCAAACAAACCAATCGCTCAAAGTCCTTAATCACCTCAAAGGATCTGCCAGCCACGGATGCCAAGCAGCAGGAATGACGCGCCCTGAGACCAGCTCCTCGGTTAGCTCTGGTCGCACTGCGCACTCCTCATGTAAAGCTCGCCCACTCACAGTCGCCGCATGGGAGCCAAAAGCAGGAGGCAACGAGAACACGTGGCCGCCCTGTAGACAAAAGAGAGGCAAAACATGAAAATGTTCGAGGGAGAAAACATTCAATTTGACACAGAACCTAGTTATACATTTGAATAGCGAAGGTGGCACACAAACCGTGAGAGCGTGCGGGACTGAGGTGCTGAATTGCGGGTGGCCTTGGGAGGCAGGGTGACTAGCGCCCCTTGGAGCTACCAAAGAAAAGCTAGACGTTTGAGTCGCTGAAGATAGATGACATCAACAGGAAAGAGTGGGAGGATTAGATTCTCTAGCATGTCGGGCGCGTCCGCATAATGAACGATCTCGTGGCTTAAGCAATTGCTGGAAGCTTAAGTTCAACTCATCCAAATAGAGTCTTACCACTGCCCGTGGGAGCAAAAATCGTAGCGCCCCATAGAAGTTTGATTTGCAAGCTTGTGTTAGTCCGAGCGACTAATTCGCCCAGCCCGTAAGGCGTTTGGTATAACGTCGTCGTCATTGCAATGATACACTCCCTCTCCACAGCTCTCTCTCTCCCTCATCCCTCATCAACCAGCTCTAGTGTGGTATCTAAAAAATACGTACTTTCTTTGAGCTCCTGCCTTCTCCTTCTCCGTGATGAGGACTACAGATCTGTAGTGTTGGAACTCAGAATACACACAGCTTTATTCTCATAGAAGGCGGACAATAGAGAACCACAGAAAAGTCTAATTGGTAAGGTACAAGCACGAAGGACGTTCAAGCTCGCTTTTAGGAATGTGGTGGCCTTATAGTGCCTTGAATTGCGACTTGGACTTGAGACAACAAGCACGACAAAATTTCCCTCTGCTTTCCCAAAACATAGAAATAGAAGAATACCTTCGATATGCCCCCTTGTTTTGAGCTGGCTATAATTTCCACCCCGCCCCCTGGCTCCGGGCTTTAAATTCGAAACCGGGCTCGGGCTTGTTGGCTGTATAGACTCTAAAGTATAAAGTATGGATATAAAGTAAAGTGTCGATTGTCCGGAAAGAACGTATCGCCCGCTCTCTTAAAGTAAAGTGCATTCTCTTATATCATATATGAGACAGGCCTCGGGAGCTCGAGAGGCCGCATTTATCACACCGCGTTCCTGGGTTAAGGGTTCTAGTTTTGATACCACAAAACAAAAAGAGAACAACTGGAACGTAGTAATCGCCCCTTGGTCTAAATCATCATGGAGAGACCAGCGCAGTCAGCTTGTTACCATGCTTGAGGTGAGCTCTGTATCTCCTCTTCAAATGGCGCCTGGCCATTTTCCAAAGCCAATACATCTGGTGCTTTTTTAGCATCCGCAGTAACATTCTTCGGACCGTCCTTTGAAGGCAGAGCATTCTGATTCAAAGCGTCGTCACCACCAGGTGTATTGCCAGCATGAAGCGCCAAAGGCTCCAACAGGAGCTGTTGCCGCTGAAGACGGTGCACCTCTGCGTGGTTCATTTTGGGGCTTCGAGCAGGAGGAGGTGGCCTGAGTTTGCTTTTGCTCTTCGCAGGTGGTTTAATGCGAGGCCCCCATGCAAATCCTTGCAAAGAGCTGGAGCTATCTCCTGAGGAAGGAGGCGCCGCCGTGGGTGCAGGAGGGAGAGCAGACGTAGGGTGATTTTGGCGAGAGGGCGGCTGCTGAGGCCAACTCCGAATCGAATCCACATGTAAGTAAGGAGAGGCACTGGGCACGAGACGCTCTACCGGTGGGAACCCACCCACATCGTCACCGCTGCCACCAATGCTGCGACTGCGCGCTGACTCGATCTCGGCGACAGCAGCTGCTTCGACCAATCCTTCTAAACTGTTGCTGTCTACAGCGGTGTTGCCATTATTGTTGCCATTCCCTTCTTCTTGTTCTTGAGGTCCATTAGCAAGGCGAGTGAGGGCTGCTACTACAGCACCCTTCAAGAGAGCAGGCGCGAGGGGAAACGGCAGTTGCGCTGACACAGCGGCCATGACTCGCTCAACGAGATCAGGGTCCAACCCGATGTCGATGTCATTGTGGCTGTTGGGGCTCATAGCAACAGTAGGTGCAAAGCCATCACCATTGTGATTAGCCATCAATTGACGACTCTGCGGTAAGTTTCCTCGAGTCAATGGAGATGCGTGGCCAGTGTTTGGTACAGTACTCGGATTTCCCATCAAGGGATCGCGAGGCCAAAACACAACGGTGGCGCCCCGGCTTGAAGTAGATGAAGGAGGAGACGAAACAGCAGTTGTTGGGCCAGGAGCTTTCTGATCAACTGGTGCAAGTTGCGTTGATCCGTGGTCAATTTGAACATTCTTAGGATTTACAAAAGCGTCACTTTTGGCATTCAAAGCAGTGGCAGTATTTGAGCTCGTGCTGGTGGTGCTTGTGTTCTCCTCTTTTTGTGGCGGTTTGATGTCGAGTTTTGATTCGTTGAAGTACACACGAGGCCTGAGTACTTCTGCTACAGTTGATAGCATGTTTGAGATGGCTGCTGTCTTAGTGCTATTATCAGTGGCACTGTCACCGTCTGGGAGTAAATATTCATAGAGGTCTGCAGGAGTGCGACCAATTGTGTTCAGTGAATCAACCAAGTCTTCATGAGATACAGGCACCTGCCAATTAGGGTTACTAACATAGTCAGGATCAGCCGCAGTATTCGACACTGCAGCAGAGTCTGCGGCCTCGAGCATAACCGAAACAGATGTCGTTGATGAGGGTGCATCGCTATTGCTCGGGTTTAAGCTGCAGCGGAACACCATGTTTCTCGTCGCATCATTTGGGCACGGCACTTGCACTGGAGTGGTCGACCATCCACTCGACATTGCTGCCTGGATAGTAGATGCTACTGCACCTTCCTCAATGACAACGACCATGTTGTTACTGCCGCCCTTGTTGCTATCATCATGGTTGTCAATTTGACCTTGCACCAGGAGCGTAGATGACCACGGGCCCCATCCTAATTTACTCCCTGCACGCACCCTAAACCTAGTACGTGGCACGCGCAAAAAGAAAGCAATGAATTAAGATATTGAATTACGACAAGGATGTATCTCAAGACGAAGTATTATGAGGTGGTATTTTTTTTTGTAAACACGTGTACGACTCAACGTACTGTTTGTGGAGTTCTCCCGTAAACCCCAAGGTTTCTTCATCCAGTGCCACTCGGTTTGGGCCCAAGTAAACCGTAAACCATTCGCTCCACACTGCACAATCCTCGTTACCACCGCTGTTGCTACCGGTATTATTTTCCTCATTGATTTTCCTGCCCTCATTTCCTTCTTCAAAGCTCTCAGCTTCTGTTGAAACAGGCATTTCTTTTACTTCCGCACTAGACGAGTGGAGTGGTGTAAGGAGTGACGACGCAAGGGGGCTCTTCAGCTCTCTCTTGCCAGTATTTCCCTTCTTTTTATGCTTGGTCGCCGTTGCTGCCTCACTCTTCTTTGGGAGAAGCTTGCGAGAATGAACCAAGAACCTGTCCACTTTTAGACCGTTGTTTGGCGGAAGGTTCCAAGTGAGTTGCAGTACTTGTGCCACACGACTCGTCGCTGATTTAAATCCAACCGACCGAGCACTGAGAGAAGGTGCAGAAGGAGCCGTTGGAGCTGTCTCCACAAAGAAGGGAGCCGACGAGGCAAGACCACGATTGCCACATTGAGCTGTGAGCCGATAAGCATAGCGTGTGCTGGGGAGCAGAGGACCTGAGTGGCAAGAATGAGCGCCAGGAGCTCGAACCACTTCTTCATAAGCGCTCGTCATCGTAGCCAAGGCACTGCTGCCACTCTTATTCGTCGAACCTGAATCATCCTGCAACACTGCTGCAGAAGCACACTCCAGCACGAGGGACGAGACATGCACGGAAGTTGGCGTAGAAGAAGGTAAGCGGCTAGTGTCTAAAGCTGCACCCCATGAAAGCGTGACAGCACTGTGAGAGGTGTTGTTGGTCCATTTCGCTTGTGGGGCTTGCGGTGAGAGGAACACGACAACCGGTGGCGAGGGAATCCACTTTAAAGGGGGGCTACCAGGTAGAATGTCTCCGGGGAAAGAGGCAGAAGAAGAGGTGGCTAATTCAGACGTAGACAGAAAACGACGCGCAGTGCGAACGAGGAGGCATGTGCCAGGCAACGGACGAATCGAGAGAGGCATTGAAGCTTCTCCTCCTGTAAGTAGCGTAGGTTTTACGATCGATTCCTGTTGCGGTTGTTGCTGTGAAGCTTCCCAGAGTGAACACAAATCCACACGATTGTTGGGACCGGAGTATACTCGATACCAGGAGCGAGCTTCGCAATCGAACACCTCACACGCATACGCACACGGAACACCTTGAGACTGGCACCTTAGCCATGACACTACGAGGCTCCCTCCATTATTGCTGCCAATAGAAAAGGGTAACTTGCCTATTTGCTTCGAAGAATGAGATGCAGGTGCATTACTGCGACCGTCAAAAGCGTTGCCCATATAAGTAGGTGGAGAAGGAGGCAAGCACACGGCGACACCCGAGGAAGCATCCCAATAGATACCCGAGGGAGAAGTCACCTTGAATCATTGGATAAAAATGAACAAAATGGAGAAGAAGGAATGTCAATTGAGATTCAATACCAAGCCTTGTCAGCATTCATCTTTATGAAGGCTGCATCATATTTCTAGACAACACACATACCTCAATGCTTTTCATGGTAGGCTCAATCGGGTTCATGTTCCATGGACTTGACGGAGATGAAGGGCGTTGGCCATCTTTGTTGTTAAACATGTACGCCTCTCCTCCATCCACGTATCCAAGGATCAAGTTGGTGTAGGCCTTGGACATTTATGATTTGACAGGAAAAAAGAAGAAAAAGAGTGAGTAGGGACTTGTGAGTGAAAGAAAACAAGTATTAGCAGTGTATCAGCGCTCGAAAACTCGACGAAATATCCAGTCAAGGGAAAAGTTTAATTACGCTGAACTTGTTTTTCAAAATAATCCTCGGCTTATTTCTTCCACTCCCACCAAAAATAGTACCTTGGATCGGGAATTGGTGGTGCCCGGCCAGTTTTTGCCATCGGTCGTGCCGTGCCGCCGGGCGCGCTCCTAATACAATACATTGAAAACAACATCCATTAGTGGAAGATGCATGCACACAAGCGCAGACAAGGCATAACGTAATAAACACAACACCATACCATGGAAATAGCGATTCTTCTCAGGTTGCTCAGGGACTTAAGAGCAGGTCCTGTATGACAAGGCGCGTCATCGAACTCGCTCCCGAAGGCCGGGCTAGGCGCGAGCCCTAGAGAAGGCAAAGGATTGGGTGGATCTTCGGGGAGCACCAGGCGGACCTAATATCATATGACGCCAAAAATGTGAGCCAAAATGGAATTATCAGGTTGAGCAGACATGCGAGGAATAGATCGAAAAGGACGTATCACTTGAGACTATTCTGGAAAAAGGAACAGGAGCTTTAAAGGACTGCGCAAAGAAGAAACATTTGAGCACGGCTGTGTGAGACTATTGCATTGAAGTATATTGTATCCACCTCTCCGTTGCCGTAGCGCGCGCAGGACCGAAGATCAATCGCAGCCCGGCTCCGTACCCAGCATACCTAGAATAGAAAATGCACAGGTAGTCATGTAGTCGTTCGCAAAAGAGGAAGTCGAATAATAATGAAAGAATAAAAATCAACGACTTCCACAAGTAGGCATACTTCTCTTTTTACAGTAGATGAAGGCGCAGGTGGCCTGTTACCTGGTCGATCGGAATGTCCCTTATCGCTACACGGGTGGCAGCTCCTCGGTGGAAAGACACCCATCGTGAGGTCGTATCGTTACCTTCGCTTCCTTGTGTAGATGCACTGGCAGCCGATTGATGGGAGGCTTCTAAGCGATAAGCGCAGGTAACGCCCGCAGAGGCCAGTGCTTGGGTTGGGTCAACGGCAGAGGCCAAGGCAAGGTGCACCTGCGATTGAAGTAGGTAGAAAAAATAGATGAAGAGATGACAAAAAAAGCTGCGTGAAAGAGCAGAAGGACGGTTAAAATCGATTTCGCAATTTGATACTGACCTCATCTTTCGATGAAGCACCACTATCTTCTTGTGCCTTTATTGCTTGGAGGTTATTATCTTCAGCCCCTTTCTTCACTTCATCCTCGACCACCGCAGGCGACGGCACTACGGTCGAGTGACTCACTGGTAAGGAATGGCACGACAGTCCCACGGGCAGTTCACATGTAAGGGTGATCTCGTAGGACGCGTTCTCAGCCAGACCTCCTACCAGAGCCCACGAGGGCCCTTGCCCTACCACTGTGGTGATTATAGTGGTGGCATCTGCAGCGGTTAATGCTGGTGAGGAACTATATCCTTTGTGAGAAGGACTCGAAGCCTGTTTGCTTTTGTTCACTTTGTTTGCTCTGGATGGGGAAACACTCATAGAAGGAGTTGAAGGCGAAGAATCCGTTGACGCAATTTGTTTGGCGTGAATTCGCCAGAACGGCCGCGGAGGAAAGTACAGAGATGCGTCAGCAGGCGGCAAGATGGGGTGTTCCCAGGAGGCGAGCACATTGCGCCCGAGGCCCACTAGGGAAGGCGGAGATGGCTGAGCCATGTAATAAACCTAAGGTGTGAGTAGGTGGGAGAAGTGAGGAAGGAATGAGGTAAGGAGGAAATGTGAGGAACAAGAGTTGGTAAAAAGAATGCGCACTGGAAAAGATACTTTTGATTTTCATTGAAGCAGCCTCTTTCACGCACACATACCTCTTGCGAAGCGTCGAAGGTCAAATCATCCAATGAACCAATCGAAGAGTCTCCGAGGGATCCCACTGAATCTAGCGACGAGATTCGAGTGCCTCGCCATGCCGCAGATTCACCGATTGAGCTGCTGTGCTCCATGCCACTGCTAACGATGTTTGAGCCTCGATGTGCTTGAGGATGGTGGCCGCTTGAAGAGGGAGGGCCAAAGCTCTGTGGATCTGCGCCAGCGGCTAAAGTGCGGAACATGTAGAGAGCGGTGGGCGCAGACAGAGTGACCTGTGTAGCGGCATGGATACCGAAGAAGGAGAAGAAGAAGTAAGAAGAAAACGGAGCAAACAAAATTGAAAGCGCAATCTCAGTTTAAATCACGTTTCCAACGAGTCATCCATGCATGCATGTACGGAGTACGGGAAAGTAAAAGAATGAGAAGAAGTGCGCATCAGAAAGAACATAAGCACTACACTCCTACAGCTACATTTTTATCCTAGTATGTCTCCAAACCTCGGCCTTGGGGGCAGCGCCATCGTAAATAGTCACCCAATCCGTCAACATCAAAGCGCCATCTTCGTCTCCTTGATCTTCTTTTGCTTGTTTGGCCTCAGCCTCCCCTACAGGGGGAAATCGTTTGGACTGCAACACCAGGGGCATGTCACGCCAGGCAGGCACCCACTCCAACAACACCTTGAAGGTAGTGGTGCTGCTACCAGTGGTATTGTGCATGGGTTTGAGGACCGGGCTTGGAGGGGAATTGGCGCTCGCTGCTTTCGCCACTGCTCGTCGCGTCTTGAACAAACCCAAATGATGGCCCTTGAACTCGTCAAACTCAGTGGCCACCTTTGGAGGTAGCACAGGAAATGAGAAAGATAGCGTGAATTGAAGAAGCATGAATATTAGTAATATCTGAGTGGGCGCATGACAAGATTTTACATGGTCGTATATATGCATGGCCTTATTCTTACCGAATTAAAGTACTCTTCAAGCGCCAGTTCAAGCTCCTCGAGATCAATGGAGCCTCCTTTGTTCACGTCATACAGCTTGAACTTCGCCCCCTTGTCGCGGCACATCCACTGCGAAAAAGCGCGCAATTTGGGAACTCCTTCTAGCTCCAACTTCAACTTGGACATCTGATGGTGATTGTGATACGAGATGTAGATACGTATGTAACAAGAAAAGCCATATCCACCTTCATAACGTGTTTTTGCGCGTGTGTAGATGTACAACAAGAAATGTGATCAAAAGACGCGTGGATAAATAAACCAAACCTACCTCAGTTTCTGTATCTATCTTTTTCCTATAAAGCATACCGTAATTTCAAAGTTGTCTCCGGCGCATCGGTTCATGATTTCCACTGCTCGCTCGTCTGCGTGCGCCAGCATATCTTTCCCTTCCTCTGCCAGCGCCCTCTTCCTGGCCTTGGCCTCCTCCATCGCTGCCACACGCGCCTCCACTCTCGCTTGCTCCTCATAGGACCAATCCATTAAGGCCTGCTGCAAACCTTCGATCGGGATTTCCCCTTCTTCGCTTTCGTAATTGGAGAAACGGTCAGCGCCGAGACTGCTACGGCCGCTCTGTGGGCTCTCAGGCTGTGGGCTTCTATTCATCAAAGGGCTGTTCTGAGGGCTACTGTTCGGGCTGTTAGCGCGTGAGGCATCTCGCGAGGCGCCGCGTCGCTTGCAGAGCCAATCGACGAACTTCTTCTCGGTGTCGTCTGCCTGGGTAGTGCCGAAATTGATGATTTCCGCCCGGCTTAACATGGAGTTTTTCATGGGCTCATCCGCTCCCTCGAGGAGAGCATCGGCGAGGGCATTCCAGGAGGTGCTTAAGCTCGAGGCAAGACGCTTGCCCTTGGTTTTATCCGCGGCTCCACTCACCATGCTACCGTTCGCCCAATCGTTGACCTGAAGGCGCATCGCGGGTACATGTGCTCATTCAGGAGAAGTCACGGCAGAAAAATCAATGCTATCACAACAGAGACGAGCGAAGATAATGGTGGTGGTGGATTATTCTTTTGTTTACCGCACGCCGGAGTTCTTTCTTGGTGAGTTTGCCTTTGCCCTGATAGTCGTAGGAAGAGAAGCGGTCTAAGCCTTCTCTTGGGCCTTCTCCTTTTACCAGTGGTCGTGGTGGTGCTTTACCAGTGCTAGGAGATGATGGGTCGCTTTTCTCCTCCGCAGGTCTATACACATGCAGGGGCATATTATAGTTCAAGATCATTCAGAAACAAAAAAAAGATATACACGGCTTTAAAAGCATACATTGACAAGATAGTCTTCAGAACCGGGCCAGATCGTGTACATGCAAATCCAGGTGTGACTAACATGAGATAAGGATAGCATCAAAGCACTCACGCCATCTTAGTTCAAAGATCAAAATTACCGAGGAGCATTGAGCCAGGCTAGGAACAAGAGACCGTTGGCATTTTGACTGGTAGCTACATGTTTGGCCAAGCCCTCGCGAGTGGCGGTGTTGCTCAAACTCATCTTGTCTGCTTTCTTCATCAAGACCGCGGCCTGAGGAGATGATATCATGCAGGTAGGGGATAAGAGGGTCTGAGGAGGGAATAGATGGAATGACACAAACAGACCTAGGCATACAATCAAGCACACCCTTCAGCGTGACGCCCCCACTGTACCAAGACACCCCCCCCCCCCCCACTAGATGCCACATAGGTAGCAGTACCTTCTCGCTCCAGTACGCATGCTTGCGCTGCTGTTCCATTTCCTCCGCGCTCAGTGTGCTGTTTTGAAGGAAGTTGTCAAGCTTTTCTTCCTCTGAGGGCTCGTTAGCCGATGATTGCTGTTTCTTTTCCGAGGCTTCAAGCGCGGCTGCTCGTCGTGCTGCTTTCGCTTTGGCGGCCTACAAGAAAAGGATTATTAAGCGTGAGAGAAGTTCACATGTGAATAGAATTACGCTTTTAATCTGCACACTTTACCTACGCAGGAAAGCCATACAAAGGGAACGGGCGAAGAAGACATGAATACCTCTACTCGTGCTTCCGGGCTAATGTTCTTGAGACGGCGGTTGGCCGCGGTTAAGCTCTTCACGCCTGCTGCCTCTCTAGCATCTACCGCAGCTCGGAGCTCAGGAAATGCGCGAAACGATAAAATCACCTGTGACAATATGATTCGGACAGTGGTAGCGATGAAAAGACGTTTAAGGAAAATGCTATCCAATTGGAAAGACAAAGTTATAATAAAGTATGAGAGGTGATACAGCAAAAGGTAGCCATGCCAACGTCATTGTTTTTCCAATATTCACCGTAACGTGCGACAACAGGGCGGGGTCTCCCACACCGACCATTTCATCCAAGACAGGAGCCAGCTTAGGGTCTTTCCACACTGGAAGTGCCACGCTACCCTCCTTCATCTCCTCCTCTTCTTGCTTAAGAGTGGCAGCTTCGTGGTGCTCTGTCCAAAGGTCCGTGAGATGATCCATGGCCGCCACAAAAGACCTGGAAGGTATGATAGACGAGGAAATTGAATCAAGCAAACACAGAAGTACGGTTTACTCATTGCGCTTGTATCTAGATATCGAGTGTGAAAGTATAATTTGATTTCTTTTGGAACATGGCCATGGTAACTCGTGTCACAATCTTCCTCAGACCACGACTTGATAAATACCTTTAGATCAAGTAAAAATTAAGTTGACTTGTCTCTTTACAATCTCCTCATAAAAATGCCGGCTCAGCTCGAACACACTTCCTCACCTCAGTTCACCAGCATCAATGGTGCCAGAGTCGTCAAAATCAATGTAATGGAAGACGAGGTCAAAGGTTTGCTTTGCAAAAGGGCCCACAACAGGGCCATCCAAGCCGAAAAATTCTCCGATCCGTTCCCCGATTTCCGTTGTCGTAAGCTCCTTCAGGAGCTCTGGTGAGAAGGGACCGCAATGGAAAATATGTGTCAGCCGAATTAGCCGATTCATTTCTATAGCTTTCTATGTTTACATCCTCTACGTCGCCACGAATTCTCTGGATGTCCTCTCTCACATTCCTCAACTATCATAGCTAGGAATATCCCAGCTTACCAATGCGAGAGACTTCGCCATCACCCGTGCGATCGATATGATTAAAGACTTCGTCGATGCCATCGTCAAAACCTGCCAGCGTGCTCACAGATTCTAGCGACCGTATCGATGAGCCGTCGTCCCATAAAGCGTGCCCGCCTTCGAGGTCGGGATTCATGGTTGCTTTCTGGAGCGTGGGAGACGCCGGCAGGGCTGCGAAGTGCTGATTTTAGGAAAGGTCAGAGCACTAGCGCCTTGACCCCGTACTAAAGGACACGATCGACGCGAAGTGACCTCATTGAAATGGTTCAGCGTACTGTAGTTGTTAGGCTATACGGCGCTAGCGCGCTAGCGCTCATCATGTGAAAAAGTTACGGATAAAAAATTTCAAGCGTAAAAATCTGAACAACAACAACAACGGTTGTCTCAGGTCTCAGTTGTCTCCAGTTTATGACACAGGCCCCGCCCGAAGGACCGGAATTAGAAGGCTAGCACAAGAAGGAATTCAACAAGTGTATGCATTAAGCACCCCTAAAATAGGCAGAAAATTTGTCTCGAGTTTTTTATTTGTTTTGTTGGCTCATCTGCTCATCATCAGTCATCATCAGAACATTACAGCGAACTAGAAAGAGCAAGGAGCCCAAGAAGTTCAAGCAAACAACTAAGCAAGGTTTAATTTAGGATTGCTCCTTGAAGTTAACAGGAGCCCGGGAAAAAAATAGCCGTAAAGCTCTTTTCAAACATCAATAGCCGCAATCTGTTGCCCACCGTCCTCCTAAATAGCTGGTGAAGAAGAGTGACTATAGTTGAAGTACCAATTTCGCTTGATTAGACTTCGTACTTCTACTTTGATTACTTGCTGCACAACTTATGCCAAAGCTATTGAGCCTTATCGTGCTGGCGTTTATGCCTAATACTTCGGCATGGCTTTCAAGGGCAGTTCTACCGGGAACCGCCGTCACAAGAGGACGCTGCGACGAGTGCATCTGCCTTCAAGCAGCAGCATCGATTGAATTGCCGTGGTATAGAGAAGCTGGAAATGAGCTGCGATTCGGCTGCACGGAGTGTGGACGGTGCTGCACGATTGAGGTATTCTCAAGTATGACTGTGCATTGCATACTAGAGGCGGTAGCGTCTTTCCTATTCTTTCAAAAGCTTTACTTGGTGAGTACGTAGCTTAGAATGGATAGTGTCCCCTGTTCGAAGCAAGCCTAGCTACTATGCGTAATTTGTTCGTTGACATATTT
>Ga0307982_1002629_pt1 | contig 14472 bp, 10 predicted proteins | sample OrgLakmetagen989_FD_201847 | JGI IMG/M metagenome (GOLD analysis project Ga0307982, IMG submission 201847) | Saline water microbial communities from Organic Lake, Antarctica - #989 | ecosystem: Environmental > Aquatic > Non-marine Saline and Alkaline > Saline | place: Antarctica: Organic Lake...
ATCAGCAGCGACTGATCTTCGCTGGCAAGCAGCTGGAGGATGGGCGCACCCTGTCTGACTACAACATCCAGAAGGAGGCAACACTGCACTTGGTGCTGCGCCTGCGTGGTGGCATGCAGATCTTCATCAAATTCCTCGTTGGGAAAGCTTGTACACTGGATGTGGAGCCCAGCAACACCATTGAGAATGTGAAGCAGAAGATCCAGGACAAGGAGGGCATCCCCCCTGATCAGCAGCGACTGATCTTCGCTGGCAAGCAGCTGGAGGATGGGCGCACCCTGGAGAATATTGGTGTGCCAAACCTTGGTACCTTGACTGTTGCGTTACTCATCCCCACGACTGCAGCCAAGACAACAGATAGCAGCGGTGCAGCTGCCAGCAGCTGAGGGTGAAACACGCCAGACCCCCAGATTAGTATTTGAATTTCCTTTAAAATTCACCAGCAGCAAAGTTCCCAGCGCAAACACGCCGAGGTGCATCTGCACATGCAGCTGGAAGCGCACGCCAGTTTCACCCATGAGTTCCTTCAGTTTGAACCAAGCGAATGCGTTGATTGGGCGTGTCACATCCACAATGGGGGGCAGGCCGCAGGCATCGTTGTCCAACGTGTGTGGGTCGACAGCGCCAACATTGGCAGTTGAAGCAGCAGCGGACCACTCACGGAAAACTCCGCCCCCCAGCTGTGTGCCTAGCCGGACAATGAATGTGGAAGTTGGGCTCTGGAACTGCCCAGGGGGCGTCTGCTGTACAGATGCAGCACGCTTGTCAACTCACTCTCTGGTTTGACTTTCGTGGCTGCTTGGCCGAGTGCGCGAAAGCGGTGTTCCGGATCGAGCAGGCCACGGCAATTGCTTGCGTTCAGCAACTCTGCCTGCAAGATTCGTTGGTTGTGCACCTGCAGCTACCATTTTGCAGTCATCCTCACCAGACTGACTGCAAATGCCAATTTGGGAATGTGATGGCCCCGCCTGGGATAAGCCCTCTGCAGATCGCAGCGAAGCCGACACAGGCGTGTGTGTTTCTGTGATGCTCATATCTTCTGGTACAAACGTTCCCTCAGGGTTTCCACCTGGGGAAAGAAAGCTGCCATCTGTGTCGTGAGCAGCAGCAGGCCCTGCGTGGGAATGCAAGCTCGGAATAGGTGCTGCGCAGGATGCACACGACTCTGCAACAGGGTTTGCTGACGTGACTGAACTTGCCCCCACCAGCATTGCGTTCAAGCTGCTGCCGAAGCTGTCCCCAGTTCCGGCACGAGTCTGTGCTAAGGTGCTTCCCACAACACTCCCAGCTGCAGGCGCTGGAGTGGTCACCACCAAAGCCTCCCACGACAAAGTCTGGTTTATTTTCGCGGGTGCATTTCCAGATGCGTGCTGTGCTTCACTAGGGGTTGCTTTGAGGGGGGCGGTAGCAGAGTTGCCAGGTGCGTTTGCAATCAAGTTAGCAGAAATAGGTGGCACGCTGGACCGCTCTCGCGCACTTGACATTGAACCCCCGCCGAGTTGTTCCTCCCACAACATGTCGTCTGACATGTGGGGTTGACTGCTAGGAGTGCCGTCTGCCTCCGAGTCCTCCTCGTCATCGGGCCAGGCAGCCTCAATGACGGTCTGCAGCTCCTTGTCCCCCTGGGCCTCAGAATTCGTGGCCACATCCCCATCGGCATCATTGTACGTCGATACGCCTGACAGACCCTTGTTGAATTGGGTCAGGGCAGTTGCTTTGAAGATACTGATTCCGCTTGCCGCCAAATTTGATGAAATGCTGCGAGTCAGCTGGAACAAAACAAATTGAATATCAGCCCGACGCAAGTAATCAGCAAGAGCAACATGCAAGAACATCACCAGTGACATCAAAGAGTAATATGCTGAAAGCATCATCAGGATGTTGGCAGCGACGTGCGTTGCACTTGAATCCAAAGCACCCAGTCAATCCCAGGACGCCAAAACAGCAAACGGAACCAGCGTCAATATCAAAGATGCGACGTGAATGGTGTAGCCAGCCAAGCCAAGTGTGCTTGACGCATCCTCGGCTGCCGTCCGCAACATGGCAGTGGCCTTGTCTTCAATGGTGACCGTATTTCCAAGCAGCCGTTTTTATCATGCCCGCAGGGAGGAGTCACTGATGGAAGTTTATTGCTGCATAGGAGGCAATACTTCGCCGTCCATAAGCCCAGCTCATCCGTGGGCGGGCTGGTGGGTGCCCTGGTGCACTGAGTAGAACTGCGGTAAAGCAGCACTCTGGCCCGCTGTCTGTTGAGCTGGAGGCCGATTGATAGATGTGGTCGGCACAACCTTCATGTGCTCAGCTGTGCTACCCGTTTTGTGGTGGTTGGCTGCAGATCTGCCGATCTTGTTGGCATGACGGCAGCCAATGACGAGTGCAACAAGCCTTGAACTCTGTGATCAACTGTCAAGCTATACCGGCTTGCATCCATTTGTAGTCTGGAGCAAGCGAGGGCAATCTCTCTTCGGATGATTGTGTCAGCAGGATTCATCCACGCAGTGGCCAGCATGATCCCAACTTGAAAGTCCCAAGCGGTGGCACAGCTTGCATTCATCACTGTGAGGCAAGACAGCAGGTGGTACATAAATGCAGTGTACATGTACATGTGCAACAAAATAGTACACACTGCTTTGAAAATGCCTGGGTGGGACGTAAGCATAGGTTTTTTTTTTTAACGCAGTATCCCCCCCGCATACTTGATTCCAATTACGAGTTGGCGACACTGCAGGCGTATGAATTCGAAGCAAATTGGGCAAGGTTGGAGGGCGCAGTCAAGCAAGCCAGCACCCCAGCAACGACGTACGATATAGTAGCCAATTTGAATGCGAACAAATATCTCTGGCAGCAAGGTGCAGTCATTTCCGTCTTCCTGGGTGAACAAATGCCAGTAATACAACCCGAGGCCAGCTAGGAAGCAATTAGGGTAAAGAACTGAGCCAATGGTGTGCCGCCAGTGAATTGGAACAAAGGAAAACTGTAAAAGTAAACATGTCTGATGCTCAAGCACACCAAGCATTACGTGGTGCAATTCCCATCATGATCACCAAACACTCACGACAACATTCGCGTGAAAGCCGTGAATGATCCAAAGTAGGAAGATGGAAGCAGGATGAAATACGTGGTAAATGAAGGTGAGCGCGAACTGTGCATGAAAGTTGGTGCTCGACCTGAAGAAGGCCGGCACAGCAAAGAAGTGGCCACATCTGGCAGGTTTATCGCACCTGGGTGAAATTGAAGGACGGGTCACGCTCTTCGACAAAGCGTGCACTGCTACGAGCTTTCCGAATAAATCCGTGCTCCGCGTCTTCACCTGCGTGCTTCCTCAAGCGGCGGCCTGCAAATGCGAGGGTGCATGGCTGCTCGAGGAGAAACTCCGTCGCGGAGCGAGCGCTTCAGAATGGCTATAGTTACTACGCACGAACTTCTACAGGGTGGTTCACACCCTGGGAATCTTTCAGCATGGTTCACACCCTGGGAATCTTTCAGCATAGACAATTTATGATTTGCCCTGCAAACCTGGTTAGGGAAGGTTGCTTGTCCGGTTGATTCGCCGCAAAAACATCCGAGCTACAAGCAAAGAATCTCTCAGGCCTGGGCTCGCATGTCAAGGCAGCTCGAAGGCTAAGAAGGGGGAATTGGATCGACACCAGCACTTGTTTAACAATTGATTGCGCATTTCCTCGGAAATATTGAGAATTTGCCTGGCTTAGTTTTGCTGGCTGCCCCCTGCACCCGGTGGGTTCTGGTTTTGGTTTTGGTTTTGATTCTGTGCGGCCGTCAGGCTGGCAATCAGCTGCCCCATGCCCTGCAGCATTGGATGTGGCTGCACTGAAACACCTGCACCTTGCTGCTGCTGCATGCCGAGCAGCTGCTGCAGTGCTGCAGGCAGCTGCTGCATGGGAGCGGCGGTCTGCCCAGCAACCTGCACAGCAGGCATGGGCTGCACCGAGGGGGAGACGCCAGCTGACACACCACTAGTGTGTACAGCACTTCCGTGTGGTAGTATAGGAGTCGTCCCGGCTTGGGCAGCCACTGGGGCACTGGGCGCGCTGCCCTGTAAAGCAACGCTCGCGCTTGCGGCGGGGGGGGGGGCCTGGGATACCTGGGGGGGCTGTGTGGCAGCGGAAGGGTCACTCCACTGGACTGGCATATTGGGGTCCAGGTGGAATTCCCTGGCATCCTGCTGCCCCAGGCGCACGTTGGCAAGCACCTGTGCCAAGCCGTTGGCTGCGTTTGCAATAGACTGCAACTCGCGGGCAACAGCGAAGGTGGAGCGCTGCAACGCATCGCGCTGAGGACCTGGAGGCACAAAGTTGATCATGTGGTATGCCTCAGCCAGGTTCAGCACCTGTGGCTCCACGGCGTGCATGAACCGGTGCACATTGCGGAGCGAGGAGGCGACCACGACATTCGGCAGGGCGTTTTGAGAGGCCCCAATTTCCACACTGGGAGTGCGGTTGGCGCTATGACGCAGATGTATTGTGTCTGCTGATAATCGCCGAGCTGCATTGATGGTTGCAGTGTCGACTCGAAGGTGCACGTCAGCTTGCCCGGCAGCTGCAGGCGGTGCCGGCAAGGGTGCCCCCGAGAAGCCGCCACCTTGCTGCACAGCCTGCACTGGAACTGTTTGGGAAACTGAAGGGCCAGGTTGCTGCAAGCTTCTGGCAGTCGGCCGGAAGGTGCTCTGCTGAGCAGCTTGTGGCTGGCTGGCTGATGTGGATGCGGCATTTGATTCTGCTGGGCGAAGCACCAAATGCACAGTTTGGCCATCTTGAATGCCACAAGATTGTAGAGAATGTCCATCTTGAAGTAACCGGCCTCTGTACATAAGTCTGACACGGCTTGTATTTGAGTCCGTTTGCCTGTCCGCGACGACCTTCCGCAAATGGTCCACAGAGCTGCTTGTGGGTAAAAGCAGCTCAAAGTCGCCCTTGCCTAAAGTCAAGACGCGCACGTGCATGGAATCAGCGGGTTTCGTGCCCGGCGAGGTGGGAGTTGCTTCTGCTGCCATCTTGTAAGACGAAGCGACGCGTGTCTCAAAAAGAAACAAATGTTGCGAGGTTTCAGCAATAACCAGGCGGCACAAGTACACCTTTCTAGATGCAGCCTGTTGTCAATAGTCACAATCTTGTATAAGTTATCGCCTCGATGGTGCATGGGCGGGGTGCATTGCAACAAATGTGCTTGCCGTGCTGTCCGATGTCAGGGGCCCGGGGGCCCACAGTACATTTGAGAGCGCTCCCCTTTGCCGTTTGATCATACTGAGCAGCTTTTACGTGCAAATTATCAGAGATTCGTACAAAATTATAGTAAATTGGGCCACTTGTGTGCTTGGTACACACTAGGTACGTGGGACCCTGCCCGGCGAGCCGGCGCACCAAGCCAGAGAGGAGAGGTTTATGTGGCTGGTCGGCAAAATGGCTTGCATTACTCCAGCTTTGGCTTGCCGTCCTCCACATGGTTTGCAGGAGTTAGTAATTTGAGCACTTGGATCACCCCTTCGACCACCACATGCCGGAACACGATGGTTGCCAGCATGCCCCCGGCGCAGGCTGCATACCTGTACAGCTGCCCGAAACGCACCAGGGGAGGGGGGGGCTGCATCATGTAGTTCAAATTGTGCTCAGACAAAATGGAGATGAGCTCAAACCCCACAAAGTGCACAAGCACGTCCAAGGCAGCGTACCACACAGTGGATTTGAAACTGCTGTGAATGGGATACTGGCGTCGGGCTAGTAAGTACACTGGAACTGCCAGTTCGAGAATATGCGTCACATAGAAATGTGGATATTCAAATGAGTATACTTGTCCTCTGGTGTCTGGTGTCCCCATAGCCATGAGAACTCCCCAGCCCTGTGACATGTACGGTCGTGAGCAAAACAGCGCCAGGATGCAAAACAGCGGGCACTCAACGTACTGTGCATAGGTAAAAATTGAACAACAGCTCAGCAAAACGAGACGATTTGTCCACGAAAAAGTACACCAATAAGGCAGACATTGTGTTGCAAGGCCCGAAAAGGTAGACTTGCCGGCCAGTAAGAAACTTCCCCACAACAAGCAAAGCGTGACTGGCTGTACAAACAGCAGCGACAATTCGATCAGTGATTTCCCACATTCCATTACGAGGAACATATTGCTTGGTCACAGCCCATGCAGTGTTTCGCGGGTGGTGCATGCAAGATACCAGGAGCAACACAAGGAGGGTGGGCAGAGTTATGGTGAAAACTTCAAGGGCATGTGTCTCCGGTGACAAGAACCAGCCGCTGGCATTGCCAGATGATTTGTTAAGGGTTGTGGGTAACTCCCTCAGGTGGGGGTTGAGGTTGTCGAAAAAACCTGCCACTGCAGGAATGACAGTGTACCAAAACAAAACTGAAATGGACTGCATGTTGCCAGCAGTTTGAGAACTCAGCTGGATATGTACACCCGGTGCTCGCTGCGCGCTGCAGCCCAGAAGCAATCCAATTTAACGGGTTATTAGTGGTGTTTGGCCAGCTGTCTGCGACTATCTGCTGAGCTTTGCTCGTCCAAGCGAGCCCCCAATGGTTGCCCCAATAAAAAAAGGCGGGACGGGGGTCCCTCTCCCACCCTTTTTTCCAATGGCTTGAACCAGAGCCCGCTTTGGCACCACCTCACTTGTGCTAACGACCAATGCAGCATACCAACCTGCACACCAGTTCACTGAAAATGCACTCGTTGCAGCAGAAAAGCCACGAAGTGCCGAGGCAGGCAGGTAGCAGGCAAGACATGCCCAAGCGTGCTAGCCGTTGACTGAGCAGCAGTGTATTAGAGCGGCCAAGGTTTCATACATGCTACAAAGTAACGTCATGCAAGGCCGCTTCTTCAGGAACAGGGTGGATGAATTGTACATCTACTCGGTCAGCTCACCGGAGTCAGCGATGGTGACCTTGACGGAAGGCTTGCCAGAGCTGGAGCCCTTTTCCTCAATGGCCTTGATGATATCCATACCCTCAATAACCTTGCCGAAAACCACGTGGCGGTCGTCCAGCCAGGAAGTCTTGACGGTGGTGATGAAGAACTGGCTGCCGTTGGTGTCGGGGCCGGAGTTGGCCATTGACAAGATGCCGGGGCCAGTGTGCTTCAGCTTGAAGTTCTGCAAGCAGGTAAAAGAGCTAAATATTGTTGTTGGTGTGCTTTTCGCTGCTGCAGCTCACCTCATCCTTGAACTTTTGGCCGTAGATGCTCTCTCCGCCCATACCGTTGCCGTGGGTAAAATCACCACCCTGAATCATGAAGTTGGGGATGATGCGATGGAAAGAAGTGCCTTTGAAGTGCAAAGGCTTGCCAGAAGTTCCTTCCCCCTTCTCGCCAGTGCACAGTGCTCTGCACAGCAATGAGAGTATTGCGCTTCAAATCAAGCCGACAAACACACGTGGCGAGGTGAGCGCTGTGCTGTCGCCATTGACCTGCTGTAAATGAGCACTCACCGGAAGTTCTCAGCTGTCTTGGGCACCACCTTGCCGAAAAGCCCCATCACGACGCGGCCTGCAGACGTGAGGGTTCGCTGCTGAGGTAAACATTGCGTTGGCGTGGTGGCTCACCGGCAGGCTGTCCATCGACCTCCACATCAAAGAAAACCTTGCTTGTGACCTTGGGCTGCAAAGAGGCATTACGCTGTAATATGATATCTGCTTTGTGGGCTTTGTAGGCGTTTCACCTTCTTCTTGGCCTCAACTGAGACCAAGGCCACAGCGGCCACGACGAGAGCGAAAGAAGCAAGACGCATCTTGTTTGGTATGTTCTCAAATCCTATTGCACAACAACGGGAATAGACACAGTGATGTTTTGGTTCACCCCTTCTTCGACTACAGGGTTGGTCCACCCCCTGCGAAAGCTAAAAATTTGAGGCCCCCTGGCCACGAAATGCAGGGTTTTATCTAACCAAACGCAATTTCCGCAGCGTATTTCCCAATTTCCGCACAATTTCCGCACCTGTCGGCGCAAGATGGCCTATTAAATCTAACATGGGGTGGACCGACCCTGGACTAGACATGTAGACACAAGGCTTGCCCACACAAATCCTTCGAATGAAGGCCCCCCACCTGTCTGTGACAGCGCCCCTCGCAGCCAACGATGAAAAACCCAAACGGGATTATCAACGGTGTGTCCAATGCTGTATTCATGATTCCCTCTGCTGTTTTGTTTGGCCCATGGTAAAACCCGAGCCAGCCTATACGCTTGCTTGAAACAAGCTTGCTTTGGGCGAGGCCTGTCGTGATGCCGACAGAGGCGACCAAGCGAGGGTGTTTGTGTCTTTGAAGGCACTTGAAGCAAAGGGGCCAGCAAGAAGCATGAGTGGATTATGGCTCTCCAAGCTACCTACCTACTAGCCGCTGCATGGTATGAAGGTGTGGTGTCCCGGTGCTGGCGTCCTCGTCTTCAACGAGCTGTGCGAGCCCTGCAAGGTGGAAGTGGAGGGACAGGCCCGGGCTTATATCAACGGAGCACTCTGAGTGTGCCTACAGCAACGTTGCAGGCCGCCAGGTTGTGTCAAGAGTGTGCAGAGGTGGGCGCGCGACCGACACACTGGTGGTGTCCGGTTTTGTTGAATGCTTTGTGTAAAAGCTTGACTTGTAAATTTTGTATTTCTATTTCTGTACTGAACCTCAGCTTGGCAGGGGTAGCTGTGGAGTTCAGCGGTGGCGGTGGATTTGGATGAGCAGATGTCCATCCCAATGAGAGCGGTGAATCGTGCAGGGGGAAGTGACTGTGCCAGAGACCAGAGTGGACTCTGCCCTTCACCTCCAGCAGGCCTCTAACGCTAAGACGGGGGGGGGGTCTCCGCTAACCAAACATAACTTCGTAGACTCCTGCGCGATTCGCCACCCTGTATGCGGGTCCCTGCAAACTGCAGGAGTGCATCCTGCCCAGTCAGCGCACGCCAAACGCTCGCGATTGATTGTCACGTGGAGACCAGCTTACTGTGTACGAGCTGCTGGTCCTGGGGAATCATCATGTTTCACACATCTGGAGAAAGACATGCCCATCTGAGTGCCAGTGCTCCTATACTATCCCAGGATTTGGGTGTCTGCCTGCAGCTTTCTATGGCATGGATAACAAGCACCAACCCCCCAATCCGCAGGAAACAAAACACTGCATTCAAATTGCACTGTTCAGTTGTTTCAGACAACAAATTTGTGTCGCAAATAAGAGAGATCAAGCTGCTTGGCTGCTTATTATTGCATTCATCGAGCGGAGGGTTCCTCAACACAAGCCGTTTTGGTTTAGGACGAAAACTGTACCTGGGGGACATTGCACAAGAAGAGGGCCCTTGTGTGCGACTTCAAAGCATTTTGATTTGATCAATTCATAGCAATTCGGGCTGGGCTTATTGTGACGCCCCTGTGCTGAGTTTGAAACGACGGTGAAAAACGTCAGCAAACTGTGTGCAATACCACTTGCTTGGATCCAGGAAGACAACGGCAGTAAAGTTCAATTTTTGTTGTCCAGACAATTGTTGTCAGCTTTGCTTGTTTATGCAATGTTGCCAAAGACGAGAGCTCCAGCGCGGATTGCAGCACCAGCTGTCTGCACAAGCATCTTCGTCGGCGCGTGGCTTCTGATATATGTCCTTGCAACAAATGTTTTACATTCCTGGCTTGACACCCAGCGAGCTCAGTACGAGATTGGTTCCGCACTTTCGCAAACTGGCCAGTCTTTGGTCGAGATGCTAATTGCCGCATCTGAAGAGATGCGTGCGAGCGTTGAGTTTGCTGGCTGTAATCAGCACATGGGTGATGCCAGTGGAGACTTGCAGACAGTGCGTTCAGCACAAGCATTGACAGATGGTGCGGTTATAAAATTTCAGAGGGTTCTAGCTGATGAGGGCACTTTCCAGCACCTGGAAGCTGATCAAGTGGAGGGTTCTTTGGGCGCAATCGACGCAATCGCAGATTTGAGAACAAAATGCTTGGATGAAAAGTCATGGCAAGTTCTGGATGACGCTTGCCAGCGAGGGCTCGCAGATTCGACAATTGAGGCTGCTGTGACTAGCCTAGTTGTTGATTCAGGCTGCGAACGGGCGTGGTCCGCTAGCGTGTTGGACCCCATCTGGGTTGGACTCCTCAGCATTGGCGCGACCACACGGGAACCAGGTGGATTTCAGCCAAGCACGTACATTGCACCAACATTTTTATTCAGTGCAGTCATCAATGTCATCACAACGCTGTCTAGTTGGCACTACACAAATGATTTCACGAAAGCTGGCGCGGCCGCGACGCATGTGCTCACGGTTTCGCTGCGATCATACTTAGAGCTGTTTGAGGCTGCACTTCGATCTGTCCTCGCCATTTCAAGCGTGGAATCTCGTCTTATGCATGAAGCAGAGCAATCAACAGTGGAGGGGATGGGCTTTGTTTGGATCATGAACATCACGCAGCTTGTCACAATCGCAGCGACTGACAGTACCGCGTTCATGAAGTCACCCATCAACGTCCCTCCCGACTGGTACCCACGACTGTCCGATCTAATTAAATCCCTGATTGTTTTGCAGAGGTCTGCTCACACAGATTACAAAGTGAAAGTGCTCGATGTGCTGGAATCAGACATCAATGAGATCGCTAGCTTACTGTATGCGCTGCATATTGCAACTGCATTATCTTGCGGCCTTATACTAATAGCTGGCATCTACTTGTATCGTGTAAATGCTGCTAGATGGACCAGCGGGCATCAACTGCTTGTGCAAACATTGAGCATGCTGAAGCCCCCCCTGCGAGTAATGCAGCTTTTTTTGAAGAACTTGCAAACCAACCTCCCAAACAGCGTGAGGGATGATGCAAAATTTAGGCAGACAGCTCACAGCATTGCAACTGCCCTCGACAGCCTATCGTCGGCCGTTTCTACCGGCTTGAAGAACTCATACAACATCCTTGCGGACAAGGACATTGCCAGATCCCGAAAGAAGACAGTGGACCTACAGTTTGAAATCCCTGCACTCCTTTCGCGATATCAGATGCTGAGGGATGTTCGTATTGAACTACGACTTTTCAGAAGCATTCCTACTCATGTGGACATTGACGCGGAGACCCTGACCATTGTTCTCTCTGGTTGCATTTCCCACATGCTGCAGTCTGTCATGCCGCAGGGTGCAATTAATATTGCCGCTAGGGCAGTGATAAATGACGATGACTTCACGAACACAGGCAGGTGCTCAGGCTTGTTTTCTAAAAATAGCAAGCGGCAGCGAGCCGTCCACGCTGCTCCCGACGCAAAGCTGGTGTTCACACTGTCATTGGGAACACCTTCTCAGAGCGGCAAGCCATACAGGGCCCTTGAATCAAGCGCCCGCCCTAGCATCGTACAGCGCCAGCGCCACTCGTCACTGAACTACCTGAATGGGCTTGTTCAGCATGGCTTACGCGGATCAATGGGGGCCGTCGTTGACGTTGCTCACTCCAGCGCCCCTGTAATTGGTGTGTGGTTTTCTGTGCTCGCAGAAGGAGCACTACCGTCCACCGAACCTGGATTTGACATTGCTGTCATCAACTCAGCTGTGAGGAGCGGCACTGCAGCCCAAGGCCTTTCAGTGGTTGCCGAAGAGGGCACCGCCGACGGCAATGCAGAGGTATCCATAGCTTCAACGGACGAAATCGTTCTTCTTTGTCATTCTGCTGAGCAGTATGCAGCCTGGAAAAGGCACTGTGAAGGCCTCTATAGCATTGTGAATGTGCCCTGCAACACACCCGCAACTTTCCCACTTCAGTGGAGAGAGCACAGGCACATCCTTGCAGACGTCAAAGCAATTATCTTGGCAGTCGATGACACCGACTTGGACCATGCAAAGCAAGCAGTTGCAGCTGCACGTGCCTCTGGGTGGCTCCCTAGCATTGTAGGCGTCGTGCAAAGCGGGGACGTGTCCACAGCGAACATGCTGCCCGGCTTGACCGGAGTCATCGAGCTAAAAAACATGGGAAGACAGTTGGAGTGGTTTATTGATAGTGTCCGCAGAGTCAGTTCAAGAACCATCCGCACAAGTGCTGCCACATCTAGCAGCGGGCACGAGGAGTCTGAGGCCTCCGTTGGTACAAGCTCAAGACCTGCCTCGCATCGTCGTCACAGTAGCACCACGTTGGCACAGAAGTGCGGCTAGGCCTGCCATATTCTCAGCAGACTAGGAGACAAGCTTGTTTTGGATGAGCCGGCGTGTACGCTGCTTGCAGCACGTGTCTTCCTGTCATAACCCTATTCAAATCTTGGCTGTGTAGAACCACCCCCTGCTGCTGCCTGGTCGCATCAGCGCCAAGTAGGAATGTGACCAAATTGCAAACGATGAGCCGCTTGGTCGTTTTACCCAAGCGTACACTTACCCTGGGGCTTTGTGGGAGTGGGCCATGAACATATCCCTGCAACAAAAAGTCTTGGCTGTGTTGACAGGGGGGGCTGTCCTGCGAGGAAGGAGACTGCCCAGCTAGGCCAGCTTCTGAACCCTGTTCATGCCAAAAAATGACACCACTTTGTTTGAAGATGCAGCTGTTGACAGGGAGGACCCATTTTTCTGCCTGCAGTCGAACGGTCGCCACCTGCACAACAGGTTTCGTCCAACCAACTGTTGCTCAACTCTTGTAGAAGCTTCCTGCACCAGTTTCATTTTTTAATCATGTTGAGCGGTTTATTTGGTGGGTTTGAGCTTCCTAAGCTCAAGTCACATCTAAAAATGGGCGCGCGGCGACTTCAATTGGTATGCATTGTTTATCTGGACTTTCTCTGAAATGTCCACAGCACTCGCACACTTGCAACGCGGCGCAGGTAAAGAATAAAAGACTCCAGTTTCTGAAGAAGAGCAGAAGAGAGGTTGCATTACTTTTACAAAGCGGTATGTCATTGTGACAATGCTGAATGTTCCACTCGTCATGCACATCGACTCCCTCAGGCGACTATGAGAAAGCTCGGGTCAAAGTGGAGCCAATCATGCGCAAAGATTTTGAGCTGGATGGGCTCGAAGTGCTGGAGCTCATGTGCGACCTTCTTCATGAACGTTCTGGTGTTTTATCTCAAAGCAAGTGCGTTCCAGCCGACTTGGCAGAATGCGTTCAAACGTTGCTGTGGTGCGCCCCCCGCTTAGCCCAGGAGGTTCCCGAAATGCGCACAGTGCACGAGCAGCTGAGTAAGAAGTACTCTGGTGCATACGCAAAGGCAACAGAGCGTTTTGCCGCGGCTGCAGTATCCAGCAGCCCCCCCCCCCCTCTCCCAAGCGATGTGCCGGTGCTTGCAGATTTCAAATGCTGTGTGAACGGGCGCGTGCTTCGTGTGCTCACCTTTGCCGCGCCACCCACCGAGAAAGTCAAAGAGTACTTGAGCGCCATCGCCCTGGAGTTTGGCGTGGAAGTCGACTCGGACCGTTTAGATTCCGCTGTTCAAGAGAACCCCCTGGGGGGCTTTTCTCAGTTGCCTGGCTCCGCAGGCGGAACCGTGCCCACGCCAGTGGACCCCAGCACACAAGTGTCAGGCAGTGCCCCGGCAGATGAAGAGGAAGAAACTGCCAGAGCACCGGCGGCGGCAGCTGGCTTCGGCTCGGGCGATGGCGTGCCCGTGGCACACCCAGTACCCTCTGACCAAGCATATTCCCACGGGTTTTCGGCAGGCTTCGCTGCAGCAATGCAAGCGGAAACCAGGCCCCAACCCTCCAAGGGCCCAGAGGGGGGATCCGGCTTGGGGGGGGGTCACGGAGGAGGTCACGGAGGGGGTCAAGGGAGGCTTGACCTGCAGCAGATGCAGGCAGCGCACATGGCCGCAGCTGCAGCCACGCCAGACAGGCTTCCTACCAGCAATGCCCCACCTGCAGCAGCACCAAACGCGACACCTTCTGACCTGGCTGCACGCTTTGCCCGGTTGAAACAAGGGTGAGGGGGCTCAGCCACTGCAAGGGGGGGGGGGTGCTTTTACACAGGCAACTCGGCGCAGAAGTGACCATGTGTGTGTATTCATCCCACGGTGTGCTATCGAATGCGCACATCACCCTCTGTGTCGCCGCGTTGCCCGCGACGTGAAGGGGCGACTGCACTGGAGAAGCCTGTGTTCCCTGCAGTTGCGGCAGCGGCGGCAGCCGCCACAGTCGCCTCGCCGCGGCAAGGCGCCGAAAACAGCTCTCGCCTCACCTCCCGGGTGATGGCTCTGTGTGTGTGTGCCTTCATGAGCTGCTTGAATGCTTCCTTCTGTGCCCGGGTAAGGTCCGCTTTGTACCGCTGGGCAAAGGACAGCAGGCCTTGGTGCCAAATCACAGGGAGAGGTCCCTCCACTTCGGTGAAATTCATAAAGTGCTCTGCTACGGCGTCGATCACCATGTATGGCAATGCATACTTCTTGTCCACCAGCGCCTTAATCATGACGCTCTGGGCGCCAGAGTACTTCATGAGCGCAAGCTTCAGCATGGCTGCTGCAGAGTGCGGTTGCGGCACCTTGGCCTTGGAGAGCACAGAAGTGATGATGCGTGCTTCACGCAGGGAGCAGTTGCCC
>Ga0307982_1002630_pt1 | contig 14468 bp, 12 predicted proteins | sample OrgLakmetagen989_FD_201847 | JGI IMG/M metagenome (GOLD analysis project Ga0307982, IMG submission 201847) | Saline water microbial communities from Organic Lake, Antarctica - #989 | ecosystem: Environmental > Aquatic > Non-marine Saline and Alkaline > Saline | place: Antarctica: Organic Lake...
ATAGGCTACCCGTAAGAACGCCCGCGACATGAAATAATCCTGTGCCTATGCATTGATACCAACCGTAACGCTGCTGCTATTGTCCATCGAGTCTACTATTTATCCTTTTTCGTCATTTTTTAAAATTGTGCCTTCGTCGTACGTGTCGCCCCATCCCATGAGTAGGCCACGCCGAGGCCAAGGAGATTCCCGACACCATCGAAAACCGCGCTGCCTACCGCTCCCTGCTCTACACCACCCCTGGTGTGGGCGAGTACATCAGTGGGGTGATCCTGCACTGGGAAACTCTGTTCCAGAAGGACGCGGCCGGCAACGAGATGGTGGACTTGATCAAGGGCAGCGGCATGATCCCGGGCATCAAGCTGGACAAGGGCTACTCCAAGGACGGCCTGTGCAACACCAAGGTGGGCCCGCTGGGCCACCCAGAAACCTGGACCAAGGGTTTGGACGACCTGGAGGCCCGCTGCGCGCAGGCCTACGAGAAGGGGGCCCGCTTCGCCAAGTGGCGCAACGTGCTGCAGATCGACCCGGCCAGCGGCCTGCCCTCGGACGCGGCCGTGGACGAGTGCGTCACCAGCCTGGCCCGCTACGCCGCCATCTGCCAGCGCCAGCGCCTGGTGCCCATCGTGGAGCCTGAAATCGTGCCCAACGGCTCCCACGGTACCTACGACAAGACAGTTGAACTGATCCTGGGGTTCATACCCACCCTGCCCCGTTCCATGTTATCACAGTTCTACTTGCAATCTCCATACTTTTGTGCCCAACTGTCTTAATTTTGCTCTCATGTCCTCATTTGGAAATTTCTATTCTAGACATCATTGCATGCGCGGCGGCCACCGAGCGCGTGCTCTTGGCGCAGTTCAAGGCGCTCCAGCTGCACGGGGTCTACCTCGAGGGCGCGGTGCTCAAGCCCAACATGGTCAAGTCCGGCCTCAAGGGCCCCAAGGTGACGAGCGCGGACGTGGCCGCCGCCACCATCACCGCCCTCAAGCGCACCGTGCCCTGCGCCATGCCCGGCATCTTCTTCTTGTCGGGGGAAACGGTACTGGACGAGGACAACGAAGAGACGGCCACCATCAACTTGAACACCATGAACGCCAACTTCCCCAACCTGCCGTGGCACGTCTCCTTCTCGTACGGGAAAGCCCTCCAAAAGACGTGTATTGTGACCTGGATGGGCAAGGACGCGAACAAGGACGCTGCGCAGGCGGTGTTCCTGAAGCGCTGCAAGGCCAACAGCGAGGCCAACAAGGGCGTGTACGTGGCAGGCTCCTGCCCGTCAGTGGGCGCCGACAAGAGCGTCGCCATGCAAGGCGGCGCCTACTAAATGGCGGTTATACACCGACCTGCTAGCCGGACCTGCTGAAGAGGCAATAGACCATCGCGTTTTATGCTGCTTTCTGAATATATCCGTGTCCTGTTTGTAAGGTCATGCTTTTGGAATTTCGTAAATTGTAAGCAGCATACGAGCTCTCGGACTTCATTCTTATACTTATACGATGACACAAGCTCCAAGAAACAAGCGCAATCCCAATCCCACTTGGGCGAATTCCTCCACTTCAAATCAGCAGTCATGGGAAAGGGATAGCCATCACAGCCACCTTTGGCTCATAGCTATCTATAATTCGTTTTCATTTTAATTACGACCAAAACCTTACTAAACCTCCTGAAGCCTGATGGCTGATGGGAAACGTGGGAGTATATGGTCACAATTGCTTTATGCAAAAAGAACCCCGAGGGAACCAAGACTAGACGAGCCAGGCTTCCAGTCCGGCCCAGGGGACTCTGCAGACGCCGATTAGATTGCACCCTTTCTGTTAGTTACTAAACCCAGTCCCCCCTCGGGGGGTCAGAAAAAGGGCACTCAGCCCAGTCAGACTTGTTCTGAAGGTAACACTTTTCCTGCTGATGCATTACAACAGGGGTGTTTCTTTGTATTTAGGGAGTACAAACTGAAGTAGACTAGAAGTCGTTTGAACCTTCATGACATCGGCAGTTACTATCGCAATCGGATTCATTGTTGGGCTGGCCACGTTGCTCGTATGCCCATGAGCTGGGGAGCCGGGCACCACGACAGTTGCTGGCGATTCGGATTTATGGAGCGGATTGCCATTGCGAGGGATAGGACAAAGAAGGATCCATATTCATTATAGTGGAAGATAATAATTGTAGTAGCATTGAGTAATGAATAGGCACTCAGCCCAATCAGCCTATCAAAATTATTCCGGAGGAATTACCGACATCCGACATATGCCTTTGTCCTATTTCTTTCCAGTTACTTTAGAACTGAAATTAAATAGATACCATTAAAAATCATTGGCCCTAGGTAGATTTTTGCACCGCCGGGGTTTTATCCCGGGTCTCGCATCTTCACGTCCGCGCGTAAGGGCTTTTATTGACTGCCTGAAATGCTAATAAATAGGCTTACACGCTAACACAGTATAACAATGGATAACTTGACAGGCCCGATGCGGAATGGCCAGGTAGCCAGGTACCAATGTTTATTGGCATCGGCGACCTGGCTTTTGTAACACAATTCTGACTCCCAGGCCCCGAGGGAGAGGGACCGGAATTAGAAGGCTAACAGGCAAACAGATAATTCAAAGCAACTTACACTAGAAGGAAGGCCTTTTCAGGCACACAGGCCAGATTGGCCATGGAAGTGATGAAATTATGGTAGCGGCCCGAAGTCTCCCTCGTTTGAATACTGACTCTCAAAGAAATTTCAACGAGCAACTAGCGTGGTAGTGGAGAGAGAGGAGCAAAACTTTTCGTCTGCCTGTTTGATTCAACGCATTGATTTCCTCCCTCGGATGTTCTGTCGGTCACTTTGGGCGCCTGTGCGTTCACCTCAATCTCCTTTGACTTGGTTTCTGAAGAACATTTCTGTCCATGATGACATTTTGTTTGACGCTGAGATAGAGCAGTCCGACCTTTGTTCGTTCCGTGGTGTTGAAGCGGTACGTTGTTGTCACGTGGGTGGAAAATAGGTTCGCTGCCGGTGTGTTTAGGTTTAGACAAATCGGTTTCTGACCTTGAAGTAGGCACAATTTCCTGAGCTCGAAATGCTCGCAGGCACTTGAGCTGGGCTTTGCGGTCTTGCTTGAAAGAAGTCATCTGCTGACGTGCTAATTTGTCGCCGCAGCCAGGACACCGCGCCAATCGCTGGTGTGAGATGGCTCCACATGCACATTGAGCCAAAGGAGGTGCTCGTTGACCAGCCTGTTTCTTTCCAGCGGTCGCCTCCGTCGCTGCGTCATCGTAGCTGTTGTTGTCATCCTCCCAAGCGTAGGCTGGTCCCGGGCCTACGATAGGGCCGAATCGGCCGATGTTGCCAACGCAGTCGAGCACGATGCAACTGGTTTTGCCGACAGCATTAGCGCGCGCAGCACTGGCAAGCCTTCGCGCATTTTCAGCAGCGGTGCTTTCTTCGTCACTTTCACACCCGCTACTCCAAGTGCTGATTTCGTCATAGCATGCTTCTTCGTCGTTGAGGTTCCCAGGAGGTATGACTGCGCACGTGCGGAGGCCGCGGCCCACTTGTTGAATGTAAAGACCGCGGCTTTGAGTCGGGCGCAAGAGAAGCACGCATTCAACTCGAGGTTCGTCGAAGCCTTCTGAGAGAACCCCCACGCTACTCACCTGAAATGTTATGAATCAATGCCATAGAAATAAGATAGACAAACTAAAGGTGATTTCATAGCATTATATTCATCACGAAGTACACTCATCAAAAACATTTTTGTAAGTCTATAGTAGCAATAGTCCTCTTCTCTTCTCACCACGTCGAGGAGGCCTATTTTGAGGTGCCTGAGAGCTGCATCTCGATCTCCTCGTGGAGTGTCTCCATCCACGTGGGCTGCTCGCACTCCATTGGCCTGTAAATAGGTAACCAATGCTAAACTATGCTTCACCGAGCAGCAGAAAGCGATTGTTGCGCGGTTGCGGTACCGAGGGCGCCCTTCAATTCCTTCGCTGCTTGGGCTCGACGTGGCGATTGGCATGGTGGCACTACCAGTCCCACTCTTTCCGTTCAAAGTATTGGACTTTCCGCTAGAATCTTTCGGGTGAGTGGTATTCTGAGCCGCGTGCCTTCGCCAAAGTTTGAGCGCTCGCCGAAACGTTGCCTCGCTTTCAGCGATAGCTTGCGTGCAAGGGCAGCGCTCGCCGTAGACGATGGGGGGCACCAAGAACCCACGCTCCACGAGCGCTGACACTGATGGGCCTGCTACTGCTACATTAAACACTGCTGCCAAAGGTTCCGTTGGGTTGAGGCGATATGGAGTCGCTGTGAGGCCAAGGAGTGGCACGCTAGGGTAAGCTGATGCGAGAGCCAGGTAGCTCGTTGCCACCGCACAGTGGCATTCGTCAATAATCACCAGCGTAGCTTTTCGCAGCAAACCACTCGTGTTATGTTTCTTCTTCGATGTTGCCTCACAATCGGTTGAAGCCTTCTTCAGAGTAGGCACAGTGGCATTGCTGTTGCTATTTGAGGTTGCTAAGTACCGCTGCGTGAGGGTTTGAATCGTTGCTATTATTACTATACTGTCGTTTCCGTCAGAGCCGGTGCTTTCGCGGGAGGCGCTACCGCAGAGCATGTCTACTTTACCTTCAAGCGAAGGTGCTTTTGTAAATACCGCTTCAGTCTGGTAAGCAAGTGTGTCGCGGTTTACGACAAAGAGCACTGTGCCGCCGCGTGCCACTTCCAACAAAGTCAGCTCAAGCGCAACGCGAGTCTTACCACCACCCGTAGGCAAGTAAGCTAATACACCACGACTTTTACCATTTGTTCTTCCTGATTTATCGGAGGACGACGAATTATTGCTCCGGTTAAGCTCAAGTCTTTGGTTAACAGCATTCACGAGATCAATTTGATAGTCTCGAAGTGGTGGGATATTCTGGCGAGCGACGCGTTCATGTTCTGATGGTGCCTCTTCAACCACATTTTTCTCCGATACCCCCATCGTTGAGAATGATGTATTCAAATCATTGATACCGTCCTCGATTGCTTTGACCTTCCTGGCCGCATCCTTCTTTGGGATACGGCTGAGGGATGCTTCCTTGGAGATCTCTTTCGTCGACGCTACGTCACTGGTCGTCAATTCAGAGAATGTGGATGATAGGTCGTCGACACTGACCGCCTGATTTGTCGCTTTGATTTTTCTTGGAATGGTAAACCCTTTGGTTAAAGCTGCCATATGGTAGTATCTTCTAACTACAAGCTTCAAAGTTTCTTATTAATTGCAACAACTTCGCAACTACTTCTTCGCAACGACTAACTCGTCGAAAAAAAACGTAAAATTACGTAAATATTCCGCCATCACGCTTAAGAAAAACATTGGCAGTGAAGCAGTGAAGACTCGAGGCTTGAAGCACGAAGTTAGAAGTGGCTGGAGCGCGACAGCCTCGTACCATGATTAGGGTTGCAGCAGCTTGTTTGTTAGGTGGAGTGCACGCTTTCACACCATCGTCAATCCTCTCAGTCCAATCCAGGGCCGCACAAAGGCGCGCTACACTGGTTACAGCAGCCTCAGAGAAAATGGAAGACACTGCAGCGAAGCTTGAAGCACTGAGGGCTCAAGTGGCAGCGGCTCGGCAGGCGGCTAAAGAGTCTGATTATGAGTGGTATCTCGAAAATGCTGCCTTGCTCGAGGGCTCTGAAGAAGTAGCGTCATCACTAGATGGCAGCAGAGTTACTGGTGCTGCCCAAGCACCTGCACCTGCACAAGTAGCTTCACCAGTTGCACCACCAATTGCAGCACCAGTAGCTACAGTAACTGCACTTACGAATACAGAAGCTCAAGCTACGACGTGGGACCTGACTGGAAGCGAAGTCCAAGCTAGTGAATTGACCTCCGTAGAAGCTGCTGCTTATCGCCAGTACCAGGCTGCCTCTTCAAACATTGAAACAGTGAACGACGCAGTATGGACCGCCGACGAGGCCGATGATGTCGACCCAGAATTTCTATCTTATGACCTAGGAACGGACGTAGAACCCGCGCCCGAGGAGTCAAGAGTAAAAGACGTCGAAGCAGCTCAGGAAGACGACCGCATAGCTTCAACTTTGGCTAGCTTAGGCTACAGCGATGAAGAAGCCGCATCATTGGTGCCTGACGCTGTCACCATGATTGTAGACCTTGGCTTTCGGCGGCCTCAGACTGCACGGCTGCCAGCGGACTGGACCAAGTCGGAGCCAGTACCAGGCACCAAACGGCAGAACCCGCGCGAGGCTTCGAAGAGCCGATCACCAGAGACGCAGGCACCACCAGTCCGCCGCAGACCATCTTTGTCGTCGCCTTGGGTCGAAGATGATGAAGACGATGATGTCGAAGACGACAAACGTGCAGGTAGAAGTGCAGCCTCTCAGAGAAGCGGCTTTTTACAAAACCCTTACGCCGTTGGTAGTAGCAATAAATATGATGGCGATAATTACGAAGACGACGAGGACTACGAGGGCGACTATTTGTATTCGGATGACGACGATGATGACATGAGCTTATATCCATCTATGGACAAGTTCAAGGACATGCTGCGCGCAGAGTCTAACCTACGATTGACCGTTGCGGGGCCGTGGATTCGAGATTTTGTTGTGACGGAAAATAGAGTACGGCTCGCCCTCTACAAATGGTGGCTGAAATCTTTGGACGAAGGCATTGGAGAAGCACCACAGGTGCGATTGCCATATCCCGGCGTCAATTTGATAACATATTTTTTTAATGTTCTTTCGTCTTGGTATTTCGTTACTTTATAATCGCGAATCTTTTTTTTTTGCACTTCTTCTCCTCCTGCACCAGTGGGACCGCGATTTGATTGCTCAATGGGATGCGATCGACGCTGAGGAAGAAGCTAGGGTGCGGGCTCAAAAAGCGCTCAAAGCCCGCGAAGAGGCCGAATTTGAAGCCCGCCGCAAATCACGCGCCAGAAATCGCCGTCGTCGCAGTGCATCACGATATGATGATGAAGTCGACGATGACTGGTATGACAACAGATTTGACGATTACAGCGATGACGATAGATTTCGCGATGAAGGTCCTTCCTCAAGGCCTCAGTACCGTTGGCGCTCTGCTCCACCTGATGAGCGCCAGCCTTCTCGTGTAGCCCCACGCCGGAGGCCGCCACGTTCAGAACTCCAGAGTGAGAGGAGGCTTCGCGAGAGTAGCCCTAGTCGGCTTCGCCGAGGACCTCTGGATAATGATGAAAGCGATGGGTATACTCGCGAGGGAGATGACGATTATTGAATATTGAGCCATGGTTTCTGGTTTTTGTCCAAAGGACTTCAGCTTAGAGTTCCACTTCGGAGATCAGTGAGATTATTCTTGTTGAATGGACCTGAAATTTAAGTAAGTCATATGGTTTAGTCTAGACTAGTTAACACTCCCCAAATACAAAGAAACACCCCTGTATAATACAGTGGCGTAAAAATGAAAAGTGTAATCTTTAGAACAAGTCAAACTGGGCTGAGAGTCTTTTTTGCATAATACAATTGTGACTGTGTACACTCAAGTTTTCCATAGGCCATCAGGCATCAGGAGGTATGGTCCAATGAGCACTAAGACTTCTCCTATATCGCGAATCGAATGCGGGTTTTGTGCTCCATTCCGGTACTTATGGCTGCTACTTATGTAGTACTATACTACCTGCCAAAGCGGGTTCCGTTGGGTCGCCCTTTTTAGACAGGCCCCGAGGGGCCGGAATAAGAAAGCTGACAGGTAGATGGAGAATTCAATGCAACTTATACTGGGGAAGTGAGCCTAATCAGCCGCACATACAAGAGTGACTATGGAAGTTGTGGTAACGGTCCAAAGTGACCCACCCGTCTACGCCCTGAAATTCTTGCAAAGAAGAGGAGTTCCCAAACACACAGAAAGGGGCCCCTTATGAAATTATGGATTTCAATGTGCTCTAGTTGGCCTATACAAGCAAGTACTTTGCTGTGCCAGCCCCAAAGCCAAAAGTTATCGATTTTTAACTATCTCAGCTTTGATTTCGCTGCTTTATATGATCCAAATCCAGATTTCGCACTAAAAACATAACGGGTTTCTGCCTTTATGCGTTACTGGTATTCGTATTAGTGATAATAAAGATAGTGCGCAAATCCTTACTCATATATTTATATGCATTGAGCAAGCGGCGCGCTCTCATTAAACGCCTCACCACAAGTCAGGTAATAGATAAATGTGAGGTGAGTGAATTTAGTGAGTACACAAGAATTAATCGTAATGAGCTGAACTTTCATCGCGGTTGGCTTTTACTTTCATATTTACAACAGCCAAAAGCGGTTCTTCTCTTTGAGCAAGCAAATAGAATTTGGGAATATGTACAAATTGAGTTCCCTTTACTCCTGTTAGTGGCAATCCTTGATATCACTTCGCAGTGCGTTCCCATTCATTCGCACTTCTCAATTTTAATGGGGGCGTTGAAGTGGTGAGTGAAAACGCAGTCCGTGTAGCTCGGGAAGGGCCAGAGGCCTTTCCGGCAGAGCTGTTCTGCAGTGTCGCACACTACGCGGACAGCACCCATCACAGGCTTGAGCACATCACGGCAGTACACTGCCAAAGTCTCGGGCGAGGCGTCTGTTGGTACTTTGCTCAGAGCTGCTTCAAGTTCCTCGCACGACTCCGTCAACGACGTGTAAACGCTGGCACGCTTCAAAAAGGCTTTGCTCGTGCGGTCAACTTGTGCATAAATGGCCAGGTCTGCATAGCACGCGGCCTCCGCGCCCGTCTTGATCATCTCCATCAAAGTGGTAGCCTCCACTTCCAAAGTGGCTGCGTAATTTTCGAACAAGCACTCGGCCCGTGCGTCCACTTCAGCTTCCGTCAGAACCCCCATGCGAGTGAAGAGGGCTTTGGCCTCAGCCGATGCGAAATAGTGGTGCGCTTCCACTGCGTCTTTCAAATGGGGCAGCCCACGGCGCTCGGCTTCGAGCACCCATTCTGCCGAGTAATTGTCGCCAGTGAAAATGACGCGCCGATTTTCTTGGTACAGTTGAGCAACTGCATCACGGACTTGAGCGCCGCCTTCTATGCGCTCTGAAAGCGCGCGCATGCCATCCGCCATTGCCGTATTTACTAGTGCCATGGGGAAGGCGCAATTTTGCGAGGAGCCCACGGCGCGAAACTCAAAGCGGTTGCCGCAGAAGGGAAACGGTGCCGTGCGGTTGCGGTCTTCGAGACCACGGACCACTTCATTCAGATTTGCACATTTGACGTCTACGTTTGTCCCCTCGGTGTAGTAGCTCGCCAAAGGCCCACCTTTGATAATACCGTCGATCCTTTGTTCGAAGTCGGCGCCAGGGTGCAGCGAAATGATGGCAGGTGGGGCTTCTTGGGCACCGTGCCGGTGATCGTTGCCGGCGCAGGCCACTGAATTGCGGATGACTGCGTTGTGTTGGTTGAGAGCAAACGTAAGACAAGCCACGCCAACTGAAAACAACTCCGAAGACTTTTCGGTCTTGCCAGGGCTGAAAAAGTTCAGACCTGTGTCGGTGCCAATCGACCAATTGTTGTGCTTACCGCTGCCATTGATGCCCGCAAAGGGTTTTTCATGGAACAAGAAGACCAAACCATGCCGCGCACCCGCTTCGCAACATATTTGCATCGCAATTTGGTTCAAGTCGGCCGAGATGTTGGTGACAGTAAAGAATGGCGAGATTTCGTGTTGTCCGGGCGCCACTTCGTTGTGGTACACGTTAAGGGGGCAGCCGATCTTGAGAAGCGCAGCTTGAACCTCGTCCATGCACGCTTTTATCGAGGACGGCATGACTGCGAAATAGTTTAGGTTCATTTGCTGCCCTTTCGTAGGAGGAGTCCCCATCAAGGTGCGACCACACGCGCGCAAGTCGGGTCGGGCGAGGTAAGCCTCTTTGGAAACCACGAAAAACTCCTGCTCCCAGCCGAGAAACGACAACACTTGTTTCACGTCGCCATAGCCACCCAAGTTTTTTAGTAGGCGCAAGCCCTCTCGATTGACAGCATCTTGAGCTCGCAGCAGTGGACTTTTGTCGTCCAACGCACAGCCCAAATGGCTCACAAAAGCACACGGAATGTAGCAGGTGCCGTCATGAATAAAAGGTGGCGATCCACGGTCCCAAGCAGTGAATGCTGCCGCTGAATGCGTCTCCCGAAGGCCTCCGTTGGGGAAAGAAGAGCCATCGGTTTCGCCATTGAAAAGTCTACCTTTCGGCATCTTGGCCAAAAAAGGCTTGAGCCCCGGAATGCGGTTGGCGGCCCAGTCGGGGTCGATGAATGCGTCATGTTTCATACCCGCTGTGCTACCTACGTTACCCGAGCCGGTACGAATTGGGAAAAACCTGTGGGCACAACAGGTGTTAAGTTGCTGAGCAGAGAGCGTCTTTCTTTTGTCCATGCGAAAATAAGAACTCCATCCTCACCAGTGTGCATAGTTCATGCAATTGTTCGCCGCACACCAAGCATAAAGGGCTTTCTCAAGTGCTGCCTCGTCCTCATCCGTAGTCTTTGCGCCACTGACGAGAGCATCTTTGAAGCGATCGCTCACACCTTTGCCAGCATATGTCTCCATTACAGCCAAATCGAATTTGAGGCGCCCAAATTCTTTGAGTGTTTCGGGAACAGCGCGCACACCTAAAAAGTAAGTGTCGGGAAAGAATGGTGAAATCCTTCGTAAGTTTTAAGAACACTCGCATTGCAGACATCGGAACACGAGTGAAACATCACCTTCTTCGGTAGGAGTGGAAGCCATGGTTGGTATAGTAGTCTCAGATTGAAGAAGACGGGTCAAAGATGATTCTGGACATTGAGCCTAGTCAGAAAAATGTGCCCTACGGTTTTCGTTCGAAATCTGATGCAATCACGTGACATGCGTGATCACCATGCATCCAAGAAGATGATAGAGGGAGACGACTCCAAAAATGCAAAAGATACAGTGCGTGTGTGTGCACACACATCGTGTGCACGTCACGGAAACCGTAGTGTGTACAGTACGATACTCCCCCCCTGATGGTGGAAGTCCATAATGTTTGAATTTGCGACAAAAATTCCAACTGTTGTATGCGTGATGGCGTGATGGCGTGATGGAATATCTGCCGAGAATGGGGACGGCAGTTAGTTGCTCTCATGACTTTAGTTGGCACTCTCTCGATTTCGAGCTGGCTGACCTAGTAGTAATTTGCTCTTTTAGCAAACCCTGAAGTGATAGTTGGGCTAGACATTACGCTCCAAAATGCCTCGTGTGGCCTCCCGATATCTGGTTTCAAGCGATGAATCGTCGAGCGACGAGTCCTCATGGGAGCGTCGGGCCCCTGCTACTACGAAAAGACCACCCGTGGTCACGCCAAGCACAGCTAAATCTTCGACTAGCACAAAAAGGAGGACGCCACCTCTACCCAATCGAGATGCGTTGATAGAGATGGAAGGGGCGTTGAAGCAGAGCGCGGCTCGGGCCGCAGCAGCTGCGGCTGAAGTTGGCAGGCTGTCTGTTCACTTACAAAAGCAGACAAGGCTCGCAGAGGAAGGCCGCACGGCTGCTGCAGAGGCAGCAGCTGCACGCACTGAGGCACAGGAGACCCGGCGCCGGGCCGCGGATGCTCAGATCGCGAATGATCGTTTGCGCGAGACCTTGGAGGTGGTGCAGCAGCGAGAGAGAGAACAGAGAACCCGAGGGCAAGCAGTCGAGGCGCAGGTGCAGAGCTTACAGCGCACATTGGCAACTGTCGAAAAGGGCTTGAGCCAAAATTTACAGGAGCGAATCGCTGCGGCGGCGAGAGCGCGGGTTGCGATGCAGGCGCTGGAGCGTCACTTTTTGCTAGGAGGCGATGATAACAGTGGCAAGGACGTCAGCCAAAGACAGCGAGTTGATCCGACGCTCTCAACGGAAGGCTGCCACCTTTTGGGCGATGCACTGGATGCGGTAAATCTCCTATTAAGTAGACCATATCATGGAGCACTTCAAGTTCATCGAAGTTTTTTCGTTCATTTTTTTTGAGAAATAGTTAAAAGCTCATGCAATCTAAATTTGTGCTTTCAGGTGCTGTCAGTGGAAGCTTTGCTCACAACTGGTACTCCGCCGCCACCTCCCATCTCTTCTACAAGCTACCCTGAAGCATCAGCACTCGGAGATAGAGCGCGTGAAGCAGCAGCAGCTCGAAACGCTCATCCGCAGGCAAACACGACCACTACTACTTCAACAAGAGCACCCACAAAGGTTCCATTGAACCAAATGAGCAATAAAGTTAGCGCTGGTCGCAAGCCAGTAACAGGAGCCACAGCAGTTGGAGATTCATCATCGTCTGCTGCAGCCGTAGAACCTACACGAGGAGCCTCTCATTCTAGCAGTCGACCCGACGAGAGCTCAAGAGAAGGGGTTCTTCACCCGTCTTCTTCTTCTTCTCCTTCTTCGCACTTCCACCAGCAGCCTAGGAGTGGGCCCTCGGGACCGCTGCTCCGAGAATACCAAGAAGCCATCTTGAAAGCCCGGAGAAGTGCGGACTCGTCCAGACGGGAAGCCGATGAGCTTCGAGCGAGCTTAAGTGCAATTGAAGTGAGTGGGAAAAAAGTGAGAGTTTTTTTCAAGAGGCACGCAACGTTGCGCTCGTGAATATTGTCTACTCATGCGTTTTTATTGGGGTATGTAGGTGCCTACAATTAAACTACATTAACCTCGGGTCAAGGCTACATCGCACGTGTGTGTCCTTCCAATTCAAAGTATTTCTCCTTCTTCTACTGGCCTTTTGTTTGCTTTGTGTCCTCCAGGCGCGAGTGGCTATTTTACAGGGCGAAGCCGATGCCGCTCGCAACAGCGAAGCTCGGGAAGCGGATCGGTGCCGTGCGGCGGAGTCCACTGCTGCGCACGCCACTGCCAAGAGTGCTGGTCTCGAGCAACGCACGCGAGCGCTAGGCGCAGCGGCAGACGAAGCGCAGAGGCTGTTGAAGGCACTGCGGCACAAGTTGGATGGTCGCGACAGAGAAATTGCACGCTTGTCGGAGGAGCTAGCATCTTTGCAGGCCACTCGACAGAAGGAGCTCGAGGCAGCGGCCGAGGGCGACGCGAAGTGCGCAGAAGCAGCACGGACCATTGAGGCGTTGCAGCGGCAAGTAAGCCAGCTGAAAGCGTCCGAAGCTGCACTGGTGGCAGCGGCTCAGAGGTCCGAGACTGCGCGACGAGAAGCAGCACAACAGGCCAGTGCAGCCGTGGCCTCAGCCCAGAAGGAGGCAGCAGACAGCAGTGCGGCGAAAGACAAAGTGGTGAGAGACGCACAAGCATTAGCCGCCGCGCTCGCGCAGGCTAAGCAAGACGCAGAGTCAGCTCAAGAGACGGTGACGCGAGTGAGCCAAGAACGAGACCGGTTGCGAAGCTTGTTGAGGCGCTTAGAAGAAGTACCAGCACTACCAGCAGGTGCACATCAACCACAACATCGAGCACCTGCGTCTTACGGGCATCATAAGGCACCTCGTTGGACGCAGACTGACGAAATGTATCTCTCCACCAGAGATTGTTATGACCGAAGTAGCGGAAGAAGAGGCTTACGAAGCGATTTCAACCCTCATTATGGGTCAATTTCGGGCACTTCAGGAGGCGAAGCCACCAATCAGCCTCCTCCTCCTGCGCCTTCTTCTGACGAAGCTCTCTTGCGCAGCTACCTCTACGGCGGCTACAGTGGCGGCGACGGTAGCGGCGGAAATCATCCTGAAGCTCCAGCTACTCCACAGCCATTTGTGCCTGCTCCTTCCAACCTAAACTACCCGAATTCACCCTGTTCTTTGTCGAGTGGAAGTGGCGCGAAGCCAGCAAGGCAGTTCTATCACCAGCCTCAGCAGCCACAGCCTGTCTCATCATTACCACCTGAGCCCTCGCCAGTTGCGCCAAGAGGAAGGCCCTCAGGACGTCGCTCGTCACCGCCAGAAAGGCAGCAACGCCACCCCCCAAAAGGGCGCAATACTCTCACGAGAGGTGCTCAACCCCAGGCTGTCGACAGCCCGATGAGCAGCATTGGCACCAACAGAAGCACCAAAACCACGAGCAGCAGCAGCAGCATGGGTGGCACGTCAATGGAAGCGGCGCTAGAGCGAGACCTCGCGGAGCTAGACCTAGAAATTGGTGGCTTGCGCGCGAGTCTAGAGCAAAGCACTGCTCCTAGAGAAGGAAGGGGTGCAGGAAGCAGTGCAGCTTTCATTGCGTCACCACGGTCGGTGGCTGACGAAAGTGATGAGTGAAAAAAATGTTGATATGGAGACCTGACATCCATCTTGGTTCGCTTGGGCAGTGTTGCTTTCTACTGTGCTTGCTGCGTTTTGGTTTTGGTCATTTTTTATTCGTTACTTCTCTAATCGATGAGACACAACATATAACGCCAACGCACTAAGGCCGTGCGCGAAAGCAGCGCATTTACTTTTTTTGGTGCCTCTGTAACTACCTAACTACTGTGTGCTTGTTTTTCTTTGTTATTGGGAGAGTATTAACTAGACTAGACTAGACGTGCATCAAAGAAG